>Ga0209607_1001071_pt1 | contig 23150 bp, 14 predicted proteins | sample AD_UKC117_MetaG_FD_184413 | JGI IMG/M metagenome (GOLD analysis project Ga0209607, IMG submission 184413) | Active sludge microbial communities of municipal wastewater-treating anaerobic digesters from Hong Kong - AD_UKC117_MetaG (SPAdes)... | ecosystem: Engineered > Bioreactor > Anaerobic >... | reverse complement strand
TGTTGCTGAGTTCAGCCATACCGACATCAGTCTGCCCATCAACCGGATGCGGCAGTTCGAACACGCGGGTGATCAGTGCGCGATCCAGATTGACCGCACCGCGGGTCACCGCGTCGCCCTGCTGCAGTTCCAGTTCACGCGCCGTGGCCATGTCGGCCAGCGCCTTGCCGCCCTGCGCTTCGACCAGCGCCGCGTCCGCGGCAGTGCGCGCCTGCTCGGCAACGCGCTGCTCGCGCACCAGCGTCTCCACGCGATCACGCACTTCCTCGAACGGATTCACCGTCGCCGCCTTGTGGTCGGTGACACGAATGGCCACCAGGCTGCCGTCCGGCAGGGTGATCGGATCACTGACGTTGCCCTGGGTCAGCACGCTCTCGGAGAACGCGGCGTCGACCACGGCCGGGAACGCGGCAATGCCCTCGCCGCCGTTGCGATCCAGGTAACCGGTGGTCTTCACCTCCAGGCCCAGCTCGCTCGACGCGGTGTTCAACGTGGTCGGGTCGCGATAGATGGTGTCGACCAGCTTGCCGCTCTGGTCGTTGAACAGGCGCTCACGCTCGCCGTCCAGGTATTCCTTCTCCAGCTCCGAGCGCACTTCCTCGAACGGCTTGGTCTTGCCCGGGCGGATCTCGCGAAGCTGGATCACGTGCCAGCCGTCGCTGCCCTTCACGGGATCACTGATCCCGCCGGGCTGCATCGCGAACAACGCGTCCTCGAAAGCAGGATCGGTAATGCCCTTCTCGATCCAGCCGATGTCGCCACCGGTAGCCTTGGAGCCGATGTCATCGGAATCCTTCTTCGCGAGTTCGGCGAAGTCGGCACCGTCCTGGCGCGCTTCGTCGGCGATCTTCTGCGCCTTTTCCTGCGCCGTGCGCACCGCGTCGGCATCGGCGTCAGCCGGCACCGACACCAGGATGTGCGAGGCAAGACGGGTTTCCGGATCAACGAAGCGCGCGCTCTGCTCCTTGTAGCGCTCGCGCAGCGTGTCTTCGGACACGGTAACGGGAACATCCACGTCAGCCGGACTCATCTGCAGGTACTCCAGCGAGACGCTTTCCTCGCGGGTAAACGCATCCGGATGGGCGTCGTAGTACGCCTTCAGCTCGTCCTCGGAAACATCACCCACCGCGTCCACGGCCGGCGGCTCCAGCAGCAGATAGTGGAAGCTGCGCTTCTGGTCACGCAGGGCGAGATAGCGATCCAGATAGCCGGTGGTGGCAATGCCACTGCCCTGGATTTCGCCGGTGACGGCCTGCACCGCCATCTCCTTGCCCAGGCGCTCCTCGAAGGAAGCCGGCGTCATCGACTGGTTACGCAGTAGCGCAACGTAGCGATCCTGGTCGAACTGGCCGGCCACCTGGAAGGCCTCCATACCGAGGATTTCCTTTCGCAGCTGGGCCGGTGTGACCACGATGCCGGTCTTGGCCGCCTGCTGAACCAGCAGCTTCTCCTCGATCAGGCGATCCAGGAACTGCCGCTTGATGGTCGGCTGTTCGAACTGCCGTGAATCGAAGCGATCACCGAGCATGCGTCGCATCTGCATGCGGTATTCCTGGAAGCGCTGCTGGAACTCATCCTGCGAGATTTCCTGATCACCAATCTTGGCAACGTAGGTCGCTGTCCGCGCATTGAAGTAGTTCTCAACACCGAAGAAGGCGAACGGGATCATCAAACCGCCAAGAATCAGGATGGCGATCCAACCGGACGTTTTCTCACGAAGTTTCTGAAGCATATCGAAGCGTCTTTGATCTCAGCCAAACGGGCTGGTGAGTTAAAAAAAAAGGGCGCCCTGTTCAGGCGCCCTTTGGAAGGTGGCGGAGTGGACGGGACTCGAACCCGCGACCCCCGGCGTGACAGGCCGGTATTCTAACCAACTGAACTACCACTCCGCGGCAAACCTTGTGACTTGTCGAACCTGGTGGGTGCTGAGGGTTTCGAACCCCCGACCCTCGCCTTGTAAGGGCGACGCTCTACCGCTGAGCTAAGCACCCTCGTTCCAGCGATATCTGCCCGAAGTACTTATCCCCCGGGCGAAGCTCGTCAGTTTACAGCATCCTTCAGAGCTTTACCAGCCTTGAACGAAGGATTTTTCGAAGCCTTGATCTTGATGGTTTCGCCGGTGCGCGGATTGCGACCGGTGCGCGCCTTGCGCTTCTTGACGTCGAAGGTTCCGAAGCCAACCAGCGACACAGTGTCGCCCTTCTTGAGAGCCTTCTTGATCACTTCGATCATGCCGTTGACAGCATTCTCGGCATCGGCCTTGGTCAGTTCTGCGGCGGCGGCAACGGCGCCAATAAATTCGGCTTTATTCATTCTGATGACACTCCCTAACGCGTAATTCGTGACCCGCTAAATGCGATGGGTCGGGCGCTCCCCCAGGTTCCCAACTGATCGCCCGACGGAAGGTGTACCGCACGTCCGGACATGCTTTCCCAGACGCAACGGCAACGGTTTTATACCAGCGGCATTTCCCATGCGCAATACGAAAAACGCTAGGAATCATGCGGGTTTCCGGGCCAAAGCACGAACATTCGAAAGCGGCATAATTCCCCGCGTTCGTCAAGCCATGGCGAGCAACGCAACCAACGACCGAATGCTCAATGGCTTACCGTCGACTTGTGGCGGATTGCATGAGCTGCGAGGCGACGCGCAGTGAGGCGACATCGCGGCTGAGCGAATGCAAAACGCCCGCCGTGCAAGAGCAGACGGGCGTTTCGACACGCTGCGTTCCGGGCTGGAACTCGGGCAACTGCGCGGGTCAGTGCGCGCGACTTCCGCTTTTCACGTCCTCGGCAACTTCACCGGAACCGGTACCACTCGCGGCCACTTCGGTATCCGGCTTCGGGTGCAGTGGTCGCTCCAGCGCGATGTCCAGCACCTGATCGATCCAGCGAACCGGAATGATCTTCAAACCCTGCGTGACGTTCTTCGGAATGTCAGCGAGATCCTTCTCGTTCTCCTCGGGAATGATCACCGTGCGAATGCCGCCACGCAGCGCCGCCAACAGTTTTTCCTTGAGCCCACCGATCGGCAGCACGCGACCACGCAAGGTGATTTCACCGGTCATCGCGACGTCCGCCTTCACCGGTACCTGGGTCAAGGCCGAAACCAGCGCCGTGCACATACCGATACCCGCGCTCGGACCATCCTTCGGCGTCGCACCTTCGGGAACGTGGACGTGGATGTCCAACGTCTGGTGGAAGTCGGACTTCAGGCCCAGGGAATCACTGCGCGCCCGCACCACGCTGAGCGCCGCCTTGATCGACTCCTGCATCACGTCGCCGAGCTTGCCGGTGAGGATCAGGTTGCCCTTGCCCGGCACCAGGCTCGCTTCGATCTGCAGCAGATCACCGCCGACTTCCGTCCACGCAAGACCGGTGACCAGGCCAACCTCGTTCTCCTGCTCGGCACGACCGAAGTCGAAGCGACGCACACCGAGGTAGTTGTCGAGGTTCTTCGACGTGACGTTGACCGTGCTTCGCGTCTTCGTCGCCTTCTTCTTGTCGGCAGCCGCCTTGCTTTCAGCCAGCGCCAGCTCCTTGACCACCTTGCGCCCGACCTTGGCGATTTCGCGCTCCAGGTTGCGCACGCCGGATTCACGCGTGTAGTAGCGGATCATGTCGCGGATCGCCGATTCGCCGATCTTCAGCTCGCCGTCCTTCAAACCATTGGCCTTGAGCTGCTTCGGGATCAGGTAGCGCGTGGCGATGTTGATCTTCTCTTCCTCGGTGTAACCCGGGATGCGGATGACCTCCATGCGATCCAGCAACGGACCCGGAATGTTCAACGAGTTCGCCGTGGCAACGAACATCACTTCGCTGAGATCGAAGTCGACTTCGAGGTAATGATCGTTGAAGGCGTTGTTCTGCTCCGGATCCAGCACTTCCAGCAGGGCCGATGACGGATCGCCACGGAAGTCCATGGCCATCTTGTCGATCTCGTCGAGCACGAACAGCGGATTGCGCGTACCAACCTTGCCGAGGTTCTGCATGATCCTTCCGGGCATCGAACCGATGTAGGTGCGGCGATGGCCACGGATCTCGGCCTCGTCTCGAACGCCGCCCAGGCTCATCCGCACGAACTTGCGGTTGGTGGCCTTCGCGATCGAACGCCCCAGCGAGGTCTTGCCCACGCCCGGCGGTCCGACCAGGCACAGGATCGGTCCCTTCATCTTGCGAACGCGCTGCTGCACGGCAAGGTATTCGAGGATGCGTTCCTTGACCTTTTCCAGACCGTAGTGATCGGCATCCAGCACGTCCTGCGCGACCTGCAGGTCGCGACGCACCTTGCTGCGCTTCTTCCACGGCGCCGCCAGCATCGCGTCGATGTAGTTGCGCACGACGGTTGCTTCGGCGGACATCGGCGACATCTGCTTCAACTTGTTGAGCTCGGCCTTGGCCTTGGCTTCGACTTCCTTCGGCATGCCGGCCTCGGCCACGCGACGGGTCAGGTCTTCCAGTTCGTTGGGCACGTCATCGAGTTCGCCCAGCTCCTTCTGGATCGCCTTCATCTGCTCGTTGAGGTAGTACTCGCGCTGGCTCTTCTCCATCTGCGACTTCACGCGGCCGCGGATGCGCTTCTCCAACTGCTGCACATCGATCTCACCGTCGACGAAACCGATCAGCAGCTCCAGGCGCTGGGCGATGTCCAGCGTTTCCAGCAGCTTCTGCTTGTCCTCAAGACGTGCCCCCAGATGCGCGGCAACCGTATCCGCCAGCCGTGACGGATCGTCGATACCATTCAGCGTCGACAGCAGCTCCGGCGGCAGCTTGCGGTTGGTCTTGACGTACTGTTCGAACTGGCCGAGCAGCGAACGCAGGGTGACGTCCAGTTCGCGATCATCACGATCACTGAAGCTGGCCAGCGTCTCCCCCTTCGCCATCAGCGCGCCATCACGCTCGTCGTACCCGGAAATGCGCACACGCTCGGCGCCTTCAACCAGCACTTTCAGCGTGCCATCCGGCAGGTTCAGCAGCTGCAGAATCTGGGCGACAGTGCCGATCTCGAACAGATCCTTTTCACCCGGATCATCGAGTTCGGGGCTGCGCTGGGCAACCAGGATGATGCGCTTGTCAGCGGCCATCGCCTGTTCCAGCGCCTTGACCGATTTGTCGCGGCCCACGAACAGCGGGATAACCATGTGCGGGAACACGACGACATCGCGCAATGGCAACACCGGCAGTTCAAGTCCCGAAGCGATTTGCATTGGGGCATCCATGATTGGCTTCTCCATCAGTGGCCCGCCAGCGCGGGCGCCTGGCCGAGTCGGTGGAACACGGCCAATTTCCATTGGTACCGCAATCTGCGGCGTCTGATTCCAAAGTGGGGCCGACACCGCCTGCTTGCAAGCCTACGCCCATGCGCCGGAGAAAACGGCTGCGCGCGCCGCAAATCCGCGCATTCATCCAACCGGCTGCGAAAAACCAGGATTCCCGACCCGAAACGACGACGGCCCCGCTTTCGCGAGGCCGTCCACAAGCCAATGCCAGGAATCCGCAGTGCTATTCGGCAGCGGCCTTTTGCGCGGCAGGGGCATTGTTCTCGTAGATGAGGTAAGGCTCCGCCTGGTTGTTGATTACCGTCTCGTCGACCACGACCTTGCTGACGTTCTCGATCGATGGAAGGTCGAACATGGTGTCAAGCAGCACCTGCTCCAGGATGGTGCGCAGGCCACGGGCGCCGGTCTTGCGCTTCAGCGCCTTCTGGGCGATGGCGGTCAGCGCGTCGGGACGGAACTCCAGCTCCACGCCCTCCATGTCGAACAGGCGGCGGAACTGCTTGGTGACCGCGTTCTTCGGCTCGGTCAGGATGCGAACCAGCGCCTCCTCGTCGAGCTCGGCCAGCGTCGCCACCACTGGCAGGCGACCAACGAATTCCGGAATCAGGCCGAACTTGACCAGATCCTCCGGCTCCACGTCGGACAGCACCTTGCCGACATCGGCCTTGCGCTTCTTGCTCTTCAGCTCCGCGCCAAAACCAATGCCGGCAGATTCGGTGCTGCGCTGCTGGATGATCTTCTCGAGGCCGGCGAATGCGCCACCGCAGATGAACAGGATGTTCTTGGTATCGACCTGCAGGAATTCCTGCTGCGGGTGCTTGCGGCCACCCTGCGGCGGCACGCTGGCCAACGTGCCTTCGATCAGCTTCAGCAGCGCCTGCTGCACGCCTTCGCCGGACACGTCTCGGGTGATCGACGGGTTTTCCGACTTGCGACTGATCTTGTCGATTTCATCGATGTAGACGATGCCATGCTGCGCCTTCTCGACCTCGTAGTCGCACTTCTGCAGCAGCTTCTGGATGATGTTCTCGACATCCTCGCCGACATAGCCGGCTTCGGTCAGCGTGGTGGCATCCGCGATGGTGAACGGCACGTTGAGCAGGCGCGCCAGCGTTTCCGCCAGCAGCGTCTTGCCCGACCCGGTTGGCCCGATCAGCAGGATGTTCGACTTGGCGAGCTCGACCTCTTCGTTCTTCTGCTGGGTCTCGACGCGCTTGTAATGGTTGTACACCGCCACCGACAGCGTCTTCTTGGCGCGCTGCTGACCAATGACATACTGGTCCAGCGCCTCCATGATTTCCCGCGGCTTGGGCAGGTGGCTGCGTGAGGTCGAGGCCTTTTCCTCAAGCTCCTCGCGAATGATGTCGTTGCAGAGCTCCACGCATTCATCGCAGATGAACACGCTGGGGCCGGCGATCAGCTTGCGGACTTCGTGCTGGCTCTTCCCGCAGAAAGAGCAGTAGAGAATCTTGCCGCCTTCGCCTGATCGTCCCTGCCGTTCGTCTGTCATGCCCTGCGCCCTGCGTCCTACACGGTTACGACCGCAGAATAGCACAGCCCAAGGTACTGAAAACCCTGAGAGACTCGGCAATTCCGCGTGAAAATGGATGAATTCTCAGCAGTGCTGAGACGCCGCGACAAAAGTCGCGGCGATTCTGTCGCCTGCCAGGCTGCTCAGCCTGGCTGCACGCTTTCGTCGGGCCGGCGTTCCAGCACGGCATCGACGAGGCCATAGGCACGTGCTTCCTCGGCGCTCTTGAAGTTGTCCCGGTCGGTGTCCTTGGCGATCTGTTCGATCGGCTGGCCCGTATGCATGGCGAGGATTTCGTTCAGGCGCTCCCGCATCTTCAGGATTTCACGCGCCTGGATATCGATGTCACTGGCCTGGCCCTGCGCGCCACCATGCGGCTGATGGATCATCACTCGCGAACTCGGCAGCGCATAGCGCTTGCCCTTCGCACCCGCGGCCAGCAGCAGCGAACCCATGCTGGCGGCCTGGCCCACGCAGATGGTGCTGACGTCGGGCTTGATGAACTGCATGGTGTCGTAGATGGCCATGCCAGCCGTCACCACGCCACCCGGGCTGTTGATGTACAGGTTGATGTCCTTGTCCGGATTGTCAGCTTCCAGGAACAGCAGCTGCGCGACCACGACATTGGCCATGTAGTCGTCGATCGGACCGACCAGGAAAATCACCCGCTCCTTCAGCAGGCGCGAGTAGATGTCATAGGCGCGTTCGCCACGGCTGGTCTGCTCGACCACCATGGGCACCAGGTTCAATCCCTTGATCGGTTCCATCATTCAGCTCCAGAAAGCGCGTTCATGGCCCCAGTATCGGGCCGATCCCGGCAGAATCAAGTGGCACGTGGAAATACGTCGGAATAACAGGGGCCAGGAAACGAAAAAGCCGCCCGGAGGCGGCTTTCCCACAGCCAACTGCGGCGAATCTTACGCCGGCATGATCGGCTGCATCAGCTCCGAGAAGCTGACCGTCTTTTCCTCGAGCTTGCCGTGCTCGGCGATCCAGTCGATCACCTGGTCTTCCAGCACGCGCGACTGCAGGCCGGACATCAGCTCCTCGTCCTGGCGATACAGCTCGATGACCTGCTCCGGCTCCTCGTAGGTCGAGGCGATGGTAGCCAGCATCTCGTTGACGCGCTTCGGGTCCAGACGCAGGTCGTTCTGGCGGGCGATTTCGCCCAGCAGGACCGCCGCCATCACGCGCTTGCGCGCCGGCTCGCGGAAATCCTCGGCAGACTTGTCCATGGGCATGCCGCGCTGCTGTGCCTGCTGCTGCGCCTGCGCCATCAGGCCCTGCGTTTCCGCGTCGATCATGCGCGACGGGAATTCCAGCTCGTTATGCGCTTCGACCAGCTTCTCGACCACTTCATTCTTCAGGCGCATCATCAGCGCGCCCTTCATCTCACGCTCCAGGTTGGCGCGAACCTCGTCACGGAAGCGGTCGATGCCACCATCACGCACGCCGAAGCTGGCCATGAACTCCTGGTCCACTTCCGGGATCTTCGACTCGGAAACGCGGATCGCCTTGACGCTGACCTTCGCTTCCTTGCCGGCGAGATCCTTGACCCGGTAGTCCTCCGGGAAGCTGATCTCGAAGCTCTTCTCGGCGTCCTTCTTCAGGCCAACCAGCTTGTCCTCGAAACCCTCGAACAGGGCATTCGAACCGATGATGGTGCCGGCGCGGTCCATGCCTTCTGCCGGCACGCGACCATCCGCCGTTTCCGCGAAGGATTCGAACAGGATCATGTCGCCCTTGCGCGCCTTGCGCTCCACCGTTTCCCAACCGCGACGCTGCATGCGCAGGGTCTCGATCATGCGGTCCACGTCCTCGGCCGCCACGCTCGACACCGGCTTCTGCACTTCCAGCGACGACACGTCGATGTCGCCGATTTCCGGCATCACTTCGAAGGTGGCGATGTAGCGGATCTCGCCGTCTTCCGGCTGGCCGGTGGTATCGATCGACGGGGACACGGCCGGACGCAGGTTCTCCTTGCGCACGGCTTCGTTGAAGGATTCACGGATCAGGTCGCCCATGGCCTCGGAACGCACCTGCGCGCCGAAGCGCTGCGCGATGACCTTGGCCGGCACCTTGCCCGGGCGGAAGCCCTTCAGGCGAACCGTGCGGGACAGCTCCTGCAGGCGCTTGCTGATGGAGGTTTCCAGACGGTCGGCGGGAACGCTGACGGTGAGCTTGCGCTCCAGGTTGCTGGTGTTTTCGACCGAAACTTGCATTTCAACTCCTGACCCGCCGCCCCAGGCGGCCACGTGATCGTTAAGCGGTTAGCCGCCCCAAGGGGCAGCCCATTCATGTGAACTGGCCATTATAGCGACGAAATGGCGTCGCGTCCGCACTCCGGGCGCGACAGGATGGTGCGAAAGGAGAGACTCGAACTCTCACGGGTTGCCCCACTGGAACCTAAATCCAGCGCGTCTACCAATTCCGCCACTCTCGCACAGGGAATCCCATAGGGATCGGGACGGACCAACTACGGACAATTGTAGAAAGCCATCCCCGGCAATGCCAATGTCGCCAACACGACAAAGGCGGCCGAAGCCGCCTTGTCTGAAATTGGTGGGCCGTCAGGGACTCGAACCCCGAACCTACTGATTAAGAGTCAGCTGCTCTACCATTGAGCTAACGGCCCGCATTTTGTGATCCGCTACAGCGCGCTGCGCCTTTGCGGTCGTGCATCATCGCACATTCGTGCGATTTCGGTGCGTCCAGCTGCACCGCCAAACTGGGGTGGAAGACGGGATTTGAACCCGCGACCCCCGGAATCACAATCCGGTGCTCTAACCAACTGAGCTACATCCACCGTTGTATTGAGCTCCGAGGGCACCGCTTCGATTCATCCCTGAAGCGTTCGCCGTTCGGCATCCCTGCCTCACCCTCACCATCCGCAGATCGGCTGTCGCCGACCAGAACGCGAATGGCTCGACCAACTGAGCTACATCCACCGTCGATTGTGGGCCACCACCTGTCTGGAGTGGCGCGCCCGGCAGGACTCGAACCTGCAACCACCGGCTTAGAAGGCCGGTGCTCTATCCGGTTGAGCTACGGGCGCTCGTTTCGGATTTTGCACCCACCATCCAGAGTGCGCCCGATGGCGCGGCGCCGGCTGGTCGGGGTAGAGGGATTCGAACCCCCGACCCTCTGCTCCCAAAGCAGATGCGCTACCAGACTGCGCTATACCCCGATGGATCAGAGCCGGCTGGGTCGATCTTCCACCGCGACCGAGGCCGCGAGAAGGCGCGGAATAGTATAGCCAGCGGCAGCGGACGTCAACGCCGGACATGCCATCCGGCATTGGGGCCTTGGTGTCCGCATCGCGTATCTTAGTCGGATTGAGCCTATCGAGGAGGAAGCCGTGCCGAGTCGGCGTCCCGCATTCCCGCTTTCCGCCTGCCTTCCAAACACCCCGTTGAATCGCCGCATCGCCGCGCTGTTGCTGCTGCCTGCCCTGCTGTCGGCCTGCGACAAGGAATCGGCGGCACCCGAACGACGCGCCACTGTGACCGCGGTAACGACCACCCATATCGAACCCACGCCCTGGAGCGACACGATCGAGGCACTGGGCACGGCACGCGCGAAGGAATCGCTGACGCTCACCGCCAAGGTGACCGAAACCGTCGACCGCGTGAATTTCGCCGATGGCGACATGGTGTCAGCGGGTGATGTTCTGGTCGATCTGTCGGGCCGCGCCGAAGTGGCCCAGCTGGAAGAGGCGCAGGCCTCGTACAAGGAAGCCCGGCAGCAATACGAGCGCCAGTCCGACCTGGTGAAACAGGGCACCATCGCGCGCAGCCAGCTGGACAGCCAGATCGCCACCCGTGACGCCGCCAAGGCACGCGTGGACGCCATCCGCGCACGACTGGCCGATCGCGTGATCACCGCGCCGTTTGATGGCGTCCTCGGTTTTCGTCAGGTCAGCCCGGGCACGCTGGTCAGTCCCGGCACGGCGATCGCCACACTGGACGACATTTCCACCATCAAACTGGACTTCTCGGTGCCCGAGCGGTTTCTCTCGCAGATCCAGCCCGGCCAGCGCATCGAGGCGAAGAGTGCCGCCTGGCCAGACCAGCAGTTCGACGGAACGGTGACCACGCTCGGTTCGCGGGTCGATCCGGTGACGCGCTCGATCACCGTGCGCGCGGACATCCCCAACCCCGAGGCAAGACTGCGCCCGGGCATGCTGCTGACCGTGCAGTTGTATGAGCCATCCCGCCAGGCGCTGGCTATCCCGGAGATCGCGCTGGTGCAGATCGGCGGCAACGGCTACGTGTTCCGTGTTGGCGACGACAGCACGGTGCAGCAGGTGGAGGTCCAGGCAGGTGCACGCCAGCGCGGCCTGATCGAGATCACTGGTGGGCTGAGCGCTGGCGACCGCATCGTCGTCGATGGCGTGGTCAAGATGCGCAGCGGCAGCCGGATCAAGGAGGCGCCAACCGCCGCCAGCAATCGCTCTGCCGACAGCGGCCAAGGAAACTGATCCGCCATGCGTCTTTCCGATGTCTCGGTAACACGTCCGGTCTTCGCTACCGTGCTGAGCCTGCTGCTGGTGGTGCTCGGCGCCATTGCCTTCACCCGCCTGCCGCTGCGAGAACTACCGGACATCGATCCGCCCATCGTTTCGGTGCAGGTGAACTATCGCGGCGCCTCGTCGGCGGTGGTCGAAACCCGCATTACGCAGGTGCTGGAAGACGCCGTCGCCGGCATCGAGGGCATCCGCAGCATCGAGTCGCAGAGCCGTGATGGGCGCAGCGAGATCACCCTGGAATTCAGCCTCAACCGCGATATCGAAAGCGCCACCAACGACGTGCGTAGTGCGGTCAGCCGCGTGCTGGACCGACTGCCCGAGGAAGCCGATCCACCGGAAGTCGAGAAGGTCGCATCCAATGCCGAAGTGGTGATGTGGCTGGGCCTCAGTTCCGACAGCATGGACAGCCTGGCACTGGCCGATTACGCCGAGCGTTTCCTGGTGGATCGCCTGTCGGCGCTGGACGGCGTCGCCAACGTGCGCATGGGCGGCAGCGAGCGCTACGCCATGCGCATCTGGCTGGATCGCGAGGCGTTGGCGGCGCGCGGCCTCACCGTCAGCGACATCGAAAACGCGCTGCGCCGCGAAAACGTGGAACTGCCGGCCGGTCGAATCGAATCCGACACGCGCGACTACACGCTGCGCGTCGAGCGCGGGTACGCCGCCGCCAACGACTTCGCCGCCCTGCCCGTTGGCAAGGGCAGCGACGGGCATGTGATCCGGCTTGGCGAAGTCGCCAAGGTTGAACTGGGCGCGGAAGACCGCCGCGCCTACTACCGTGGCAACGGCAAGCCGCGCGTCGGCCTCGGTGTGATCAAGACCTCCACTGCCAACAGCCTCGACGTGGCGCAGCGCGTGCGTGAGGAAATGACGCGCATCCAGGCCGGCCTGCCCGACGACATCCAGCTCGAAGTCTCGTACGACGCGACGGTCTTCATCGAAGCCTCGGTCGAGCGCGTCTATCACACGCTGATCGAAGCCATCGCACTGGTGCTGGTGGTGATCTTCCTGTTCCTCGGTTCCGCGCGCGCCGCCATCGTGCCGGCGGTGACAGTGCCGGTGTGCGTGATCGCCGCCTTCCTCGGCCTGTACCTGTTCGGCTTCTCGATCAACCTGCTGACCCTGCTTGCGCTGGTGCTGTGCATTGGCCTGGTCGTCGACGACGCCATCGTGGTGCTGGAGAACTGCCAGCGTCGCGTCGATCTCGGCGAACCGCCGCTGCTGGCGGCGGTGCGCGGCACGCGACAGGTCGGCTTCGCAGTGATCGCAACGACCGCCGTACTGGTCGCCGTGTTCATTCCGGTGGCCTTCATGGAAGGCAACAACGGGCGCCTGTTCCGCGAACTGGCCGTCGCACTGGCCGGCGCCGTGGCGATTTCCGCCTTCGTGGCGCTGAGCCTGACGCCGATGATGTGCTCGCGGCTGCTGAAGCCGCATACCGAACCGCGCGGCCTCAGCGGCTGGACGCATCGACAGCTCAATCGCGTCACGGCCGGCTACCGCGGATTGATCGAGCGCAGCGTCGGCCATCCGTGGATCTTCGCGCTGGTGATGCTGGGTGCTTTCGCCGCCACCGCCGCCCTGCTCCAGGTGGTGCCGCGCGAGCTGGCGCCGGCGGAAGACCGCGGCAGTTTCTTCGTGATGGTGCGTGGCCCCGAAGGCGCGGGCTTCGACTACACCGTCAAGCAGATGCAAGACATCGATCAGCGGCTGGAAAAGCTGCGCGAAGAAGGCCACCCCATCGACAGCGTGATCACGCGCGCGCCAGCCGGTTTCGGCGGCGGCGAGGACATGCACACCGGCCGCGCCATCGTGATCCTGAAGCCGTGGAGCGAACGCACCGAGACCACGCAGGAAACCGTCGACGCCGCACGCGCTTCGCTGGATGAGATTCCCGGCGTACGCGCCATGCCATCGATCCGGCAAGGGCTGGTGCGCAGCCAGGGTTCGCCTCTGCAAGTGGTGCTGGGCGGTCCCGACTACGACACGCTGATGGACTGGCGCGACCGCATGGTCGAGCAGATGGAACAGAACCCGGGCTTGAACTCGGTGGATTCCGACTTCCAGGAAACCCGGCCACAGATGCGCATCGACGTGGATCGCGCCCGCGCCGCCGATCTTGGCGTTTCCGTACAGGAGATCGGTCGCACCCTGGAAACCATGATGGGCTCGCGCCGGGTAACGACCTTCGTCAGCCAGGGCGAAGAGTACGACGTCGTTCTGCAGGCCGCCGACGCCGATCGCCGCAGCCCGGCCGACCTGCAGAACCTCTACGTTCGCTCGCAGGAAACCGGCCAACTGGTGCCTCTGTCCAATCTGGTCGAACTGCATAGCCTCGCCGCCGCCGGCAGCCTCAGCCGCTTCAACCGCCTGCGCGCCATCACCCTGTCGGCCAACCTAGCGCCCGGCTACAGCCTCGGCGAAGCACTGAGCTGGGTGCAGCACACCGCCGATGAGGTGCTGCCGCAGACCGCGCAGCTCGACTACAAGGGCGAATCGCGCGAGTACTTCGAGGCTGGCGGCGCGGTCTATTTCACCTTCGCCATGGCGCTTCTGGTGGTGTTCCTGGTGCTGGCCGCGCAGTTCGAAAGTTTCCTGCACCCAATCGTGATCATGCTCACCGTGCCGCTGGCCGTGCTTGGCGCGCTGATCGGGCTCTACCTGTTCGGCTCCTCACTCAACCTGTTCAGCCAGATCGGCATCATCATGCTGGTCGGGCTTGCCGCGAAGAACGGCATCCTGATCGTCGAATTCGCCAACCAGCTGCGCGACGAAGGTCGCAGCGTGCGCGAGGCTGTTGTCGAATCTGCGGCGACGCGCCTGCGGCCGATCCTGATGACCTCCATCGCCACCATGATGGGTGCGGTGCCATTGATCGTCGCCGGTGGCGCGGGTGCGGCCAGCCGCCAGACCATCGGTATCGTGGTGCTCGCCGGCGTCGCCTTCTCCACCTTGCTGTCGCTGTTCGTGGTGCCGGCCTTCTACGCACTGGTTGCGCCGCACACGCGCTCACCGGATGCACTCGCACAGAAGCTGCAGCGCATGGAACTGGAACAGCCAACGACAACGGCGGCAGAAAGCAGCCACGCCGCGCAATGATCCGGACACGGCCAAGCCAACTCGACGACGCGCAAAGCAAAACAATTGTTACGGTCCGTACGTCATCGTATTGAACCCGGATAAGCTCCCCTGCTTCCAACGATCAGGGGAGATGCATGCGAGGTTTGATCCGTTGTTTTGCATGGCTGACGCTGTGCTGCTTCCAGGCCAGCGCACTGGCTTCCGCTCCGGCATTGACTAAGGTTTCGGGTTTCCAGCCTAACGTCGGCCAGCTCGACGCCCGCGTCGCCTACTGGGCCAAGCGCGACGGTGTGTCGCTGTTCATCACCCGCAAGGGCGAGCTGGTCCACCGATTCGCGGGCAATAACGGACGCGACTGGGTTCTGGTCGAGCGGATGAATGGCCCGAACGCCCTGCAGCCATCGGGCATCGATACCGGCAGCGCCCGCATCACGCAAATCGCAACGGATGGAACGCGCAGCGCGTCCATGACCAACCGGATCGCTCTCGGCGAACCCTGGCCAGGCATCCAGGCGGAGCTGTGGCTCGGAGACAACGGTTTCGAGAAGCGCTTCGAACTGGCGCCGGGCACGGATGCCGGAAGCATTCGTATGGCACTGGACGGCGTGGAAACGCTGCGCGTTGCCGATGATGGCGAACTGTTTCTGGCGACCGGCCTCGGCGACGTTGTCCTGAGTGCGCCGGTTGCCTGGCAGAACATCAATGGTCAGCGCCACATGGTTGATGTCCGCTACACGGTCGCCAGCGACAGCGGTTACGGCTTCGCGCTGGGAGAACATGACCCACGCTACTCCGTCACCATCGACCCGATCATCCGCTCGACGTTTTCCGGCGGCAACAGCGACGAGAGCATCGACAGCCTGAAAGTGGCTTCAGACAGCGTGTACGTCACCGGGTACACCAAGTCCGCCAACTTCCCCGGCACGACCGGTGGCTACCAGTCCAGCATCGACCGCAATACCACGCTGGGCGGCAACCTGTTCATCGCGCGCTACAGCCTCGACCTGACCACGCTCATCCAGGCCACCTACTTCGGCAGCTATGGTCCCAGCAGCAGCGGCCAGAGCAGCGGCCTCGACGTGCGCACGCTGGTGGTGGCCGACGACAGCATCTACATCACCGGTTCCGCACCCGGCGAAGGGACGCACCTGCCCACCACCGCCGGCGCACTGCAGACCACGCCCGGTGGCGGTACCAGCGATGCCTATGTTGCACGACTGTCACTGGACCTGACTCAGCTGCAGCAGGCCACTTACTATGGCGGTGCCGCCCAGGACATCGCCTGGCCCATGCAAGTCTCCAACGACGGCGTGTTCATTGCCGGGTTCACCAACGACTCGACACTGCCCGGCTTCAGTAACGGGGCGGAAAACGGCGCGCTGGGATCCAACGGGTCATACGTCGCCAAACTTTCCCTGGACCTCAGCACCGCACTAGCCGCTACCTGGGTCAGCGGCAGCAATGGTGGCAGCCCCTATGCCATGACGCTGGGCACCGATGGTTCTGTCTATGTGGGCGGAAACGGCAACGCCAGCCTGTATGAAACTACCGGTGCTTTCCAGCCTAATCTCGCCTCGGTTCCGCCACGCACCGATGGCTATATCGTGCGACTGTCGTCCGATCTCGGCACCATCCATCGATCCACGTATCTAGGCGGCAGCGACTACGAACGTATCGACAGCCTTGCCTTCGGCGAAGACACCGTCTTCGTGGGCGGCAGCACTGACTCGCACGTCAACTTCCCCTTCCCGCCAACGGCGGCAGACACCACGCACAGCAAGGGCAGCTCGTTCGTCGCCGCGCTGTCAGCCGACCTGTCGACGCTTAACGGCGCCAGTTCATACAGTGGTGACGATGTACTGAACAGCACCAGCACCGCGGGAATCGCCTTCTATGACGGCAAGCTGTTCCTGGCGGGGACGACGCGATCAGGCACCCTGCCCGGCAGCATTGGTGGTGCCGAACCGAGTAATACGATCAACGCAATCTGCGGTTTTGCCGCCGTGTTCAATCCGGCGCTCACCACCATTCATCAGGGAAGTTTCCTTGGCTGCGGCGACAACCGCCTTCAGGTTTTCGCCATGGATGTCGGCAACGACCTGCTTTACGTCGCCGGGTGGACGCGTCGCAATCAGTTGCCGAACGGCGAGGATTCAGCACAGCCGAACAAGGGCGGCGGTGTCGAGGAGGCATACATCATCGCCGCTACCACCGACCTAGCCGGCCCCAAGCCCAACGCCGATATCGCCGTCGAGAAAACCGGCAGCGACGAGCGCATCGCCAACCGCTACATCCGCTACGAAGTGGTGGTTCGCAACCTCGGCCCCGATGACGCCGTCGACGTGCTGGTTCAGGACATTCTGCCGGCAGAGCTCGATGCCGCGACCTGGCAGTGCAACGGTTTCGATGGCGCCAGCTGCGTGGCCGGCAGCGGCAGCGGTGACCTCAGCGAAACAGTATCGATTCCGAACGGCGGTCGGCTGGAGTACTCGATCTGCGGTCGCGCCGACAGCCTGCCATCGCTGGTGGTGAACACGGCACAAGCGGACGTCGCCAGCCACACGCTCGACCCGGTCGCCGGCAACAACAGCGATTCGACGACCATGATCGATCCGCGCCTTTTCGCCGACGGCTTCGAAGACGCCGACCTGCCGCCTTGGTGCCCGCCAACCAACTGAACTCAACAGGCGCACTGGCAAAGAGCTCCAGTGAGTGGAGCGGGAACAGCAGTCACCATCGAATTGCCGCCGCAGCGATTACTGCGGCGGCAATACTCAAAACCCGAGAAGGCTGGAGCAACCCCATTCGTGGCAGAAGATGCGGCCCACAAGCCAATTGAATGCCAGAATTCCCAATACGGGAAAAACCATCCACCAGACGATTCGCAACAAGCTGCGAACACCCACGGGCATGGGACGCCCCGACACTATTGCCAAATAGCCGAGCAATGCGAAGGCAAACGCCCAGGCCACGCCTGCGATGCGATAGGACCCGGCGCTTTTCACATGTCCTAGCTCAGCCAACAGCGTGGACATCTTCCAGGCAGCGACAGCAAATACGCATGCGCAAAGGAGCGCAAGCGCACCCATCAATCCACCGATCGCCCGATTCGCGACCGCATTTCCCTTTGCCTTGTCCATAGCAACTCGAGCTCAAATCGCTCCAGAAGTTCAGTGATCAGCAGACCCTGCCGTCGGTTCCAGCTTCTCGAAATCGATGCTCGGGTGCGCGAAGGAAATGTCAGCCGTCTTTTCGACGCCATCAACATGCCGATCAGCCGCGTGCTGCCAGAACAGCCAGTTCTCCCAGCCGAATGGCACCTTGGGCATCTTCACGCCGTACTCGACCATCCATAGCGGGTAAGCGGAAAAATCCGGGCGATAGTATTTGTCCCAGAACGTCGCGTCGGTGTAGATCATCGGCTTGACGCCAAGCTCAGCCTCCAGCGTTTTCAGGAATAGCAGCAGCTCGTCGGTCATGTCACCGTGAGTGTTGTGGCCGAGCAGCTCGACGTCCACCGCCGGCGGCAACGTGCCCGGATCATCCTTGATGCGTGAGGCGAAGAACTTCGCCTGCTGCACCGGATCGTCCTCGGTGACGTAGAAGTGATAGGCGCCTCGCGCCAGCCCGGCCGCCTTGAGGCCCGCCCAGTGGTGCTCGAACATCGCGTCCGGATTGTCCACGCCCTCGCTGGCTTTCACGTACGCGAACCGATAACCCTGCGCCTTCACCTTCGGCCAATCCACGTCACCGGAATGATGCGACACGTCCAGGCCCAGCACCGCCCGATCCGACGGTTTGTAGTGCGTGTTGATCCGCGTCAGCGTCACCTCGAAGGCCGGCGTTGACTGTGCCTTCTGGAAGAAGCGCGCTTTCATCGAATCATCGGACAACAGCACGGCTTCGATGCGACTGCCGCGCCCATCTTCATTGAGTATGACGTGCTGGCGATCACGCGCGATGCTGCCGCTGAAGGAATCGAAATGCTCGGCCTGCTTACCGAGACTGGAACCACCAAAGGTCTCGGCCTCCGGCTCGGCCAGCACGTGCCAGCGGTTGTGCCCGCGCACGTCCCATCCATCCTCACTGAGCTGCCAGTACACGCCCATCCACATTTCCGCCGACGCTGGATCGGCGTCACTGCTGTCGTCATAGGTGCCATACCAGACACCGAGCAGGCTTGGCGGCTGGATATTGTCATCTGCAGCCACAACAAATGACGGCGTTAATGCCAACAAGAGCAGCGCTGTCTTTTTCAGTCGCACATGGCGAAACATGCTGATTCCCTCAGCGAGTGAACCGAACTTCAGTTACATGCAACACAAGCTCAGTCGCAGCGTATCCGCTCCAACAGTGAACTTGTTACCGCATCGTCAACGCCGGCCATTGATTCGCCTCGCAACGCCGGTTCCAGTCTGGTCGCGACCTTCTTGCCCAGCTCGACACCCCACTGATCGAAGGCGTTCAGGCCCCAGAGGTGGCCGAGCACGGAGGTTGAGTGTTCGTAGAGCGCCAGCAATGCGCCAAGGGCTTCCGGGGTCAGCTGATCAAGCAACAGCATGGATGACGGCGTGCCGCCGGGATAGCGACGCTGTGGATCATCGCTGTCCTGGCCATTGGCCAGCGCTTCCGCCTGGGCCAGCAGGTTGGCGAGCAGCGTGGCGTGTTGCGTCCGATGGGAGTGGTCGGGACGGCGGACGCCGATGAACTCCAGTGGCAGGCGCTCGCTGCCCTGATGCAGCGCCTGGAAGAAGCTGTGCTGGGTGCTGGAACCGACACCGCCCCAGGTTGCCGGCGCGGTGGCGTGAAGCAATGACTGCCCCGCACTACCAACCGACTTGCCGAGGCTCTCCATTCGTAGCTGCTGCAGGTAGGCCGGCAACTGCAGTAGGCGCTGGTCATAGGCGATTACGGATTCAGACGCCATGCCCCGCGCATTGCGGTTCCACAGCGCGAACAGCGCATGCAGCACCGCCATGTTGGCGCTGTTTTCGGTGCTGACGACATGGCGATCCATCAGCGCGGCGCCTGCGAGCAGTTGGTCGAAAGCCTCCTCGCCCAAAGCCAGCAATGCGGAGAATCCCACGGCCGACCACAGCGAAAAACGTCCACCGACCCAGTCCCACATCGGCAGCACGCGATCCGCGGGAATGCCGAAATCGGCCACGCGATCAAGATTGGCGCTGACGGCATAGAGCCGCGAGGCGTCGCCCAGCCAGTCGCGTAGCAGCGCGCCGTTGAGCAGCGTCTCGCGCGTTCCGAAACTCTTGGACACCAGCACGCCAGCGGTATGTGCGGGATCGAGCCCGGCCAACACGCGCTGCGCCTCGTGGGCGTCGACATTGGCGATGAAATGCACGCGAAAACGTGCATCCGGCCGCTGCAGTGCATCCATCAGCAGGCGCGGACCGAGGTCGGAGCCGCCAATGCCGACATGAACGATATCGCTGATGTCCGAAGCAGCCAGATCCGTCGCCAGTTCGCGCATGCGCGCCTGCGCGTCGATGGCCTGCGAACGGGCCGCGCGGGCGGAAGCACCCTCGCCCACGTCGGAGCGCAGGGCGGTATGCAGGACAGCGCGACCCTCGCTGACGTTGACGATTTCACCGTCGAACTGGCGCTTCAGCGCAGTCCCGACATCGCTCGCCTCAGCCAGCGACAGCAATTCGCCCAGCGCTACTTCATCCAAGTGCTGGCGAGCGTAGTTGAGATAGAGCGGCCCGACCTCCAGTGACCAGTCGCGCGCACGCGCGGCGTCGGCACACAGCTCGCGCAGTGGGCGCGTGCGCAGCCGGTCAGCCTGTTGCTGGAGGCGCTGCAGCCGCTCGGGGCTCAGCATGACCTGGCCTCAGGCCGCCTGCGCCGGGATGGAATCGTTGGTGTGGGTCAGCTTGTTGTCGCCATCCACATAAATCAGGTTCGGCTTGAACGTCGCCATTCTGGCCTCCTCAAGCTGTCCGTAGGCACAGATGATGACCAGGTCACCAACACCAGCGCGGTGCGCGGCGGCGCCATTCACCGAAATGATGCCGCTGCCCTCTTCGGCGCGGATCGCATAGGTGACGAAGCGCTGGCCATTGTTGATGTTGAACACATGCACCTGCTCGTATTCGCGGATACCCGAGATATCCAACAAGCGACCATCAATGGCGCAGCTGCCCTCGTAGTGCAGTTCGGCGTGGGTAACGGTGGCGCGATGGATCTTGGCCTTGAGGACGTTCAGCAGCATGGCGGGATTCCCGGGTTGTCGACAGCGAGCGGCCGTGTTGCAAAAACACAACAGCGCCTTTCCCGGCGCCCATCAATTGTATCAAGGCGATCGATACGAAGATGCGACAGCGGATACCTGTTATCGCATATGACTTTTAAATCAATGCATTACAGGTGCTTTTCGCGATCTGCAGGCAAAAAAAACCCTCGCACCAGAGGTGCGAGGGGCTAATCGGAGTGACGATTACCTTGAACAATGCGCCCTGCTAGCTGTCGGGACAGCGCCAAAATCTGTCGCAGAACCCGACTGCGGTTGCAAGCTTACAACAGTCGTTGGGGAAAAGCTACTACCCAGACAACCTGTCGTGACGGCGGTCACAGGGCGGGCACGAAGACCAGATTGTCGATGAGGCGGGTATTGCCCAGTTTCGCCGCCGCCAGCGCGACGCGCTCTTCGGGCACGCCCTCGGTGGCCGGTGCGAGGTCGGCACGACGCACCGCCACGTAGTCGACCTCGAACCCGGCATCAGCCAGACGCGCACGCGCGGCCTGCAATGTGGCGACGATGCCCTCGCCCGCCGCTACCCGGCCCGCCAGCCAATGCAGGGTCTGCTGGATCAGCGGGGCAACGGCACGCTGTTCGGGCGTGAGGTACTGGTTGCGGGAGCTCATCGCCAGGCCGTCGGCCTCGCGACTCGTCGGTGCTCCCTGGACGTCAATGGGAAAGGCCAGGTCACGCACCATATGGCGGAGGATCGCCAGTTGCTGGTAGTCCTTCTGCCCGAAAACGGCGACATCCGGCTGCACCTGGTTGAACAGCCGGGACACCACGGTACAGACGCCGTCGAAATGCCCGGGACGACTGGCGCCGCAGAGAATCCCGGTCAAGGACGGCACATCCATGCGCACACGGCTCCCCACGCCCAGCGGGTACATCTCGTCCACCGACGGAAGGAACAGCAGATCGCAGCCCTCGCGATCCAGCCTTTCGGCGTCGGCGTCCGGGGTGCGCGGATAGCGGTCGAAGTCCTCGTTGGGCCCGAACTGGCTGGGATTCACGAAGATGCTGGCAACCACCTTGTCGGCGGACTCGCGCGCCTGGCGGATCAGCGAGAAATGCCCGGCGTGAAGATTGCCCATGGTCGGCACGAAGCCGATGCGCTTTCCGGCGCCACGCCATTCGCCGATCTGCGCCCGAAGCTCGGCAACCGTCCTGGCGGTCTTCATGACTCGTAGCTGTGTTCGGCGTCGGGAAAGCTCCCGTCACGCACGGCGTCGATGTAAGCGCGGATGGCGCCGCGGATCGAGCCGCCCTCGCCGAGGAAGTCCTTCACGAAGCGCGGGCGCCGACCCATGGCGACGCCCAGCATGTCGTGCATCACCAACACCTGACCGTCGCAGGCCACGCCGGCGCCGATACCGATCACCGGAATCTGCAGCTCGGCGGTGATCGCGGCAGCCACGGCATTCGGCACACATTCCAGCACCAGCAACTCGGCGCCCGCATCCTGTATGGCCAGCGCGTCGGCGCGCAGCCTGGCCGCGGCTTCATCACCACGACCCTGGACCCGATAGCCACCCATCTTGCGCACCGACTGCGGCGTCAAACCAAGATGCGCGCAGACCGGAATATCCCGACGGGTGAGGAATTCGATGCACTCCAGCAGCGGTCCGGCGCCCTCCAGCTTGACCATCGCGGCGCCACCCTCGGCCATCAGCCGATGCGAGGAATCCAGCGCACGATCCGGCGTGGCATAACTCTGGAACGGCAGGTCGCCGACCAGCAGCGCCGCCTTCAGGCCGCGCGACACCGCGGCACAGTGATAGACCATGTCATCGACGGTGACCGGCAGGGTCGTGCGGCGGCCCTGCACCACGTTGCCCAGTGAGTCTCCCACCAGCACGGCGTCGATGCCCGCCTCGTCCATGGCGGCAGCGAAACTGGCGTCATAGGCGGTCAGCATGGTGATGCGCTGCCGGTCGCGCTTGAACTCGCGAAGCATGGGAACGGTTACAGGTTTGCGCGGCGGCGCGGCGTCTCCGGCGTACATGGCGTCGGCTTCCGGTGTGGGTCGATGCTGCTGCGCAGCAAGCTGTCTAGCGTATCGCTTCGATACCGCTTCGATCTACCTCGGCCAGCAGATCAGCGGCGCGTCCACGGGCTGGGATGATGATATCCGCAGCGATGTCGAGCAATGGCACCAGTACGAAAGCGCGCTCGTGCATGCGTGGATGCGGCAGCTGCAGACGCTCCGTATCGAGGCATTCATCGCCATACAGGAGCAGGTCCAGATCGAGACTGCGCGGCCCCCAGCGCAGCGTCCGCTGCCGGCCGGCGGCCTGCTCGACGGAAACCAGCACATCGAGCAGGGACTCCGGCGAGAGCGACGTTTCCAATCGAGCCGCCGCATTGACGAACGGCGGCTGCTCGACAACGCCCCAGGGCGGCGTGCGGTAGAGCCGCGACACGGCAACCACGCGGATGGCGTCGTGCGCATCCAGCGTGGCCAGCGCGCGGTCAA
>Ga0209607_1001070_pt1 | contig 23161 bp, 19 predicted proteins | sample AD_UKC117_MetaG_FD_184413 | JGI IMG/M metagenome (GOLD analysis project Ga0209607, IMG submission 184413) | Active sludge microbial communities of municipal wastewater-treating anaerobic digesters from Hong Kong - AD_UKC117_MetaG (SPAdes)... | ecosystem: Engineered > Bioreactor > Anaerobic >... | reverse complement strand
AAAAAACGACTTAGACGGTGAAACGGCCATAGGACACCCCCGATCGACAAGACCTTGAATGTCGTATCGGAAGGGCCGGTGCCCCACCGCGACGTCGCTCCACGAGCTGACGAAAACCAACAACCAACTACCTGTTACGAACCATAAACCCAGGGTGTGACATCCTCCCCGGACTACCTGTTTCGAACCATAAACCCAGGCTGTGACATCCTCCCCGAGCCACCTGTTTCGAACCGTGAAACCCAGGGTGTGACATCTTCCCCGAGCTACTGCTTCAGACCATAAACCCAGGGTGCGACATCTTCCCCGAGCCACCTGTTTCGAACCGTGAACCCAGGGTGCGACATCCTCCACGGACTACCTGTTTCGAACCGTAAACCCAGGGTCCGACATCCTCCCCGAGCTACTGATTCAGACCATAAACCCAGGGTCCGACATCTTCCCCAAACCACTTGTCCTCGAGGAACCCAGCAGCGGGCGGCCGCGTTCAGCTCACGAACTCCGACACGACGGCCGCGTGGTCGCTCCACCGCTCGGCATAGGTGGCGGCGCGCCCAACTGCGAAACCGCGACACCTGTCCGCCACTCCCGGACCCGCGAGCACGCAGTCGATCCTCCAGCCGGCGTCGTTGTCAAACGCTTTGCCCCGCCACGACCACCATGTATAGGGTCCAGGGCCCTCACCCCCGAAGCGGCGCCCCAGGTCCACCCAACCCAGCCGGCCGTACCACTCGTCGAGATAGGCCCGCTCGGACTCGAGGAATCCCGCCTTGCCGATATTGCCCTTCCAGTTCTTGATGTCGACCTCGCGGTGCGCCACATTCAGATCACCGCAGATCACAGCCCCAGGGCGCTGCTCCATCCACTTGCCCATTGCCGCTAGGAAGCGATGCTTCTCGTCCTGTGCAGTGGTCCCGGCCTGCCCTGTGTGGACGTACACACTGGCAACCTCGAGGCCATCTGTCACCCCGGCGATCCAGCGACCTTGATCGTCGGACTCCCCCAGCGCACCGGTTGGCTCAATTGGCCACCGGCTCAGCAAGGCAACCCCTGCATGCCCCGCACGCACCTCACTGGGCGAATGCAGCAGATTCCAATCGGCCAGAGGTCCCAACGCGGCACGCAACTGATCGTCGGTGGCGCGGACCTCCTGGAGTGCGATGACGTCAGCTTCTTGGGCAATCAGCCATTCGACACCCCCGCGCCGAGCGGCGGCACGGATGCCATTGACGTTGGCGCTGACGAGCTTCAATCAGCCCATCGCCGCCTGGAGGTTCTCGTCGATCGAGGCGAGGAACTCCTGCGTGGTCTGGAACGGCTGGTCCGGGCCGATGAGCAGCGCCAGATCCTTGGTCATCTTGCCGCTCTCGACGGTCTCGATACACACACGTTCGAGTGTTTGCGCGAAGTTCGTGACTTCCGGCGTGCCATCGATCTTGCCCCGGTGCGCAAGCCCTTGCGTCCACGCGAAGATCGACGCGATCGGGTTGGTCGAGGTCGGCTTGCCCTGCTGGTGCTGGCGATAGTGCCGCGTCACCGTGCCGTGGGCTGCTTCAGCCTCGACGGTCTTGCCGTCCGGAGTCATAAGAACCGAGGTCATGAGTCCGAGCGAACCGAAGCCCTGTGCGACCGTGTCGGACTGCACGTCACCGTCGTAGTTCTTGCAGGCCCAGACGTAGCCGCCCTCCCACTTCATCGCCGCAGCGACCATGTCGTCGATCAGGCGGTGCTCGTAGGTGATTCCAGCGGCTGCGAACTCGTCCTTGAACTCATTCTCAAACACCTCGGCGAACAAATCCTTGAACTGCCCGTCGTAGGCCTTCAGGATCGTGTTCTTCGTCGACAGGTAGACCGGGTAGCCACGGTTCAAGCCGTAGCGCATCGAGGCCCGCGCGAAGTCACGGATCGAGTCGTCGAGATTGTACATCCCCATGGCGACCCCGCCGCCGGGGAAGTCGTAGACGTCGAATTCGATGGGCTCGGAACCGTCGGTCGGTGTGTAGGTCATAGTGAGCGTTCCCGGACCGGGCACCTTGAAGTCGGTAGCGCGGTACTGGTCGCCGAAGGCGTGACGACCGACGACGATCGGCTTCGTCCAGCCGGGCACCAGTCGGGGGACGTTGCTGATGATGATCGGCTCGCGGAAGATCACACCACCGAGGATGTTGCGGATCGTCCCATTCGGTGAGCGCCACATCTTCTTGAGGCCGAACTCTTCGACCCGTGCCTCGTCGGGCGTGATCGTCGCGCACTTCACCCCGACGCCGTACTTCTTGATCGCCTCGGCCGAATCGATCGTGATCTGGTCGTCGGTCGCGTCGCGGCTCTCGATGCCCAGGTCGTAGTACTTCAGGTCGATGTCCAGATACGGCAGGATCAGCTGCTGCTTGATGAAGTCCCAGATGATCCGGGTCATCTCGTCGCCGTCGAGTTCGACGACCGGGTTCTTAACCTTGATCTTCGCCATGGTCAGAGGTCCTGTACGTCAGCTTGCTTGGCGCGAACGGCTTCGGCGGCTTGTTTCAGGCCCGCCAGTTCGGTCTCGGTCAGGTCGGTTTCGACGACTCGGCGCACACCCTCGCGGCCGATCTCAGCCTCGACTCCCAGGTAGACCCCGGAGATGCCGTATTCGCCGTCGACCCAGGCGCAGACCGGCATGATCGCGCCGCTGTCCTCGATGACTGCCTTGGCCATGCGGGCGGCTGCAGCGGACGGGGCGTAGTACGCCGAGCCGGTCTTGAGCAGGGCGACGACTTCGGCGCCACCATTGCGGGTGCGCACCACGAGCTCTTCGATGTCCTCGGCAGGCATCACCTCCGACAGCGGCTGTCCGTCGACGGTGCAGCGCGAGGGAACGGGAACCATGGTGTCACCGTGGCTGCCCAGCGTGAGGGTCTTGACGCTGCCGACCGGCTTGCCCAGTTTCTCGGCCACGCTATTCGTGAAGCGGGCCGTGTCCAGCATCCCGGCCTGGCCGATCACCCGGTTGTGCGGGAAGCCGGTGGCGAGTTGGGTCAGGGCGGTCATCTCGTCCAGCGGATTGGACACGACGATGACAACTGCGTTCGGGGCGTGCTGGGCGACATTCTCGGCCACCTGCCGCACGATCTTTGCGTTGGTTTCGATGAGGTCCATCCGGCTCATTCCAGGCTTACGCGGCAGGCCCGCGGTGATCACCACGATGTCCGACCCGCTGATCGCCTCGTAACCGGATCCGTCGAGGCCGGTTGTCTGGCCGATCACCTTCGTCTCGAAACCTTCGACCGGGCGCGACTGGTTCATGTCCAGGGCCAGGCCTTCTGCCTTACCCTCGACGATGTCGGTGAGGACCACCTCTTCGAATACATCGAACTCGGCTAGCCTCATGGCCGTCGTCGACCCGTAAAAACCCGCTCCGACAACCGTCACTTTTCCGCCCATGACTTACCCTTCGCTTCGTTAATGGCCCTCTTCCAACGTTACCGAATCGGACCCACGTCCCTGTCACCGCGTCAGACCGCCCAGCGATGGCCGGTGTTGACTGCAATCTTTGATCGACGGAGCTGACGCATGGACTCGGTCACCGGCGGCACGTGCTCGTGCTGTGGCAAGGCAGCCTGGTTCGGATTCGAGAGGTTGGCGCGTCGAAAGTGCGTGCGTCAGCCAGGCTCACGGACTCAGGTGGTCAGGCGACCGAAGAGCAAGACGCTAATCCAGTGGATCAACTGAACAGCAGGTAGGTCACCGCACCCAGCGCGAGCCCCAGCGCAGCGAAGAGCCCTGCATCCACCACACGCGAGCGGGATGTCAGCCATCCGGCAGTCGTCGACGGCAGTACCAGGCGGACCACGGAAGCAACCCCCATCGCCAGAGCCAGACCCGTCAGCCCTTCGCTCACTGAGCCGAGTGCGATCAGAATCAGCCCCACCGAGGCGAACAGGCAGATGACCAAGTACGGCCATTGCGCAGGAGGGGATTTCTCGGCGGCGGGTGCTGCCACCTGCCGAGACGCCTGCAGCGCCGTTGAATCAGCGACCAGGTACTCATCGCCCGACGCCGTGCTCATGCAGGTAACCGTAGTACCTCATCAGGGCAAACACCGAACCACGTGGCCGTTAACGGCTCCGGGTTTCGGACATTTCCACGACATTGACAAGCAGCATGGCCCGGGTCATCGGCCCAACACCACCGGGCATCGGGGCCACAAAACCGGCCACATCCAGCACGTCGGCGGCGACATCTCCCACCAAACCCGCAGGAGTCCGCGTGATACCCACATCGAGCACGGCAGCGCCTGGTTTGATCATTTCGGCGCTGAGCAGGCCAGGAACTCCGGCGGCGACCACGACGATGTCAGCCTGCCGTGTGAAGACACCGAAGTCGGGGGTCCCCGTGTGACACAGCGTGACGGTGGCGTTCTCGGACTTGCGCGTGAGCATCAGCCCAAGCGGACGCCCGACGGTGACTCCGCGCCCGATCACGACAACATGGCTGCCGGCGATCGGCACGTCATAGCGACGCAGGAGTTCGACGATCCCGCGCGGCGTGCACGGCAGCGGGGCCGGCTCGTTGAGCACCAGCCGCCCCAGACTCATCGGGTGTAGGCCGTCGGCGTCCTTGGCCGGGTCGATGGCCGCCAGTGCCGCCCCCGTGTCGAGACCGGCGGGAAGGGGCAACTGCACGATGTAACCAGTGCATGCCGGGTCCTCGTTCAGGTTTCGCAGCGCTGCTTCGACCTCCTGCTGGCTGGCTGTCGCCGGCAGGTCCACGCGGATGGAGTTGATGCCGATCTCAGCGCAATCGCGGTGCTTCCCGCCGACGTAGGCGTGGCTTCCGGGGTCGTCGCCGACCAGGACCGTGCCGAGCCCGGGCGTCACACCGGCATCCTTCAGCGCTGCCACCCGCTCGCCGAGTTCGGCGCGAATCGTCGCCGCTGTCGCCTTGCCGTCCAAGATCACTGCTGCCATGACCCCGATTGTTCCACCGCTGCGTGGGGCGCGGTCGGCCGCGGGTGGTGACGCCTGGATGGCAGGGGCGCAGCGCGCGATCGCTGGGTCGTGTGCCGTGCGACGCGGCCAGGCCGCCGGTGGTTTGTTCAGTGGAAGAAGTGGCGGACTCCCGTGAGGTACATGGTCACGCCCGCCGCTCGGGCTGCGGCGATGACCTCTTCGTCACGCACCGAACCGCCGGGCTGCACGACCGCCTTGACCCCGGCACCCAGCAGGATCTCCAGACCGTCCGGGAACGGGAAGAACGCATCCGAGGCGGCCACCGCCCCAAGAGCGCGCTCCTCACCGGCCCTGAGCACAGCGAGCCGCGCCGAGTCGACCCGGTTGACCTGGCCCATGCCGATGCCAACTGCGGCCCGTCCCTTGGCCAGCAGAATGGCGTTGGACTTCACCGCCCGGCACGCGCGCCAGGCGAAGGCCAGATCCTGCAGCGTCGCTTCGTCGGCCGGCTCGCCGCAAGCCAGCTTCCAGGTGGCCGGGAAGTCGCCCGGCTCGTCGATACGGTCGGGACTCTGCATGAGCATCCCACCGGAGATGAATCTCACTTCCGCATCGGACTGCCTCACAGGAGCCACCAAGAGCCGGATGTTCTGTTTCTGCGTCAGCACCGCTAGGGCGTCAGGCTCGAAGGCCGGCGCGATGACCACCTCCAGGAAGATCTCACTCATCGCCTGTGCGACGTCCACGGTGACAGGACGATTGACCGCGACGACACCGCCGAAGGCTGATACCGGGTCGGTGTCGAAAGCCGCGCTGTAGGCACCCAGCAGATCCTCGCCCACAGCGATCCCGCACGGGTTCGCGTGTTTGATGATCGCGGCCGCAGGCTGGTCGAAGTCCCAGGCCGTGCGATGCGCCGCGTCCCCGTCGACGTAGTTGTTGTACGACATCTGCTTACCGTGCAACTGCTCGGCATGGGCGAGCCCCTGGCCGTGCTCGTTGATGTAGAGCGCCGCCCTCTGGTGGGGATTCTCGCCGTACCGCAGAACCTCGGCGCGCTGCCACGTGGCCGCCACCCAACCGGGCAGGGACTCCGAGGCGTCGAGCGAGCCGAGCCAGGATGCCACGGCGACGTCGTAGTCCGCAGTGTGTCTGAATGCTTTGACGGCCAGCTCCCGGCGCTGCTGATCAGTGAAACCCTCGCCTGACTCCACCACCGCCACTACATGTGGATAGTCGTTGGGACTGACGACGACGGCGGTGTTGGCGTGGTTCTTGGCCGCTGCCCGGACCATTGCCGGACCACCGATGTCGATCTGCTCGATGCACTCGTCCACCGCTGCTCCGCTGGCGACCGTTTCGGTGAACGGATAGAGATTCGCCACCACCAGATCGATGCCCGTGATGTCGTGTTCGGCGAGGGTCTGTTCGTGCTCGTGCTTACGCCGGTCGGCCAGGATTCCACCGTGGATCTTCGGGTGCAGCGTCTTCACCCGGCCGTCGAGGATCTCGGGAAACCCGGTGACGTCGGCAACCTGGGTCACCGGTACCCCGGCTGCGGCGATGGTCGCCGAGGTCGATCCGGTGGAAACGATCTCGACCCCCGCGGCGTGCAGCGCTGCGGCTAGCTCCTCGATGCCGGTCTTGTCGTACACCGATATCAATGCGCGTCCGATTGTCATAGCTCCACCTTTCGTCCGTTCACGGTGCATCCCTTCGTGGCCAGGGCCTGCACCACTTCCGGGAGCAACTGCCACTCGACCTCTTTGATCCGTTCATGCAGGGTCTGCTCAGTGTCGTCGGGTTCCACCGGTACCGACTGCTGGGCGATGATCGGGCCGGTGTCGACACCGGCATCCACCAGATGAACCGTGCAACCGGTGAGCTTGACGCCGTACGCCAACGCCTCCGGTACCGCGTGCGCGCCGGGGAAGGCCGGCAGCAGCGCGGGGTGGCTGTTGACCACCCGCTGCGGGAACCGGTCGAGGAAGGCGGCGTCCAGGATGCGCATGAAGCCGGCCGAGACCACCCAATCGGGTTCGAAGGTTCCCAGCATCTTGGCCAAAGCCCGGCTCCACGAGGGGCGGTCGGGGTGGTCGCTGGGGCGCACGACCACGGTGGGAATCCCCGCCGCTTCTGCGCGGGCCAGACCCTGTGCCGGGCGATCGGCGGCGACGGCGACGATGTCGTAGGTGCGGCGCGGATCGTCGATCAGTGATTGCAGGAGGGTGCCCGTCCCGGAGATCATCACGGCGACGCGGGGCACGTACCGATCCTAGGTCGGCCGGTCCCGGACGCAGCGAGGTGGGCGATCAGCAACGCTCGGGTGATCCGGCTTCTTGAGCGTCCGGATCCTGCTTGTCGTCAGCGTCGTGCTCCGCCGCTTCGGAGTCCGGGTCCAGGTCGGGATCGTCGACATTCTGCCGATCCGTGAGATCGATGATTTTGCGGTCTCGCCAGTGCCGCCAACCCCAGGTACCGGCCAGTTCCAGCAGCACTCCGAGGACGACACCGGCGGCGAGCAATGCGATGACGACCGGCGGTGGCCCCATCAGTTCCAGGCGGCCGGCGCCGAACCTGCCGACGCTGATGGCCCACCAAAGATCGACCGCGATCAGGACCACCGCGACTGCGCCTGCCCGGGCGAGGATCCAGTCCCGGCGTCTGGTCGGGGATCCGGCCAACCGGGACAGCACGATGCCCGCCCCGATCGGGATGAGCGTGCCGACCAGCCACCACGGCTGTTCGGTCGTGGGAAGCAATTGCACGCCCAGCAGGTCCACGCGGGCATCGATCGGAGCCCAAGGGGTGACGGTCACGCCAGCCACCGCCACGCCCGCACCGGTGACGTACGACAGTGCCCACATCAGCGCGGCGGGCAGATATCCCAGCCAGGCCAGGAACAGCGCCAGGCCACCGAAGAGACCGGGGCCGATCTGCGACAGCGCATCCGAGGTCGTGCTATGTGAGAACAGAAGGGAGGCGGCCAGCACCGCTCCCGCGCCTGCGGTCAGGACCGCAAGGGCCCCCACGGCCGGCCGGACCAGGTGCCACGCCCGTTCGAAGACCTGGCGGCCCATCTGCGCGCGCCACGCCATCGCAGTCACCGACACGGCGAAACCCAGGACCGCGGCGTGCAGGGCTGCCCTGGCCGGCATCGCGGCGGCACCGGAAAGGGTGCCGAACAGCGCCGCGAGTAGCGCCACCGCGGCATAGGTGGCGCCCAGACATGCGCCGGCCACCGCCAGTGACTTGGGGTACGCGACAGCAGCCCTGTGCGCGACCCAGCGGCCCGCCGCCCACAACACGAGGGTCGGAAACACGATCCAGGCCCACGGCAGCAGCGTCCAGACACCCTCCCCCACGACGAACGGGACACCATGGGCCGTCAGCCAGATGTCGGCGCCGACTCGCATCGCCGTGTCGGAGGCCGATTCCCCGGCAGCGAAGATCCACACCACGAGGGTGACCACGACCGTGATCACCAGACCGGTCAGCGCCGCCCAAAGCCCCGCCGCCGCAGCCGCCAGGGGTAAGGGCAGCGGGCCGGACCGCCAGAAACTGGTCACCGCCGCGGTCGGGGCCGCCCACCCGGTACGGGTCGACTTGATCCGGTCGGCTTCGCGGCCAGTGGAGGTGCGGTTCGTCGGACGCGACGCGGTCCGGGACCGGCTCGACCCCCTGCGGTTGGCGGGGCCCTGCGACGCACGACTCACTGCACTAGGTTCGCATCCATCGGCCCGGTCGGTGGCACATACACGCCGAATGGCGGGGTTGGCCGCGTCGAGGGGATCCCCGCAATGCCGCCCCCGCGACTTCGGACACAGCACGCCAGCCAGTGACCACATACGACCAAAGTCCGCGATGGCCACGGCCCACCCCACGCCGCCCCCGCGACTTTGGACGCAGCACGTCAGCCACTGACCACATACGACCAAAGTCCCCGATGGCCACGGCCCACCCCGCGCCGCCCCCGCGACTTCGGACACAGCACGCCAGCCACTGACCACATACGACCAAAGTCCCCGATGCCCACGGCCCACCCCGCGCCGCCCCCGCGACTTCGGACACAGCGCGTCAGCCACTGACCACATACGACCAAAGTCCCCCGGACCGCCACGACCAGCCCCGCGGAAACCAGCCCCCGCAGATCCGCACGACGTACGGTCGAATCATGAGTCAACCAACCGTAGCCATCGTGCTCACCGGTGCGGCTGCCCGCGGCGCTTTCCAGGCCGGAGCCCTGTCGCGGATCGCGCCGGCCCTCGAACGCCAGGGCCTACGTCCGAGCATCTATCTGGGCACCTCCGCCGGCGCCATCAACGCTGCTCTGTGGGGGTCGTACGCACATCTGCCGGCCGAGGTGGCTGCTGAGCGAGTGCTCGCCCTGTGGCGCAGCATGGACCGCAAGAATGTGTACACCCATCCCGCGCTGTCTCTGATCCGCGACGGATTGCGGATCCTGCCCGGCTCCCTGCTGGGCGTGGGCAACGGCCTGGATTCGCTCTTGGACACCAGACCGCTGGCGCACACCGCCCAGGAGTCGCTGGACACCGATCAGATCGCGGCCAACGTCGCATCCGGCGCGGTGGACGCCGTGGGAGTAGCTGCCACTCGCATCCCACCGGCAACGGGCAAACTCCCGACACCGGGGGATCCGATGGACCGGTGGCACATCTCGCATACCCATTCCGTGGTCTTCCTCGACACCACCCTGGATGCCTCTGCAGTGGCCGACCCCGACCGGGCGGTCCGCGTGGCCCCCACGACGATCGAGGCCGCGCACGTCCTGGCGTCGGCGGCGATACCGGTCGCCTTTCCTGCCGTCGAGGTGCAATCGCCCGCGGACTACGCCGGCTGGTACGTCGACGGCGGGGTGCGACTCAACGCCCCGCTACGACCGGCCGTGGCGCTGGGCGCAGACCATCTGGTCGTCATCGCAGCACACGCGACCCGCTACCCCGCCCGCACCCCACACCTGCCAGGCGACAAACCGGACCTGGCGGATTCAGCAGCCATGACCTTGCATTCCATCCTTGCCGACCGGGTCATCGAGGATCTGAAGGCTCTGCGCACCCGCAATCGATGGTTGTCGCAGGGGATCACACCCACTTCTGAATCGGGTCGTGAGTATCACCATGTCGCCTTGCTCGAGATCTCACCAAAGCCGGGCTCGTTGGCCCAGCTGGCCACGGATGTACTGCGGTCGAAGGGGCGCAACTGGTGGCGCGAGAGCGATTCCCTGGCCCTCGGTCGGCTGCTGCGCGGTGTCGGCGCCGGACCAGGACAGCAGGAACTACTGAGCTACACGTTCTTCGACGACGAGTACTTCTCCGCGCAGATCGAACTCGGCATCGCCGCCGCAGACACAGCGCTGGCAGGCGACTGGGACTGACCCGGGCAGCCCTACAACCCGGCGACGATCTCCCGCGCCAGACGCGCAGCCTCCGACGGGGTCTTGCCGACCCTCACACCGGCGGCTTCGAGCGCCTCGGCCTTGGCGGCGGCGGTACCGGACGACCCGGACACGATCGCCCCGGCGTGACCCATGGTTTTGCCCTCGGGGGCGGTGAAACCAGCGACGTATCCGACCACGGGTTTGCTCACGTTGTCCTTGATGAAGGCCGCCGCGCGTTCCTCGGCGTCGCCACCGATCTCACCGATCATGATGATCACTTCGGTGTCGGGGTCCTCTTCAAACGCGGCCAAGCAATCGATGTGCGTGGTGCCGATCACGGGGTCGCCGCCGATGCCGACGCAGGTCGTGAAGCCGATGTCACGGCACTCGAACATCATCTGGTAGGTCAGCGTTCCCGACTTGGACACCAGTCCGATCCGGCCCGCCTTGGTGATGTCCGCGGGGATGATGCCGGCGTTGGACTTGCCTGGGCTGATCAGACCGGGGCAGTTGGGCCCGATGACGCGGGTGGTTCCGGCGTTCTGGGCATACGTGAAGAAGTTCGCGGTGTCGTGCACCGGGACCCCCTCGGTGATGACGACCGCCAGTGGCACCTGCGCGTCGACAACCTCCATGACCGCGCCCTTGGTGAACTTCGGCGGCACGAAGACCACAGACACGTTGGCGCCGGTGGCCTCGACGGCGTCGGACACGGAGTTGAACACGGGAATGGATGTGCCGTCCGCGTCGACGGTCTGGCCGCCCTTGCCGGGGGTGACGCCGGCCACGATGTTGGATCCACCTGCCACCATCCGCCGGGTGTGCTTACCACCCTCGGAACCGGTGATCCCCTGAACCAGGATGCGGGAGTTTTCGTCGAGGAAAATCGCCATGTCTGTTCGTCCTCCCTAGCGCGCAGCCAACTCGGCCACCCGAGCGGCGGCTTCGTCCATCGTGTCCACAAGTTCGATCACATCGTGTTCGGCCTCGTCGAGGATCCTGCGACCCTCCGCGGCGTTGTTGCCATCGAGGCGGCACACGATGGGCTTGTCCACCGCGTCGCCACGCTCAGCGAGCATCCCCATTGCCTGCACGATGCCACTTGCGACAGCGTCGCAGGAGGTGATGCCCCCGAAGACGTTGACGAACACGCTCTTGACTTCGGGGTCGCCCAGGATGATCTCCAACCCGTCGGCCATCACCTGCGCGGACGCGCCGCCACCGATGTCCAAGAAGTTGGCGGGCTTGACGCCACCGTGTTCCTCGCCGGCGTACGCCACCACGTCCAGGGTGCTCATGACCAGTCCGGCACCGTTGCCGATGATGCCCACTTCGCCGGACAACTTCACGTAGTTGAGGCCCTTCTCCTTCGCCTTGACCTCGAGCGGATCAGTTGCGGCGATGTCGACCAGCGCCTCATGGTCGGGGTGTCGGAAGTCGGCATTGTCATCGAGGGTGACCTTGCCGTCGAGGGCAAGGATCTGTCCATCCGGGGTTTTGACCAGTGGGTTGACCTCGACCAGTGTCGCGTCCTCTTTGACGAACACGTCCCACAGTTTGACGAGCACATCGGCGACCTGGTCCGCGACGTCCGCGGGGAACTTGGCCTGGGCCACGATCTCGGCCGCCTTGGCCGCATCGACGCCCTCGATCGGGTCGATCGCGACCTTGGCCAGCGCTTCGGGGTTGGAAACCGCCACCTCTTCGATCTCGACGCCGCCCTCGACACTGGCCATGGCCAGGAAGTTGCGGTTCGCACGATCGAGCAGGAAGGAGACGTAGTACTCCTCGGCGATGTCAGCGGCGCCGGTGATCAGCACCTTGTCGACGACATGACCCTTGATGTCCAGTCCGAGGATGGCCCGGGCCTTCTCCTCGGCGTCTGCGGGGTTCTCGGCGAGCTTCACGCCCCCGGCCTTGCCACGGCCGCCGGTCTTGACCTGCGCCTTGACGACGACCAGCCCGCCGATTCGATCGGCTGCGGCAGCCGCTTGACTCGCATCGGTGACGATCTCACCCGACTGGGTGGGAACCCCGTGCTTCGCGAACAGTTCCTTCGCCTGGTACTCGTAAAGATCCACTGCACCACCTCATCACTCGACGGCCCTGAGTGTGACGCTACTGCGTGGGTACGACAGATCGGATAACGGGGTCAGACGACCGGAGCGCTACCGAGGTTCTGCCTGACCCACGACAAGACGTCCTCGGTCGACGTACCGGGAGTGAACACCTGCGCCACCCCCATGTCCGCCAACGGCTGCAGATCTTCCTCAGGCACGATCCCGCCGCCGAACACCACGATGTCGCTGGCGTCGCGTGCTGCCAGTTCGTCGATGACCGCCTTGAACAAGGTCATGTGCGCGCCGGACAGGATCGACAGGCCGATCGCGTCGACGTCCTCCTGGATCGCGGCGTTGACGATCATCTCCGGTGTCTGATGCAGGCCGGTGTAGATGACCTCGACCCCGCCGTCGCGCAGAGCACGGGCGATGATCTTCGCCCCCCGGTCATGGCCGTCCAGCCCGGCCTTGGCGATGACCACACGGATAGGAGGTGACACGCCATCGAGTCTACGCCGGGCGGGCTGGCGATTCGGGTGCGGTGTTTTGTGGCGCAGAGCCCGGGACTTACGCGATCGGGTCACACGCAGCGGGTTGCGATCGGGCTCGCGCCCACCACGCGCTACTCATCAAACGCAGTGAGCTCCTCCAACCGCCGAAGTTCGCACTGTGCAACTGATTCCTAACGCTGAGTACAGGCCAGCCCCCGGATATCGCTGCTCAACCATCGATATCCCCGCAATTCCGCTATGTCCGGGGTACAAACCCCCGATCCATCGGCTAGGTTCCATCTATGCCCGAATCCGCCGACGAGCACGAGCAGAGCGCGTTGCGGCGCAGTATTGACAAAGCCAGGGCGACCGGGGACTCGGCCAAACGGTCGCTGCTGAACCCGACGGGCTTCCGCGGCGTCGCCAAGGAAGCCGCCTGGCTGGCCACCCACGTGGCGATGTATCCGTTCGGACTGGTCGAGGACAAATACCGGCACGCAGAGGAACGGCACAACCTCGACGGACTGCCCCCCATCCAGCGCGGGCTGATCATCGGCGACGTGGAGGCCGCGGGCACCCCGATCATCCTGATCCACGGGATCATTGACAATCACACCGTCTTCGCGTTCCTGCGTCGCGCCCTCAACCGGCGCGGCTTCGGCCGGGTGATCACGTTGAACTACTCCCCGCTGTCCGACGACATTCCGCGCGTTGCCCGGCGACTGAAATCGCTGGTGGAGAAAGTCCGCCGCGAGACCGGCTACGAGCGCGTGCACGTCATCGGCCATTCCATGGGCGGGGTGGTGGCCCGCTACTACGTGCAGTGTCTGGGTGGCGACAAGCGCGTGCACACCGTGGTCACGCTGGGCTCGCCGCATTCGGGCACCTTGCCCGCCTACTTGGTGCCGCATTCGGTGGTCAAACAAATGCGTCCGGACAGTCCGATCGTCCGCGAACTGGACGCACCGGCCGCGCACTGCCGCACGCGCATGGTCGCGATCTGGTCGGACCTGGATCAAATGATCATCCCCAAGCGCAACGCCCGGATCGTGCATCCCGATCTCAATGCGCGCAACGTTTTCGTCCGCGGTGTGGGGCACATGTCCTTCCCGGTGGACGGGCGCGTGGTGCACGAAATCTGCACCACTCTGGCGCAACTCGATGTCGACGGCTCGACCCTGGTTCGGGGAACCACCTCGATCGGCAGCAGCCGGGCCAAAACACCGGCGCCATCGACCAAGACTCAGCCGCAGCGACCGGCGGCGACCAGTTAGGAAACCGCCGATTCGGTGACGGATGCTGGCTTTGTCTATTCATGTGGGCCAGTTCGTCCCTCGACGATGACTTCCTCGAAATTTGGGGATAGTCGCGTTCAACTGAGATGCAATGCCGCCCGCGGCACTCACGAGCGTGCGGCCTCGGTCGGCGGCGAGCCGATGCCGCAACTACTGCGGCCGCTGCATTTTGGTCGCTGGACGTAGGAGAACTCGCCCGAGCGTTGGCGTGGGAGAACAAGGGCTAGAGGAATGCCTTGGGATCGCGCTGGGTCCCCTTCTTGATCACCTCGAAGTGCAAGTGCGGGCCACTGGAGTTGCCCGTGGTCCCCACGGCTCCGATCCGCTGACCCCGAGTGACCTTGTCGCCGACGTTCACCGACGTGCTGCTCAGGTGGGCGTACATCGTCTTCACGCCGTTGTCGTGGCGCACGATGATCCGGTTGCCGTAGGCGCCGTCCCACCCGGCCTGGACGACTTCCCCGGCCAATGCACTGAGCACAGGGGTGCCGGTAGCCGTCGCGAAGTCGAGACCGGTGTGGTGGCCCGAAGACCATCCGCCGGGCTGACCGAAGACTGCGGAATAGGTGTAGTTACGGGTGGGGGTGAGCATGTCGCCGCTGGACCTCTGGGCAAGCGCCCGCGCCCGTTTTTGACGCTGAACGACCTGACGTCGAGCCGCCGTGGCTGCTTCGGCCATCGCGTCGGGGGAAACGGGTTGGCCGATCAGCGCGGACTCGGCGGAACCCGCAGACAGTGCTTCGGCGGCCTCATCGGCGCCGGAAGCCTGTGTGACCTCTGCCCCCAACAGCAGGCTCGACGCCACAACTGCCAGGCCTGCGGCCTGCAGCACATTTGCACGAGATGCTTTCATGGGATGTCCTTTCGGGGCCGAATCACTCGCCGCGCAGGTGCTGGCGGGGGTCGACCTTCTTGCCATTCTTGGTGCGGACCTCGAAGTGCAGGTGTGGGCCGGTCACGTTGCCGGTGCCTCCCACGCGACCGATCTTCTGACCTGCCTGGACGTGGCGGCCCTTGCCGACCTTGCGCTTACTCATGTGCGCGTACAGGCTGCGCTTGCCGCCCTTGTGCTTGACGATGACTGCCTTGCCGTAGGCCCCGGCCCACCCCGAGAAGACCACCTTGCCGTCGGCCACGGCCTTGACCTTGGTTCCGCGGGGAGCGGCGAAGTCCAGGCCCGTGTGCCGTCCGGAGGACCAGTAGGAACCCCGCTGTCCGAACTTGGCCGAGAGACGGTAGTTGCTGGTCGGCAACTTGCTGAAAACCGCGGATGATGCAGCCGAGTGGCGATGGTCGTCAGCGGCCATCGCAGGAGTTGATGCCGGCACGATCACGCTGGCGGCAACTGCGAGGCCGAGGATCGGGGAAAGTCTCTTCATGCCTCAAGTCATGCTCAAGATATTCGGGCCTCAAACTTCGCATTTCACTCAAAAGGTACATACGGGACGTGACCTAACACACTCGCTTGTGGGCTGGCCCACGATTGAGGCCGTGTCAGTCAGACATCCTCGGCATTTGTGCGGCTGCACCGGGCTACCGCCGGCCGTGCCCGGACACCAGGCGGACACACACGCGTTGGACAAACGCACACAGGTTGGACAACCGCACACACGTTGGAGTTACACGGCCGCTGCTTGTCCAACCTCCGTACCCAACTCCAACCCCCGTACCGAACTCCAACGGCTACCACGCACAGCACTCCGAACAGCATCCCCGAATCCCAAGGACGGCGCCGTTTGGCGCTACAACTTCTCCACCGGCGCATAGCGCAGCAGCAGCCGCTTCACACCCTCACTGCCGAAGTCGATATGAGCCTCGGCCTTGTCCGCCTCACCGGCGGTCGAGACCACGGTGCCCAAGCCGAACTTGGGGTGCAGGACGTTGTCCCCGGCAGTGAGATCGACGATCGGGCCGGCCGTCCGCCGAGCCGATCCGGCAGCTTGCGCCAATGCCGGCGCCGCGCCTCTGCCACCGGCACTCACCCGCCGCGACAAATCCCTGCCCGTGCGCTTCCAGTGGATCAAGGAGTCGGGAAGCTCTTCCAGGAAGCGGCTCGGGGGGTTGCTGGAAGGGGTGCCGAATTGCATGCGCATCGCCGCGCGGCTGATGTACAGCTGCTTGCGCGCGCGGGTGACACCGACGTACGCCAGTCGGCGTTCTTCCTGCAACTCGACCGGGTCGTCCAGCGACCGTGCATGCGGGAAGACGGATTCTTCCAGGCCGGTGAGGAACACCGCGTCGAACTCCAGGCCCTTGGCCGTGTGAAGTGTCATGAGAGTGACCAGCCCGCCCTCGTGATCGGGCAACTCGTCGGCCTCGGCCACCAGCGCAACCCGCTCCAGGAAGTCCGCGAGGGTGCCGTCGGCGTTGTCGTTCATGAACTCCCCGGCCACCGAGGCCAGTTGAGCGAGGTTCTCCAACCGCGACTCGTCCTGGGGGTCGTTCGAGGCCTGCAACTCCCCGACCAGGCCGGACTGCTCCAGCACCGCCTCGACCATCTCCTCGGGATCGGCTCCAGAATCCAGCAGCATCCGCAGTTCATCGAGCAAGGCCAGGAACGCCCCGATCCGGGTCTCCGCGCGGGGCCCGATGCCGGTCTCCGATGCACGGCGCAAGGCGGCCTCGAAGGTGATCTGCTCACGAGCGGCGAAAGCGGCCACCTGCTCGACGGTCCGATCACCGAGGCCGCGCTTGGGCACATTCAGGATGCGGGTCACCGCGACGTCATCCTCGGGATTGGATACCGCGCGCAGGTACGCCAGTGCGTCGCGCACTTCGCGGCGTTCGTAGAAGCGCACGTTGCCCACGATGCGGTACTTCAATCCCGAACGCAGCAGGACCTCTTCCAGCGGCCGGGACTGGGCGTGGGTCCGGTAGAAGATGGCGATCTCGCCGGCGTCCAGACCCTCTGAGGTCAGCCGCTGGATTTCGTTGACCACGAAAGCCGCCTCGTCGCGGTCGTCATCAGCGACGTATCCCACGATCTGTTCACCATCGCCGGCATCGGTCCAAAGCCGCTTGTCGCGGCGACCGGTGTTGTGCGAGATCAGCGCATTGGCCGCCGACAGGATCGTCTGGGTGGAGCGGTAGTTCTGTTCGAGCAGTACCACCTCGGCACCTGGGAAGTCCTTCTCGAACTCCTCGATATTGCGCACGTCGGCGCCGCGGAAGGCATAGATCGACTGGTCGGAGTCGCCCACGACGCATAGCTCTGCGGGATCCAGGCCTTCGGCTCCGTCACCGACCATCCGTCGCACCAGTTCGTACTGTGCACGGTTGGTGTCCTGGTACTCGTCGATCAGAATGTGCGCGAACAGCCGGTGGTAGTAGGCCGCGACACTGTCGAACAGGCTCAGGACGGCCACCGTGTTGCCGATGAGGTCGTCGAAATCCATCGCACCGGCCCGCTGCAGGCGCTCGGTGTACAGCCGGTACACCTGGGCCAGAACTTCCTGCGACTCCGTCTGGGCAGTAGGAGCGAATGCCTCGTGGTCGATCAGTTCGTTCTTCAGCGCGGAGATCTGGTGGGCCAGCCCGCGCGGACGGTACTTGCGCGGATCCAGATCCAGATCCTTACCGATGTTCGTGATCAGACGACGGCTGTCGTCGGTGTCGTAGATGGAAAAGGAACTCGGGAACCCCAGGTGGTGGGCCTGCCTGCGCAGGATGCGCACACAGGCACTGTGGAAGGTCGACACCCACATCCGTTGCCCGACCGGACCGACGGCGGCGGTGACCCGTTCCTTCATCTCGGTCGCGGCCTTGTTGGTGAAGGTGATGGCCAGGATCTCCGAAGGCACGGCTTGGCCGGTGGCCAGCAAATGCCCGATGCGTCGGGTCAGCACCCGGGTCTTGCCCGAACCAGCGCCCGCCACCACAAGGATGGGGCCGCCACGATGCGTGACTGCTGCTGCTTGCTGAGGGTTGAGATCAGAGAGTAAGTCGTCCACTGACCCCGAGTCTAGGTTGCGGCGACGCCTACTTGATGACCGCCACCATTCGGACCGAGGCGGATCCCTTGGCCGCATTGCCGGCGACGTTCACCTGGCGCTGCGACCCGAGGTCGACCACCGCCAGGTCCGTGTTGGACCTGCCGGGACGAACGTCGAGGCTGCGCGCAGTGGGACGCTCCCCGGCTCCCCAGACCTTGATCCCACCGGCCTTCTTCGCGCCCTTGGTGGTGATCGCCAGGACAACGGACTCGGCACTCGCCGGAACCTTGCCAGACACGTCGATGGCGCGGGTCTTGCCGCCGCCGGTGCGCACGGTTCCCAGGTCCGCTGACGTGGCCCGCAGTCGCTTGCCCTCGTCGGAGGGTTCAGTGATTCCACCGGTGACCAGCAGTTTCACGCGGGTGGGAGCCTTGGCGGTGTTGCGCAGCGTCACGCTTCCGTCCGCGCTGGCTGCAAAAACAGCGGCCGAACGGGTTCCTTTCGCCGCAACCGTCACCGCATCAGCGCGGGTCTTGCCTCCCGGTGGTGTCACCCGTACGTGCCCCGCGGACGAGCCCTTCGTGTTCAGGGTCAGCGACAGGCCGGTCAGACCCACTGACGGGATCCCAGGTGTCTGTTTGAGGTCCACGGTCTGCGCACCCTTCGCCGGGATCTCGACCGTGGCTGCCACCGTCGCGGGTACCGGAGTCCAGGTTCCGGTGCGCGTCTTCGCGGCCGCCGTGGTGTTGCTCGCGAAGTAACCCAGGACATCCACGGCGATGCGGGCATGCCCGGCGACCGTGGCGATCCAGATCCGGCCGGTGTCGGACACCGGAACGATCGCGGTCCCGGCCGAAGAGCCCTCCATCGCCAGCGACACCGCTTTCGGACCCGATGCGCCAGGAGAACCCGACGCGGTGATCCAGCCTGGCGCATTGGAGGCGTACGCCGTGAAGCGCACGGCGACCGCTTGCACCCCCGATGTCGGGATGCCCTTGCGTCCGCTGACCCGCACGGCTGTGCTGCGATCGTCACCGGACCACCGGCGTTGCTGCAGGTAACACCCCTGCTCCCCCTTCTTGCGGGAGTCGAACACCCGGACCGGTTTCACGGGGATGAACGCGGCGGACGCCTTGAGGGAGCGCGATGAGCCGCTCGCCCGCTTGGTCGCGCAAGGCTGGTCGAGCACCGGGGTGTTGTCCCAGTACGAGGTACGACCGGCAGCACCGTCCCACGTCATCGAGAAGTGAACGTGGTCGCGATGGCAGAACGTGTCGCTGCCCGAACCTTGCAGCGAGTAGCAGCCTTTGAGTTCGGTCCATCCACGATCCGTGTCATACGCGCGCCACATCTCGTCGCCCCACCCGATGTACATGATTCCCAACCGTCGGGCGTTGGCCGCAGGTGTGCCGTCGGGCCCTGGAGCCGTCACCCAGTCGACGAAGGCCTGCGCGTCCGCTCGCTCCTGGGGGTTCTTCCAGTCGACCATCCAGTCGACCGCCCGGCCCTCCTTGTGTTCGGAGATGCTGTCCTGGTCGCACGCCCGGCTGATGCCGATGACCGCCTGCCCGTAGGTGTCGAGCAACAACTGCCGCAGCATCATGGCGCCGGGGCGCGCCACCGGATCGCAGGTCGTCATGCCCTCGTAGTCGATGGGCGCGTCCAGCACCGCCGGATACGGACGCTCAGGGGGCAGGACCGTGCTGATCCGTTTAGCCGCGGACGTCGGCGTCACGGCCACCATCACCACGGTCAGGGCGGCAAGCAGGGGAAGAATGCGTCGCACTAACACCCGTGGCACCTTGCCAAAACCAAGACGGGGTGTCGCGCATGTCGGCGTCTATTAGTGTCACGAAACGGTCACGGTTGGTGATGCTTGCTCACGCTAGGTGGCCGCGAGGAGTCCTATTCACCGCGATCGACGCCTCAGCAGGTCCTGTGGTCCAAGCCAGGCGCGGCTCGGCAGTGGTCCGGCGGGAGTTTGGACGCATGACGTCTCCCACTGACCGTATTCGTCCAAAGTCCCCCCGGAATTGAGGTGGCGAGCGCCGTCAGCACCCCCCGCCTACTCCCACTCGATGGTGCCCGGAGGCTTGCTCGTCACGTCCACGACCACGCGGTTGACCGCGGCCACCTCGTTGGTGATGCGGGTGGAGATGGTGGCGATGACCTCGTGCGGCAGCCGGGACCAGTCTGCGGTCATGGCATCCTCACTGCTGACCGGACGCAGAACGACCGGGTGGCCGTAGGTCCGGCCGTCCCCCTGCACCCCAACACTGCGGACGCCGGCGAGCAGCACCACCGGGAACTGCCACACCGAACGGTCCAGCCCGGCCGCGGTGAGTTCCGCCCGTGCGATGGCGTCGGCCAGTCGCAGGGTCTGCAGATTCTCCTCGGTCACCTCGCCCACTATGCGGATCGCGAGGCCGGGGCCCGGGAAGGGATGGCGCCAGACCATCTCCTCGGGCAGGCCCAGTGCCGTGCCCACCGCCCGCACCTCATCCTTGAACAGATCGCGTAACGGCTCGACGAGTTCGAACTCCAGGTCCTCGGGCAGACCGCCGACGTTGTGGTGGCTCTTGATGTTGGCCGTACCGGTTCCGCCGCCGGATTCGACCACGTCCGGGTACAGCGTGCCCTGGACCAAAAAGCGCACGTCACCACCCACCTCGTCGACCACCTCGTTGGCCGCGGCCTCGAAGACCCGGATGAACTCCCGGCCGATGATCTTGCGCTTCTGCTCGGGGTCGGTTACCCGTGCCAGGGCGTCGAGGAACCGCTTACGGGCGTCCACCACCACCAGACGGGCACCCGTGGCAGCGACGAAATCGCGCTCCACCTGCTCGACCTCACCCTGCCGCAACAACCCGTGGTCGACGAACACGCATGTGAGCCGGTCGCCGATCGCACGTTGAACCAGTGCCGCGGCCACGGCCGAATCGACCCCGCCGGACAGTCCGCAGATCGCCCGTCCCGCCCCGATCTGCTGCGAGACCGCGCTGACCTCGGCGTCGATGACCCCCTCGGTCGACCAGTTGGCCGTCAGCCCGGCCACGTCGTACAGGAAGCGCTGCAGGATGGCCTGACCGTAGTCGGTGTGGGCGACCTCGGGGTGGAATTGGACACCGGCCAGTGGTCGCGACTGGTGCACGAAGGCCGCGACCGGGGTGGCGGCGGTGGTCGCCACGACATCGCAGCCGTCCGGCGCCCGCACCACGGCGTCGCCGTGCGACATCCACACCGACTGCTCTGCGGGCTGTCCGGCGAACAACACCGACTCGGTGGTCCGCACAACAGTCCGCCCGTACTCTCGCAGGCCGGTCTGGTCGACCTGTCCACCGAGGGCCGCAGCCATGACCTGGAATCCGTAGCAGATGCCGAACACGGGGACCTCCGCGTGCAGGATCGCCTCGTCAAAAGCCGGGGCGTCGTCGACGTACACACTCGAGGGGCCACCCGAGAGGATGATGGCCAGTGGCCGCTTGGCCAGGATCTGTTCGGCGGTGAGCGTGTGCGGAACCACTTCGGAGTACAGATGCGCCTCGCGGACCCGACGCGCGATCAGTTGTGCGTACTGCGCGCCGAAGTCGACGACCAGAACCGGACGGGGCAAAGTGGCCATGCCGCAAGTCTAGGTTGAGCCAGTGGCGAGATTCGGCGCCCTCGCCCGCCTCAACCTTTCTGTGCCGCCGCCTGCAAACTTACGACTGGGGGTGTGAGCAGATTGCCATCCAACGATTGCCGCAACGTACGCACTCCGACCGTGATCCAGGCCAACAGCAAACCCCCGTACAAAAGCACGGCTGCCCATCGAAACATCACCAGGTCGGTATGGACAGCCAACTGACTGGTCCCCGTCACGCAGGTCCCGACGGGGAAGGTGAACGACCACCACGTCAGGGCGAATCCCATCTTGCGCTTGGCGGCCCTGCGTGTCAGCGCAGCTGCCATCGGCATCCACAGCAGCATGAAACCCCACATGGGCACCCCGAAGGCGACGGCGAAGACATCCAGACCGGTGGACAGCGGCGGATCCAGTGCGACCAGGGACGCAGTGCCCAGCGCACCGGCGGCCGTGATGGACTGCCCCACCGGCCCGAGCACCACCCACAGTGTCGGCACCCGAGCCGACCCCGACGAACCGAAGTGGGCCAGCCTGCTCCAGATGAGCGTGATGATGATCAAAGAGGCCACCAGACTCATTCCGAACATCGAGTAGCAGGCGAACAACATGGTCTGTCGCCACTGACCTGCGGGTACGTGCTGCACGAGCAAAGCACCTGCTGAGGCCGAGACCATGGGCGGGACGACGGGCATGAGCCAGCCGCCGAAGGCCGCGTCGTGGCGTACCTCGAGCCGCGTGAACAACCGGTACGGCACCGCAACAGCCGTCACCAGCCCCAGGACCGTTCCCACAGTCCACAGAATCGCGTCGATCGACAGGGCTGCGGTGGCGCCGATATGACGCTCGCCGACCAACAGAGTCGCCGTGCCGACTGTCATCAGGGCCATCGGTGGGGCACCGAAGAACTGGATCGCCACGGGATCGTCAGCGATGGCCCGCAGGGTTCCGGACTCGCGGATCCAGTTCAAGGGCATGAGGATCAGCAGGCCGAGCAGGATCACCGTTGCCAGCAGCCACGCCGCCGTGGTCAGCGCCCCGGGAACACCGATCGGCAACGTCGCACCGGCCACTGCCACGATTCCGGTACCCATGACCGATGCGAACCAGTTCGGACCGATGACGACCCGGCCCTCGATCGGTGAGCCGAGCACCCCCAGGAACCTCGGCACCAGTGACCGCGTCGCCTGTGAGCCCATGCGCGAACGCTACTGGAGTGCTTGCCGCGAAGAAGGTGCTCTCCGCGCCTGGGTGCGAAACGTGTCACTGACCGCCCGCTGGGGCCACCTGTCGGCTGAGTGCGAAACGGCCCGGTAGTTGCGCGATGGCCCCGTAGTTGCCCGTTGGCCCGCAATATCGAGGCCACTGGGCAACCAACGGGCTACTCCCTATCGGCGCGAACCCCACCCGGTAGTTGCGCGAACCCCACTCGCAA
>Ga0209607_1001067_pt1 | contig 23174 bp, 20 predicted proteins | sample AD_UKC117_MetaG_FD_184413 | JGI IMG/M metagenome (GOLD analysis project Ga0209607, IMG submission 184413) | Active sludge microbial communities of municipal wastewater-treating anaerobic digesters from Hong Kong - AD_UKC117_MetaG (SPAdes)... | ecosystem: Engineered > Bioreactor > Anaerobic >... | reverse complement strand
CTGATTTAAGCTGAGCAACATATGCCTCCATTTGTTCCTTTAAGGCATTTATTCTGCTTTCTATCAATGCCTCAGGGGACTGCGCTTGTATTTTGGCCCAAAGAAATCTGTCTGCGGCATTTAATCCCTGAAGGTTTTTCTCCATGGTTTCTATGCCTTTACTTAAAGCCTCAATATCGCCTTCCAAATTACCCATTGTCTCTCCGTTTTCAGCAACCTTGCTGCTCATGATATCCACTAAGGACTCCAAGGCCTTGAGGTCTTCTTGCATGACCTCACCAAACGTTACTGTTACGGAAAATAACAACATGATTATCGAGATTAAAATTAAGAGCTTTTTCATGTTTGCTGTTCCCCCTTTCGAATTCTTCCCCATTTGTTATAGATTATATCATTACATCTTTCAATTTGCAAATAAAAGCGGATTATCATTTCCTTGATCAATTGTAGCTTGTATTCATGCAAGCTTTGATAACAGTTGATCATTGGGATGTCGTTGCAAACTCTGTCACACCTTCTGTGGCGGTGTTTGATTATCCGTTAATTTTGTAAAATTTTCGTTTACCTATTCTCAAAATTGAGATTTTTTTTATTTCAATCTCTTCAAACGGGTCTGCGTACTTTGTATCGTCGATCTTAATACCGCCTTGAGCGCACAGTCTTTTCGCCTGGCTTTTGCTTTCCACTCCGGCAAGGACCAGTAAATCCGCCAGCTGTAGGACGGATTGATTGACTTTAAGAACCGGCATATCCGTTGGGACATCCCGTTGTTGAAAGATGTGAATGAACTCCTTCTCAGCTTCCTGAGCCAGGTTTTCATCGTAGAGCAGTGTCACCATTTCTCGTGCAAGCTTCATTTTGTAGTCTCTTGGATTAACAGAAGGGTCTTTGATTTTGAGTCCTATTTCTGTGATTTCTTCTTCAGTCAAATCAGTCAGCAACGTGTAGTATTTCATCATCAGCGTGTCCGGGATGGACATGATTTTGCCATAGACATCGTTGGGTGTATCTGTAAAACCGATGTAGTTGTCATAGCTTTTGCTCATTTTCTGCGTTCCGTCCGTGCCTTCGATCAACGGCATGGTTAATACAACTTGAGATGGCAGTCCATGATCGCCTTGAATCTTTCTCCCCACAAGAAGATTAAAAAGCTGATCCGTTCCGCCTATCTCCACATCGGCTTTAACCGCAACGGAGTCGTATGCCTGGGCCAGCGGATAAAGAAATTCCGCTACTGAAATCGGTTGATTGGATTTGTACCGCTTGTCAAAGTCATCCCGCTCCAGCATCCTGGCAACGGTGTACTTGGCTGCCAATCGGATGACCTCCTCAAAGCCCATTTTGTCCAGCCATTCGCCATTGTATCGGACTTCGGTTTTTTCTCTGTCCAGGATGGTGAATGCCTGCTGCTGATAAGATTTTGCATTTTCTTTGACTTCTTCCATGGTAAGCATGGGGCGGGTAGCGGATCTGCCGGAAGGGTCGCCGATTCTGGCTGTGAAATCACCAATGATCAGGACGACCTGATGGCCAAGATCCTGGAAATGCTTGAGTTTTTTCAGTACAACCGCATGCCCCAAATGCAAATCGGGCCTGGAAGGATCCACACCCAATTTAATACGGAGAGGACGATTCAAATTCAGTTTTTCCCTGAGTTCGTCCTCAGAAACGATATCAAAAGCACCTTTTTTTATTAATTCAATCTGTTTATTGATATCCATAAAAACGGTTAATTAACGACCCATCATGTATGAGGTTACGAAACTCATCACCATGAAAGCAATAGCAAGGTAAAGCGTTATTTTTCCGAGTCCGGATAATCCTTTCTCCCTTCCAAACACAGTGTTTGCTCCACCGGCACCAAAAGCTCCCCCCAAGGATGAATGTTTGGCCATGCTCATGGTAACGGTAACGATCAGCCCAACAGAAATGGCTGCATGTAAGATGTAGACTAAGATTTTCAAAGTTTCCACAGTGTGTTCCTCCCTTATCATTAAATACGGGGTTTATTATACATGAAAGAACGTGATAAAATCAAGGGAAGATAGTTTAACAAATAATCGGCCACATCATTGTATGGGAAGGCCTGCGTGTTTTCCCGGATGAAAACGAACGTTTTTACGAGAGCCCACACGGGGGCTCCCCTACGGAGTTCCAACGGGTATGGGGGTTTGTAGGGGGGGCCCGTGTGCCCCCCCGGATGTGTGTTTTTTTCGCAGGAGGTGAAATTATTACGGAAACAAATGAAAACCGCATAAAAAACTCAAAGCCTCAAAGAAAATCTGTGAAATTAAAGGATTATGATTATTCCACTCCCGGCATGTATTATTTCACATTGTGCAGCTATGAAAAAGAGCATCTTTTTGGTTGGATAGCGAACAGCAAGATGTATTTAAACCAAGCAGGATGTATGTTAGAAAAATGGCTTCATAAAATAGAAGAGAAATTTACAGGCATTCAATCTATCCATCCGCAAATCATGCCGAATCATATACATGGTATCATTCAGATATCTGATAAAACGAAGGAAATTGAAAATGGGCTTAGTGGGAGCCCCTGTGCGGGCTCACCTACTTTTTTTGATGTCATTGGGTGGTTTAAAACAATGACAACCAATGACTATATCAAAGGCGTTAAAACCGAGGGATGGCAAAGATTTCAAAAACAACTATGGCAACGATCAGTTTATGAACATATCATAAGAGATGAGAAAGAATACGAACATGCGGTTTTGTATATTAATCGCAATCCTGAAAGATGGTCAGAAGACAAATATAATCCTTCCCGTGGAAGAGGACCAAGCGGTTGACGAAGTCAACAAGCCGCCCTCCCGGATCATAACGAGCCTTTTGTCATACTCACTTGTTTTTTTGTATCATAAAATATTCAACCGTGAAAGATTTGGCGTTTTCCGGGGGGGCACACGGGGGCTCCCCTACGGTTTCCCAACGGGGTTTGGGGGGGTGTAGGGGGGGCCCGTGTGCCCCCCCGGATGATAACGAGTTTTTTGTCAAAGTCACTTGTATTATGAATCATTAAAGATTCAACCGTGAAAGATTTGGCGTTTTCCGGGAGCCCTCATGGGGCCTCCCATACGGTTTCCTAACGGGGTTTGGGGGGGTGTAGGGGGGGGCCGTGTGCCCCCCCCGGGTTATAATGAGCCGTTTGTCATACTCACTTGTTTTTTTGTATCATTAAAGATTCAACCGTGAAAGATTTGGCGTTTTCCGGGAGCCCTCATGGGGCCTCCCATACGGTTTCCCAACGGGGTTGGGGGGTTTGTAGGGGGGGGCCGTGTGCCCACCCGGATGAGTGTGTTTTTTTGTCAAACGCACTTATATTATGAATCATAAAATATTCAACCGTGAACGATTTGACGTTTTTTTAAGTTTTTTTATCGGGAGCCCACACGGGGGAGCCCATACGGAGTTTTGTAGTAAATGAGGTGATGATTTATCAATACACTTGGTTTAATCGTTGAATATAATCCGTTTCACAATGGGCATCAATATCATTTGGAGCAATCGATGAAATTGACAAAGGCGACACATGTGATGGCAGTAATGAGCGGTGATTTTGTCCAGAGGGGGATGCCTGCTTTTACGGACAAATGGGTCCGTACAAAGATGGCCCTGGATTGCGGGGTTAATCTGGTCGTTGAGTTACCGGCTTTTTTTGCCTTTCAGGATGCCGGCGGGTTTGCTTCAGGGGCTGTCCATTTATTGGACCGAACCGGACTTTGTGATTATCTCGTCTTTGGCAGTGAGTCGGGGAACATCGAGCTTCTGAAAGAAACCGCCAGGGTTTTGGTGGAAAACGAATACACGCTTTCGGAGATTGAAGAAAAATACATGAAAATGGGATTCTCCCATCCCAATGCCCGAAAATATGCCTTAAATGACCTGTTGGAACAATCAGGCAAGAAAGGCGTACTGGATATTCTAGCAAGTTCCAACGACATTCTTGGCCTGGAATATTTGAAAGCGCTAAAAAAAATCCGTTCTCGCATGCAAGCCCTGTGCATTCATCGCATCGGCTCGGATTATCATAATGAAGAAATGCTGGATAATCTGTCCAGCGCCACCGCCATCAGAAAGGAATACCTGAACGGAGACATCTCAAACATCCAATCCAATGTACCAAAAAAAGTCTGGGATATCCTTAAAGATAAGAATTTTAAACAAGTCACACCCAATATCGGAGATTTTGAAACCACCCTTCTCAATAAATTCCGTGCGTTGACACGAGATCATATCAAACGGTACTATGGCTTTACGGAAGGTCTTGATTTACGTTTTTCCGAATTTTCAATGAAGGCAAAGCGCTTGGACGAATTGCTGCTCGCTGTCAAAACCAAGCGCTTTACCTACACCCGGCTTCAAAGACTCCTGCTGTATTTCCTGTTTGAACTCACCACAGCAGAGGTTAAACAAGCTCAGGAGTACGGCCCGCAGTATATCCGGGTATTGGGATTCGACGAAAAGGGGCGTGAATGGTTGGCTGAAATGAAAAAAACCGCCACACTCCCTATTATCTCCACCCCTTCCAATTATCATAAAACCTATATGAAATATGAGCAAGCATTTGACGATACAATTGAAAAACCCTATTATTCAACATACGAGATATTCAAAAGGCATATTCAATTCGATTTCCGTGTGTCGGATTATTACACTTGCCTGCAATGGGGTTTTTTACCGGATACAGAGATGGACATCAAGAAAAAACCAATTTCAATATCAATTTAGGAGGCGCAATGAACAATCAAAAGCAGGCCATCAAGCAAATCATCGGTGAAAATCTGGAAGATTTGTTTGATTTGGCAAAAAAAATGAAGGAAAATCCCGAAATGGGATTTGAAGAATTTAAGGCATCTGCCTGGCTTACCGAATATTTGGAAATGAAAGGCTTCGAAGTCCAAAGGGGTATCGCCGGATTACCCACCGCCTTTAAAGCCACCGTCGACTTGGACGAGGATGGCCCGAACATCGCATTCTTATGCGAATACGACGCCCTTCCCGGAATCGGTCACGGTTGCGGACACAACCTCATCGGCCCTCAAAGTATCGGTGCAGCCGTGGCACTGTCTCAAATCAAAGGTCTTTCCGGAATGATTACCGTCCTGGGATCACCGGCTGAGGAAACCGGGGGAGCAAAAGTCACACTCGTTGAAAAGGGCGTATTTGACAATGTGGATTTTGCCATGATGGTCCACCCGGCGACGCACAATCAACCCTATTCCACCTCTTTTGCCCTCGATGCCATCGAATTCACCTATCACGGCAAAACTTCCCATGCCGCTGCCGCCCCGGAATTGGGAATCAATGCATTGGATTCGGTCATCTTGCTGTTCAACGGTATCAACGCCCTGCGCCAGCACTTAATCGATGACGTGCGCATACACGGCATTATCAACGATGGGGGCCAAACTCCTAACGTCGTACCGGACAAGGCATCCGCCCGATTCTACTTCCGAGCAAAGGAAAGAAAATACCTGAACCAGATGTTCACCAAAATCATCCACATCGCCGAAGGCGCTGCCCTGATGACGGGAGCAAAGATGGAATGGCGCAATTACGAACTCTCCAACGACAACCTGATGCCCAATAAAAGACTGGTAAAATGCTTTGAGGACAATTTACGAGCCTTGGGAATAACAGACATCGAACCCCCGCAAGACGGCAAGGGGTCCTCAGACATGGGCAACGTCAGCCATGTAGTCCCGGCCATCCATCCGTATATCGCCATCGCCGAAAAAGACGCCTTCAACCCCCATTCCGCCGAAATGGCCGAGGCAACCATCAGTGAAGGCGGCAAACAAGGCCTCTATACATCAGCCGTCACACTCGCCTGGACGGCATACGATGTCTTGACGGATGAACAGCTGCAAAAAGAGATAACTCAGGAATTTGAATCTGACATGAAGTAGGAACTCGGTGTACTCTTCACAATTCCTTTTATAATCTCAAACGTTTAAACATAAAAGGAGCACCAGCTGTCAACCAAAATCCCAAGTAGATGTATCGGACAAGATCAGCAATTCGAGGGGGGAAAGGCAGAATGTATTTGAACCCTTCTTTGATTAACAAGGTAATCGCTAATCCAATCATAATTTTGACGATATGCTTGAAAAGAGTATTTTTAATTGTAAATCGAATGTATTTCAGCTCTACCATATATCCCAACAGGAATCCAATGGATGCACCGAGAGAGACAATCATGGCATGGTCATCTGCTGATGTTTGACCGTTAAAGAAGGGTATCAAATAGGCAATCACAAATGGAATCAGAATCAGCCATAAATAGAGGGTCGTTTTCTTTTTTTCCGATAAATCAAACATGTAGGTAACAAAGAGGACCCAGACGATGGCAAAAAAAATACCGCCCAATACATCGGTAAACCAATGAACACCAAGATATAATCTCGAAAAAGCTACTAGAAGAAACATCACAACACTTAAAATTCGTACCCATTTTTGTTTATAAAAGAGAAAGATCCCGGTCCAGAAAGATGTTGCCCCCTGTGTATGGCCACTGGGAAAAGAGGACCCGGTTGCGGTTTCTATGCGCATAGATTCAACCCCTTCCACTCCGATCGGCCTTTGAAACTGAAAAATACTTTTCAAAAAGGGGTTTAGCACCGTACTGGTTAAGAAGGCGAATCCAATTCGATACCCCGCCCGTTTGTTAAAGCACCAGAGAAACAACGCTGCAATGACAATAAAAAAGAATTCTTCCGCTGTAATGGTAACCGCTTGAAAGAATAGGTCTAAAAATGGATTTTTGATGCTTTGAACCGCTTTAAGTAATTCAATTTGCCATTCCATATAATCCTCCCTAACACATGGTATCCTTTGTGTCCTTTAAATAGATGATATTCGCTTTTCTTGTTTATTCTTTACTCATTCGTCAAAATTAGGGCTCATTTTTCCCACCTGTTTTTTTCTCATTTGCAGAATAAGCAATCAGCGCCAAAAGTGTTATCAAGAACGGGATTGTCATCAACAACTTTGGAGCAATGGTGGTATTTATCTGCAGTAAATTGGCCAGTGCTGAGGAAAAGCCGAAGAGAAGGGCTGCACCTAACACACCAATGGGATTGTTTTTTCCAAGAATCACCGCTACTAAAGCGATCCATCCCCTGCCGTTTGTCATATTGGCCACAAAGGATTCTAGGGGTAGCGAAAGGGCCGCACCGGAGAGAGCACAAAAGGTTCCTGAAAGAATATAAGCACCATAACTATATTTTTTAACGTTGATACCGGCACTTTCAGCTGTTTTGTGATTGAATCCAATTGTTTTGAGCCTCAGCCCGAAAAAGGTCTTTTCAAGTAGGACATAAATGACTATCACAAAGATAAAGGAAAGATAATCAAAGACATTTTGATGAGAAAAAAGGATTCCAAATACAGGAATATTAGAAAGTACCGGAATGTCAAAAGGCCGAATACTCGTTGGAAAGGAAAAGTAAACCGTTCCTTTAGTCTGTAAAAAGGCTGAGGAAAGAAACGTGGTTATTCCTGCAGCAAACAGATTCATCGCCAAGCCCAGCACAAAGATATTGGCTTTAAACCGCGAATGAAGAAAGTAGATAAAAGCTCCAAGTATTCCACCAATTACAATACCAAATGATAAGCCGACCATTACACTGCCAAACAATTGTGAAAAATATGGAATCAGAAAGGCTGATATCAGCATGAGCCCTTCCAGCCCGATATTGATTTTACCGGCTATCGAGCTAAATAACCCTCCAAGGGCGGCAAAGAATATGATGGTTGATGAGCTGATGGTTTCGTGAAAAAGAGCTTCCATTTCTTTTCCTCTCTTTAATCAAGTTGTTTGATGATCACCGGATTTCTTCCAAAAACTTACCGTTACGAGAAAAAAGATACTCGCTTGAATGATTTTGGATATTTCGGGCGTCAAATCCGAAAAAATAGCTGACGTTGATGCAGCAGATTCCAAAAAGGCAAATAAAAAGGCAGCCGGAATGATCCATATGGGATTGTTCCTGGCATTGGGTGTATTTTGATTGGATGCAATCAAGGCAACGGCAATGCCAGTCCATCCGTAACCAAAAGAGAACCCACGGATCATTTTAGTGTGAACACCCAAAATATCGATGATTCCTCCCATGCCGGCAACAGCACCACTTAGGAAAAAGGCTTTGTGAACGACCTTTGATCCCTTTATACCCATGTATTCGGAAAATCTGGAATTTTGCCCATATATCGTCATTTTTAAACCAAAGACGCTTTTTCTTAAAATGAAGTAAAAGATGATTAAAAACGCTATACCCCAGAAAAAACCCGAATTGAAATTTGAAGGCGGCAAAATCTTCGACAGCATCAACCCGTTATCGATTGTTTTTGTTGCAATCAGACCGGCTTGCAGATCTAACATCGGGCCTTCCAAAAAGAAATCGGTGACATGGATCAAACTGTAACCGATCAACAATGATGAAATCAACTCGTTGACGGCATATTTACTTTTCAAAAAAGCCGAAATCAATGCAAAAGAGCCACCGGTAACAGCTGAAACGAAAATGATCAACGGAATGGCCAGCATCCGATTGACCTCTCCCAATTGCAACGCCAACCAGGTCCCCACAAGAGCTGAAAAATAGCATTGTCCCTCTATCCCAAGGTTAAACTCATTCGCTTGAAAAGATATCGAAGCAGCCAACCCCGTAAAGATAAATGGGATCATCAAAGTCAATAAATTTCCAAAAAAATAGCGGTTTGAAAAGGGAACCGTTAAGAATGAATGAATAGCTTGAACAGGTGATGAACTGGTCAGCCAAATCACAACCAACCCCGCTGTAAATGAGATTGCCAAAATGATGAGCCTTTGGGCCAACAGTTCTCTACGCCTCATATTTATTTCCTTTTCGCACATACCGTTCATCGTGCGGCTGAAAAAAACCGGCCAGATTTTCATTGATCAGCCGTTTATCAAAAGAGCCTTTTCGGGCATGATGCACAAACGCCCCTTCGTAAATCACATAGATTTCATCACAGACCTCTATCAACTCATCTACATTCGAGGAGGCAATCAGAAGGGATGAACCGGATTGTTTCAGGTCGTTGAGAATTCTGTAAGTGAACATGATAGCTGCTGAGTCAAGCCCCCTGGTTGGCTCGTGGATGAATAATAGATTTGGTGTGTTATGCGTTTCTCTTGCAATGACGGCCTTTTGAATGTTGCCTCCCGATAACATGCCAATGGGAATGGCCACCGAATCCGTATCAATGTCATAATCGAGAACCAGTTCTTTGGCCTTTTGTTCCACACTTCTCTCATTCATCATTTGCCATTTGGTAAATGGTTTTCCCTCCAGTCGATTGGCAATCAAATTGTACATTAATGGAATCGACAATGCACTTGCATGAAATAATCGATCCTCCGGTATATACGCCATCCTCTGCTTTCTTTTTTCAGAAACACTCCAGTGTCTGATGTCTTGTCCCTTATAAAATACTTCCCCGTTATAATCGGCTTTTGCCGAAAAGATGGTTTCAAACAGCTGCAATTGCCCGTGACCCGCAAAACCAGCAATACCGGTAATATGGCCGGAATACAATTCAAAACTCAATCCTTTCAGCAATTGCCTTTCAGAAAGATTATAAGATAGATTTTTGACTTCCAATATTTTTTCTTTGAGCCCTTTAAAGGGAATGTTTTTGAAATGGGAATAATCTCCACCTAACATTTCCCTCAGAATAATTCCTTTGTCAAAAGAGCCTTTTTTTTGGTAGCAGCTGTTTTTCCCCTTTCGAAATACCGTAATCTCATCACACAACTCCAGCACCTCGTTGAGATTGTGACTGATGAAGACAATAGCCTTGCCCTGTACTTTCAATCTTTTCAGCACGTCAAACAGCGCCTCTTTTTCATATTCACTTAAAACTGTCGTCGGCTCATCCAAGATTAATACGTCAACATTCAAGAAAAGGATTCTTAGAATCTCAACCAATTGTTTTTCACCCACAGAAAGGGTGTTGACTTTTACGACCGGATCCAATTTAAACCCGTAAGTATTGATCAGTTGTGTAATCTTTTGCAACCAACATTTCTTTCTGACTGGTTTGTAACCCTTTTCAAATGTAGACAGTAAAATATTTTCCAACACACTCAACTGCTCCACCAGTCTGAAATGCTGGTAGACCATACCGATACCCGCTTTTAGGGCATCTTCAGGTGAAGAAAAAACTACACGATCTCCATTTACAAAGATATTGCCTTTATCCGGCTGATGTACCCCGCAAAGAATTTTCATCATAGTGGACTTACCGGCTGCGTTCTCTCCCAGAAGACCATGTATCATTCCTTTTTTGATAGAAAGACTCGCTCCTTGTAATGCTTTTGCGTGGTTTACTTGAAAATATTTATAGATTTCTTTGAGTTCGATGACACTTTCAGACAAATTTACAATGGTGAAATCTCTCCATTCTTAAGCTTTTCATAAATTTCCAACATCTTTTCCTGTATCGTCAAAGGGATTGCGCTGAGATAGTTGGGATCATCGAATGTAAAATCAATTACTCCCTCATTTATTCCCCATCTTTGAGTGGTTCCATAGGCCAACTCCCCTTTGAAAGCCATGGTTAAAATCCTTTCTATGGCATCATCGGCTTTTTTTAGGGTACACGCCAAGATAACTTCCGGATTTAAATGGATGATATTGGAATCCACCCCGATAAAATAACGGTTTTGAGATGCAGCTTCCTGAATGATTCCCGCTGAAGTCCCGCCGGCTATCCCGTAAACAACGTCTACTCCCTGTGAAAATAAAGCAGCTGCAATATCTTTACCCTTTCCGGGATCGGACCAGCTCCCTGCAACGCTGAAGAAGGTTTCCACCCCTTCACGGCAATCAGATACCCCTTTTTCAAATGCCGGTTTCATCTTATTCGTCATCGCCGGGTAAATATCACCTGCGACTAATGCTACTTTTTTCTGTTCATTGGCATTACTCATTTCAGAAAGGGTCACAAGAGAAGCAAAATAACCCGCTAAGTATGACATTTCCTCATCTTTGAATCCCAAAGAGAATACATTTGCCGTTTCAGGCGCCAATCCATCCACCAAAATCAATTTCTGAGAAGGAAACATCTCGGCTGCTTTCGCTACGGATTGAGGCATTCCCTCGGTAAAGGTCACGACCACATCATACTGCATGGTCGCTACCAGGCCGATCAACGTCTGTTCCCATTTAGCGGCATTGTAACCTCCCTCAACAACCTTCACCTCATATCCGTTGATCTGTCCACTTCTTTTAGCCCCATCTACCATCATCTCATAGATTGGATTCCCTCCAACTTCACCGGTGATCATCAAAGCAACCTTAAAGGCATACACATTGACAAAAAACACGGTCAAAAGCCCTACAATCAAGGCGATTTTTCTCATTTTCTCCCTCCTAATCAGTTCATCAAATTTCTCTTACCGGGAGAATTATAACACTTACCAGGGCTATTCTTAATCGATATTTTACACCTTTTTTAATCGAGGTACCGTGGTATAAGGTCTGAACAACAAATCTGAAGATCCGGATTGGAAAATGCTTCGTTACATTCACTCACAAATTGAGTTAATTTAACAATAAGATCCCAAGCGTTATTAAAAGGTATGTCTCATTATACCCTCCTTTTTTTTATTCATCTACCTTTACATCATTTAGCTTATTCCTAACTCTTGTTGTCCTTACATTTGAATTATTTGTTTCTTTATGCTATACTTTGAAACACCAGTTTTTTTCAAAGGAGTATAGGATGATTCAAAAGTTATTGGAACAGATCCCAACCATGACTCCCGTCAATCAGAAAATTGGCAATTACATATTGGATCATAAATCAGAAGTGGGATTTATGACCATTGCTCAATTAAGCGAAAAAGTGGATGTGAGCAAAGCATCGATTGTCAGATTTGCCAGACAGTTGGATTTTGAAGGATTCAATGAATTTAAAAAGGTTATTCAACAGGAGATTCGCCAAGAATTAAGCCCATATGAGAAGATCAAATTCACGACATTGGACTCTGCAACCAGAGAAGATCAGTTTAAAAGACTTGCAAACAACGAGTTGAAAAACGTCGAATCTACCATCCACAAGATTAAGCCGAAAGAAATCTTCAAAGTGGTAAATAAGCTTGAGCATGCACAAAAACTATTCATTTCGGGTTTTGGCATGAGTACGAATCTGGCCCGGATGATGGAATATTCCCTTTTGAGTGTCACAGATAAACCTGTTTTTGTTTTAAGTGGCTCGGTTTCTGATTTCGCCTTGGAAACCAATAGAATGACAGAACACGATGTCCTTTTCCTGATCACATTTCCGGTCTATTCCCGTGAAATCAAGTATGTTGCAGCAATGGCAAAGCAACGTTCTACGCCCATCTGTCTGTTGACGGATTCTCTGACCTGTCCCATTTGTAAAACGGCTTCGTCCATCATCTTATGCGCAACGGATTCGTTGTTGCGGATTAATTCTTATGCGGCTCCTCTGGCGGTTATACATATCATGACGAATTTGCTGATATTAAACAACAAGGAAAAAGCGGAAAATAATGTTAAGAAAGTCATGGAAATAGAGAAAGAAGGCAATCAAAATCTAGATTGTTTTTAAAACCCTTGGAGTTAAAAAACTCTCCGGAACAGCTCCCACTGTTTCCGGAAACGGGGAATTAAACGGAGGTGTAATGTTTATGAAGAAATTGAACGTCGCTGTTGTTTTGATTCTTATGATGTCGTTGTTGTTTGGAATCACCGGTTTCAGTGCCGCATCAAGAACACCAAAGGATGCGTTGGTCATGGCTGCCAATACCGAAATCTTTATCTCCTTGGATCCGGCCATTTGTTATGAGGTGCTGCCGGCTGTCACGTTGAATGCCCTTTACGACAATTTAGTCGGATTTAAAAATGTCAATGAGTCATTGGTTATTCAACCGGAATTAGCAGAGTATTGGAAAATTTCCGATGATGGTATGACCTACACATTCAAATTAAAAGATGAAGCGGTTTTTGCAGACGGATCAGAAGTGACGGCTGAGGATGTCGTTTGGAGTTATAAACGATACCTGCAGCTGGGTAGCCCTTCTGTTTGGCTTCTTGAAAGCATCGGTATCAACAAGGACAACATGGATGAAAAAATAATCGAAGTTGACAACAAGACTTTATCCATGACCTTCGATGCCCCCTATGCTGAAAACATCGTGTTGGGAATCATGGACAACAGCTGGGGTGGCGTCATCAACAAGGATTTGGCATTGAAGCACGAAGTCGATGGAGACATGGGTAACGCATGGCTCACCGATCATAGTGCCGGAGCTGGTCCTTATGTTTTGGATGTTTGGGAAAGAAACACGATGATTACCATGTCGGCAAACGCCAATTACTACGGAGAAAAACCCAAACTGAAGCGAGTCATGTTCAGAGATGTCCCTGAGCCATCCAACCAGAGACTGCTTCTTGAAAAAGGGGACGTAGATATTGCATGGGATCTTGATCCGATGATGCTTGATGAGATTGCAAAAGTCAGCGGCGTCACCGTTGTGACCACTCCGGGCCATTCCAATGAATACCTGGCAATGAATGCCTCATGGGGTCCACTGCAGGACAGAAGAGTCAGACAAGCCATCAAATATGCCCTTAATTACGATGAAATCGTCGATGTGATCATGGCCGGTTATGCGTTGAAAGTACAGGGATTTGTACCAAAAGGCTATTTTGGCTATGTGGATGAAAATCCCTTTGACCAAAATATCGAGCTAGCGAAAGAATTATTGGCTCAAGCGGGTTATCCGGATGGCTTTAAGGTTGAATTACTGACAAACAACTCCCAAACCAGACAGGACGAAGCCGCAAAAGTTCAGTCAGACCTTAAACAAATCGGCATCGATGCTGAAATTGTTATCATGCAGGCTTCACAAATGTATACCAAGTACAGAGCACAGGGGCATCAATTGATTATAGCCGGTTGGGGAAATGACTATGCTGATGCGGACAACTTGGCCATGGCCATGGCAAGCTATGAGGCCCAGCAACTCGCCTATCGTTGCGCATGGAATGACGAATACGCCATTGTGATGTCTGAAGCAGGAAGATTTGAAGAGAACCCCGACAAACGTGAACAGATTTACGAAGACCTGACTACTTACTGGTTCTTGAACGGACCATTCGCCATGTTCTATCAATCCGTTGAATATTGGGGTGTCAGAGAGGAAGTTAAAAATTTCTACAACTCCGCCTATGGTTATTCCATGACGTTTAATTGGGCAGGCATCGCAAAATAAAGAACGTTTTCTTGGCATATTGACAAGAAAACAATTTCAATGATTGATTCTTGTTATTAAAACGGGCATTTTCAATGAACCTTATTGATAAATGCCCGATTTCTAAGTATTTAGAATCGGGGTGTATAGATGAATATTTGGACTTATATTCTGAAAAGACTGTTATTGATGATTTTAGTGTTATTCGGCGTTGCTTGTATTGTTTTTTTCATCGCTCATGTCATACCCGCCGACCCGATTTCCGCAATGTTGGGTGGAAATGCCCCCGACGATGTTATCAAAAGAGTCGAGGCGCAACTGGGATACGATCAACCACTCATCATTCAATTCTATAACTTTATATCAGGAGCTATTGTTGGTGATTTTGGGTTATCTTTGAGAACCAACAATCCGGTGATGCAGGATATCAACAATTATTTCCCGGCAACATTGGAGCTGACCATTTTCGCCATACTCATCTCGACTATTTTGGGTATTGTTTTAGGTGTTCTTTCAGCCGTTCATCGTAATAAAATGATAGATCATTTTTCTCGGATATTCTCCATTATCGGTGTCAGTATGCCGGTATTTTGGACGGGGCTGCTGCTATTACTGCTGTTTTATTATCGGCTTGACTGGCTTCCGGCAGCGGGAAGGCTTGAGTTTTTCACATTGCCGCCTGATCACATCACAGGCATGTACCTTGTGGATTCGTTGTTGACCGGAAACTGGGAAGTTTTCAAAGATGCCTTGAGGCATATTATCTTACCGGCCTTTTGTCTGGGATTTCTTGCAACAGCTTCCATTGCCAGAACCACCAGAGCCAGCATGCTTGATGTTTTAAAGCAGGAATACATCACCACCGCCAAAGCCAAAGGGTTGAAGAAAAAAGTTGTCATCAACCGCCATGCCCTTAGAAATTCATTGATTCCTACGATAACAATCATCGGGCTCACCTTTGGAAGTCTTCTTGAAGGTGCCGTTTTGACGGAAACCGTTTTTTCCTGGCCCGGTTTGGGAAGATACATCACGCAAGGGCTTTTGTTCCTGGATTACAATTCGGTTATGGGCGGCACTTTGTACATAGCCTTTGTTTATTCCATTGCCAATCTTGTGGTAGATATATTATACGCTGTTTTAGATCCAAGGATGAGGACGTGATTGTATGAGTGAAACGACTACAAAACCAAAAACCGGATGGTTCCATTTAATGAAGCCTTATTTTGAAGATATGAAACATTCTCTGTATCTTTGGAGAAGGAATAAACTGGCCATCGTCGGTTCGATTATCATAGCGGCTTTTTTATTCATCGCCATATTTGCGCCATTATTAACACCCTATAAACCGGATATCCAAAACTTGTCGGAAAAACTCTTGGCCCCCAGTTCCCAACATCCTTTCGGTACCGATCAATTCGGAAGGGATATCCTTTGCCGAATCTTATACGGTTCCAGAATTGCCATTCAAATCGTATTGATCGTTACCATCATCAGTGGGTTCATTGGCATTTCAATTGGCGTTACCGCAGGATATTTCGGCGGCATAATCGATGAGATTCTTATGAGAATAACAGACATGTTCCTGGCCTTTCCCAGATTGGTTCTTGCTATGGCGTTTGCTGCAATGCTCGGACCCAATCTGACAAATATGATCATCGCCATTTCGTTGGTCAATTGGACACCATATGCAAGAATATCAAGGGCAGAAGCCCTGAGGGTAAAAGGACAACCCTATATTGAAAGTATTCGTTCCATGGGTGCCAGCAATTTCAGAATCATGTTTTCGCACGTCCTACCCATGACCATTTCACCTGTTTTGGTCCAATTAACGTTGAGAATGGGAACGATTATCATCACAGCTGCAGGGCTTGGATTCCTTGGGTTGGGAGCTCAACCACCCAGTCCTGAATGGGGTGTGATGGTCAGTGACGGAAGAAGTTATCTGATTGATCAATGGTGGGTTTCAACCTTCCCCGGATTGGCTATTGCCATTGTCGTATTGGGCTTTAATTTATTAGGTGATGGCATCAGAGACATGATGGATCCAAGGCTGAGGAGGTAAAGATCATGGAAAAGAGAGGAAATTTACTGAATGTCTCGGATCTGCATGTGGTTTTTTACACCTATCGTGGTGTTATCCAGGCTTTAAATGGTGTGGAACTGTGGATGAATAAAGGAGAAAGACTGGGGGTTGTCGGAGAGACAGGATGCGGGAAATCCGTTACCTCCAGAGCTGTCATGAATCTGATTGAAGAACCCGGAAAGATCCTCTCGGGTCGTGTCTTGTTTGAGGAAAGAGATATTTTAAAACTCAAAGAGTCTGAACTCAGAAAAATGAGGGGTAATGAAATATCAATGATTTTTCAGGAGCCCAAATCATCACTGAATCCCGTTATGAATGTTGGTTTTCAAATTGCTGAGGTGTTGGGAAAAGTTAATAACAAACCCATCAAGAGTCAGTATAAACAAGCTGCACAAATGCTGGAATTTGTCGGATTGGATTCCGATCGTGTGCTGACCATGTATCCCCATGAATTATCAGGAGGTATGGCGCAGCGTGTCATGATCGCCATGGGATTGGCACCGAACCCGAAACTTTTGATTGCTGATGAACCCACATCGGCACTGGATGTTACCATACAAGCTCAAATCTTGGAGTTGTTGGATGATTTAGTAGAAAAATTGGGAAATGCCGTCATGCTCATCAGTCATGATATGGGCGTTGTCGCAGAGTTTTGCAATAAAATACTGGTTATGTATGCCGGAAACTCCGTTGAATACGCTCCTACAAAAACGCTGTTTAGAAATCCGCTACATCCATACACAACCGGATTATTAAAGGCTGTCCCTCAAATTGGAAGAACCGATGAGTTAAAAGCCATTACGGGAACCGTTCCCGATCTTGTGGATCCCCCATCCGGTTGTCGGTTTCACAAAAGGTGCCCGCAAGTCATGGACATCTGCAAAAAAGAACGTCCGCCTTTTATCCAAGTGGAAGACGATCATTATGTAGCCTGTCATCTTTGGGGTAACAAGGAATCATTCGATGAGCAAAAAGGCGGTGAATCTCAATGAGTGAGCATCTTATTCAAATCAAAAATCTTGAAAAGCACTTTAAACTGAAAAAAAGCATTTTTTCAAAGGTAAAGATTGTTCGTGCGGTAGATAACGTCAGTTTTTCCATACCTAAAAATACCACATACGCCGTTGTAGGCGAATCGGGGTCAGGGAAAACGACATTGGGCAGAACCCTTTTAAAACTGATTGAACCTACTGGCGGAGAGGTTTTCATTAGAGGGGTTAACATCTTCAATCTCAACAACAAAGAATTCATGGAATACCGAAGAAAAATGCAAATCGTTTTCCAGGATCCATATAATTCCCTTCACCCCAAAAAACTCGTGAAAACCATCATTGGCGAGGGAATGAAGATCCATTTCAAAGGCATAAGGGAAGAGGAAATCCGAAAAAGGATCAAAGATGTATTAGAACAGGTTGGACTGCGTGAAGAACACATGTTCAGATATCCCCACGAATTTTCCGGCGGACAGCGTCAAAGGATTGCATTTGCCAGGGCTATTGTTCTCAATCCCGAATTCATCGTCCTGGACGAGCCCACTTCCGCTTTGGATGTGTCCGTACAGGCCATGGTTTTGAAAATGCTGAAAGAGACCAAGAAAGATGCCGATCTCACTTATTTGTTCATCACTCACGATTTGTCGATTGTTGACTACCTGGCTGATTATGTGGCGGTACTTTATTTGGGGCAGATTGTGGAAAAAGGTAAAAAAGATGATGTCTTTAACAAAACCGCCCATCCTTATACCAAATTGCTGCTCAATTCAAATCCCATCCCCGATCCTTTTTTGCAACGGGATAAGATTATTGCTAAAGGTGAAATCCCCAGTCCCATCAACCCGCCATCGGGGTGCAGGTTTCACACACGCTGTCCTTATGTTCAAGATATTTGCAAAACAAAAGAACCGGAAGAAAGAAAAATCGAACAGGGTCATATCGTCAAGTGCCATTTTCCTTTGATATAAATAACGGGGGGTGTACCAATGGAATTTTTGTCAATGTCATTACCGGAATCAATCGTCGATTGCGAGAAACAGGGACTCTACAAATTGGCCGAAAAAAAAATCAAGGGCTTTCTTGCCAAAGAAATCCCGGAACTGTTGCGAAAACGATTAGAATATGAGCTTTATCGATTGAACAGAATCAGGAGCAACTATTTGTATGATGAAGAAGAAGCGCTCAATCAGTTAAAAACCAAGATAAAAGACTTTACAGATGATGAGTTTCAGATGCTGAAAAAGGAAAAAAGGCTGGATTTCTTAACAATTGAAGGAAAAGACTGGTTTGAGGGGCGTTTTGCAGACAATCTTTGTTTCGCAGAACAAGCGTACAACCTCAGAAAAATTCCGGATCAAGAAAGGGACGCTGCGAAACAATTGTTGCATAAAAGACTGGATGAATTGCTTCGTGGCGATTCCCCTAAAGCCTATCAGGTGAAAGGCACCATCACGAAAAAACTATTGAGTACACCTGAGAATGCAAAAATCGTCAAATGCTGGCTGCCTTTGCCCAAATCAGATCTTCAACAAAGGGTCTCCCCAGAAATCAAAACGGAATTGAAAGAATTCACGGTTTCAAGAAACAACCATCCCCAGAGAACACTATATGCCCAAAAGCCGTATAGTCGTTCTCAAGAAATATCTTTTCGTGTTTCATTTGAGTATCGGATTACTGAGATAGTCTCCAATGTGGATCCCTTACAGGTTGTTGCTCCCAAATTAAATATGGATGCCTATTTACAGGAACAGCTGCCTCATATCATCTTCACCCCTTATTTAAAAAATCTGGCCAATCAAATCAAGGGGGATGAGAAGAACCCTTATCTGATCGCCAGGCAGTTGTACGATTGGATCACATTACATATCAGATACTCTTTTATGAAAGAATACAAATATTATGAAGACCTATCCACTTATGCTGCCACAAACCTCAAGGGCGATTGCGGTGTTCAAGCTCTTTTATTCATTACACTATGCCGGATATGCGGTATTCCTGCTCGATGGCAGTCCGGTTGGTATGCTAATCCCATCTCGGTGGGCAATCACGATTGGGCCTTTTTCTACTGTGAACCTTATGGATGGCTGCCTGTGGATTGTTCTTTCGGTGGTGCCAGAAGAGATCGGGAAGAATACAGGGAATTTTACTTCACCAATCTGGATGCTTTCAGAATGGTCACCACCACCGGATTCATGGCTCCATTCTTCCCGAGAATGCAGTATATTCGATCAGATCCGTATGATAATCAATCCGGTGAAATGGAAACCGATGTGGGGCCGGTTGAAGGAGAAGATACCATCAACATCAAAGAAATAGTACAATTTGAGGAGATCACTGAAAAACTTGAAGGGAAGGACAAATGATGAGTATGATTAAGGATTTGCAGTTTAAACAAGAGGAATTTGAGTATGAGATTCCATTTCATATCACCAACAGCGTGGCAACAACATCGAAAGTTATCACGGTGGAGTTGCTTTTGGAAAATGGCGTTGTAGGTCTTGGACAGGCTTCCAGATCGTTTCGTGTCAACGGAGAAGTGTATGAAGGCTTGCTGAAATATCGGGAAGAAATTCTGGATAAAATCAAAGGCCTTGATACGAGGAATTATCGGTTGATTTTTGATCAAATTGACAAGTTTTCACGAACAGCGCCGAGTTTAAAGGCCGCCGTTCAATTTGCCGTTCTGGATGGCCTGAGCCAAACGGTTCATATGCCGGTGTATCAGCTTTTAGGTGGTCGAAAAGAATATGTGGAATCCGATCTAACCATTGGTATTGATACGCTGGAAACAACTGTAATCCGAGCTAAAGAGGCCTTTAACAAAGGATTTAACATATTGAAACTGAAAGTGGGAGAAAATCTGAAACACGATATCGATAGGGTTCTCGCTGTAGCTGAAAGCACACAGGGCGCTGGATATATTGTGGATGCCAATTTGGGTTACACAGCAAAAGAAGCCATTCAGTTTGCCGATCAGATGTACAAACATTCGGTGAATATCCGCATTTTCGAACAGCCCGTGGATGTTTATGATTTCGACGGCATGAGATTGGTGAGAAATAATTGTTATTATCCGGTAGGTGCCGATGAAACCTGTAAAACAAAATACGATGCCTTGCGGTTGGTACAAGAGGACTGTGTGGATTATATCAACATCAAACTCATGAAATCAGGTCTTTCAGATGCATTGGCCATCGTTGAGATTGCACAGACTGCAAATAAAAAATTGATGATCGGTTGTATGGGAGAAGCCGGGATTGGTATTGGTCAGAGTGTACATTTTGCATGTGGAACAGGCGCTTTTACCTATCATGATCTGGACTCCGGATTTCTCTTGAAAGATGCACCGGCAGTGCGTTATAGAACCGACGGCAATAGACTTTACCCCACATTCTGAGTGATATGATGCTGTGTTATCTGAATGGTTCATTAACAGACAAAGATCAAACAAACATCCGAATAGAAAATAGAGGATTTACATTTGCAGATGGCTTATTTGAAGTAATCCGAATCATTGACGGCGTTCCGCTGTTTTTGGAGTCTCATTACAAACGAATGCAAGAAAGCGCCATTTTTTTTCGTATTCCTTTTTCCTACAATCTGCAGGAATGTTACAGGCAATCGCTTGAACTGATTGAAAAAAACGACCTAACCGATGGCGAACTTTATTGGGAATTGACCAGAGGCGACGACACTTGTCGAGAACATGGGTTTCGTGAAGAACATCAGGGAACCTTTGCCATCCTGACCATTCCTTTGAGGCATATCAATCCGGAAAATTGGGGGAAAGGGGTTTCATTAACTTTATATCCCGATTTAAGGCATCAATTGTGTGAGCATAAAACCATCAACCTGCTCGCTAACTGTATGGCTAAAAACTTTGCTTATTCTCAAGGTTCTTATGATTCAATGATGTTTCGCCAAGAAAAAGACGGGAGAAAATATATCACTGAAGGCGGAAGTTCCACTTATTTTTTGGTAAAAGACGGTGTGATTGCCACGCCTGAAATCGACAATATCCTGCCGGGAATCACAAGAAAAAAAGTCATTTCGATTTGTAAAGACCTCCAAATTCCCCTGATTCAAAGGCGTGTGTATGTAAACGAAATCAAACATGCCCAGGAAATCTTCTTAGCCAGCACCGTCTCCAAAGTGATGCCTGTAAAAAAGATAGGCAATATAGTTTATCCTGTTGACGGTAAAATCACCCGTACTCTCATGAATGCTTTTGCCCAACTGATTGAAGTGCAGATCGACGAGTTCAACCAAATATCAAACAACAAAGGAATGTAAGCTATGACAAAGTTCAGACACCTAAAAAACCTGGAAGTTTTTTCTCCACAAAAACTCGGAAAAAGGGATATTCTGGTTTATGACTCACAGATCGTTAAAATGGCTCATAGCATTGAAACACCTTTTCCCGATGACACAGAAGTTGTTGATTATTCAGGCTTATACTGTTTTCCTGGATTTGTTGACGGGCACGTTCACATAATCGGTGGTGGTGGTGAGGGAGGATTTTTCACCCGAACAACCCCACAAAGTGAACAAGCGTTCTTCATGTCAGGAACAACAGCTGTTATCGGTGTTTTGGGAACAGACGGCATCATGCGAACCCATCGTGAATTGTTGGGTCAAGCCAGAAAATTTAACCACAACAAGCTCAAAACATATCTCATGACGGGCAACTACGCTTATCCACTAGTCACACTCCTAAAAGACCTTCAAGAAGACATCACGATTATTCCCGAATACATCGGCATTGGTGAAATAGCCATATCCGATCATAGAGGATCCGGAATCACTCTGGAAGAATTTAGACGTATTCTGTTACAATCAAGGGTTGCCGGGATGCTCAGCGGAAAATCAGGTAAAGCCATTATTCACGTTGGAGGAGTCAAAACCGGTTTACAACTGCTACGGCAAGCTGTATCCAATGGTGACATTTCACCCTGGCAAATGCTTCCCACCCATATTTCAAGAACAGCTCAAACATTAGAAGAGGGAAAAGAATGGATCCTCACCTACGGCGGGTTCATTGATTTCACAGCTGGAGAACAAGCCGTTGAATCAATCAGCAGCTTGCTTAAAGAACATGTGCCAGCTGAGAAAATATTGTGTTCGTCAGATGGTTGGGGCTCTATGCCTGTTTTCGATGAAAACGGTAATTTTGTTTCGGTCAAAACCGCACCGGTTGACACACTTTATAAGAGCTTTGTTAAGCTCGTTACACAAAAGGACTATTCTATTGAACTCGTTTTACCCTTTTTCACTTCAAATGTATCTGATTTTTTCGGCATCTCTAAAGAAGGCTATGGCTATATTCGAGAGGGAGGTATCGCCAGTTTCGTTTTGGTTGATGAGAACTTTGAGATCAAAGAAACCTTTTCTCAAGGAGAGCGGGTTTTCTCTGTTTAAATGAAAATCAATGATCAGGGTCATAGACAAAAGAACGGGCTATCAGCCCGTTCTTTTTCTCGGTGGATCAATCAGAATGACATGGATATGAGAATATCCAAATAATCTTCTTCCCAAACCTCTAATTCGTTATAAGGGGCGATTCCAAGGAAAACCAGATACTCTCCGTAAAGATTGCCCTCCCAATCGGACTCGGAATACAGACTGATCCAGCCTTTATACCCGCTGAAATCCATTTCATAAGTGACCATCGAACCAAAATCTCCAAAGGATGGGGTCGTCTCAACCAGCTTGTACGTTCCCAAACCGGATAAATACGTTTGATACAATTCATAAAAAATATCTTCTTCAAGGACATAATCATAGGTTTCACCGACAAATATCTTGGCCATGGCAACCTCTTGATACAC
>Ga0209607_1001065_pt1 | contig 23180 bp, 20 predicted proteins | sample AD_UKC117_MetaG_FD_184413 | JGI IMG/M metagenome (GOLD analysis project Ga0209607, IMG submission 184413) | Active sludge microbial communities of municipal wastewater-treating anaerobic digesters from Hong Kong - AD_UKC117_MetaG (SPAdes)... | ecosystem: Engineered > Bioreactor > Anaerobic >... | reverse complement strand
TAGCCAACCTGCAAACAAATCTTTGCCAACAACTCAACGCGCTCTGTCGGAAAACTATCGCTTCACTGGCAGGTTATCCTTTTATTCTATCAGCCTTGGAAAAATTAAATCTATAAGGAAATGGTATAACAGGCTTATTTGTTTTTTGCAAATAACATTTATAAATAGTTTTCGTGGACTTCAGAGTTCATCCGCTCATACAATGATTTTTGTTATTTTCTAATAACATCAAATGATGATGGAGAGGCGAACGTGAAACTGGCTCATCCACAACCCTTGGTGATGGTGGACACAGCGCTGTTCACCATTCGCGACGAGTGCTTGTGTCTGATCCTGGCACGGCGTAAGGAACCGCCGTTCGAAGGGTTACTTGCCCTGCCGGGTGGTTTTGTCCATGTGCAGGAAGACACCGATACTGAGGCAGCGGCCCGGCGGGTGATTCGCGGCAAGATCGGCTTCGACGCGCCTTATCTGGAGCAGTTGTTCACATTCTCTGGCGCGGCCCGCGATCCGAGGGGATGGTCGGTCAGCGTCGCTTACTATGCGCTGATCCCTTGGTCGTTGCTGGTGCGGAGTTCGTCGGCCGAAGTGTTTCCGGTCGATGCTTTGCCACCTCTCCCCTTCGATCACGGGCAAATCGTGGCTAAGGCGGTGGAGCGGTTACGGGGGAAAGCGACGTATTCATCCTTGCCCGCCTTTCTGTTGCCAGCGGAATTCACCATGAACGACCTGCACCGGATTTACGAGCAGGCCATCGGCACCCGTCTGGACAAGGCATCCTTCCGGCACAAGATTCTAGGGCAGGACATTATCGAGGAAATACCGGATCGCTTCCGCACCGGCGCGCATCGGCCGGCTCAACTTTATCGGCTATCCAGCAAGGCGCTCACACCGCTTGAACGGAAGATTTGAATTCTAATGGGTCAGCATGTCCTCGGCGTCGGCAAGGCCCAAATCGGTGTAGATGTTGCCGCCATCGACTTCGAGATCGTTTCGTCGTTCACGAGTCTGAATCGGGCGCTCCGGTCTCGTTCGGGCACGCGGCGAAAGGGTTGCGGACGACCAGGCGCCCGTCGATGGTCTGGCCGTCTTGCAGGTCTTCCGAATACAGCGTCCGGCATCTCGCCTGGAGCGCGGCGGCAACGATCAGCGCGTCGTACAGGGAAAATCCGTAACGCTCGGCGATCTGGAGCCCGAGGTCGTGCGTCTCCAGCGTGATCGGCTCGACGGTGCAAACCGCGCGCACCAGTTCCAGTACCTCGCGGATTTCAGGATACGACAGGCCGAGCTTGCGCGCGGCCACCGAAGCGAACTCGTTGAGAACCTGGACGCTGATCGTACCTCCTCGGGCTAATACGGCTTCGGCGTGATCCGCCTTGGCGGCGTCTCCGGACAACAGGTACAGCAGGACGTTGGTGTCGAAAAACGAGTCAGTCCCGCGCATGGGCTTCCAGCCGGTCGAACTTGAAATCGGCCGGCAGCCGACCACGATATTTCCTGATTCGGGCCAGCAGCTCGCGGGCCTCCGGTTTCTTGCGAATCTCGAACGCCCGCGCGCCAGCCACCTCGATTTCGATGTCATCGCCTTCTCGCAGGCTCAGCGCCTCCACCACCGCCGTCGGCAGTCGAACCGCCAGGCTGTTGCCCCATTTCGCGACTTGCATGTAGCCTCCACGATTAGATATACAGTGAAAATTGTATATCTAATCGCATTGGAGCGGGTAGTATGGAACGGTCGGTGCCACCACCGAGCGCGGCGAACGGTGGGCGCATCGGGAAGCTGCCGTGTAGGGGTGGTCGGCGGGTTTCAGGGGTCGAGGCTCCACGACGACGAATCGCTATCCAGGTTCGGAGTGAAATTTTCGTCGATGGCGATAAACTTAAAAATACGCGAGACCCGACCACTATCGAACGAACAATTTGTCTCGTTGTTACTATACGACTGATTTATATTATTTTATTAGCCATTCGCGAACCCATCACAAGGAACACAAATAATGTCGACGCAATTGATCGAGCTCAAAGATGGACTCTTGGTCGAAGTCGAGACCCCTCCCAGCGAACCCCCCAAGCCAATTGCCGCCGGGGCCGCCGAGCGAGTCGAGGGGGCGATGGATGCGGCCCGCGACCTGCTACTCAAAGCTGTCCAACCGGTCGCCGCCGTCTGGGAAGAACTCAATCGGGATTTAACCATCGAGCAGGTGGAAATCGAACTGGCCCTCGGTTTTGAAGCCGAGGGCAATCTGTTTCTGGTCAAGGGAAAAGGCAACGCCAACGTCAGTTTTAAAATCACCGTCAAGCCCAAGTAACCCATGGCCAAGGACGCCCGAGACGAACGGCTGTGGCGCGGCGTCAAGCCGATCGTCAGCGCCGAGGAGGACGACAAGGGCCGCATTCGGGGACTCGGCACCGGCTTTGTCTGCGGTCGCGACGGCACCACCGTTTATCTGCTGACCTGCTGGCATGTGGTCAAAGCCATCGGCGAGGCCAACCTGCGCGTCGAGAAACGACCGGCGCGGGTTGTCGCGCAAGGCGACAAGGCGCTGGATTTGGCCCTGTTGGCGGTCGAGGGCTTGCCGGACTCCGAGGTTCTGGCGCTGTCGATGGCCGGGCATCCCGATCAGCGGTTTCGCACCATCGGGCATTTCTGGGCCAACGAGAAAGAGCAGGACGTACCGGATTCGCGACCGCTGGATGGACAACTGGGTCAGCAACGTCGCAAGGTCTCGGGCCGGTACGACTACGTCGCCGCTTGGGAGTTCAGCGTCACTCAGGAGGCTGAGTTCGACAAAATCCGCGCCGGTTACAGCGGCGCGCCGGTCTTCGACCCGATCAGCGGTTCGGTCGTTGCGGTCATCAGCCACCAGGAGAGCGAAGCGCGGGGCCACGCCATCGCCGTCTCCAACCTCAAAACCATTTACTCGCGCGCCGATCACTTCTTCGCCGATTCGCCGCACGACGAGGGCAGCGGCCGCGATCCCTGGATCGTCAAAACCCTCGATCACCTCCGGCAGGTCAGACCCCTGCGCGATCGGTTGCGGACGGCGGACGGTCCGGTGGTCGCCGTCGTGGAAGGCTGCGCCGAGGATTGGCCGAGCTACCTGGCCGATGACGTGCTTCTCGATCCCTGGCCGGCGTTCGACGACATCCCACAGGAAGCGACGACGCTCAATCCGACCCGATACGGCGAAAGCGAAGACGCGTTCTGGATCGCCTTGTATCATCAGCATGTGCCCTCCGGCTCCCGGCCGGCCGGCGATCGCGAGCAGGAACGGGAAGCCGTCTGCGCCTGGCTGCGCTCCCGCGACCGTCACCTGTTCTTCGTTTCGTGCGGCATGGAGGCCCACCGCTGGAACCTGCGATCCCTGATTCGCGCCGGCCAGGCTTTTCTGGCCGAACTGGCCCGCCGCGAACCGGGAATGCGCCTGTTGATGCTGATCGTCTGTCAATCGTGCCGCGAGCGCCCGCCCTGGTGGTGGTCGTTGTGGCGTCGCCACCTCCAACGCACGCCGGGTGTGCTGTGGCTGGAACCGCTGCGGCCCTTGCAAAGCCCGGACCTGGACGAGTGGTACAACGGTTTTACCCGCGATGTCCTGCGCTGGCTGAATCGCGACCGGCTGCGCGACGAGCTGCTGGATCTGTTCGACACGCGGCGCGCCGAGGCCCGCTATCGACTGGTTCGCAAGTGTTTGCTGGACGAGGGCGCGCTGGAGCGGGCGCGCGTCGGAAGCTGACCCGGCCCCCGAAGATATCCACCACGGCCGGCCCGCGTCGCCGGACCCCAACTTCAAGGATCCATCGCCCGTGACCCTGCAACGCATCTACACCGGCCAAGGCGGACGAACGCCGGCCAAGGTCAAGGACCTGCCGTCGGTCAACCCCGAAGCCTTACGCGCCCCCGAGGGCTATCTGGCGCCGCCGGACCTCGCCGCCGCCGTGGACGTGGCCCTGACGCTGGGCATACCGCTGCTGCTGACCGGCGAGCCTGGTTCCGGTAAATCCGCCCTGGCCGATAGCGTCGCCTACGAGCTTGGCCTTGGGCGGGCGCTGCGCTTCGTGGTCAAGTCCGACACCGAGGCGCGTGACCTGTTCTACCGCTTCGACACGGTTGGTCGGTTCCACGCCGCACAGACCCCGGGCGCGGACGCCCATCCCGGCCGCTACATCAGCTTCGCCGCCCTGGGCAAAGCCATCCTGCACGCCAAGCCGCCATCCTTCGTCGAAGCGCTCGGTGTACCGGCCCACGCGGTGGACCATCCCGGCGAGCGTACCCGCTCGGTGGTGCTGATCGACGAAATCGACAAGGCGCCCCGCGACGTGCCCAACGACATCCTGGTCGAGATCGAGACCATGCAATTCGACATCCCGGAACTGAGCGGCGGCGGCCAGGGCGCCGTGCGCGTCGGCCTCGACGACGCCAGGAACGAGAACCAGTATCGCCCTATCGTCATTTTCACCAGCAACCGCGAGAAAGCGTTGCCCGAGCCGTTTCTGCGTCGCTGCGCGTTTTATCATTTGGAATTTCCGCCCTTCGAAGCAGCCGAGGGCGATCCCGAAGCCGTCACCGTTGGCGGTATTGTCGGCGCCCGGCTGGGAGGTCGCTACGAACGCGACCGCAGTCGAGACGCCGAACGACGCAAGGACCTGGCCCTCGACTTCTTTCGTTTCCTGCGTGCCGACAGCCGGGGACTGGAACGTCGTCCCACCCTGGCCGAGCTGCTCGACTGGCTGGATTTCCTGATGCCGCAATCCGTCGATCCGGCCCAGTGGTCCGTGCTGGCCGCCATCCAACAACCGGATGCGAATGCGGAAGCCAAACGTCGGTTGCTGACCAGCATCGAGACCCTGTTGCTGAAAAAGCCCGCCGACCAGCGGCGTGAAGACCGGCGCGGCGCGGCGGTCCTGCTCGACGAGTGGCGCCGCTCGCGAGGGCTCGGCGGCGGCCGCTGAAACCATGGCCGAGGCGCACGCGCGCGGCCCGGACCAGCGCGAACGGACGCTGCTCGGTCGCCTGGGCGGGACACTGCCGCAACTCGACGCTCTGTTGCGCGCCGAAGGGTTTGCGGTCGGTCCGGATCGTTGGCAAAACGTCTACGACCTGCTGCTTGCCCTGCAAGAGCGCGGACGGATGCCGGCGCGGGCCGCCGCGCTGCAACCGCTGCTCGCCCCGCTGTTCTGCCGCGACGCCAACGAACAGGCACGCTTCGCCCTGACATTCCGACGCTGGGTCGACGGCCTGGCGCCAGAACCCGCCGCCGTCGCCGAAGGTCCGGCTCCCCGACCGAGACCTCCACCGAAACCGCTACCTCCACCTCGACCCCCGCTGCGTTGGTTGATCCTCGGCTTGCTGCTGGGCGCGCTGGTCCTGGCCGCGACGACCTACGGCGTGGTCCGTTACCTTGCGGACCCGGAACCGCCACCACCCGAGATCGTGCCGCGTACTACACAGCCCGACGCCGCTTCAGGCACCCCGGTTCGATCCGATGCCTCTCTCCAACCCCGGCCCCTGCCGCCGCGCGCGCCACCGGAGTCGCTCAGCCTCAACCCCGCCAACCGGGCGCGACTGGAAACCGCCGGGCTGCTGGCGCCCCTGTTGCCCGCCTTTTTGCTCTTCGGTTATCTGGGCGCGCGCTGGCTGAACTGGAACCTGGTGCTGCGTCGCCGCCGGGGCCGCGAAGGCATGCCGCTGCACGCGATCACGCTGGACGCCGACCAGGACGATCTGTTCACCACGCCGGCGCTGCGCGAGGCGCTGAAGCGGTTGCATGCCCCGGTGCTGGTACCGACCCGGCGCCTGGACGCCGCCGCCACCGTGCGGGCCACCGCCTGTTCCGGCGGCCTGTTCCGGCCGGTCTGGCAGCAGCGCCGCCGGGTGCCGGACTGCGTGGTGCTGTTGGACCACACCCATGGCGCTGACCACATGGCGGGGTTGGGGTTGCAGGCGGTGGAGCGGCTGCGACAGGCCGGGCTGGAAGTCGCGCGCTATGACTACCGCCGCGATCCGCGCCGGCTGATGGGCGAGGACGGGCGCTGGCACGGCCTGGCGCAGGTCGCAGCCCGCCACGAAGGTGCCCGGCTGCTGGTGATCGGCGAAGCAGCCTCGCTGATCAATCCGCTGAGCGGCACCCTGTACGGCTGGACCGACGCGCTCGAACTCTGGCCGCAACGTGGTCTGCTCGGCACCCGCCGGCCGCCGACCGCCTGGCGCGCCGCGCTGGCCGCCCGCCAGTTTCGGGTCGCCGACCTCGGCAGCGCCGGGCTGTTGCAAGTCGTAGCCTGGTTCAGCCCGGTCCCTTTGGAGCCCACCGCCGCGCCGGCGGAATCCTTGCGCCTGCTGCCGCGCCTGTTGCAGGACGACGCGCGCTGGCTGCAACCGATGGCGCCGCCACAGGCCGAACGCGAGGCACTGCTGCGGACCCTGCGCGACTATCTCGGCGCGGACGGCTGGCTGTTGCTGGCGGCGATGGCCGCCTACCCGCAACTGCACTGGGGCCTGACCCACGCCCTGGACCTGGGGCTGTTCCGCGAGCAGACGGCGGCCCAGCGGGAACGCCGCCTGCTGAGCGTCGCCCGCCTGCCCTGGTGTCGGGCCGGCAACGTGCCGGACTGGCTGCGCGAGGCGCTCAGGGACGAACTCGCTCCCACCGAGATCGAGCGCGTTGCCCGGCTTTATCAGTGGCTGATGCGGGAAGCTGAAGTGAACGGGCGCGGCGCCATCCGCCTGCCGGTCTCGCTCCCCGAGAGCGGGCGATTCTGGCGCGGCCTGCGGCGCTGGCTGCGCGCGAGCGGGCAAGTGGCGGACCGCTACGATCCGCGCAACGACCGAGTGTTCGCCGAAATTCTGCTGGGCCGGCGCGCCCGGCGGCTGGATTTCCGCTTGCCGCGCCCGCTCGCCCGGCGGCTGGGACCGCGCCTCAACGCCCTGCTGCCGCGCCTGGTCTTGGCCGGGCTGCTCGCCGCCGTCGCCGGCGGGGTGGTGCGACTGGGCTGGAACGGCTGGGGCCAGACGCCAGCGGAGGCATGGTTGCTGGCGCGCCAACTGCAAAGCCATTCGACCATCACCGTCGATATCTGGCACACCGAAGCTACCGAAGGCTACGCCCAGGCCCTGGTGCGAACCTTGCGCGCGGCCCGGTTCGAGGTGGTCGTTGAGCCGCATGAATTGGCGATGGCCGCCCGACCGGAGCAGCAGGCCCAGGTTGCCGCCGACCACATCGTGCACGTTCAGCCGGTGAATGCCGTGCAATGGGGCGTCGCCGATTTGGGAGACGCGGCCGGGTTCGTGGCGGATCGGCTGGCTTACCTGGCTTGGGGTGGCGTGCCGAACCAGGTCGGACCGGGCGCGGAGTTGCCGCTGACTGGCTCCGGCCTGGACCGGCCGCCGGCGCCGGCCCACGTCCGCGCGCTGCTGCTGACCCCGGCCCGAGACCGCACCGGCTTCGGCTTCCGCGATCCATTGCAGGCAACCGTACCCGCCACAGAGTCCGGGGTGTTCCGCGATCCGCTGCAAGGTGGCGGCCAGGGTGAGATGATCGCGCTGCCGGGCGGCACCTTCCAGATGGGCTCGCCGTCCGGCGAGCCCGAGCGATCGGCGAACGAGGGTCCGCGACACCAGGTTCGCATTCGCCCCTTCGCCATCGGCAAAACCGAGGTCACCTTCGCCGATTACGACGCCTTCGCGGCGGCCACCGGGCGGAAAAAGCCCTACGATTTTGGCTGGGGTCGAGGCCAGCGCCCAGTCATCAATGTGAGCTGGAACGACGCGACCGCCTATGCGGCGTGGCTCAGCGAACAGACGGGACAGCGTTACCGTTTGCCCACCGAGGCGGAATGGGAATACGCGGCGCGCGCCGGCGCCGACACGCCGTTCTGGACGGGGGACTGCATTCATACCGACCGGGCCAACTACAATGGAAACTACGACTACAACAACTGCGGTGCCAAGACTGGGGTCTATCGCGGGCGAACCGTGGAGGCTGGCAGCCTGCCGGCCAATGCCTGGGGGCTGCACGAAACCGCCGGCAACGTCTGGGAATGGGTGCGGGACTGCTGGCACGACAACTATCAGGGCGCGCCAACGGACGGCAATGCCTGGGAAGAATCGGGTTGCGCCCGGCGGGTGGTTCGGGGCGGTGGCTGGAACAACAGCCCGAGGGGCGTCCGGTCGGCCTACCGCGGCAGGGACACGCCCGATGGAGCCAGCGACAGCCTGGGCTTCCGGCTCGCCAGGGATTGATGAGCCTGTTTACTTTGTGCTTCCCCTTTGTGGAGTTTGCTGAAGGTGATCTTGTGACTGGTTGGAATCCTTTGTGCGCTGTTCGCACACTGGCTTGGATTTTTTTGCTGGTACTGGGATTTGGCAGCGTGCCGGCGTCGGCTCAGGAAGCCTCCGCACCGCCACCGACTCGACCCGCCATGCCGACCGGAATATCGGTGGCGGCGGAGGCGGAAGCGCGCGCGACGGCGGCGGGCACCATCGACATTCCGCCCCTTCTGCCCGCCGTCCCCTGCATGAATGCACCGGGTCTCGGCCCGGAGATGATCGTGATCGAAGCCGGGCGTTTCGTCATGGGCTCGCCCAGCAATGAGGCGGGTCGGCTTGAACGAGAAGGGCCGCAACGGGAAATTGTCGTCGTGCATCCCTTCACCATCGCCCGCTGCGAGACCACGGTGGCGGAGTTTCGGACGTTTGTCGTGGCGACTGGCTATGTGACCCAGGCCGAAGCCGGCGAAGGGTGTACTGTATTGAATGAGGCAGGGACGGATTCCGAGCAGCGCAAGGACTGGAATTGGCGCGATCCCGGTTTCCCGCAAACCGATGCGCATCCCGTGGTGTGTGTCAGTTGGAACGACGCCGTGGCCTATGCCGAATGGCTCAGCCGGCGCACGGGCCAGCCCTATCGCCTGCCGACTGAAGCCGAGTGGGAGTACGCCGCGCGCGCCGGCAGCACCGCCAGCCGATTCTGGGGCGACGATCCGAATGCCGGCTGCGATTACGCCAACGCGGCGGATCAAGCGCTGAAGCGTCATTATTCCGAATCTAAAGGATCTTTCGCGACGTGTGACGACGGAACGATCTACACCGCGCCTGTTGGCCATTTCCAGCGTAATGCCTTCGGCCTCTCGGACATGCTCGGCAACGTGTGGGAGTGGGTGCGGGATTATTATGCGGACACGCTGGACTCGGTTCCCGCCGACGGAACCGCGTGGGAAGGTCCGCCGGGTGAGAATGGCGCCCGGCGGGTGGTTCGGGGCGGCGGCTGGTACTTCGACCCGGAGTTCGTCCGGTCGGCCTACCGCAACAGGCTCTCGTCCAATGGAGCCAACATCTTCCTGGGCTTCCGGCTCGCCAGGGATTTATGACCCTTTGCGCTTTGTGCTTTTGCCCTTTGCGGGGGTCCAGGGGGCAAAGCCCCCTAGTCGCTTGGGGGCACGGTGCGCGCGGTCGTGCGGCCGGGCAACACAAACGAGTGCTGACGCACGAAGCACCAAGTCGGCTGACTTGACGAAAGACCATGCTCGCTTGGCCGGGGGCGGGACGAGCGAACAAACCGAAAACCGTGCCAACGCTCCTTGGCGATACCATCATCTCGTGCGACCGATCCGGGAACCAGCCATGAAATACCTCACTATCGCCGTGCTCCTGACCATCGTGGCGGGCGCGATCGTCTACCATTTCGATCACGACGACCAACCGCCCCCGCCCGAACAGCGCTCGGGATGGACGCAGCGCTGAGCCTCCAACCCTCGAACCGTGCCATCCGGCGGGGAGAAGCGTTCGGCGGCACGAACCGAGACCACGCCACCCCGTTCGATCCACACCGAGCCGACGGCTACCGCGAGCGATTGCCCGGCATCCGGCAAAAGACGCGGGACTTCGGCGCGAAGACCCTGCTGGCAGAATTCGTGCTGGCCCGTCGGGGAAACTCACCCCGTAGTACCGACACGCCCGGTTGGGGCAATAGAGCGTCTTCCAGTCCATCGCTACCTCGCTGAGCCACATACACATGCTCAGCGCAGGATAGACAGGAGCAGTCGACAGGGGCGAATCCCTCAAGGCAGTCGAGGGACACTACCCTTTTTTGAGCGCCCGCCGAATGCTGGTGGGCGCAAACAATGGCTCCACCTCCACCAAGGTCGCGAGCCACTCGACCTGGACGGCTTACTGGCCACTTCATCAACAAAAGTCGCACATCGTGTATCACCCATAAAAAGGCTTCATCATCGAACCCACGGGATACGATTTTAGTGACTTTGCTGCAGTCAGAAATCCAGCCGGGTCGAAAGGTCTTTGAAGTTTGTAGATAGGATCAGTATCAAATAGATCGTGTGTGCTAACGTGTGCCCTCGGGTCCAGTACATTACGGGCGTTTAAAATTTCCAAGAATGTCAGAAAATGTCGGGTACTGGGCCGATAATGCCCGCTGTTGTTATCCAGACGCGTGATTTTGCCGTTCTGCACATCCATTGTGCCTGCGCAGCGAACCTTGCTGCCCTTGTCGAACGACGAGTGATGGAATGTACCGACGCGATGTGGGTGAATGAGCAATTCGCCCGTATTCAACCATACATACGCTTCACCGGGTTTTGTTTTCTTGCCTTCACGAGTGGTCAGTACGGCCGGCGCGCTGAAATTATCACCAAAGGGTCTCGCATACAGCAGACCTTCTCCAAGAGAAACTACTCGGACTATTGCATTCGAACCGTATTGTACACAGCCGAATTCAAATGGGGATGGTCCAGTGCTACTTTGATCCAGATATTTAGTGAATGTGCAAATAGGATGTCCCTCTAGCCATTCAAAAAAATGTTTTGTTTCCCTAGAGTTATACCATTCGATAAAAGCCAGGCCTATGGCGTTTGGGTGGGCAGCTTCAAGTGTGATCTCCTCTTTCGTCCCCTTGATATTTACCTCGATTGGGCGGTGGAACGGATCCCACTTCTCCGGCTTCACGCCAGGTACAAGACTCAGTAACGGTGAATCAGACGACTGTGCATTCTTACGCTGTAAATACTCGAGGAATTTCTCGAAACTACCTAAAGGCGCTCCTCCCATTGTGGGAAGCGCGCTCAGGGTTCTCAGATAATCGGCTTTCTTCTGCGCCCGCTGGGCAAGTGAATATACCCAGCGATCAATGCTAGTTTCCGTTGCTGTTGGCAAGGTTGGAGTATTTGCATTATTATTATTATTGCTCCTGCCCCTAGCAGCGAGCGATTGTTTCTTAACTTCCGGCATTACACCTTTATGGCTGTCTGTCCTTTTATATCCCCCATTCCTATATTTTTCTTGCAAATATTGATCGGCTTCCTTTTTAAGCACCTCTAGTGCCTGGATACGGGCTGTAAAAAGGCCCCGACTTTGCTTTTCCAATGCGTGATAAGATTGTAACAGTTTCCCGATTTTGCCTAGATGGTCTTGGGCGCTTGGGGGAGCTGTCTTGGTAATAATGATGAGCACCTGCTGCCAGGCATTGAACGACATGACATCTCGCCAGGGATGTTTGTTACCAGCCATAGATCTCTCCTTTAAAAATACGAATGATCGATGACTGGTTCTACGGAATACTCACCGCGTTGGATGCAGGCCAATCAATAATAAATTTCAGTAAGCGCCCATGCCAGATTTCCAGTGGCCAGCTCGACGGCTCGTGACCGGTCCAACCCGATCAAAGCCGCCGGTCTGCCCGTCGCCTTCCATCAAGCCGTGGCTTGCACGGTCGCCTTGCGTTCCAGTTTACCCCAGCCCACCAGCACGCCCCGCAGTGATGTCAGGGTACTTTTGATCGCCACGTAGTACATCAATTGGCGATAGTAAAAGCGTTGCCAGAACAGCCAAGCGAGCAAGCCCCAGCTCTCTCGGCGTTCCAGCGCGAACGCCAGAATGGCTGCTAGATAGTCCACTACGACAAACAAGGCATAGTAGAACAGCACGCGCCACAGCGCGTCGGGCGAATACTCGGCGGGATGTTGCCAATGATTGAAAGCCGCGCTCCCCAGCGACCAGATCAATAACAAATCCATGACCGGCGAAACCAGCGGAAACAACACCTGAAAAATCAAAATATTGGGCAGCGCCACAAAACCCAGCGCCCCATAACGCCGCCGAAACAGGGCGTCGCGATGCTTCCAGGCAACCTGCATGGTGCCGAACATCCAACGGAATCGCTGGCGGATAAAGCCGCGCACGGTATCGGGTGCTTCGGTCAATGCGATCGCCTCATCCTCGTATACGATGGCATAACCCAGCTTGCGGATGGCCAGAGTGAGATCGGCGTCCTCGGCCAGGGTCAAATCCGTGAAACCGCCTGCCTGCTCGATCAGTTCGCGCCGCCAAGCGCCAACGGCGCCGGGAACAACCGTGATGCAATCCAGCGCGTCGAACGCGCGCCGATCCAGGTTTTGACTGGTGATGTATTCCAGCGCCTGCCATCGAGTGAGCAGGTTGATCCGGTTACCGACCTTAGCGTTGCCTGCCACGGCGCCGATCCGCGGATCCGCGAAATGGCGAACCAGCTTGACGATGGTGTCGCGAGTGAAAACGGTATCGGCATCCAGTGCTACGACAACTTCCGCGCGAGTTTTCGCTAAACCGAAGTTGAGCGCGGCCGGTTTGCCACCGTTCGGCTTGGTAAATACCCGCACCCGAGGCTCATCGGCGAAGGTGTCGCGCGCCAGGCGATAGGTGGCGTCGCTAGAGCCGTCGTCCACTACGATAATCTCGAATCGCTCGGGATGGTCGCTGGCCAGTAAGGAAGCGATCGTTTGCACGATCACCTTTTCTTCGTTGTAAGCCGGCACCACCACTGCCACCAAGGGCGAGTATCCTGGATCAAAAACCGCGTGCTGCTTGCGCCAGTGCTGGTACAGAGCAAGTGCGCCGATGAACAGCAAGCGGGCCATGCCCAACACGATACCCAACAGAAACAGCCAATGGATGAATGCCGCCGACCAGTTGATCACACCGAACGCCGCTCCATCCAACCAGACCCGCCACCGGTCATCTACCGGCACCGGTGGCATGACTTGGTCGCGGCTCCGACCGAGCAAATCCGAAACGGTCACAAACTGAAAGCCTCGTCCGCGCAGTGCCTCGACGATCCTCGGAAGCGCCTCCACAGTTTGGTCGCGGTCACCACCGGCATCGTGCAACAGGATCATGTTGCCCTCACCGCGCTCCGCTTCCTCCACCGTGCGTCGCACGATTTCGTCCACCCCTGGTCGCTGCCAATCGTCTGGGTCGATTTGCATGCCCACGACCAGATATCCCTGCGCGGTGGCCCATTCAATCGGACGGATCTGGTCGATGGTTTCCGGTTCAGCATCCACCGCGTAGGGCGGACGGAACAGCAGCGAATGGCGGCCGACCGCAGTCGCTAGCAGCCGCTGGGTCGCTGACAGTTCAAGCTGAAACTGGGTCGATGAGATAGTGGCGATATTCGGGTGGGTGAAGGTATGGTTGCCGATCTCGTGGCCTTCCTCCACCTCGCGGCGCAGCAATTCCGGGTTTAGCTCACCGTTGACCCCGATAATGAAGAAAGTGGCCGGAACGCCCGCCTCGCGAAGCGCGTCGAGAATTCGGGGCGTATAGTGGGGGTCAGGGCCATCGTCGAAGGTCAGCGCGACTTTACGCGCCGCGCCACCATGCCGAGTGATCATATAGGGCGATGGAAAAACCTTATAATGCTCGGCGGTGATCAGATTGCGCTTCGAGTCGAACTGGATCATTCGGTTACCGGGCTGCGGTTGGGCGGTGATTTCGAGGATCTCGCCCTGTCCCTCGTAATCCAGTCCGTAGCCGAAATGGACATCGCTCAAGCGGGCGGCCCGCTCCGCGTCGAGCGGGCCATCCTGGCCAAATACCTGCCACAGTGCCGGATCTTCGCTGCCCAAGCGCCAGAGTGCCACGCCGCGCGGATTGATCGGGCGAATCACCGCCAACTGATTGAACGCGGTCACGGCATCCAGCATCCACACATGGTGGATACGATCATCGTCGGCGGCGTAATCGAACGTAGGGTTAAGGGAAACCGGATCGAGACGGATATCGCCCTCCGATTCCTTGGCGGTCAGCACCGCTTCCTCGAAGGTTCGTTCCTCGGCCGGATGGCCTTTTTCCCAATCGTAGGCGTAATTGCCGATGGCAACGATCATTTTATCGGCCGGTACATCGTGTTGGCGCTGGCGCAGTACCTTGGCGAACCAGGGCAGGCTCGCAATTGGGCCAGGCGCTCCAGACGACCAGTGTTCATCGTAGGCCATCAGGATCAAATAATCGGCATTGTTAGCCAGCTTGCGATAATCGAAGGTCGGATCGCTGACCGGTACGTTCACCGAAAGCGACCGATTTTTGGGATGCAATGCAGCGTACAGTTCGGCCATGAAGAGCTGGAAATCGGGTTGGGCCTTGGCCGCGATTTCCTCGAAATCGACACTGATCCCAGCAAAATCATGGCGCTCCACATAAGCGACCATCTGCTCGATGGCCCGAGCCCGAGCCGCTGGATTTGCCAGCATCCGCCCTAGTTTGGCGCCTTCCCACTCGTGGCCGTTCCAGTTATTGACCAGCGCCACGATCGGTAGGCCGGGACGGCGGGTACGGATATAGTGGGTGGTCTGGGATTGCCGGATGGGGTCGTCCTCACGTAGCGATCCATCCTCGCCCGCAAGATGCAACCATTCGGCGATCACCATGTCCAGGCTGTCGAGATTTTGCTTGAGCGAACTTGTACTTGAATCATCCCAGTTGACGAAAAATCCGACAGCGAGCTGCCGTTTGTTTCCAACAGGATTTACCGCATGGCTTTGGGCCAACAATTGCCGTAGATCGTGCTCCCGTTCTTGAGTCAGCTTGGTTTTGGCTTTGGCGAGTGCGCGCTCACGGTGCGTCATCGCGCGCTCGGGCGACAGCGCCGGAACGGCTGGAATAGCGTGAGCCCCTTGGGGTAGGAAGCTGGCGCCTGGCAAATTCAGCGCGGGCAGCACCGGTCGCGCCAATATGCTGAGAAAAAGCCCGCCCAGCAACAAGGTCAACGTCAAAGCGACTAGCATCATCCCAGCCCGCAAGCGTGGCCAGCGCTTGCGGTCGGGATCGAAAAAGACGGGCTCGACTATGGCCGGCCCACTCGCCAAATCGGGCGGTGGTTCGCTGAAAAGGGGGGGGTCTTTCCGTTTAAGCAATGATTGAATCACGAATAGTATCTTGAAAAATAAGAAGCAAACATTAGAACCACCAAATCGCCAGGCGCCGAACGGGCTACGGTTCTAGGCCTTTTGAGCGATCAGCAGGGTCGTTTGATATTCGATCACCTGCTGATCGCGCTGGTTATAGGTTTTATTTCCGTAGACGAACAAGAACCGCTCCGGGTTTTTGGTGGCGCGAAGGTCGACCACTTCGGCATCGGCCCGGAGTGTGTCCCCAAACAGCACCGGGGCAGTGATTTTCACGTCGTTTACCCCGACGTAAGCATGGATTTCGTAACCGTCTTGGGCCAATAGTTCAGCAACGGTGTCGGCGTGGTGGACCAGGCCGTCGGCGACGGCAAAAATAATCGGACCGGCCAGGGAGCGCTCCTTGAACCAGGTTCCCTTGGCGTATTCGGCATTGCTGTGAATCGCCATATTGAACCAGGTGAGTTGATGCAGGATGGAAAAGTCCCCGACATCAAGCGTTCTGCAAACTCGACAAGGAATCTTAGTACCCGCTGTTAGTTTACCCATAAGACTGATGGTTCCTCTTCAGTAATGAACCCGACGGAAACGTCATGGGGCTGGGGTGTGGTTGGGGAGATCGGCGCGTGGTGCCTCTCGCCGGTAGTGTAGAGGCATCTTGAGCGCAAGCGAACAGGATGTACGAGAGCTCCGTTGCGTTAATTTCTAGCGAGCAGGTACGGATGGACGCTAGCTTGTTGTTAAGCGCAATTTAGGGTGTGTCGCCAATAAACGACCCTACGGCGAGCTGCGGGGAATGGACCCGTAGAGATTCAAACCGGACTTGCACCCGCGCTAGGTCCCCTCGCGGTCAAGTGAAGTGACTCGGGTACCTTCTTCAATGCGATCGCTGGGATGCAGGATCACGACCGAGTGGTCGTTCAATCCTGCCGTTACCTCGGCCTCCAGATTGTTGATATGGCCAATTTCCACCGGCTGGAGATGAACGACCCCTTCAGTATCGACACCGTATACGGCCCACTGATTGCGTTTACGGAACATCGCGCCAATGGGCAACTTAAGGACATTATTCGCCTGCCACACCTGGATGGAAGCATCGACCCGATAACCGTGGCCAAGCTGCCGCCAGGCGGAAGGAGGATCGGTGAAGTCGAGGATGACGTTCACTCGCTGCTCTTCTATGCCCAAGGCCGAGATCTTGGTAAAACCATAAGGCTCCACCCGACGCACGACACCGTGCAGAATCTGATTGCCGCCCCACCCTCCGAACGAGGCGGGGGCATCCGGATAGACCTTGGCCGCATCCTCGGAACGCATCTCGACCAGTACCTCAAGCTGGGTCGGGTCACCCAAGTCGAATAGCGGTTCATTGGCGGCAACGGTGATTTCGCTCTCCCTGAGCTTGCGCAGCAGAACCCCGTTGATCGGCGCCAGGATGGAGCTGGCGGGAGGGTCGGCGAGAGAGGTATCGGCTTTTGGCGGGCGGTCAGACTTATCGCCGCCAGGCTCAATGGCCGCCGCCTTCTCACCGGAGGCTGATGGCGCGATAAGAGCAGCCTTGGCCACCGCCAGCTCAGCATTCTTGACCCCCAAGTTGTTGCGTGCCACGGCCAGTGCGGCCCGCTTGACGCGCACGTCCAATTCAGCCGATTCCAGAGTGCGGCTGGAGGCGGCTCCCTTATTCACGAGTTCCTGATTGCGTTTAAGTTCCGACTGGGCAAAAGCAACCTCGGCCTCGGCCCGTTCCAGATCAGCCGCCGCAAGATCGCGCTGAGCCTCCGCCGAGGTGACCCGTGCCCGCATTTCAGTCTCCTCGCGTAGATCGTGGAAGCGTGCTTGCGGGGCCTCAATCCGGGTGAGAATCGTTTTACCGGCCACCACCGGATCTCCTGCATCCAGCTCGACCCGTTCCATTCGCCCGGAAACGGCGGCGGAGACCGTGTAGAGCTCCTTGACGCGAGTCTTGCCCTCTTCCGACACGGTAACTTCCATTGGCCCACGAACGACCTTATGCAAATCCACGGCTAGCGGTCGCGGTGCCAATATCGGCAACACCCCCACCACGAGGAACACGACAAAGATAGCTCCGATAAAAAGGCGACTGATGGGCACGCGCATGATTAGTTAATTTCCGAGGCAATCGCATCAAAATTTTGAAAGCCATGCATAACCGAGCAGAGCATGAATCACCCTGCTCGCCCTGTTGCCAAAAGGCGAGAAACGATCAACCCGGTCCGAGTTTTCGGCAATCTCACAACCCGACCGATCGTTTCCGCCTCAATTGTACCTTGGGTTTTCGGTGGAGTACCCTTTGTTCATCAAGTTGCGCATGAGGTATCAGTCATGGCTGGCAGCAGAAGCAGAGGACCCATCGGAACCCTACGGAACGCTCCCGCGATAGATGCTGGAACGCTCGCCAGATCCAGCCAACACCCCGGAGGCGTTACCGACGGCAGATCGTATTACACCGAATCGCTAAATCCCTATTACCGGTCCCGAGGCGAAGCCGCTGCCGCTCGGGAACGCTCTCGGTTCGAGGAGCGTCGTGAAACAGCGCGCCAACAAGGTTCGAGCTACCTAGAGGCGGACATTCAATACTTGCTGAGCCGCCGTACGGAAACCCTCTACAAGTGGTTCACACTGCTGAAATGGCTTCGTGAGGGCCTACGCAAAAGTGGGGATTCGACCCGGCGGGCCTTGCTCGAAGGGATCAGGGTCGAGGCTGGCAGGGCACAAGTCCAGACCCACCGTGCCGACACCGAGGACACTCAAGCTGCCCATCTCATGCATTGCAGCTTGCGCTTTGCCTATCGCAGCGAACAGTGCGAGGCTTATGACTTCCTGCAAGGGAACCAGCCCACCGTTCAAGACTATCAGGCGTTTGTCAGTAACCTTTTCGCCGAAACCGCAAACGTTTTCTCTATCGTGAACGAGATCGATAGCTATCTCGAACAGCAAGGCGCTGGGATCGAGCTGGCCAGGATTTCCGCGCTAGTCCTCAAAACCGGCATGGAGCCGCCGGTGGCGCTCAACCGGTATCTGGAAAGCTATCAAGCATTGATCCAGCGTTGCCAAAACGAGGAATATCCCGAGGTGATTCGGCGGTACGAGGCCGGCGCCAACTCATTGGAAGCGCGCATCGCCAAGGAACAAAGCGTCAGCGGCGACATGAAACGGCACAGAAAACTTTCGCTGTTCGATGTGTATCTCGAACAATTGCAGCAGAACACCGGTTTCGATCGGATCAACGTCAGCGCTGCGGACAACGCCTACCGCATCCGTCACGAGGAATGGGGTAAGGCCCTGAATCGTCTGCTCTGAAGCAAAAGCGTCAGGTGGAGTGCAATTGCTCAGGACTTGTCGGCCAGCCAACCGAAACGCGGACGCTGGAAAGGCGACAGCGGGCTTTCCACTCGCCCCAGCGGTTGCGCCCGGATGCCGGCTTTTTGAAACAACCGCGCTTGCCGATCGGCTTCCGCTTCGCCTTGATTGACTACAAACAGTCGGCCGCCGGGTGCCAGCAATGCCCAAGCATGTTCCAAGAGAGCGAGCGGCATCAGAAATCGAGCGGGCAAGCCCCAGGCTCGCAGCGGCGCTTCGTGGAGAAACGGTAGAAACCAGGAAATGAATCCATAGGATCCGTTCAGTTCCAGCAGGTTTCCAGCGACATAGCGACAGTCGGGCAGGCATCGAGCCACGGACTCACCGCAGGCCCGCCGGGTGACCAGCGTCCAATATCGGCGATGGGCGTCTAACTCCACGCCATCCCAAGGACCGTTAGACCATGCCTGCAAACCCGGTAGATAGCAGCCGTTCTTGCAACCGATATCGAGGTAAGGCGGCGAACAACACGGCGGACCAGCGTGGCGGTCGAGCAAATCCAGCACGTAAAGGCTTTCCCGAAACCCTTGAGCATCGCAAGCGTTCGTCCAGCGCGAGAGATCGAATCGGGTTGCTAGTTCGGCGGCGGCAGCGCGCGCTGCTGGCGGCAAGGTCCGAGATAGCGCGGTCCAGGACCTTGACCGGCGAATCGCCGGTAGCGACCAAGTGAGTGTGTTGCGCCACCACCAGACCCATTCGCGCCCGATTTCGCCCGCTTGCTGGAAGGCCCGCGAAAACGAGGGCATGACACTGCCGATCCTCAATTCAAACCGAGGCGACAAACTTCCGCACCCGGGCGGACAATGGACTCGGCATGACTATCGCTACCATCCGGTACGGAAAAACGGATAGGGTCGATGGTCAAGCGTATCGCGGATCCAGGCTTTTATACTGTGGCAATAAGCTAAACTCGCCAGGCGCTAGCAGTGCAATATGGTCGGAAATCAACCGTAAGATGTAATTATGGTCATGTGCCCGAACCGCCATGTCTGGCGAGTAATAAATAGGGAAAGCTTCACCGCGCCGCTTGAAGCGTCGGATTTCTGGCGAACTGGACTTGAACATGGGATGGCCCTCGAAAATATAGTTTATATCTAAATTAAGCATTAATCATGCCATTTATTTAATTAAGAAATACTCCTTCCAGAATTCAATAATATATTGATAATAAATAATTTATCGATATGCTGCGTTGGCGCCACAACGATCCCGATTGGCTACGCACCAAAATTGGGCAATACTCACGCCATTTCGAAGTCAAAAATCATCACTTTTTATAGACATCTTCTTTCGAAACATTGGCGATATTTGAGTCGCCAGGCGTCTAGCCTTGCCGGGATCGGACCAACCTGAGCCGGCTCACTTTTAAATGCTCTTCTCGATAGGATCGTCGATATCAATTCATGACCAAAGCAGCAGCCTGTTCACGGGTGAAAAATTGAGTGCCCCGCATGAAACCAGCCATGACTGAAGAGCGAATGGCAGTCGCACGACCGCCGGCATCACGCGCGACTACCAATGCGGGTGGCAAACCTTCCAGTAAATGCATAGGCGCTGGACGGCCGTCGGCAAAACATGCCCGATACACCATGCCGGTCAAGGTATCCAGAAAAGCGGGAGCGAATCCTTGCGACCGATTTTCGGCGCTGACGCCACCGGTACCTCGAAAAACCCGGTTCTGCTGCCGCAACACCTTGGCGGTCAAGCGGACTGATCGCGCTTTCCGGTACGAAGATTGGTCGCTGGAACGGCTCAAGGACTCAGTGTTCATAGCGTACTCCCGCTCATAGAGAACTGCCTGCAATTGAGATTAAGCAACTAATGCGCCAGTTCTCATTAATTTGGCTGCGGTAGTCAAGACACCGAATTCTGATGGCTTGAAACCGACTACGGTCATGAAAGCGGGGGATTGTACGGCGGGCAACCGCGAGATTTCGCGGCAAGGTTCGTGGCTAGCCAGCTCTATTAAACGATTCGTTCAGCAACCCGCTGATGGAAGATTCCGCAGGATATCGCTATTTGGATTTACATGATCGATTCAGCCCGCGCCGACAACTCAGCACAATTCAAGGCACGGCAGCCATCCTCAATTCTTCTACCACTCGTTGCGCGATGGCCAGTGAGGCGGTCAAGCCGGGTGACTCGATCCCGAACAGGTTCACCAATCCCGCTACTCCGTGAAGCGACGGCCCCTGGATAACGAAATCGCCGGCGGGTTCAGTCGGGCCGGTCACCTTGGGCCGGATGCCAGTGTAGCCCGGTTGCAGCGCGCCATCTGGCAAGTCTGGATAGTAGCGGCGAATTGCTCGGTAAAATTTCTCTTCTAGGTCAGGCTGGAATGTGTAATCGGGCGTCATTGGCCAGCCGGTCACATCCGGCCCAAACTTGCATTGGCCACCCAAATCAAGCGTGACGTGAATCCCCAGGCCAGCATGGTCGGGCATCGGATAAACCAGATGCCGGAACGGCGCCCGCCCGCTCAATGTGAAATAGTGGCCCTTGGCATAAAAGGTCGGCGGTACGCATTCAGCCGGGAATCCCTCAATGCATCGCGCCAGGTCTTGCGCATATAGGCCCGCCGCGTTGATCAACCAGCGACAGCACAGCTCGAACGGTTCCTCGCCACCGGTTCGAAGCACGATTCCATCCGATCCGATCCATCCCCCCATCACAGGCGTATGCGTGACCAACGTCGCGCCCGCCCGCTCGGCATCGCCTAGCAGCGCCAACATCAAGCTGTGGCTATCGAGGATTCCGGTCGATTCCGAATACAGTCCTGCAACCGCGCGCACCGCCGGTTCCAGCTGGCGGACATCGGCGGCGGTCAGCGGTCGAAGCGGCACCCCGTTGGCAGCCGACCGCTCGGCGTAACGTGCCAATGCAGGCAGTTCCGACTCGTCACAGGCCACCAGAACCTTGCCGATATGGCAATGGGCAATGCCGCGTTCGGCACAGTAGCGATATAACAACGCCTTGCCTCGCACGCACAGTTCGGCCTTGAGCGAACCGGTTGGATAGTAGAGACCGGCGTGGATCACTTCCGAGTTGCGCGACGAGGTCTGGGTGCCGAAACGCTCCAGGGCCTCAAGGATCAGCACCTCGCGACCGGCTTGGGCCAGTTCGCGAGCAATCGCCAAGCCGACGACTCCAGCGCCGACAACGACCGTATCAACGGTTTCCATGCGAACCGCAAGACAAAGGAGGTCTATTTCTGTTTGGGTACCCGGCCAAGCAGATAGAACTCATCGTTGGGACGCAAGCTCATCATGTTCGCCAATCGGTTCGACATGGCGAAAAACGCGGCGATAGCACCGATATCCCAAATATCGGCATCGGTGAAACCGTGGGCACGCAACGTCTCGGAATCAGTGTCGCTCACTACATAAGCCTCTCGCGAAACCTTCATCGCGAAGTCGAGCATGGCTCTTTGTCGTGGCGTCAGGTCAGCCTTGCGATAATTAACCGCCACTTGATCGGCAATCAAGGGATTCTTGGCGCGAACTCGTAGGATAGCGCCGTGCGCGACTACGCAATACTGACACTGGTTGGCGTTCGAAGTCGCCACCACAATCATCTCTCGTTCCGCCTTGGTCAAGCCGCTCTCTTTTTCCATGAGCGCATCGTGGTAGGCGAGAAAAGCCCGAAATTCGTCGGGTCGGTGAGCCAAACCCAGGAAAATGTTGGGAACGAACCCGGTTTGTTCCTGTACCGCCAGAATGCGGTTGCGGACATCTTCGGGCAATTCGTCGAGCGTGGGAACGGGATAGCGGCTGATGGGATGGCTCATGCGGAAAATCCTAGTCGGAGGTCATGGCCGTTTAGCGTAATGCAACAGGCCAATCAGGGGAAGCACCCCGCTCAGGTCGGTACCGGCTCAGCCCGAGCGCCCTCCAGCTCAGGTGTCCACTCGGTGTCCAGCAACGCTTCAAACAGCGCCTCTGGGGTGCTACAAGTGCCCAGAGACTTCGTTTCGCCGTCCAGTCGGCGGAGCCGATAATCGGCTGGCCCCTGCCAGTCCACCTCGACCGCGACCTTTCGCTCCTCGTCGACGTGAAAATCAATGGACCAACTCATGATGCTTCTCTCCTTAAATTCGAGGGGTTATACCATTACAACACTACAGGGTCAGGACTGGAAAAGCCACATCGTTGCAATGCTTGATAGAGCTGTCGGCCATATGGCGGTAATCCGGCCACCGTCGGATTCTGTGCAGTCCCTGATCGCGGTGTATACAGTACTTGCTGTTCCCAACCCGCGTTAAACAACAGTGGAAATGGATGCTCGAAAAAGTTCAACAGGAATGTGCGAAACCAAATCTGACTCAGCAGGCAACACCCTAGCTGAAATTCGGTGCCGTGAGTAAACAGCGCTGCTCAGCCAATCTATTCCTTGAAAACGATCATACGGACATCGCATCACTCCCCGCCCGTAAGGACTCGTTTAGAAATAACCCGGTCAAGTTTTACCACTGGTTGTGGGAGAAATGGTGTAATTCCATTCCCCGTGAAAGCGATCTTTCTGAAGCTGGATATGCGCCATCTGATCGTCACTGATCTTGATCCCGGTCGGATAGGCGTGCTGATCCAAGCCGGCTTGCACGGTCAAGCCGGTGCGGGTGTGGGTGGCCCCGA
>Ga0209607_1001064_pt1 | contig 23194 bp, 26 predicted proteins | sample AD_UKC117_MetaG_FD_184413 | JGI IMG/M metagenome (GOLD analysis project Ga0209607, IMG submission 184413) | Active sludge microbial communities of municipal wastewater-treating anaerobic digesters from Hong Kong - AD_UKC117_MetaG (SPAdes)... | ecosystem: Engineered > Bioreactor > Anaerobic >... | reverse complement strand
CGGGGCGCGGTCGGGCGGCTGGTTGATGGCGCTTAGCGATGGGCCACGGTCGCCGCCGAAACCGCCCAGCCCACGGATAAAAAGCGAACTGCGGTTAAGGGCTACTTCCACCCCGGTTTCGTCCACGGTTTGCACTTCCAGGATGACCAGAGCGCCGGAGCCTTTATCGTAGATGTCGGTGATGCGGGCGTGGTTGGTGAAGGCAGCGGCAGGGGGTAACGGCCGTTTCAGTTCTACATATTGCTCGCCATGCAGCAGCAGCATCGGATTAAAATTCAGGCCGGGCACATCCACAATCTGCCAGAACAAGGTAAACGGGAACGTCACGGCCATCGTCGGGAACACTTTGAAGCCGGCCCCATTGAGCTCGTAGACCAGGGCCAACTCGGCCGGGTCCAATGGATCTACACCGGCGCCAATGGATAGGGCATACAGGATGGCGTCGTCGGCGTCGTAAACGCTGGGGGCAGATTTGAAGGTGTGATTTAAGACCTTCTCCAGGTCAATGGACATAGGGGCTCCTTAACAAAATTTTCGCCAGTGACAGGTTTGTTGTCAACTGGCAATCGTCCAGCCGGTCATCATTCATCGTTCTTCGTTCGCAGTTTGGGATTGTTCGCATGGCGATCTTTGTCGCGCCTGGTTTTTTTGGCCATGTTTTGCTCAAACGCGGCCGTCAGGTCCACGCCGGTCTGATTGGCCAGGCAGATGAGGACAAATAACACGTCGGCCATTTCGTCGGCCAAATTGTAGGTTTCATCCGATTTTTTGAAGGATTGATCGCCGTACAGCCGGGCCATGAGGCGAGCCACTTCACCCACCTCTTCCATCAAGACGGCCGTGTTGGTCAATTCCGAATAATAGCGCACGCCAATCGTGGTCACCCACTCATCGACAATTTTCTGGCAATCGCTCAAAGTCAGATCAGACATGTTAACCAGCCCTTGACCCAATCGTGCCCAAAAACACATCAATGCGAGACTGGTGGATCGTCGATTCCCACCGCAGGCGCAGATTGTCCTGCAAGGCCGATTTGGGGATGATAAAGATCAGGTTGCCGATGCCCGATTCGCCTGTTGGCACGGTGAGCGGTAGGCGATTGATCTGGTCTTCATAAGGCAGCGCCGACTGCCAGGCCGGGTAAATGTTGCCGTGGGCATCCACCAGCGTCATCGTCGGCGGCACGACGTCGTATTCACTCTGGTTGGTTACTGCGAGCGACAGGATGATGTGGGCATAGTCTGCATTGAGGGCATCCTGCTCGGCCAGAAACCCGGCCTGATCAACCTGGAGGCCAACGCCATTCAGAAGCAGCGGGTAGTTAATCGAACCGGCGGCATAGTTGGTTTGCTGGCTTTCGTTACCTGAACTATCCTGAGCGCGGCGGCAGGCTGTCAGCACCAGGATCGCGCTAAAAAAAAGGATGATGAATCGTCGGACCTTCACAGATTCCTCCTGTGGACGGGTGGGTGATTGAATAAGCAGCACACCAGAGGCGTGCCCTACCGATAAACGAAACGGCCGTTTCCCGGCAAATTAGTTAAACCAGCGGCAGCGGCAAATCATTGGCCAGAGCCAGCGCCTCATCCCTGTCGGTGTCACCGATCAGATCGATGCCTGCCTGGGCAAAACGACGAGCTGCAGCCAGCGCACGGCCGTCTTTCTCCACGGCCAACGACCACTGCGCGTGTTCCGTTAGTAGGGCCAATTCTAACGCTCTACCCAGGGTTAGGGCAAAACGTCGCGCGCCCGCTTCTACCGCCGGCCTGCCGGCGCCCATGGCGTTTAGCAGCCATTGCTCGGCGTGGTTCACGGCCGTAATCGCCGCCTGTCCTGTTTGGGCCAGCGTTGGTTCTTGGACCTGCGCGGCTGTAGCGCGCACTTTGCTTTTCAGGGCGCGCAGCCCCTCACCTTCTTCCCCGGCCAGGGCGCGCAGCGCATCCAGGGCCAGCACGTTGGTCGTGCCCTCCCAGATCGGCAGCACCTGGCTGTCGCGCAGCAGCAGCGGCAGGCCGGTGTCCTCCACGTAACCCGCGCCGCCAAACGCTTCCAGCACTTCGCTGGCCGCGGCCACCGCCTGCTTGCCGGTGACCAGCTTGTTGATGGAGGTGAGCAGCCGCAGCAGGTGGCCTTCCTCCTCCGTCAGGTCGCCGCTTTCCTCTTTGCCAATCAACTCCACCACAAAGAAACTGAGCATAAACGCGGCTTCAAATTCCGCCTGAATGGCCGCCAGGGTATCGACGTGCAGCGGCTTCTGCGCCAGATGCGCGCCAAACGCCTGTCGCTTTTGCGCGTAGTCACGAGCCAGCGCCAACCCACGCCGCATGAAGGAAACGGCCGTCACGCTGTTCCAGGTGCGCGTCAGGTGCAGCATGGGCACGATGTTGCGCACGCCGTTCGCCAGCTCCAGCACCGGCACGGCCGGCGTGCCCACCAGGTAAAGCTCAGCGGTGGGCACTTTGCGCGTGCCCAGTTTATCTTTCAGGCGGGCGACTTCGATGTTGTGCAGACAGCCGTTTTCATCGCGCAGTTCGGCGTAAAACAGTGCCAGCCCGCGTCCGCCGGCCGGATTGCCTTCCGGGCGGGCCAGGGTGAGGGTCACCTGGCTGGTGGTGGCGCTGGTGAACCATTTACGGCCGTACAGCCGCCACGCGCCATCCTCCTGCCGCGCCACCGTTTCACTCAGTCCCACGTCCGAGCCACCGGTCGATTCGGTCATCCACTGGCCGCTGGTCCAGAACTGGGCCGGGTCGCGGCTGGTGAGATGGGGGATGGCGCGGTCGATCAGCGGTTGGTTGCCCGATTTGAGCAGCGTGCGGGCCGCGCCATCGGTCATGGCCAGCGGGCAGGTGTAGACGTCGGTGGAGGGGTGGAAGAGGTAGGCGCGAGCGAACTGGTTGAGGCGGTCGAAACGGCCGTACGTCCCCTCATAGGCTGCCGCCACCACGCCAAATTCGGCCGCCAGCCTTTCCGCCCGCTGCCACAGCGGCGTAATTTCGATCTGGTCAATGCGGTTGCCCCACGGATCCCACTGGGTCAGGATCGGTTCGTTGGGCAAATCGGCCAGCTGCATCCGGTACAATTCGCCGCCGGACAATTCGCCCAACTCGTGCAGGGCGGGTTCGATCTCGCGGCGAATTTCTTCTGGCAGCACGCGCCGCAGGTAAGAACGCAGCACGCGGTCATCGTCGTATTGGTTGCCCAGTTCCGGGGCGGGTTGGTTAAATGGTTGAAAATTCATAAGCTCCTCCGTTGACAATGGGACGCGGATGAACACGGATTAAAATCGGCGTAATCGGCGTAGTCTGTAGATTTTCATGGAAGGTGGTCGGCGATAACCGGTCAAATCTCCTCGGCCTTGAAATGGGATTAGCCGAACGTGCCTGTCTGGCGTAGGGCCGCAATTTGTTCGGAAGAATAGCCCAGTGCTTGCAGAATTTCGTCGGTGTGGGCGCCCACGGCCGTTCCCACCCCCTTATACGCCGCTTCTCCCACTGAGAACTTAAGCGGGCTGGCGATTTGCTTTTGCGTGCCGCCATCCGGCTTGGGCACGTCCACCACCAGCCCGCGCGCCTGCACCTGAGGATGGGCCAGCATTTCGGGGATGGTCAGCACCGGCTCCACGCACACGTCTAAAGCGGCGAAGACGGCCGTCCACTCCGCCAACGGCCGTTTCCCAATCTCTGCCGCAACCTCTGCTTTCAGCGCCTGCTGGTTGGCCGGCGACTGGTCAAGGCCGCGCCCGATCAGGTCCGGGCGGCTGACGGCCTGGCAGAAGCCCTGCCAAAACTTGGGCTCCAGGCTGCCTACGGATAGGTAACGGCCGTCGGCGGTTTGGTAATAGTCGTAAAAGCTGCCGCCGTTGAGCGCCCAGCTTTCGCGCTGTGGCGGGTCGCCGCCCACCAGGAAATGGCTGGCGACGTGGGCCTGCCAGGCGACGGCCATGTCCAACATGCTCACGTCGACAAATTGGCCCTGACCGGTGGCGTGGCGGTGGATAACGGCCGTCAGAATCCCCATCACCGCCCCCAACGAACCACCACCCACGTCGGCGATTTGCGCGCCCAGCGGCGGCGGGCCGCTTTCCCGGCGGCCGGAATGGCTCATCAGGCCGGACAGGGCCAGGTAGTTGTTGTCGTGACCGGCGCGGTCCTGGTAAGGGCCGGTTTGGCCGTAGCCGGTGACGGCGCAGTAAATCAGTCTGGGATTCACTGCCTTCAAGTCGTCGTAGCCCAGCCCCAGCCGGGCCATCACGCCAGGGCGAAACTGCTCCAGGACGACGTCATATCCTCCGCCATCGGCGGCTACTAGCCGTTTGATAATTTCCACCGCTTCTGGCTTCTTCAAATCGAGCGCCAGCGAACGTTTGTTGCGGTTCAGCACACCGTGCCAGCCGGAAATGTCGCCGTCAAAAGGCGGCATCAGGCGCACCATGTCTGGGCGATGGGGCGCTTCCACGCGCACCACGTCCGCCCCCATGTCGGCCAGCAGCATGGTGGCAAACGGGCCGGGCAGCAGGGCGGAAAAGTCCAGGATTTTGAGGGAGGCGAGGGGGGGCATGGGATGTAAGGGTGTGGGGTGTAGGGGTGAGGGGGTGAAAAGCAATCACCCCTACACCCCTACACCCGCTCACCCCATCAGTTTAGATTCCCTTCGGCGTACATCTTCCGCAGGGTGGCTTTGCTGAATTTGCCGACGCTGGTCTTGGGGATTTCTTCGATGAAGATGAAGTCATCGGGGATCCAGAATTTGGCGACGCGGGCGGCCAGGAATTCTTTCAGGTCGTCGACGGTTAGATCGTACCCGTCTTTGGTGGGCACGACGGCGGCTAACGGCCGTTCCGACCACTTTTCGTCCGGAATGGCAATTACCGCCGCTTCCATCACCTTTGGATGCGCCATTAGCACGTTTTCCAGCTCCACCGACGAAATCCACTCGCCGCCGCTCTTTACCAGGTCTTTCGTGCGGTCGGTGATGGTCATAATGCCATGCTCATCAATCGTGGACACGTCGCCAGTACGGAACCACCCATCGTCGGTCATATAATCATCCGTCACGTCTCGTTTGAAATATTGGCTGATAATCCACGGGCCGCGCACCTGCAATTCGCCCATCTGCTTGCCATCCCAGGGTAGCTCTCGGCCCACGGCATCCACGATCCGCATTTCCACGCCGCAAATTGGGTAGCCTTGTTTGGCCTTGATGTCCCATTTCTCTTCGTCGGATAAATTCTGATGGTGGCTTTGCAAGATGGAAACCGTGCCCAACGGCGACAGTTCGGTCATGCCCCAGGCGTGCAGCACGCTCACGTTCAACTCGCTTTCGAAGGCTTTGATGAGTGCGCGTGGCATGGCCGAGCCGCCCACAATCAGGGCGCGCAAGCTGGAAATGTCGCGCGGGTTCTGTTTCAGTTCGTGATACAGCGCCGTCCAGATTGTCGGCACGCCGGCGGCAATGGTGACTTTTTCTTCCTCAATCATTTTTGCCAGCGGTTCAGGCTTCAGGTGTGGCCCAGGCATCACCACGTCGGAGCCGGCCATGGCGCAGGCGTAGGGCAAACCCCAGGCCATGGCGTGGAACTGCGGCACGACGGGCAGCACCACGTCCGATTCGCGCATGCCCAGCGCCGCGGCCTGATTTTCGCCCAGGGTGTGCAGGTACATCGAGCGGTGGCTGTACAGCGCGCCCTTGGGATGGCCGGTGGTGCCGCTGGTGTAGCAGAGGCCCATCGCCATGTTCTCATCGGTGGAGAGCCATTCGAAATCCTCGTCGGAATCGGCGATCAGGTCTTCGTAGTAGAGGACGTTGCGCAGCTTGGTTTCTGTGCCTTTGGGCGCGTTGAGCAAAACGTAATGCTTGACGCTGGTAATCTGGTGGGCGACCCGTTCATACAGCGGCAGCAGGGTGGCGTCGATGAAGACGATCTGATCTTCGGCGTGGTCGACAATGTAGGAGAGCTGCTCGGGAAAAAGGCGGATGTTAAGGGTGTGGCAGACTGCGCCGGCGCCGGGAATGGCGTAATAAAGTTCCATGTGCTGGTAATGGTTCCAGGCAAAGGTTCCAACACGGTCACCTGGTTCGATGCCCAATTTGACCAACGCTTTCGACAGGCGCTTGACGCGTTTGTACATGTCGGCGTAGGTGTAGCGATGCATGGACCCATTGGGCAGCATGGTGGATATCTGCTTGTGGGGGAACATGCGGTTGGCATATTCCAGAATGCGATCCATCGTCAACTGGTAATTCATCATCAAACCTTGCATATCAGTCTCTCCTTTATGTGACTTGTGCGCTACGTGATGCGTGATGCGTGATACACCTGGATGATGCATCACGTTCTCACGCATTACGTATCACGGATTTATCACCCCACAAATGGGTGCTTGCCAATGAAGTTGGTTGTGTTCCATTATCAGAGCGTCGATTTGGGCGGCGATGGCGGGCGGGAAGGGGGACGTGCGGCGCTGGTCTAAATCGGCGTGGGCGCCCATGTCTTCCAGGGTGGCGGCGAGTTTGCCTTGAGTTTCGTTGACCATGAATAGCATGAAGTGGACGCGCTTGGCGGAGCGGCCTAACATACGGCCGTAAATAGTGAGCCGGTCGTTCTGGTGGACTTCGGCGCGATAGTTGATGAAGTGCTGGAGGGCAAATGCGCCACCTTGCTTGGAATTGTAGTAAGCTTGATCCATGCCGAACTGCTCAAAGAAGGTCCAGGCGGCTTCGTCGAACAAGGCCAGGTAATAGCGCACGTTCATGTGGCCCATCACGTCCAGATAGTCAGCGGGAACTGTACCCTGGTAGACGATGGGCAGCGATTCAAGTTGGTCGAGGGTGGGAAATTGTAGTTTGGTCATAAAAAGGATGGAGATAGAGTGTAGAGTGTAGAGAATACTTCTATCTCTGTACTCTATCTCTATCTCTCCACTCTATCTTTTCGGAAAATAGTGCCATACGCCGCCGATGGTTTCTTGCCGGATGGCGCCGTCGGCGAGGAGCAGGTCCAGGTAGCCGATGAGCATCCAGAGGCCGGCGAAGCGGAATTGGGGCGGATGGTGAGCGTAGAGTTTGTCGACGAGGGCGGCCGGCGTATGGGAGCCTTCACGGATGTGTGCCAGGCATTCGGCTTTGCGCTGTTGGATGCGCGCGCATTGTTTGTTGATGATGGCGTGGTGGTCGATGTTGAAGCGGGGACCAAACGGCCGTCCATGTCCCGGATACACCGCTTCGATGTCCAGCGCCGCCACCCGGTCGAGCGACTGCATAAATTGGGGCAGGGCGGGCTGACGATCTTGGGCGGATAACGGCCGTTCCACCACCGGCGTCGGCGTCGTTTGCAGTAAGTGGTCGGCGGAAAGAAGCTGGCGGGTTTCCGGCTGGTAAAAGCAGGTCTGGGCGCTGCTGTGGCCGGGGGTATGAATCACCTGCCAGGGTAGGCCGCCCAGTTGCAGCACGCCATCCGGGGCAAAGGTGTGCACGCGCCCCGCCGGGATCGGGTCGCTCTGGTCGGCGATGGCCTTCATGCCGCTGGTGATCAGGTCGATGATCGCCGGCTCATAGCCCACCGAGCGCAAAAATTCTTGCCGGTAATAATCGAGCCGCTGCTGCCACATCGCGGCCGAATCGGTTAGCCAGGCGGCGCCCAGTTCACAAATCCAGACGTCGGCGTCGCTGTGGGCGGCGATGGTGCCTGCCTGACCAAAATGATCAACGTGGGGGTGGGTGATGATGACCCGCGAAATGTCCATCACCGTGAGATTGTGTTCGGCCAGGCCAAATTGCAGCGCTTCCCAACTCTCGGCAGAGCGAATTCCGGCGTCCACCAGCACCGGCTCCGGCTGGCGAAAGAGGTACACGTTAACCGGTCCCACATCGAGACCGGTTGGGAGTTCTAGGCGGATTGGTTCCATTTTTAATGAGGCGTCAGGTGGATGGGACTACGATGGCCCCGTCAGGTGTTCCAACATGGCGCGAAGTTGTCGGGCATGGCCTTTGGTCTGGTAATACTCGTGGACGGTATGCCAATGTTCCGCAGAGGGAACGGCTTCATTGTACGGTAAACCGACGGCCGTGGGCAAATCGTCTTCGGGGATGTTTGGCCAGGAAACGGCCGTTTCCCCGGCCAGAAAGGCGCGACAGGCGGCCTCCACGTTGTCAAAGTAGGCGATGTTGTCCTGCAAAAGCTGGCCGTCCATGGTAACGGGCGCGTGGCAGTAGAAAACATGCCCGGCCCGGTATGCGGCCAATCGGGCCAATGATTGGCGCATAGCGGGCAGCCCGGCCGTCGTGCGGGCCATCGGGTAGGGCAGTTCGGCCGCGTCGGCGGCGAAGAGGGTGTCGATTTGTGGGATGTACAGGGAAATGTGGTCGGGCGTGTGGCCGGGGGTGGCGAACAGTTCCAGGGTCAGGTCGCCGCCATCGATGGTCAGGGCGTCATCAAATAAAATGGTGGGCGGCGTCAGGGTGACCTGGTCAAAGATGTCCGGTTCCCGGCCGGCCATTTCCGCCAGGGTGTCGGCCGATTCCGGGCTGCGCAGGATGGCGGCGCAGCGGCGGCTGCCAATGATGGGGGCCGGGTGACGGGCTGCTGGCCCGGTGAAGACCTGGTTGCCCCAGGCGTGGTCGTAGTCGGCGTGGGTGTTGATGATGAGGAGTTGACGGCCGTTTTCTAAAAATTCTTGCGCGTGGTGGAGCAGGGAAACGGCCGTGTTCGCATTGATCATCGTGTCCACCAGCGCCACGTAGCGCCGGGTGACCACGATAAACGTCTGCACCAGATCATCATTGGCCAGAACGAGGATGCGCTCGTCCCAGCCCTGATTAGGCACAAGGGTGACGGTGTGGCTGTGTCCGCTCATTCAGGGTTGGGCGTCTGGGGCCGGTCGCCATGAGCAGTCGCCGGCCCCTGACTCCCGATTTACTCGAACTGCTTCCAATTCAGGCTGATCAGATAGCTGATGATGGCGGCCGGGGCCAGCGCGCTAAAGCCTGCGCCTACCATCCCGGCGAGGACCATTACTAGGGTGGTGGCGGCGGCGGAGCCGATGTAGAGGTACAGCCCCCAGCGTTTCCAATACCACAATGCCGCAGCCGCCACGACGTTGAGAATGCTGGTGAGAATCATCATCCAGGCGTACCAGGGCACATCAGCAAAGGCCATCCCCAAAACGCGCTTTTCGTTAAACAACAGCACGGTAAAGATGATGTTGACCACCAGGACGGCCGCCAAGGCCGCTGTCAGGTAAGGTTTGCGTTGTTTGGGTGCGCCGGCCTTGGCGGCGGCCCCACTTTTCTTGGCGTTGCTGTTGGCTTTGCCGGGCGTTTTGGCTGCCGCCTGGCTTTTGCCGGAATATTTTGCTTTCGACATAGGTCTCCTCTTTGGGTTTGAAGTTTGAACAGTGGGTATTTTGACACTTCGCCGGACTTTCGTCCAATCTTTGCCTGGGGGTTGGGCTAGACGGCCGTTAACACATACCATCCATTTTGCCGGTTCACCCGCATGGCAAAAGCAAAGCGGTCCAGGTCGGTGGCGCAGTCCAGGTCGGCGGCGGGCAGATGGGCCACGGCCGGATCGGCGAAGAGACGGCCGTTTACCGAATGCCGCACCCGATCCAGGTAGATGGCCGGGTCGGGCTGCTCGCCGCGCAGCAGCGCCGTCAGATAGTCTGAGCAGGCGGCGTCCTCCTCGCCGTAGCCGCCGGGGCGGTTGTCGGTGTTCACAAACGTCACCTGATCGGGCTGCATGGCCTGGATGGCCTGCACGGTGGCCTGGGCGCAGACAAAACTGGCCGTGAAAATGGCGGCAGCGTTGACGCTGCGCACCACGCCCTGCGTGCCGGCGCTGGAGCGGTGGATGAGCCGACGGCCGTGTAAATCTTGCCCCAGCAGCGCCGCCGGTGAATTGCCAAAATCGAAGCCGGGAACCTGACGGCCGTCTACTTCGCCCATGATCAGCGCTTCCGGCCACTTCGCCCGCAAGGCAAACGCCTCGTCGACGCCGCCCACCAGCACAATCTCTTTCGCCCCAGCCGCCAGGGCAAACGCGGCCGTGGTAAACGCCCGCAAGACGTCAATTACAACCACCAGCCCGGTCTCCTGGGCGCATTCGTCATTGGTAATATGTTTGATATGCATGCGGTAACCCTGACTCAGACGTCCAATCCTTCGCGGCCTAACTGGCCCAAAAACAGCGACAGTTCTCCCCGATGGTGGATTTCGTGCTCAATGACGTGCCAGATAATCCACTGTAAGGTGAAAATCTGGCCATCGCCAAAGCTGACGACGCGGCTTAAATCCTGGAAGCCGAGGGTGGCCAGCCACACTTCAGTTTGGGTATGGATGGTTTTGAGCAGGGCCAGGATGTCGGCGATGTGCGGGTAGGCGGCGGCGGTGTACGGATCGGGCCAGGCGGTTAGCTCCCCCTGGGCGGCGTAATGAATCCATCCGGCCTCCGTGTTGGCGATGTGGTAGAGGATTTCACGCACGGACCAGGATTCGGGGAACGGCCGTTTGTCCAAATCCTCCTCGGTAAATTTCTCGACGACTTCCACCAATCCCTGGCGAACGATTTCCCAATGGCCAAAAAGCTGCTTTAAATTCATGCGCCGCCTCCCTTAATGATCCAAAAATATTGATTGTTGTGCTCGCCGCTGCGCACCAGCCCTATTTTTTCCAGAACGCGGTGTGAGGCGACGTTGTCTTTTTCTGTCCAGGCAGTAACCGCGCCGCAAATTGGCTGCCGCAGCGCCCAATTTACCAGCGCGCCGGCCGCTTCGGTCATGAACCCCTGGCCCTGTTCTTCCGGGGCCAGGCCATAGCCGATCTCCACTTCGTCACGGCCGTTGGGCCGGCCCTTGAAGCCCGCCAGACCGATGCCTAAATCCTGGTCTTTGCGGATGATCAGCCAGTAGGTGTACCAATCGTGGTCGCGGCGGCTGGCCAGGCGCATCTTGGCCAGCTTGGCGCGGATGGCCCGGGCGACCACCGGATTGATGATGGATGGGCGCACCGGGACCGGTAAATCGCCGTTTAGCAGCGCCGGATCGTCGTCGAAAATTTGTAACTGGACCTGTGAAAGGGCCAGCAGCCGCAGGCGTGGGGTTTCCAGTTGCGTCATAGTTGGGGCGTTTGTTGTTGCCAGACGGCCGTCTTATGCAAAATCGCTTGCACAAATTCGGTCTTGGCCTCGGTGTAGGCGGGTGGGTCGGTACGGTATTGGGCGGCCAGGGTTGTTTTCAAACGGCCGTACGCATCCCTATCTTCCGGGTGGGCGCGCAAATAATCGCGGAAAGCCAGATGTTTGGCAATCTCCGGGCTGCTCGCCTCAAAAACGTGGACGTGATGCGTGTGGTGGGCGTCGCTGCCTTTGCGGAAGTAGCGCCGCCCCGGGATGCCATTCTCGCCTTTGGCGATATAACCCAACGCGGCCATCGGCGCGTTCAGGCCATCCACCAGGGCAAGGTCGTGTACCACAGGCAGGATGTCGATGATGGGTTTGGCGGGCAGGCCGGGAACGGCCGTGCTGCCGATGTGGTGCACCGCCACCAGATTCGCGCCAAAAACCGGCGCCAACCGCGCCGCCTCCGCCGCAAAATCAGCCGCCCAGGCCGGGTCATAGGGGTGGATTTCAACGATTCGTTTCATGGTGTTTTTGAGACTGGAGACTGGAGACTGGAGACTTCTCTTGTTCAGCCAATCTTCAGTCTCCAATCTCCAATCTCCCTTCTTCCGTCTCCCTCAGCCGCTCACACAATATATGGCGAACTCGCGCCGGTTTTTTGCATACCGGCCTCATCGAGCAGCACGTTGACGCAGGCGGGCCGGCCGGAGGCAAAGGCGCGAGCCAGCGCCGGACCGATGTCGCCAGGTTCCTCGACCAGCTCACCGTAACCGCCCAACGCTTCCACCACTTTGTCATAGCGGGTGCTGGCTAAATGTGTTCCGGGCGCACGGCCCAGCATCGCTTTGATGGGGTTGCGAATCTGACCCCAGCCGCCGTCGTTGCCGACGATGGCGACGATGGGCAGGTTGAAGCGCACGGCCGTGTCAAACTCAAAACCATTCAGCCCAAACGAACCATCCCCGCTGACGATAAGTACTTTTTTGTCCGGGTACAGGTGCTGCGCCGCCAGGGCGAAGGGCGCGCCCACGCCCAAACAGCCCAGCGGACCGGGATCCAGCCATTGGCCGGGCAGCGTCACGTCTACCACCTTGGCCACCGCGCTGACAATATCGCCGCCGTCGCCGATGACGATGGTGTCTTCGTCCACCAGGCGGTTAATCTCCGCGCCCAGGCGAAAATGGTTGACAGGCACGTCGTCGAGCGTTTCCCAGTCGGCCTGCTGCGCCCGTTTTTTGGCCTCCATGTCGCTGACGGTTTGCAACCATTCGTCGTAGCGGATGCCCTGCAAGCCTTCGGCCAGGGCTTCCAGCACCAGCCGCGAATCGGCCAGCAGGGCGACGTCGGCCTGGCGGTTGTGATTGAGTTCGGCGGGATCGTTTTCGATCTGGATAAGTTTGCCCTGAGGATTCCAACCCTGCCCATAGCGCAGGCGGAAGTCAATCGGCGTGCCAATCAACAGTACCACGTCGGCTTCTTTGAGCGCCTTGCTGCGCGTCGCTTTGAAGCAGTGAGGATGGGTCATGGGCAGCGTGCCGCGTCCGCCGCCGTTGGTGAACACGGGGATGCCCGTCTGGTCAGTCAGGTCGCGCAGGGCGTGGTGGGCGGCGTCCCAGTAGACCTGTGTGCCGGCGACGAGGATAGGCTTTTGCGCCGCGCGCAGCAGCTCGAAGATGCGCTGCATCGCGCCCACCTCCGGTTCGACCGGCGTGGCGACGACTCTTGGGTAGATGGCGGCGTCTTCCAGCGTGCCATAGAGGACGTCGATGGGGATTTCGATGAACACGGGGCCGGGACGGCCGTTTAGCGCCGTCTCAAAGGCAAATTGCAGTTTGGCCGGGATATCTTCGGTTTTTTCGATGGTGAAGCTGGCCTTGGTGAAGGTCTGGAACATCTCCACCTGGGGCATTTCTTGCAGCGCCCCCTGGCCGCGCGTGTTCAACGGCGCGGAGCCGCCCAGCAGGATGAGCGGACTGCGGGCCTGGTAGGCGTTGGCTACGGCCGTTACCGCATCCGTCACGCCCGGTCCGGCCGTCACCACCGCCACGCCAACGTTGCGCGTCAGGCGGGCGTGGGCGTCGGCGGCGTGGCCGGCCGCCTGCTCGTGGCGCACGTCGATGATGGCGATGTTGTTGTTGATGCAGCCATCGAAAATGGGGGCAATATGACCACCGCAGAGGCCGTAAACGGCCGTTACGCCCTGCGCCGCCAACTGCCGGGCAATCAGTTCCCCACCGTGTAAAAATTGCATGTGCGCTCCTCTTTAAATAATTTAACGCAGAGACGCAGAGGCGCAGAGATAAAGAGTGTTGTTTTCATTGATGGTGTTGAGCCTGCGCTCATGTTGTCTCTTTCCCATGGTGAGATTGGACCAATCTTTAAGTAAACCGCAACAGGTTTTGGAAATTAGACCCGAAGGGTTTTGCATCAATTTAGTCGAGTATCCTCGGTTTCAAACCCTTCAGGTCTTCAGAAAACTTTCTGCTGATCACTTAAGATCGGTCCAATCTTTGAAGTTAAGACCGAATTCTAAGGCGATGGTCTTCGACAATCCACAGCCTTTGCTCAATTTGTTCCCGGTCAAATACATGGATGAGTCGTTGGCAAACATCCAACACGTGAAATTTATCCTGACGGCTTAATCGCATGACGATCAGTCCAGGAAACTCTGCGGGGGGATAAGCGCGAATATCAGCAAAATCCAGGTCAATGGTGACCAGGATACGGTTTTCTTGTTGGCAGACTTGCGCGATATTGGAATCGGGTCGACCACCCAAATCTTGTTCCAAGACAGTGATCGCGTCAAAGCCAGAGGCTTGCAGCAGCCGGGCAACCTCAACCGGCAGGTTTTCATCAACCTTAAATTTCATGGGGCTGTCGAATCAGATGGCTACAACACGTTCGCGGGTTAAGGTAGCGGCGTAGCTGATGGCGGCCCGCACATCTTCTTTTGTTAAAGAAGGGTAGCTGGAGAGAATCTCGCCAGTGGTTGCCCCGACAGCGAGATTGTCCAAGATGACAGAAACCATCACGCGTGTGCCAGTGATACAGGCTTGTCCATGACAAATTTCAGGATCAACGGTAATTCTATCTGTCCAGTTCATGATTCATCCTCGTCTTTTGCTGATTCTTGGAAGCCATTATACGGCAGCGGGGCGTTTTTGTGGTCTTCAATAAGCCAGGTTTTGCGCCAGAGCGAGCTGGCACCGTCGATTTTGACGGACTCGCCGCTGATGTAGGCGGCGGCCGGCGAGAGCAGGAAGGCAATGACGGCCGCGACTTCGCTTTCTGTGCCCATACGTTTGAAGGGAGCATCCTGGATGGTTTGCTCGATGATGGGACGCATGGCTTCCGGGTAATTGTCCAACCCGCTGGAGGCGATGAGGCCGGGGGCTACGGCGTTGATCCGCACTCCGGCGCGCGCCCATTCCACGGCCAGCGTCTTGGTGAGGTTTTCGATGCCGGCGCGGGCGGCGGCGGAGTGGGCCATGCCGGGGAAGCCGCGCCAGTTTTCCATGAGCATATTGACGATGACGCCGCCGTGATTGCTCATGTAGCGGTTAAAGGCTTCGCGGCACATGAGGAAGGTGCCGGTGAGATTGGTTTCGACAACGGCCGTCCACCCTTTCAGGCTAATCATCTCCGCCGGGCTGGCAAACTGGCCGCCGGCGTTGTTCACCAGGCCGTGCACGGCGCCGCGCTCCGCCAGCACCCGGTCGAACAGGGCGACGACTTCGTCTTCTTTTTTGATGTTGGCAGAAACGGCCGTTACCGCTCCGCCCGCCGCTTCAATTTCCACTTTGACGGTTTCCAGCTTCTCCGGCGTGCGCCCGGCAATGACCACGTGCGTGCCCAGCGAGGCCAGCTCGTGGGCGGTGGCCCGGCCAATCCCACTGCCGCCACCGGTGACAATGATGGTTTGCCCGGCGAACAGGTCAGGGCGAAAGATAGAGCGATAGGTCATGGCTGGTTTTCCTCGGGATTGGCAACGGCCGTATCCGTTATGGTTGTCTCGGACTGGCTTAGCGATCGATTGCGCAGGCGCTGGAATAACTGCGGCTGGTCAGTGGCCTGCATGGCAAGCAGCAAGATGAAGGTGGAAATGATGCCTATCCCCAATATCACATACAACATGGTGAACAGCTTGCCGAGGTCGGTTTGAGGTGAAAAGTCCCCATAGCCCACCGTCGTCAGAGTGATGATGGTAAAGTAGTAAGAATCCAGCCACGACCAGCCTTCGACCTGGTGATAAAAGAATCCGCCCACAGCTACGATGATGATCGCGGTGTAAAACAGACCACGAAACTCGGGATCTTTAAGGCCGGTACGAACGCGTCGAACGAGCGTGGATAAAAATAAATAAAGGGCTAGCATGATTCACTCTGTTGCTACTTCCAGGGCAGCCTGTGCCATCAGGGGAATCATCGGGCCGAAGGCGGCGAAGCGCTGATCTTGGGTCTGGCCGCGATAGTAGCGGATATAGATTTGGGCGATGATGACTGTGAGCCGGTAAAGGCCGAGGGCGTGGTAAAAGCGGATGTTGCTGACGGAACGGCCGCTTTTGGCCGCGTACCGCTCCACCAATTCCTGCCGTGTCAGAAAGCCTTTGTCGCCGCTGGGCATCATGGCCATCGCCTGGAAGTAGGGCGGGTCGGTCGGTTCGCTCCAGTAGCAGAGCAGCGCGCCCAGGTCGTTGAGGGGATCGCCCAGGGTGCACATATCCCAGTCGAAGATGGCGACGATCTTTCCCGGATCGGCCGGATCGAGCATGACATTGTCCAATTTGTAATCGTTGTGGACGAGGGAGTGGGCGCTGGCGGGCGGCAGGTTGGCCTTGAGCCAGGCGTAGACGGCATCCATGGCGGCAACGTCTTCGGTTTTGGCTTTGTGCCAACGGCCGTACCAGCCTTCAATCTGCCGCTCGATAAAGCCGTCCGGCTCGCCCAGATCGCCCAGGCCGATGGCCTGGTAATCGACGGCGTGGAAGGCGGCCAGCGCGTCTACCAGGGCTTCGCTCATGCGGCGCGGCGCATCCGGTACGTTGGCATATTCTGGCGGCAGCGCACGGCGCACGACCACGCCCTGCCGCCGCTCCATCACGAAGAAGTTGGAACCGATAACGGCCGTATCGTCACAGTAAAGAAACGCTCTGGGCGCATAGGGAAACGCCTGGTGCAGCACCGACAGCACTTTGTACTCGCGGGCCATGTCGTGGGCGGATTTGGCGACGGGACCGAGCGGCGGGCGGCGCAGCACGTATTGGTGCGCGCCATAATCGAGCAGGTAGGTGAGGTTGGCCGCGCCGCCGCCGAATTGGCGCACGGTAAGGGGCTGGGTGCTGCCGGGCAAACGGCCGTGCAAAAATTCGGCCAGCTTCGCTTGGTCGAAGCGCTCGTCCGCCCGGACGGCAATCGTGTCGTCAGGATGGTTCATCGGGCGGTATCAGGCTTCGTAGACCAGCAGCGTGACGCCCAGTTCTTTTTCCGCAGCCCGCACCTGGGCCAACTGCGCCTCGGTCAGGTTGGCGATTTCCAGGCCGGAGACAAAAGCCATGATGTGTTTACCCAGAGCATCTTCTAACGCGCGGATGCGGTGGATGCCTTCTTCGTCTAACGGGGCTATTTTCAGAAAACTTGCCATTAAATGTCCTCTTCCATCGGGAATGTGGTGCTGATGCCGGGCATTGTAGCACAATCACGCCCTGGCTGGCAGGGGGTCCAGGGCTTCGTCGACAATGGCGAGCAGTTGGCTGACGTGGTTGGCGATGGTGAACTGCTGGTTGACGGTGTGATGAGCGGCGGCGCACATTTGGCGGATACGGCCGTCGTTGGCTGGGTCCAACACCCATTCGATAGCCGCCACATAGCTTTCCGGCGTACCGGAGACGATGAGACCCGTTTTGCCGTCGGTTACATATTCGCGCACGCCCAACGTGTCGGAGACGATGGTCGGTTTTTTGGCCCACATCGCCTGCAGATAGGTCAACATGCCGATGATGCGGTGTACGTCTCGGCGCAGCGGCACAACCACAGCCGCGGCCGTGTCTATGAGTTGGTCGAATTCGGCCGGGGTCACCAGCCCGGCGCGCACATTGGGCGGCATGTCGGGACGGCCGTCCAGGCGGTTGGTGGCGATGATGAATTCGTGGTGCGGCAGCAGCCGGGCGGCAGCCAGCAGCGGCTCATAATCGCGGAAGGAGGTGCCGCCGGCGAAGATGTGCCGCCCGCGCGGTTTGTCGGCAACGGAGACGCCTGATCCAGCCTTTTTGTGGTAGAAGGAACAGCCGCGCACTTTGGTTTCGTCGATGCCCCACAATTGGGCGAATACGGGCACTTCAGCCTGTGAGTGGACGGCAAAGCGAAAGACGGCGCGGTCGGCCAGTTTCATGAGCAGCGGCTCGATGAAGCGGCGCCAATCGGTGTTGGGTTCGTACATTTCGCCGTAAAAGATGATGCGGGGGCGCCGGCGTTTGGGCCAGAGGCCAATAACGGCCGTGGCCAGCAGCTCCGGTTTTAGATAGCCACGTGAGCTGAACAATAGCATGACGCGTTCCTGGCGTGCGGCGCGCAGCACGCGCCAAAAGAGCCGGGCTTCTTGGCGGAGGCTAAATTTGCCCCGAGGAACTTTGTCTAGCTGCCTGGGGATAGAGATTAAGCGGGCGCGGGCGGTAAAACGAGGATCCCCCCACCCACTGACGGTCGAAGCGAAGGTGTCAGGAGTGTGATTGGTTGGTTGCACGGTTTTTTTTCTCTGGCTTGATGCCGATGTCGGTGTATTGTTCGATGCACAGGTGATAATCCCAATCGGCCTGGTTCATCACGGCCGTCAGGTCATTGTGGGCCATGATCCGTTCCGTGAAAGTTGGCTGCCAGGCTAGCGCTCCCCAGCAAACATCGCCGACAAAGTGAGCGGGTTTATCGACGATACGGCCGTTGTCTAGGTCGACAACGCCAAAATGCCGCCATTGCTCACCCGGTGCGCGGAAGCAAAACAAAGACAATTCTTTTCGTAAAGCTGTTTGGAAAGGATTTGGTGTTACATATGTATCAGCCATGCAAAAGTACACTTCGTGGTTTCGTATGGCCGGATAACTGACCTTGATGGCGTCAATCAGCCGCCCGATTTCGCCGGTCTGATAGACGAACTCAAAGGGGAAGCCGGCATATTTTTGTTCGACATGATGCTTGATGGCTTCTTTACCCTGGCGGATGACAATAACGAGGCGATCAACCTGGGTGTTAATCAAATGATCAATGTTGTAATCGATGATTGCCTGACCCTGAAATAATATTAATTCCTTGGGTGTACGAATTCCTAGCCTTTGCGCCAAACCGGCTGCGGGGATCAAGCCAACTTTCATCTGCGGCACCCGCTGCGCCGGAATATGGCGTCACCTTCATTGTCTGACTTTGCTTGAGCCATGAGTACGACCTCCAAATTCGGTTGAGATATTAACCATGCGGACACTGCACCATTCTACTTTTTCAGACAGGTTGGTCAAGGCTGGGGACAGAAAGGGGGCTGCAGCTTGGCGTTGAGTTGGTGGAATAACGGCCGTAAGCCCAATTCGTTTACAACCAAATCTTAACCCTACTGGCGTTACCGGTCATTATAATTCCTGCTGGAAGCAGTATTTTGGGAACCAATGAAGTTGGCAATTAGAAGGACGTCTCGCTTTGCCGGTATTGACATTTAGCCTCCAAGGAAAAAATCCCAAACATGGCGCAATGAATACAAATGGCAAGTGATGGTTCAGAAAGTAACTTTTCTTCAAGTAATGATTACAAACAGGAGAGATTGATCATGAATGGGCATGGGGAACAAAACAGAATATTCGTCTTAAAACGGTTAGCCGGCGCGCCGGCTGTCCGCTTAATACTTTTGTTTGTCCTGGTGCTGTTGGCCCTGCTGTGGTTTGCCCCGCAGTTGGCTTTTTCCCTGGCTACGCCGGGCAATGGCCCTGGCGGCGTAGGCACAACCAACGGCAGCAGCACCCTGGAACTCTGGCTCCGCGCCGACAGAGGCGTCTTTTCAGACAGCGGCTGCACCACTCCTGCTGCCAATGGTAACAATGCAGGTTGCTGGCAAGACCAGAGCGGTAATGGGGCCAATGCCAACCAGACTATATCGGGTAATCAACCTGTATATACAACAGGAAGTGTTAATGGCCAACCTGTTCTAACTTTTGCCGGGAATCAAGTCTTAAATAGTGGCTCTGTAACACTTAGTGAGCTTACCGTTTTTGTTGTATTTAATGCAAGTAACGCAGGTATCGTATACGAACACAATGATCGAGTTGGTGGGGGCCCTGGAAGTAATTTATTTACATCTGATATTTGTACTGTTACGGTAAATCGTGCTGGCCTTGAAAGCACTAAAACTTTATCGCCAAATTGGGGCACAGGCGGCATCAATCGTATTGTGACTCAGGCAATCGATGGCACACATTCAGGTCATACCCTAAGCATCAATAACCTTTCCCAGGCAATGACTAATTGTTTTGCTGCTAACGATCCGGGTTCAAGCAGTTTGGCATCTAATGTATATATTGGTGCTCAAGCTAATGTTGCTTGCTGTGGTTTGCAGGGAAACATTGCAGAGTTAATTTTCTTCAATGAAAATCTGCCGACTGTACAAAAGATTTTAATTGAGAATTACTTGTCATCAAAATATGGTATCACATTGGGGGCTAATGATTACTTTGATGGTGATACCAATGCTAATGGCGATTTTGACCTGGATGTGGCTGGTATTGGGCGTTTTGGGGGTGTATCTCATGCTGAAGCTCAGGCTGCCGGGATGGTTGTGGTAAACGGAACATTCCTGAATGCTGACGGAGATTGGCTGTTGTTTGGTCACAATACCGTGACGAATGGCAATACCACGGCCGATTTGCCCGCAGGTGGTGATTGGGATGGCGTGAATGATCAGCGTTGGTTGCGCTCGTTTTATTTCGACCGAACCGATGCCGGCACGGCTGGCGGAACAGTAGACCTTATTTTTGATTTCAGTGACGGCGGTATGACGGGAAGTCCTGCCGGAACGGCAACAAATTATCGTCTGCTCACACGAGCCGGGGCTACCGGTACGTTTGCTGAAATTGCCGGTGCTTGCGTAACCGGTGGCACCTCGATTGCTGGAGATCGGGTGACGTTTAGCGGTGTGGATGTGACCTGCCTGGGCAGCAACTTTACACTGGGGACAATCGATGTGGTGAATTCGCCCACGGCCGTTTCCCTCGAATCAACCGCCATCGCCACTCAGCCATCTGGCCTGTTGGTGATTGCCGCCTGTGTGTTGACGTTGGGCTTAGGCTCTTTTTGGATTTGCTTGCGTAATCGGCCGGAATAAGTTTGCGGTTCGTATAACTGTCTGCGTTAACAACGGCGGGCTCTGGTTCATACTCAACCAGGCCCGCCGTTTTTTTGTGGGTGGGGCTCAGGCGCAGTGCGTTAGGCGTAGCGCTGCAAGATCCGCCGCGCGACAGAGCGTTTATGCACTTCGTCCGGCCCATCGTAGATGCGGGCGGCCCGTTCGTGGCGGAACCAGTAGGCGATGGGCGTTTCGTCGGTCATGCCCAGCGCACCGTGGGCTTGCAAGGCACGGTCCAATACGCGCTGTAAGACCCCGGCCACGTAAAATTTGATCAGCGAAATCTCGTCGCGGGCGGCGTATTGGCCCTTGGCGTCGATTTTGTGGGCGGCGTCCAGCACCATCAGGCGGGCGGCGTTGATTTCGGCGCGCGATTCGGCGACCCAGTTTTGGATGGTTTGCTGTTCGGCCAGGGCGTGGCCGGGAGCCACTTCGCGGCGCACGGCGTGGGCGCACATCAGGTCAAAAGCGCGCTCGCAGATGCCGATCCAGCGCATGCAGTGGTGGATGCGCCCAGGGCCTAATCGCTCCTGGGCGATGATGAAGCCCGCGCCCTCAGGGCCAAGCAGGTTGTTTTGCGGCACGCGCACGTCGTCATACATGATCTCGCCGTGGCTGGCCCAGCCGAAGCCGTGTTCGCCCATCACCGAGGTGTTGCGCACCAGGCGGAAGCCGGGCACGGCCGTCGGCACGATAATCTGGCTGGCGCGTTGGTGCTTGGCGGCGTCCGGGTTGGTGATGGCCATAACGATGGCGAACGAGGCCCCATCGGCGGCCGTGCTGAACCATTTGTGGCCAGTGATGACGTAGTCGCCGCCGTCTTTGACCGCTTTGGTGCTCATCCAGGTGGGGTTGGAGCCGGGGTTTTCCGGTTCGGTCATGGAAAAGCAGCTGCGGATTTCACCGCGCAGCAGGGGCATGAGGTAGGTTTCTTTTTGCTCCGGCGTGCCGTGTTCGATGAGGATTTCCATGTTGCCGGCGTCGGGGGCCTGGCAGTTGCAGACGTAGTGGCCCAGCAGGGAACGGCCGAGTACTTCGCTGACACGGCCGTGTTCCGCCAACGACAGCCCCATGCCGCCATATTCCTGGGGAATTTGCGGCAGCCAGAGGCCCAACGATTGGGCTTTGTTTCGTTTTTCTTGCAACTGGGCCATCAGCCGGGTGTATTCGTGGTTGAGCAGCAGAGGTTCCAGCGGGATAATTTCTTCTTCTACGAATTCGCATATCGTGGACAGGATCATGCGCAGTTCCGGGGAAATGTCGTTCATGGATGCTCCATTCTTCATCCTCCCGGAGGTTCAAAACCTCCGGGAGGATTTGTGGCTAAGCGCCGATGCCGCTGCCGACGAGCTGCCCGCCGTCGACGACGAAGGTAGCGCCGGTGGTGTAGTTTGAGGCGGCCGAGGCCAGATAAAGGGCGACGCCGGTCAGCTCTTCCGGCTGGGCCATGCGGCCCTGGGGGATGGTTTTCATCACGGCCTGGTTGAACATTTCATTGTCCCAGATGGCGGCGCTGAAGCGGGTTTGCACAAAGCCGGGGGCGATGGCGTTGACCTGGATGTTGTCGGGGGCCAGTTCGGCGGCCAGCACTTCGGTCAGCATGAGCACGGCCGCTTTGCTGACGCAGTAGACGCCCATGGCGGGAAACGGCCGTTTCCCCGCCACCGAGGCCATGTTGATCACCTTGCCGCCGCCGCGCGCTTTCATTGATTCATAACACGCTTTCACCACCCGGAAATAACCCATCACGTTCACGTCCAGGATTTTGGCCCACTGGCTCTCTTCGGCCGTCATCACCGGACCAAAATGGGGGTTGGTGGCCGCGTTGTTCACCACAATGTCGATGCCGCCAAAAGCGGCGGTGGCCTTTTCTACCACGGATTGGATGGCCGCCGCGTCGCCAGTGTGGGCGGCCACGGGCAGCGCCTCGCCGCCCGCTTCACGAATGTGCTGGGCGATCAGGTCCAGCCCCGGCTGCTTGCGGCTGACCAACACCACTTGCGCGCCGGCCCGCGCAAACGCCTGGGCAATGGTCTCCCCGATCCCCCGAGACGCGCCGGTGATCAGCGCCACTTTGCCGGTTAAATCAAAGTCTGGTTGTTGTGTCATAGTCTCCTCCTGGGTGGTGGATGAGTAGAGACTGGAGACTGGAGACTAAATGCAGTCTCCAGTCTCCAATCTCACCTCCCCTTGAAATTCGGTTCCCGTTTCTGCATAAAGGCCATCACCCCTTCGGCAAAGTCCTCGCTGACCAGGGTTTGCCTTTGCAGCCGGGCCTCAAACTCAATGGCCGCCGACAGATCGTGGGCGGCGGCGAAGGTGAGGGCTTGTTTGGTCAGGCCCAGGGCCAGGGTGGGGCGTTGGGCCAGGCGCTGCGCCCAGGCCAGGGCTTCTTCCAGCAGTTGGGGCGCGGGGACAATTTTATTGGCCAGGCCCCATTCCAGGCATTGTTCGGCGGTAATGCGCTGGCCTTCGATGGCCATCTGGTAGGCACGGCCGTAACCCAGCCGCCGCATCAGAAGCCACGTCGCGCCGGCGTCGGGCACAAAGGCGATGTTGCTGAAGGCCATCATCAGGCTGGCGTCGTGGGCCATCACCTGTAAATCGCAGGCCAGGGCCAGCGAAACGCCTGCCCCGGCAGCCACGCCGTTGATGGCGGCAATGACCGGTTTGGGCACGGTGGTGATCAGCGACATCAGCGGGTCA
>Ga0209607_1001061_pt1 | contig 23208 bp, 24 predicted proteins | sample AD_UKC117_MetaG_FD_184413 | JGI IMG/M metagenome (GOLD analysis project Ga0209607, IMG submission 184413) | Active sludge microbial communities of municipal wastewater-treating anaerobic digesters from Hong Kong - AD_UKC117_MetaG (SPAdes)... | ecosystem: Engineered > Bioreactor > Anaerobic >... | reverse complement strand
AGCAGTACGTCGCGAACGGCCGTTAACTTGTCATCGATGGCATCGGGGGTGTCGTTTTGCCAATCCAGCAGCCGGTCGATCTGCGCCAGAATGGGCTGCGCTTTTTGCCATTCGGCGGCCAGCCAGGCCACCTCATCCGGCCGCCACTGTGGATAACCGCCACCCTCGGCCAACGCCATTTCGCCGACGTCAATCCAGGCATTGTCTGTGGCATGGTTAAGCATCAGAATGAGATCGGGCAGGGCGGCGAGCGGCTCCGCCAAGTCCATTGTTCGAAGGGCTTCTACCAGATGATGAGGCTCCAGATAACGGGGCAGCGAGTGCGCCGGGTACAATGCCGTAAATTCATCGGGAGATTCCTCGCTGCCGCGCGAGTATTGCGCATGCAACAAGTAAGGTAGCGGCTCTTTCAAATCATCCCAGCCGTCGTACCACTCATCGATGCCCATCGGGATGACGGGAATTTCATACAAACGCCACTCCACAACTTCCAAATCCGTGTCCCAGATTTCATCATGAACAGGGAACAAGGCGCCTACCCGTTGTAAAAAACGCTCTACGGCAGCCGCCACATCTTCCTCATTTTGCCACTGCACCGTTTCCGCCCGCAGCCACTCCGGCCGGTCGGGAAACACCATCTCATACAGCTCGGCCAGCCGGTCGGCCAGCAAGAGGAAGGCAAGCGGCGGCAGGTCGGTCCCCAGCGGGAGGTGCAGGTTGTCGATTGCCGAAGTTGTAGGGGGTGATGTTACGGGATGGAAGGAAGCTGAAAGAAGCAGCGTGGCCGCCGGGTCTAAAATCCCAACGGCAGGTGCAGCAGGGGGATCGGCGCGAGGCGTTTGCATGACAGGATCACCTTATTGACGGCAAAGGTCTGGTCGTGCAGTTGGTCGGCATGATCGTGCAGCAGCTGTGTGTGCTGCCGCAGGGTATGCAGGGTCAATGGTATTTCCTGAACCAGCGCCGCGTAAACAGGATTCAGAGGGCTGTCGTATTCAGGCACGGCCGTCAGCGCCGTTATCAGTATGTCAATCGCCGCCGGGGCTGCCACCGGCGCGGGCAGAGCGCCCTTGCGCGTCACCTGCTTGCTAAACGTAATTTCCCGCGTGCCGTCGGGCAGCTCCCGTTCTTCTGTCTTGGCGTGACCCAACTCGGGGAAAAATGTGCGCAAATGAGCCAACAACTGTTCCACACTGTATTCCGGTCCAGGGTCGGGAAAGGTCTTGTCAGCATACTTAAAGATACGGGGGGAATGGTTGTCTACGTGGTTTGTCATCGTTGTCCTCCTAAAACAGGGATAGATTTTTGGCCTGCGGCTGCGGTGCGGACAGCGGATTGGGGGATGGCAGCGATGTCTCATGATTATCTATGTCGGCCGTGGTCACATTCGTGGCCACCGTGTCCGGGGCTGTCGTTTGTTCTTCAGCAATGGTTTCCTCTTCTGTGGCAACTCCCGCCATCTGCGCCCGGACACCCAACGCCGTCCAGGCCTCCTCAATCAGGAACATGATATTGGCGAAGGGGCCGGTCTTGACCACCGGCAGTTGTTCGGCCACGCCCACGCTGAGCAGCAACGGCCGTTCGGCCAGAGGGGCATCGCTGGCAGCCAGAGTGATGATGATGGTCACATCCTGTTCCGCCAACGGGTCTGTTACAGTCAGGTTGCTGTTCATACGTTCTCCTCCATACGCCACGGCCGTTCCCGGGCCGTCACAAATTGCAGACTGTGTCCATTGACCGGCAGACTAAATTGGCGCTTCCGCGCGCGCTGCCATTCGCCATGCGCCCAGACGAAGAGCGTGAACAGCTGCGCATCGCTCAAATCACCACTCTGGGCCTCGAATTGCTCCTTAAACCAGTCGCCATAATTTTCATTGGCGCCCATCGGACGGCCGGTGAGAAATTCAAACGCATTGCGATCGCTGTTATGACGATTGGCCTCTTTCCCCAGATGCAGTATCTGCTCTTTCAACCAGTCGCGGGGCATCCCCGGCGGCTCCGGATGGGCGGGAATCAGGTCGTGCCATGACTGGTTGGGGGCAAACTGCCGACAAACAGGCACCTGCAAGCCATCACTGCTGCCTTGCCCGTCGGTCGCCAGCGTATGGAAAGAAACGTTGCGCAGCCGTCCGGCCCAGGCACAATGAGGCACAGAGTCATCTTTTGTCGGGCTGCTGTCCAGTCGGTGCCGGCAGCGGCTGCAAGGTGTGGCGAAGGGGTGGTTTACTGCCAGTTGCGCGTGCCGCTTCATAAAGTCGGCAATCTGGGCGCGCTGTTTCACAACGGGCGACGGCTTCTCCGGGGCAGATGCTGCAACCGGCGCGGCTGTGTCGCCCGTTTCAGCTTGGGCCTGTCCTTTTGTCGGGGGCGGAGCTTCCGCAGGTGGCCTATCGATAGATGGCTCATCGGCAGGTGGTCCATCGGCAGATGGTTCATCGTCAGATGGCTTATCGGCTTCTGATGCCGCTTCGTCCTCAGCCAGTTCTTGCGCCGCCTGCGCCTGCCAGGCAGCGAGCAAGTCGTCATAGTTCTTGGCCCGATAATCGCCGCCCTCGCTGACCACGCCGGGATGCTGCCCCCAATCCCAGGGAACACGTACGTCAAAGCTGTCGTTGGGCGCGAGACCGTGTATGCAGCGGCTGGCTTCTTGCCCAACGCGACAAGGCATCCCCAGCGGCCCGCCTTGTCCTTGTGACAGGTCTGAGCGCAGCGGCTGCCGGGGCAGTTGGCCAATGGGGCAGGTGCCACAAGCGACATCGGTTATCAGATAATCGACAACGGCCGTCCAGTTGATACGGCCGTCCGTAAAATAAGTGTCCCCACCCAACGCCTGGAACCATAGCGTCAACTTCTCCTGGTTGCTCCATGGCTCATCATGCACATGGCGATAGATGAGCATGGCGGCCGCCGCGTAAGCGTCTTCGGGGTAGGCGTCAACCACCTGACCCCACAGGGCTACCAGCGCCCGAGCGATGTTACGCTGCGACTGGTGTTTGACCATCAGGGGCAGCTGCAGGCCCGGCCACTTCTTGAGCGTCAGCGCACAATCTTTGATGGCCTTGGCCGTCAGTTTGCCAGCCTCATTGGCCAGGATGAAGATAGAGAGGCCGGTACGTTTCGGTTCGGGCACATCGGCGACGGACGTGGCCACACTCATCGGCAGATCACCGGCGGCAATACGCTGCGCCAGTTCGGGCGGGATTTCCGTCAGCGCCAGATGATTGCGCACAAACTGCACGTGCTGGCCGACGTTGCGGGCAATTTCTTCAGGCGTCGCGCCAGCAGCCACCGCCTGGCGGAAGCTGTGGGCCACACCCAGCATGTCGGGCTGCTCACTGCCGTAGTTGGCGGCCTGGAGTGCCAGTATTTGCGCCTTCTGACCGCCCTCAAAGGTAACAAATTCAATGGCCTCGTCCCCATATTTTGTCAGCAGTGAGGCAATGACCTGCTCCAGCGTGCCCAATGATTCCACCAGGGTGTTGATCATCGTGCGCACGACCTCGATGGAAATTTCCGTATCGGTATGCTCCTTGGCCCAATCACGTAGGGCAAAAGAGAAGAGCCGGGCCATGTGGCGGCGGTGGCCGCTAACGATGTGGTAGCCCTCCCCGTTGGGTGAGGCGACAATTGGCTGCCAACTGTCCAGACCACGCTCGTATACTTGCAGCGTCAGTGCCGCCAGCCCATCCAGGTCATAAATCGTGCGCATCTGGGCTGGATGGGCTTTCAGTTGTTTAAATGCTGTTGTAGGCATAAGGAACGCTCCTTCAATTAATATTCGGACGGCAGGAGAATGGTTGTTGCCGACCTATCGGCTTCGGTGATAATCCAGATCCGTTCTGTCTCATCATTACCAACTGGAACGGAATAGGCGGACAGGATGCGATACCCTTCTTTGACGGCCGTATCGTTCTGCCGTCTATCGAAGCTATCCAAATCGTCACCCCAGTCCCCCTGGGCGTGTCGGGCCAGATAGGGGGCAAAATCCACGCCTAACTCAGCCGCGCCCGGCGTCATCACCACGTGGCCCAGCTCAAACAGGGCCTTGGGATCGCCCTCATCAGCCAAACGTATCGTTAGGTAGGGCGCGCCACTGTTATCCTGCTGGATGCAGGCTTTGAAGCGCCAGTAACGCCGCTGACCCAAACCACGAATGATGACCGTGAAGACCCGTTCCGTGGCGCTGATGTCTCGGCCACCGGCCACGCACATTCCCAACACGTCATGCCATATCCCCTTGTAATCGTTGGGCCAGTTGGAATTTACGGCTCGGTGCATCAAATCAATGACGGCATCGGAGGCAGTGACCGGGATTTTGAAATGCTGTCGGGTAACTTCCGCCAATCCCAGTCGGCTGAGGCGGGCATCAAGCAAGTGGCCTTCCTGCATCATTTCGATGCGATCCGGCCCGGCGTGAATTAAAACCGGGTCCTCTTCGGTAGAAACGCCTGGACTGAGCGCAGCCGCAGCCGCCGTCCAGTACAGGCCCATCTCCGAAAACGGCACAGTTGGCCGCGCCAGCTTGACGACTGAAGCGTAGCCCAGCTCGCGGCACAGGGTATCGGCCGTTTCCAGGACACGTTGGTAGCCAACAGCATCCATCTGGTCGGTGGGGTGGGTGGGCGGTCCTTGTGGAAATAAAAAAGCGGCCACTGTATTGGTGACCGCCTGGTAGGAAAGATAGGTTCCGCCGTCTACCTGTATGGTCGGCAGCGCAGCTATCTGCGTTTTAAGTTTTTTCATGGACATCTCCCAGGAATGGGGTGGGGAGCAGTGGCATCCATCGGGACGACTTCATAGTCTTGGCCGGCTGCCAGCTCATAGGCGGCCGGGTACACGGTGATACCCTGGCCAGCATCATAAACACCCGCTCCGGATAATTGCAAGTGACGGTGGAGATCATAGGCGTTGTGGATGACGATGAGCGTATGCAGATGATCAGGCCAGCGGCCGATCACCAGCAGCTGCCGGGCAATTTCAATGGCGCGGTGGTGGGCACCAGTGTCGCTACGGCCGCGACCTACTTTTACTTGAAAATTCCAGTCAGGATTTGTCATAGGACATTCTCTTCCTTGCCGGTGAATATATTCCCAGATGGTGACCTGCTCCGGCAGCTGGGCGATGATAGGCAAGACAGTCTCGCGGCAGAGACGCCCGTTGCCTATGCCAGGATAGTTCACAACAACTTGTGCATCGGGATGAGCAGCGCACCAGGCGCATAACATGGCCGTGCTGTGACGGATAAGTTCTAGGCTGGCCGGTTGACTGTAATGTACCTTCACTTGAAAAGCACCCAGCTTCGCCTCCGGCCAGCGCGGGCTAACGAGCAGGCCGTAATTGCCAAGGCGTCCGCAGGTATTCAAAATGTACCGGCCAAGATTTACAGCCAATCCCGGAAATCGGTCCCGCGCCTGCCGGGCAATGCCGCGCCCCATAACCAACGCGCCATCTTTACGAATCGTACTGTTGGTTGTGATGAGAAAAAGGCCTGCCGTGGCAAAAGCGGGCCACATATCACCGCGCTGAAAATGGGGCATGGCAAGACCTCCTGCTGGGGTTGGACATCACCCCATCGGCGCGGTTACGCGCCAAACGGCCGTTTTGAAGCCCTGTTTCGGCGTCTGAGAGCCGTTCTAAGAAATTTTAGGATTTTTTCGCCGGGAATTTTGGCGGATTTTTGGGTGCTTTTTTGGCCATTTAGCCACACTTCAGCAAGCTCAATTTTGTTGAACCGCGCAGCGCAAGCTATAGCTATTGGGTCGTCAGGGCCAGCTCAATCTGGATGAAATCGCTGGCCGTCACCTGCAGGCTGCGCATCGGTTCCAAGTAACGTTCGGTAGTCGTGATGCTGGCGTGGCCCAACATCTGCTGGATCTGCCGCAGATCGGCGCCGCCCTTTAGCGCCAGCGCCGCCGCCGTCCGCCGCAGGTCGTGGGCAGCAAGGGCCGCTTCTCCTTTCCTATTATAGTAACCCGCTGCCAGCACATGTTCCTTGACCACATTGTAGATCGCCTGCGGGGTCAAAAATCCGTCGGTGCGGGTGCCGCCTTTTGTGCGCACGGAGCCGGCCAGACTGCCGTCTTTGTTCAGCGCCAGGAAGATACGGCCGTCTCGCTGCCCTGCCGTCTGCACCCATCTATCCAGCGCCACCTTCACCCAGGGTGGGATGCCCACCGAGCGCATCCGGCCGCGCTTGCCCACCAGGTCGATGATCGCCCAACGGCCGTCCCGCTGCTGGATCATTTCCCAGGTCAATCCGGCTACTTCAGAACGGCGCAGACCGGTGCCAATCATCACCGCCAGGATCGCCTGGTCACGGATTGCCTTACGCAGCGGAATCTCCTCGCGCCGCCAGCGGGTGACCGGGGTGTTAATCAGCTGCTCCGCCTCTGCCTGCGTCAGCCAGTTACCTGCACGGACCCCTTCCTGCTTGACGCCCTTGACCCGTTCGACACCATAGGCGAGGGTGGGGGGAACCAGCCCATTGTCGGCGGCCTCGGCCGCCAGCTTGCGAATGGCCGACAGCGCCTGGTTGATGCTTGAGCGGCTTTTGCCGGATTGCAGCATCTCCTCGCGGTAGGCGTTGATCGTCGCTTTGGTGAAGCCGGGACGGCCGTTGCCATCGTACCAATCCAGGAAATCAATAAGGGCGCGACTGTAAGCCCTCTTGCTGTGCGGGCTGTCCACACTCTGCGTCACCAGATCAATAATGGCGTACCAGTCGTCTTGCGGGATGAGAGCCGTGCTTTGCGCGTCCATGCCTATTATATTATGTTAACTTATTACATTTGTCAATAGCTTTTGTTAATATTAATTATCATAAGCTATATAACTGCGGAAAAAGTTAGTCATCTATCTATAAAAAAGCATAGGCCGCCCTGCGAACGAACTGCTAGTTCCAAGCTTTACACAGATGCAGTCACCTGCGGTTTAGCGCATAGGCTAAATAGCGCAGTTCCAGGAAAAGATAATCAAGGTACAATAACCACATCATGGCCTATAAGATTTTAGTCGTTGATGACGAACAAACGCTGCTCAATACCGTCCGCGCGTATCTGGAACAGGAAGGATACACGGTGCAAACGGCCGTTGACGGCCGTACCGCTCTACTCATCTTTCGTGACTTTCAACCAGATTTGGTGGTGCTGGACATTATGCTGCCGGAGGTAGATGGCCTGGAAGTACTGCGTCAGCTGCGGCAGACCTCAGATGTATACGTGATCATGCTGACCGCCAAAGCGGATGAGGCAGATAAGGTCATTGGCCTGGGTCTGGGCGCAGATGATTATGTGACCAAACCGTTCAGCCCGCGTGAGCTTGTCGCGCGGATTAAAGCGTCACTGCGCCGCCTCAGCGGGCGTCAAACGCCTAAAGAATTGATTTCCACCCACTTGCGCGTCGATGAAGAAGCGCGATTAGCCTGGAAAGATGGCCAACCGCTGGATCTCACGCCGATTGAATTTGATCTGCTGCACACATTGATGCACCATCACGGCCGGGCCCTCAGCCGCGAGCAACTAATTGAGCAGGTATGGGGGTATGATTATTATGGCGACGATCGGGTGGTAGATGTACATATCGGCCGCCTGCGTAAAAAAGTGGAAGATGACCCGACTCAACCGACGCTTATCGCGACCGTCTGGGGCGCCGGGTATCGATTCGAGGACAAAATGGCATGAACATCATCCGCCGACATCTGGGTTGGAAACTTTTTCTCTCTTATCTGGTCGTCATTGTCGTCGGTGTGGTTTCATTGGCCCTTACCGCCGAGCTGCAAACACCAGCCGCCATCGACCGGCATATGGCACAGATGGCAACCATGATGGGCGGCACCGGCATGATGACCGACCTGACGGAAAGCTTTAGTCGAGCGGTCAATGAAGTGCTGCTGGTAGCGGCCTCGCTGGCTGTTGTGACGGCCGTTCTGGTAAGCACCTTTGTGACACGACGCATTGTCAAACCCGTGCAGGCGATGAAGGCCGCCAGCCAGCGCATTGCCGGCGGACGGTATGATGAACGTGTGCAGGTGACGGGAGAGGATGAATTATCTGAATTGGGCCGCTCCTTTAACCGCATGGCCCACGAACTGGCGCGAACTGAAGAACGCCGCCGGCAGCTAATCGGCGACGTGGCCCACGAACTGCGCACCCCGCTCAGCAGCATCAAAAGCGTCATGGAGGGGCTGCAGGATGGGGTACTCCCCGCAGAACCGCAAACCTTCGCCAATGTCGAACAGGAAGTGAATCGATTGCAGCGCCTGGTTCGGGACTTGGAAGAACTATCCAGGGCGGAAGCGGGACAAATCCGGCTGGAAAAGGAGTGGGTTGATCCGGCGGCATTGGTGGAAACGGCCGTGTCGCGCCTGCGTCCCCAGTTTGCCGACAAGCAAGTTTCTCTGGAAAGCAGGTGTCCCCCTACCCTGCCAACCATTCATGTCGATCCGGCGCGGATGATGCAGGTGCTGCTTAATTTGTTGGGCAACGCCCTGCAATACACGCCGTCTGGCGGACGGGTGACAGTACAATGTTCAGTCAACAGTGAGCACTCATCGGCAAACGGCTTGCCGGCAAACAGTTTGCCACACACCGCTCCCTCTCTGCAAATTTCAATTAAGGACAGCGGCATCGGGCTCACTGCGGATCAGCTTGCCCACATATTTGAACGTTTTTACCGGGTCGATAAATCCCGCTCCCGAGCTGGCGGCGGCAGCGGGATTGGGCTGACAATCAGCAAGCACCTGGTAGAGGCGCATAACGGCCGTCTTATTGCCAGCAGTTCGGGGGTAAATCAAGGCAGCACGTTTACCGTTATCTTGCCGGTCAGTTCGCCGCCCGAACCATAAGCCTCTCTTTTCGCCGCAACCGCAAAACAATTATTCTGGCGCACCAGAAAAGTCCGGCACAGGTCTGGCGTCGGCTTCCGCTTCCGTTTCCGCCATCCCATTGGCGCGAATGTCCTCAATTAACCACTCCATTTCCTTAATCTCACGGCGCTGCGCTTCAATAATCTCATCGGCCAGTTCACGAACGCGTACATCTTCAATGCCCGCCCGCTCACTGGTGAGAATGGCGATAGAGTGATGGGGGATCATCCCTTCCATATAGTCGACTCCATCTACAGTGATCTGGCTACGCACCAACCAAACAGAAAGCGCCAGGATGACGGCCGCGCCCACAAAGATAGCGGCATTCGCCCTGCTGTTCTTGTACATACCCAACATGAAAAACAGCATAATCGCCATCATGGCCCCGCCCATGATCAGGGTCATGAAAAGCCTTGTTTCGCTAAACCAGGCATGATCCAATATCTGGTAAGAATTCAGGTACATCAAGACGTACATGATCACCATCGATGTGCCGATCATGGCGAAGAATCGCAGGTAGCTGACCCGGTTGCTCTGATTGTTTTCCATCCTTAAAGCATCTCCTTCCTTAATTATTGCATTGGCAATTCACTTTTCGATTCAATCACCAACCATAGAATGCCATCCCCGCAAAAACAATCTACCCTGATCCAGAAGATGGTTATAGTGTGGTTACATTTTCCAGGCTGAAGTGGAGATTGTTACAAAATCGTCATACTTTCGTTGAAACTTCGCCAAAACCAATTGGTAGCATAAAGATAGTTCAGCCATGACGTTTATTTTAGTCACTGACTGAACCTTTAGATAGAAAACGCCACGGGCAAGCTGCCTGTGATTTGTGTAAAGGAGTAACGATACCATGATGGGTTTTGGTCTGATTTTTCCGGTTTTAATTGTTATCGCCTTCATTTATCTGCTGAATGAACGGGGACAGGGCAACCTGTTTTCCGCATCTCCCAAAGGTAAATCGGCGCTGGACATTGCTAAAGAACGATACGTGCGCGGCGAAATGAGTAAAGAAGAATTCGAGCAAATTCGCAACGACCTGAATAATTAACGGAGGTGACATGATGTGGTGGAGTCAACATATGATGGGATTTGGGGGCGCTATCTGGATGATCATTTTCTGGATAGTCATTCTTGGCGGCGGCATTTGGCTATTGGCAACTATATTCCCGCGCACCCATTCAGCCTCAAACAGCAACGCACAAACAAATGACGATCCGCTGGTGATTTTGAAACAACGGTATGCACGCGGTGAATTGACCAAAGAGGAATTTGAGACAATTCGTCACGATCTGGAACAAGCGTAGATGCATAAAACAATCTGCGCAAATTTTTTACAACCAACAAATTAATTGAGGAAATAACAATGAAGAAAATGTTACTTGTAATCGGAGCGATTTTGGCCGGTATCGGCCTTTTTGTCGGCGGCTTTTTCTTTAGCCGGGTGAATGCGCAAACGATTCAGCCGGGCTGGATGATGGGCGACTGGAACGGTCAAGTCAACCCTAACATGATGGGCAATGTGGAAGGCCAATATACGACCGGTATGACAACCGGTTCTGTCATGATGGGTAACGGTCAATTCGGCAATATGATGGACCGTAATCAGTATGGCGCAGGCATGATGGGCAGCGGTCAATATGGCGGCATGATGGGGATGATGATGGACGGCGGTATGATGGGTGGCCAGTATGGTTCCGGTATGATGGGCAACTTTAGCGGCTTAACCAATGTGGATCCATTATCAATTGAGGCTGCGGAAACGGCCGTTACCGACTACCTCGCCACCCTCAACAACGACAATTTGACCCTGGGCGAAATCATGATCTTTGACAATCATGCCTACGCCCAGATTGTGGACGAAACCACAGAAACAGGCGCCTTTGAACTATTGGTTGACCCGGCCAGCGGCAATGTATTCCCTGAACCCGGTCCGAACATGATGTGGAACACCGAATACGGGATGATGAGCGGTAATGGTTTCAGTGGCATGATGGATGGCAATATGATGGGTGGACAGTTCGGTTCTGGTATGATGGGCAATGTCCAAAACAACGGGATGATGGGCGGCAACATGATGGGCAGCTTCGGCTACGCTCCGGATGCGCAAATCAATATCACCCCTGAGGAAGCGGTAGACACGGCTCAGGAATACCTGGATGCGTATCTGCCCGGCAAAACGGCTGACGAAACGGCCGACACCTTTCCCGGCTACTATACCCTGCACGTTCTGGAAGATGGTGAAACCATCGGCATGCTGAGCGTCAATGCCTATACCGGCCAGGTTTTCCTCCATCACTGGCATGGCGATTTCATCGAGATGGCTGGGGAAGCTCACGAATAAACCAGATTTGCTTTGCAATCCGCAGGTTGCGCCGATGACCCATTGTATCGGCGCAATTTGCATTAAACGGGACATACGACAATGACAAAACTAACGCGACGCAACTTTCTTCGCTTGGCCGGTGCCGGCGCAGCAACGGCCGTTCTCACCGCCTGTAATGTCAACCCGGACAAAGCAGATGTTACGACGCCAACACCGGGCAGCATCAACCCCACATCGGTACCGCCGGCCACCCTGCCATCGCCAACGGCCGTTCCCAGCGCCGATTTCGTGCCGGATGTGGAGATTGCATTGCAGGCAGTTGCCGATACGGCCGTTATCTTTCCCAACATCGACACCCGCGTCTGGCGCATCCGCGGTGAACTGCTGCAAGGAGATGCCGGCACCCTGCAGCCGGTGCCGGACAGCTATCTAGGCCCCACGCTGCGCCTGCGCCGGGGACAGAAGGTGCGCATCCATTTCACCAACGAACTGCCTGAGGAAAGCATTATTCATTGGCACGGGCTGCACGTGCCGGCCAACATGGATGGTCATCCCCAGTACGCGGTAGGCGGCGGGCAGACCTATGTGTACGAGTTTGAAGTGCGCAACCGCGCCGGCACGTACTGGTACCATCCTCATCCGCACGGCCGTACCGGACCCCAGGTATATGCCGGCTTGGCCGGATTCTTCCTGGTCTCCGACGAAGAAGAGGAGGCTGCCAATCTGCCTGCCGGTGAATACGATATCCCGCTGGTGCTGCAGGATCGCCGCTTTGACGACAATGGTCAGCTGGTTTATATGGGGAACGGAATGATGGATCAGATGATGGGGTTTTTGGGCAACCAGCTGCTGGTCAACGGCCGGCCCGATGTGACCCTGCCGGTCGCAGCCCGCGCCTATCGCCTGCGCCTCCTCAACGGCTCAAACTCGCGCATCTACAAGCTGGGCTGGGAAGATGGGTCCCCGTTTACCGTCATCGGTACGGATGGTGGATTACTGGAAAGGCCGGTGGAACGGCCGTACCTGACCCTGGCTCCGGCGGAACGAATCGAAATCTGGGTCGATTTTAACGGCAGTCCTATCAATTCCGAACGAAAACTGGTCAGTCTCCCTTTTACCACCGGCGAATTCCAGAGCGGACAGTTCCCCGTCCTCACGGTGCGCATCGAGCGCGAAATGGCCGACAATGTTGCCTTGCCGGAAAGACTGTCGTCGCCCGCCTTTTTCGCTGCTGCTGATGCTGAACGCACGCGCACGGTGACCCTGCTGATGCAGGGCGGCTGGACGTTGAACGGCCGTACCTTCGAAATGACCGCCGTTGCCGAGGATGAAATCGTACCATTGAATGCCGTTGAGATTTGGGAATTTGCCAATGACAGCGCCGGCGGCGGCATGGGCCGAGGGATGGGAATGATGAATATGAGCCTCCCCCACCCCATGCACATGCATGGTGAATCGTTTCAGGTCATCGAGCGGCAGATTAACGACAGCGGTAAAGCGGCCTGGGACACCCTGAGCCAGGGGTTTGTCGACGAAGGCTGGAAAGATACCGTCCTGGTCATGCCCGGCGAGCGGGTTAAAGTCCTGCGCCGATTTGGCGACTTTACCGGCCTGTTTATCTACCATTGCCACAATCTGGAACATGAAGATATGGGGATGATGCGTAATTTTGAGATTCGGGCCTGATCGTGTCCTCAATAGGCCAAATGGCGCATGCGGATACACGACAATCTGCTCTCACCCTCAGGCACATCGTCTGTTAAAACCTAGAGATAGAGAAAGCAATTGGCAGGCAGCGTTTTCCCGCTGCCCGCCAACCTCATCTCAAAGGAGCAGCGATGAAACGTTCTAAATTGGCGATAGTGGTATTGACTCTGTTGACCCTGATTCTGGCCGCTTGTAGCCGCGAAACGGCCGTTCCTACCACCGACGCCGTTGACCTCAACGGTGAAACCCAGGTTGTCTCCATTGCAGACGGTGCTTACACCAACGTCAGCGCAGCCGGACTGGCCATGATGCTGGAAAACAAAGATTTTCCGCTTATTAACGTCCACATCCCCTACGAAGGCGAAATTGAAAGCACCGACGAATTTGTACCGTTCAATGAAATCCAATCCAACCTCGATAAGTTTCCGGCCGATAAAGATGCCCAGGTCGTTGTCTACTGCCGCAGCGGCAGCATGAGCGCCCAGGCGGCACAGATGTTGTTGGAACTGGGCTATACTAACGTCTGGAATCTGGACGGCGGCATGATCGCCTGGGAGAACAGCGGACACTCCTTATTGAACCCGTAGCCGGGAATTCTATCTGTTTACCTGCTTCTGCGCTGGGCCACAATAAGTTTAAAAATGCCGCCCGCGCCTACATTCTCGACCCGTTCCAGGTGCAGGCGGCTCTGCTGCACATTTTGCACCGTGCGCCGATTGATATGCGGTCCCATCAACCGGACGGTCACCGGGTCCAGTAGATCCATCAGCGCGCCCAGGACGGGGTTGGGGGCGCGCACGTGCTCCAACAAGTGCAAACGGCCGTTTGGCTTCAACACCCGTGCAATCTCATCAAAGCCTAAAACAGGGTCCGGTACCGAGCAGAAGACAAAGGTAGCAACTACGTCGTCAAACGTTTCGTCGGGAAAGTCAAGCGCCTGCACGTCGCCAGGCTGCAACGCAACAGCTGCATTTAATTTGGCCGCCCGTACTTTGGCCCGCTCCAGCATCCCCGGGGTGAGGTCGATAGCGGTCACTTGCGCACCATCCGGATAGTAAGGCATGTTCTTGCCCGTGCCCACGCCCACTTCCAGCACCTGCGGTCCCTGCACCTGCGACCAGAGTCGCGGCCGCCAATCTGCATAACGACGCTCGGCAAAAAGTTCCATCGTGTCATAGAGGGGCGCAATCCGCTGGTAACGCGCCTGGGTTCGAGCAGTTTCTCGTTTATCAATGGACATGGGTGCCTTCTTTTCCATCATCCTGCCGCCAAATCATCGCCGGTAACGCAATAACGGCGGCACCATGGATACCATGCGCCACCAACCAGAGGATGGCACCAATGATGGCAACGGTCGTTTCCTCTATCACATCAGGCACCTGCGCACTCATAATAATGTTGTCTACAATGCACCAGACAAAAGAAGCGAGCAGCGCCAGGAAAAGCAGTGTAGCCATCCGTCGTTTACTTTGTGCAGATATGTTCTTCATACTGTCAGGGTAGGCCATGGAACGGCCGTTTCCAAGCGCCAATATGCCCAACCAACTATAGGTCAATTGGCCTGGTCCGGCATAAACGTTTCCGGGTCAGCCAGGAATTCATCACGGCAGCCGTGGGCACAGAAGTAGAAGGTCCGACCCTGCCACATCACCTGCGCCGGTGCGCTGTCCTTATCCACCGACATGCCACACACCGGGTCCGCCGCCATCTCAACCACATTCTTGAACGCACCGTCCTCCAGCCACAAAATGCGGTCGGCAATATCCTTGATGCGCTGGTCGTGGCTGACGATAATCACACTGCGCTGCTCTTCCCTGGCAACGCGGCGCAGCAGGCGCATCGTCTCGTGGCCGTGATGGCTGTCCAGGTTAGCCGTTGGCTCGTCAGCCAGGATGATGGTCGGCTGGTTGACCAGAGCGCGGGCAATGGCCACGCGCTGCTTTTCGCCGCCAGACAACTTCTCCGGCAAAAAGGTTAGCCTGTGGCCCAACCCCAACTGTTCCAGCAGATCCCGCGCCCGCTGCCGCGAATCTTTTCGCGACAGTCCGTTAAGCTGACCCACCAGCGCCACATTATCCAGGCAAGAAAGCGCCGACAGCAGGTTAAAATCCTGGAAGATGAAACCGATGTGGTGCAGGCGCACGTCGGGCAGTCGGTTTTCATCCAGTTGGGTCAGCTCGTCGTCGCCAATGCGGATACGGCCGCTGCTCGGCTGCAGCAGTCCCCCCAGCATCGACAGCAGCGTCGTCTTGCCACTGCCCGACGGCCCCATAATCAGCAGCACTTCGCCGGGCGCCGCGCTTAACGAGACATCATCCACAGCCACCACTTCCGTGCGGCCGCTGCCAAAGCGGCGGGTTACATGTTCAACTTGCATAATCGCATCCATCACACACTCCAATCTCTAGTCGCGTAGTTGCATAATCGTGTTGTTGCGTTGTCCCTCTATCTCTATCTCTAGCTTCTAAACACCTGCGCCGGGTCCAGCCGGGCCAACTGCCACGCCGGAGCCAGCGCCGCGGCGACGCCAATGATCAGCGTCGAGATGAGGACGCGGGTGATGCCGGTTCGCGTCAGCGCCAGTCCCATACCCGGTACGGCCAAAGGAATAATCTGTCCCAGCAGCCAGACCAGCCCAATCGCGGCGACAAAACCCAGCAGCAGACTGAGCGCTGCCTGGGCCGCCACCACACTGTAAAGATGATGGTTCCGGGCGCCGATGGCCTTGAGGACGCCGTATTCCTGCCGCTTGCGCAGTGTGCTTGTGTATAAAGTTAATGCCGTTACGGCCAGGCCGATAAGAAGGCCAGACAGGTTCATGATGTTCAAAATTTCCACGCTCATATCCCTGATGATTTGCCGCTCTTCACGGGAAAATTCAGCCGTGGGCAGCGCCAGCACGTCAGGGTTACGGTCGTTAATAGCCGCTGCCACCTGCACTGGATCAGCCCCCGCGGCGACGTCTAGCAAGGCGTAGCTAACCGCGTCGCCGGGCCGCAGCATCTGAAAATCACGCAGAGAGATGAAGCTGACGCTGTTGACGATGTTGGTCAGGCCGTGCGTCAGGCCAACGATGGTAAAATTGTGCCCCATGATTTCGACTTCATCTCCCAGCGCTAAACCCTGACTGCGGGCCACAGCGTCGTCGATGATGACTTCATCAGTGTCCAACACGGCCGTTCCCACCGCCACTTCTCCTGGACCCCCCAGCGGTTCGTCAGGGTCAAAGCCGATGATGTAGGAGAGGACATCGCTGTCGCCGGCGTTGACCACGCTGGTGGTATACAGAATCGGGCTGGCGCTGATGACCTCTGCATTGTGTTCCGCCAAGCGCAGGTCGCGCCAGGTGATGGCGGAAGCAGCCATGTGCATATTCTTAACACCGGCCTGCGCGACAAAAATATCCGCATCAGACTGTTCGATATAGGCAACCAAATCCTCTTCGGAACCGGCCAACAGCGCGTCCAGGGTCAGCATCAGCAGCAAGGCCAAAGCTACACCGCCAACACCCAATAAAAACTGGGTGCGGTTTTGAGAAAGGTTGCGCCAGGCCAGATTAAACATCGTACATCTCCTGTCGTTATTTGCGAAACACCTGCGCCGGGTCCAGCCGGGCCACCAGTCGCGCCGGTAGCAGCGCCGCCAGCAGCCCCATCAACAGACCGCTGCCGGCCATGAGCAGCACTCTTTTTGGTTCCAGAACAATCAAAAATTTGGGCGTGTTATACATGATGGTCTGCGCCGCCAGCCAGGCAAGGCCAATGCCGATGAGCGCACCAAGAACGGCCGTTACCAACCCCTGCTGCGCCACCAGCCAGTACAGATGATAATTTTTCGCGCCAACCGCTTTCAGCACGCCATACTCCCGCGTCCGCTCGACGGTAGCTGTGTAGATGACCATGCCCAATATGGCGGTGCCCACAGCAAAGGCAATTGTCACCATGAGCTGCAATGGCGCGGCAAACACCTGCACCAACAAATCAAGATCGTTTTGGCGCATGGTTTCTACCGACACGATTTCCACGTCGCGCAGGCGGCGGTTGAGGCGGTCGGTAACGGTATTGATGTCCGCATCCGGCGTCAGCGTCAACAACACAAAACTGGTGGCGTCTGGCGTCAGCAGCAGTCGTTCGGCGGCCCGTTTTTCTACAAAAAAGAAGCTGGCCATCCAAGAGTTGGTGTCGTCGCTCAGGCCCACCACGGTAAACGTTTCGTCGAGGATATCGAGCATGTCGCCGATCTGAATGCTGTGATTGGCGGCCATGACCCAATCCAGCACCACTTCGTCGTCGCTGGTGGGAAAACGGCCGTTTTTCATCTGCCACGGTCCGCCCCCCTGCCCGGGTTCGTAACCGACCATGTAGGCCACGACCTTCTCCTCGTGCAGGTCAAAAATCGTGAATTGGGAGACGATAGGCGTTACCCTGGCCACGCCGGGCACACCGCGCGCCTGGTCGACCACGCCGGCCGGCAACAATGAAGTCGCACTGAGGAGATTGGTGATGCCCTCCTGGGCAATCACCAGATCCGCCGGGCTGTTGTCCAAATACGCCGTCACCTGAGCGTAGATGCCGGAGAGAAAGCCGTTCAGCAGGATAATAAGCATCAGGGCCAGAGCAACACCGGCTACGCTCAAAACGAGGCGAATTTTTTGCTGCCATAGATTGCGGAAAGCCAAATAACTCATGGTAACTATCTCATAAGTGGACAACAAAGAAGCTGTTCTGGTAGTTTATTGAATTGGCACTGATTCATGAAGCGTGGTTTTGCCTAAATCCCTTATAAGCAATTTCACTTAGCCCATCCACCGGCATACACGCCATTTGGCCTATTGTCTACCAAGCTGTTTGACGGTCGTTTATGCTGCGGCCGCCTTTTATAATGAGAATAGAACGTTGTTTGGATAATCACGCACAGGATAGGAGATAAAGTTTATGAAAAAATGGGTAGTTGTGCTCGTAGCTGTAGCGGCCTTGATGCTCTTCACGGTGTCCTTCGTAAGCGCCGGCAGCGATCCGGTTGGCGGTTGTCCCGACAGCTTCCAGCTCCATATGGCAATGGACCACGATCATGAACATGGCGGTCAACACAAGCATGTGGGCAATGACCGAGATTTGAACGGCGACGGCTGGATTTGTGGTAAACATGTGGGCAATAACGGTTCCGTGCATGTCCACATCGATAATAACATTCCGCTACCGTAACAAGCTGCCGGAAATAAAACCGAAAGCGCAGCCAGCTGATCAGCTGGCTGCGTGTTTTTAGTTCATAACTGAGTAAACCGTTTAATCCGAAGTGACGGCGGGTGAAATGGTCGGGTTAGTTTCGTTTCTGGCTTGACGCATTCTCATAAACAAAAAGAAAACAAGCCCTAATTCCAATATTTTAGTAAACAAACCGATTAAATCAGATATTGCCAAACCATGCATCAAAAAGTAGCCCACAAACGTTACGCTCGTATAGCCCAACAGCAACCAATGGGTCCATGCTTGTCTAGCAATCAAGAACGGTAGAGGTAAAAGCAAAGCGTAAACCAAAGCCAAGTACCCAAAGCCATTAAGCAAAAGCAATGTATCTCCTCGCAAACCGATGCCCAGATGCAGGAAAGCTGCCATGCTGCCCAGGCCAATCACACCGATGTTCCAAATAGGGTATGGTTTTCCCGAAATAAGCACAACAAGAAGCACATTAAGTAATGACAAGACTGCAGCAGCTGCTGCCAGCAACCGATTACCAATAAAAACCGATAGGATTCCTGAATCACCATCATGTGCCGCCACTGGTGAAACTGAAAACAATGCCAATAACACGATCATGGGGGTAATGAGTTCAATTTTCTTCATGTTTGACTCCTGTTTTGGATGCGTAAATTGTTGATTAAAATGAGCCTGCCGCTAGAGACCTAATACATTCCTCAAGGCTGCAGTTCATTCGATAACTGAGTTCTGAAACTTAATTGAGGTATCCAGCATCTCCCCTAAATGACGCCAGACCATACTAATGGATTAAAACTGTTGCATAAAGGGCCAAATGGCCTGTTTTTCCTTAATAATGCATGAATCCAAATAATCCCATCTGGCCAAAAACCGGGAGGAACCCGCCAAATAGCCTGTTACCTTGCTGGGCTATTTGACGCTAGGCATTGCTTTGATGAAACGCTATAACTTATATGTATGGGCGATTGCCCATTATTTGTCTGCAAGTAATAAAGTAGGGTATGCCTGAAAAACGTCGAGGTGACGCAGAGCGTAATTGGGCGTTCAAAAACAGCAGTGGGTATCGTTGTTATTCTCGATCTTGAAGAACTACAAGGCTAATTTTAGGAGCATTGTATGGAACAAACGCAAACGACAACCAAGCCTGCTCTTGCTGAACGGCACACCACGATGCTGCACGCCTCCCTCTTCGTACTCGGCTTCTCACTGATTTTCATCATTGGCTGGGGCGGCGCGGCCACGCTGCTGGGACAGCTCTTTGGCGAATTAAAAACCATCATCGCCCGCATCGGCGGTGTCGTGATCATTGCCTTCGGCCTATTTAACCTGGGTGTCCTCAAGATTCGTTGGCTGTACTATGATACGCGTCCGCAGTGGCAGGCTCACGGCAAGAACCGGCTGGCTTCTTCCTTATTAATGGGCGTGGTGTTCGCCGCTGGTTGGTCGCCCTGTATTGGCACCACGCTGGGCGCAATCCTCACATTGGGCTTTGCGCAGGAAACCTCCGGGCAGGCGATGCTGCTCTCCAGCGGCTATGCGCTGGGGCTGGGCATCCCCTTTTTGCTAATTGGTCTGGGTATGAACCGGGCAGTGCAGGCGGTGAAGAAATTACGGCCGTACCTGCGCCACATCCAGATAGCCAGCGGCATTTTCCTCATTGCCATTGGCCTGCTGCTGGTTACCAACCGCATGACCACGATCGCCATCTGGGCGCAGCAAAACGGTTTTTATCTGGACTTGCCCTTCGGGGGCGCCGCACCCACCTACTTCATCGCTATCGTGGCCGGACTGTTGTCGTTCCTGTCGCCCTGTGTGCTGCCGCTGGTGCCGGCCTACATTAGTTATTTGAGCGGGCAGGCGTTTGGCGGAACGGCCGTTTCCGATGCCTGACCATTCATACCCGACCTCGCGCCTGAAGTTACTGCTGCTGGTCATTCTTGGTCTGGGCGGTCTGGGACTGGGATTAACAGACACACCTATCTCGCGCTACGTACAATCATTTCTGGCGGCTCCCCGCGAAGGAGCGCCGGCGCCGGATTTCACCCTGCCCACGCTCGACAATGAAACAGTCACGCTGTCCGATCTGCGCGGTCAGGTAATCATCCTCAATCTGTGGACCTCCTGGTGCCCGCCGTGCCGGGAAGAGATGCCGGCACTCAATGAAGTGTATCAGAGGTATAAAGAAGATGGCCTGGTCGTGCTGGCCGTCAACAGCACCGTGCAGGACAGTGAAGCGGCCGCCAGGGAATTCGCCGCTGAATACGCGTTTGAATTCCCCATTTTGCTGGACCATGACGGCATCGTGACACGGGCGTATCAGCTGCAATCGTTGCCTACCACATTTTTCATCGACCGCCGCGGCGTGATCCAGACCATTGTGCCCGGCGGCCCCCTGCGTGTGTCTTATATCGAAACCAAACTCTCCCCCCTTCTCGGCGCAGATCCTTCCCCATAGGCCAAATGGCGTATTGATTTAGGCGAAATCACGGATTTACGACCTCCCGCTTCCTTTATACAATACTCACATACCCCCCCCCAGGGGGGATGGGTAAAAGAAATGGACGAAACGGTACGAACAGCAGTCAGGCAACGGCTGTCGAGCACAGCCGGCCATATGAAAGGCATTGAGCGGATGGTGCAGGCTGATGCCGCCTGCCTCGATGTGATGCAGCAAATTCAGGCGGTACAAGCGGCCCTTGCTAAGGTCTGCCTCCTTCTGCTGGACCATCATCTGCACACCTGTCTGGCAACGGCCGTACGCCATGCCGACGCCTGTGAACGAGAGCGAGTGCTGCGGGATGTAACGGCCGTCTTCGCCCTATCCCACAAATTTAATCTATCGACTCAAAGGAGATTCGACCTGATGAACAGCAAAACATTTACTGTCCCTAACATTAGCTGCGGCCATTGCACCCACACCATCGAAATGGAAGTGGGTGAACTGCCCGGCGTAAATAACGTGACGGCTAGCCAGGATAGCAAGCAAGTCACCGTCACCTGGGAAGCTCCGGCCACCTGGGACCAAATCCAGGCTACCCTGCAGGAAATTAATTATCCCCCTGAAGGGCTAATTCAAATCAGTTGATCCAGAGTGGCCCACCCGGCAAGATGGGCCACCCCTGGCATCATGGAGAATTCGATGTCAACACAAAAACAACTTACCTTTCCCGTCATCGGTATGACCTGCGCCAACTGCGTTGCTTCCGTGGAACGCAACTCAAGAAAGGTTCAGGGTGTGACCGACGCCGTGGTTAATTTCGCCAGTGAAAAAGTGACCATTACCTTTGATCCCGACATGGCGCAGGCGCAGACTGTGGCTGAAGATGTCGTCAAACGGGTCAAAAAAGCCGGTTATGAAATCCCTACAGCAACATTGGAACTGCCGTTGGTAGGCATGACCTGCGCCAACTGCGCTAACACCATCGAGCGCAGCCTGCAAAAGGTAGACGGCGTGATGGAAGCAGCCGTCAACTTCGCCAACGAACGCGCCACGGTTACCTACGTTCCTGGCGCCACTGACCGGGATGGGCTGATCGCTGCTGTGCGCAAAGCCGGTTACGATGTGGTCGTCACCGAAGCTGATGACGATCTCGAAGACGCCGAAGCCGCCGCCCGCCAGGCTGAAGTCCGGCATCAGTGGCAACGCTTCATTATTGGCGCCATTTTTACCGTGCCGCTGGTCATATGGACCATGCTGCGCGACTTTGGTTTATTGGGGATGTGGTCCCACGAACCGTGGGTCAACTGGGTGTTCCTGGCCCTGGCTACACCGGTACAGTTTTGGGTCGGCTGGGATTATTACACGGGGGCCTACAAAGCGCTGCGCAACCGCAGCGCCAATATGGACGTGCTGGTGGCCATGGGCACAACCGTTGCTTACGGTTACAGCACGCTGGTCCTGATCGCCACCACGCTCGGCAATGACATGTTTGGCACGCACGTTTATTACGAAACGGCCGCAGCCATCATCACTCTCATCGTGCTGGGCAAGCTGCTGGAAGTGCGCGCCAAGGGCCAGACCAGCGAAGCGATTAAGAAATTAATGGGCCTACAGGCAAAAACGGCCCGCGTGGTGCGGAACGGGCAGGAAGTTGACATTCCCATTGCCGAAGTTGTGTCCGGCGATGTTGTTCTTGTGCGCCCCGGCGAAAAGGTGCCGGTGGATGGCGTGATCATTGAAGGGCATTCGGCCGTTGATGAGAGCATGATCACCGGCGAAAGTTTGCCCGTGGACAAGAATGTGGGCGACGAGGTTATCGGGGCCACCATTAACAAACAGGGTTTGCTGAAGTTTGAGGCCACCAAGGTTGGCAAGGAAACGGCGCTGGCGCAGATTATCCGCCTGGTTGAGCAGGCCCAAGGCAGCAAGGCCCCTATTCAAAAGGTGGTAGACCGGGTTTCTGCTTACTTTGTCCCGGCCGTCATCGTGCTGGCGTTTGCCACGTTTGCCGTTTGGTACCTGGCAACCGGTGACCTGGTTGCGGCGATGCTGCGGCTGACGGCCGTTCTCGTCATCGCCTGCCCCTGCGCCATGGGCCTGGCAACGCCGACATCCATTATGGTGGGCGTGGGCAAAGGGGCCGAAGCGGGTGTGCTGTTCAAAAACAGCACTGCGCTGGAGCAGGCCCACAAGCTCACCGCCATCGTCCTGGACAAAACCGGCACGATTACCCGCGGCGAACCGGCCGTGACAGACGTGATCGTGAGTGAGCAGTTGGCAGTTATCGGTGACCAGTATTCAGTAAACGGCGGGCAAACGACCGTTTCCGAAGGACTGCTTACCGATCACCGACTACCGGCCGCCGATTATTGGCTGGCCCTGGCCGCCAGCGCCGAACGGGGATCGGAACATCCCCTGGGCGAAGCGATCGTGCGCGCCGCGCGGGAGCGCGAACTGCTTTTGGATGAACCACAGGCGTTTGAAGGCATCGCCGGGCATGGCATTGCCGCTACGGTAAACGGCCGTCGCGTCCTGATCGGCAACCGGCGCTTGATGGAGCGGGAAGAAGTCATGCTGAATGGCCTGGGAGCCAAAGCGGAACAGCTGCAAAACGAAGCCAAGACTGCGATGTGGCTGGCGGTGGATGGGC
>Ga0209607_1001058_pt1 | contig 23264 bp, 19 predicted proteins | sample AD_UKC117_MetaG_FD_184413 | JGI IMG/M metagenome (GOLD analysis project Ga0209607, IMG submission 184413) | Active sludge microbial communities of municipal wastewater-treating anaerobic digesters from Hong Kong - AD_UKC117_MetaG (SPAdes)... | ecosystem: Engineered > Bioreactor > Anaerobic >... | reverse complement strand
GTAGCATCTGTCATTGGGTATATAAGCTGGAGAAGAAAAATTTAGTATCTTTACCGAAATATACTTAAATGAAAACAATTCTTATTTCAAACGTCCTTTTGTACAAGGAACGGAAAGACGTCCTGATAGAAGGGAATAAGATAAAAAGTGTAGAACCGGCAGGCACTTTTCCCAAACAGGGATATGACCGTGTTATTGAAGGTTCACAGAAAGCGATCATTCCCGGATTCGTGAATGCACACGCACACTCGGCCATGACTTTGTTTCGCGGAGTGGGAGAAGACGTCCCCCTGGACCAATGGCTCAGGGAACGTATCTGGCCTTACGAGGCAAAACTGGACGAGGAAATGATCTACTGGGGAGCCAAACTGGCCTGTATAGAAATGATCCGTACTGGCACTACCACGTTCAATGATATGTACTGGCATCTGAACGGATCAAAACGCGCCGCCGAGGAAATGGGCATGCGCTCCGTACAGTCGTTCACCTGGTTGGACAATTTTGACAATGATGTCATTGAGCAGAACAAAAAAATGATGCGGGAAGCCCATCGGGCAAGCGCCCAATGGAGCCCGCTGACCACCTTCGCCATCAGCCCCCACGCCATCTATACCGTCGCCGAGAAGTCATTCCGTTACATTAACAGTTACGCCAAAGACAACGATATTCTGGTGCATACGCACCTTGCCGAGACAAGGTCAGAGATGGACCAGGCGGAGCGCGATTTTGGCATGAGTCCCACCGAATACCTGAACAAACTGGGCATGCTCAGTCCGTCGCTCATTGCCGCGCATTCACTCTGGCTGAGCAGCGACGATATAAAACTGCTGGGCGACAACGGAGTGAATACCGTACACAACCCCAATTCAAACTTAAAACTCGCCTCGGGTTACAAATTCAAATACAATGAATTACGCGATGCCGGCGCCAATGTTTGTTTGGGCACGGACGGCTGTGCATCTTCCAACAACCTGGACATGATAGACAGCATGAAAGCCGCTGCATTGCTCCAAAAGGTATGGAGAAACGATCCGGGCGCCATTCCACTGAAAGAACTGATGAATGTGGCTTCTTTCAACGGGGCCAAAGCATTGCGCATAAATGCCGGGAAGATAGCCCCCGGTTACCTTGCAGACATAGCTTTGGTAGATATGGCCAAACCCTCATTCGTACCCAATCACTATTTCCTGGCCAACCTGGTTTATGCGGCCAATGGAGAATGTATCGATACCGTGATATGCGACGGAAAGATCATAATGGAAAACCAACAAATACCCGGTCAGGAGGAAATCTACCGTAAAGTACAGGAAGTTGCCGACAGGGTTGTAGATTATAAAAAGAAGAAAAAGAAATGAAGACATCTGTGTACCAACAATCCGCTGATTTCATCCTTGAAAGAATTCCTGAAAAACCAAGCATAGGCATCATACTGGGCAGCGGCCTGGGAAAACTGGCCGACGCCATAACCGACAGGAAAGTAATACCCTATGAAGACATACCCAATTTTCTTATGTCAACGGCTCCGGGACACCAGGGCAACCTGATCTGGGGCCGCCTGGGGGGCAAAAACGTAATCTGCATGCAGGGCCGCTTCCATTATTATGAAGGATACGGCATGGAACAGGTTACTTTTCCCATCCGGGTATTCAAATTGCTGGGAGTCAAAGCCTTGTTTGTTTCCAACGCGGCAGGAGGAATCAATCCCCGTTACAAAGTAGGGGACCTGATGGTCATTAAAGACCACATAAATTTGCTGCCCAATCCGCTGATAGGGGAGAACAACCCCGACTTTGGGGTGCGTTTCCCCGACATGACGCGCACTTACGACAAAGAATTGCGCAGGGTATGCGACGATATGGCCGAGATTCACGGCATTCCCCTGAGGCACGGTACGTACATCGGGAGCACCGGCCCCACTTTTGAAACACCTGCCGAGTACAATTTTTTCAAAACAATTGGTGCCGATGCAACAGGCATGTCCACTGTTCCCGAGGTGATCGTGGCCCGTCATTGCGGGATGCGGGTATTCGGGATGTCCGTGATTACCAATGAGGCCCACGATTTTGGGGAAGATTTTGAAAATGATGGAGATGATGTTATTGTTGCAGCAGACAAAGCTGCCGATAAAATGGCGCTTTTATTTGCAGATATTATTGCCAATATGTAGGATTATTCAAAATTTTTTTTTATATTTGAAAAGTACGTTTTTAGTTTAAAAGAACCTTCATTATTTATCCTTATTTATGCGATCATTATTTATCCTGATCGGAGTGCTAACATTGTATCAATGTACGTCCGACATTTCAGAATTAGCCATTGATCCCATTCAACCTACTGTTCCCGTGACCGGATTGAAATACCCGGTAGATTTTCAGGTATTGCGGGCACCTGATCATGTAACTGATTCGGAATTTTCTTACCACAACAGCCCTGATTTCATGGGTCTTGTTTCACCAGAGGCAAACCGTATCACTGCAGGAAAGTTGCAATATTACCATAAAGACGGGTACCCTGCGAAATTTTTGTGTTACTACCCAAAAGCAGATATGCTTCAGGGAGGATCCGCGTATTTTACACCCGACGGGAAGACCGATATTATTTACGCTCCGGCTGCTTATGCAGGAACCATAGATAAACCCAATCCTGATTTTGGATTTCATTTTCAGCACAAATTGGCCGAGCTCAATTTGTCTGTCAGGACAGGTGATAGTTATGATCATGCAGAAGATGTTAAAATTCTTTCCATTGGTGTAGTTACTTACGGAAAACTGAAACTGAATCTGGATGGAACCCGGGCAGGATTACTGAGTCCGGATCTTACTGTGGAAAAAATTCTGTTGCCTGCCGTTAATGAATCCGGAACGGGCGTAAGAAAAGTTCTTGTGTATCCCCAGCAAAATCTGCTTGTAAAGGTTGAAATTGAAGAAAAAGGAGTTATCTTTACCAGTGAGGTTCAGGTGGATGTTCCGCAACCCGGAAAAACCTACAGCATGGAATTGGTCTATGGAGGCCCGGAAACAGGTTTTTCAGCCACTCTGGCCGATTGGCAGGACGGGGCCGATTTTGAAGGCACGCTTTAAGAAGATTGAAGTTCATTTTTTTAGTTGAAGATATCTCACCATTCGTTTAAGAAATAGGCGGTTATATTGAAATTCCGTATAATGTAACAGTATCCTTTGCAACTTTCATAGAATTAAAATTTGAATTCTATGAAAAGAATTATCCTTGCAACCTTTGCGTTGATAGTCTTCGCCGGTTGCGTCAAGGACCTCCCCTATGAAGATCTTCCCGTTCCCATACAGTTCAATGCCGGTCTTTCAGGTGTCAATACGCGTGCACCTATAGTGTCTGATGGCTCTGACCATCCTACTTCGCCCATTACCGGTATCCAGATACTCAGGGCTCCTGACGATGCCTCTTCTGCGACCTGGACGAGTGTTTCTTCAGTCGCAGCTACCGCAACGGTGGCCACAGACGGAAGTGTGGGTTCTGTTTCTTCTGCGCAGTATTACAACGCCAACGCCGGATTGAATGCGTATTTCATGGCGTTTTATCCGGTAGCCGGATCCATGTCCGCAAATACAGTGAGCTGGACCATTACCGGGCAGGAAGACATCATTGTTGCCCCTTCGGTTAGTGCCGGCAATAAAGCTTCTCCGGTAGCAGCCGCACTGGCTTTTGCACACAAACTGACCCAGTTGCAATTTGAGGTCATAGCTCAATCTTCTACAGCTCAAACCCATTGGGGTACATTAAGTTCTATAAAGGTCAATGCAGATACGGCATTGGAACTGACACTCAGTACCAATGCATTGGCTTCTGCATCTACTCCTTTGAATACGGACCTTGCGGCAGCTCAAAGCGGGGTTTCCTTTCCACTTACAATTCCTTATCCCCCTGCATCGGCTACGGCAGCCGGAATAGTCATGGTGCAACCTGGGACCCTGGGTACAATCAAGGTCACTACGGCCAATTCACCGGAACAAACGGTCAGTATATCCGGATTGACCACTACATTGGCCGGGAATGCCCATAAAATAACCTTGACATTCAACGAACTGGGCAGTATCACTTTTACAGCCACTCTGACAGACTGGGTTGACGGAACCGACGGAACCGGAACTTTGTAAACGAGCAGACGTTAACCGGTTTATTTTGGTGTGAAGAAGGTATTCCTCATAGTATTTCTTATAATATTCGGTTGTACTAAAGAAGCTCCCGAAAAAATTCCTCTCCCCCCGGATGAGGTTCAGGTGCCCATTGGCTTTGGTGCCGGGATCATCAATACCAAAGCGCCTATAGAATCGGTATCGGGAGTGCCCAGTACACAAATTGACGGGATACAAGTGTTGAGAGTAGAAGCTGCTAAAAACAGCACTCCTGTCTGGACTGCAACGTCTTCTGTTGCAGCTACCGCTTCATTCTTCACAACCGGGAATTTCGTTGTCACTCCGGCACAATATTATCCGGGCAATAAAAACACGTACGCGCATTTCACGGCTTATTATCCCGGAGTAAATGAGAATTCTGTAGCCACTACTTTATCCAACGGTGTAGCGACCTTTACCATAACCGGTCAGGAAGATATCATTTCGGCTCCCTCTGCTTCTGCACAAGGCAGTCAAAACCCAATTCCGGTTGCCCTTACTTTTTCACATAAACTCTCCCAGCTGCAGATTTACATCAAAGCTGCAAACGACGGTGCAATTGCTGCGTGGGGGAATATTACGGCCGTAAAAGCCTCTTCGCCCACTGTTCTCACACTGAACGTAACCTCACAGGCATTGGCACAACACAGTACTCCGGTTGTGTCCGATCTTTCTACCGGGGAGTCGCCCCAGGCGCTTACCACCAGTTCTGCTTCCTTCGGGACCATTTTGGTATTCCCCGGAACATTAACCCTTAAAGTTACTTCAGCCAACGTCCCTGAACAAACCGTTACCATATCCGGCCTTTCCAGTACCACTGCGGGTCATGCCCACCGGATTGACCTGACTTTCACCGCCACAGCCATTAATTTCAGCGCCACACTTACCGACTGGGTTAACGGAGCAACGGGTTCCGGAACGGTTGAATAAAAAGTATATTAACATAGTTATTGCTGAATGCAAAGAACCTTTCCTGCCGCTTTATTATTTATCCTCTTAGCGGGATGTTCCCAAACAGAAACGGAACAGGTCCCGGTTCCCATATCTTTTAATGCCGCTTACAATCTTGGGGTAGCAGTCACTACCCGGGCGCCCCTATACGATATCGACCAGATGGAGCCCATACAGATCCTTCGCTCCGACGGTACGGCCAATTATTCCGGCCATACGGCTCCGGATCTTACCGGTACCGTTGCAGCAGACGGCACAGTTACTCCATCAATTCCTCAATATTATGATGAAAGCGGGGCTCAGGCCAATTTCATGGCGTTCTACCCTGCAGCACGCACCATCCAGGGAGGGACTGCCAATTTCAAGATCACCGGGCAGGAAGACGTGACTGCCGCACAAAATGTGTACGGGGGCAGTTACAGCAGCCCGGCCACAGTATCTCTTGCCTTCAGGCACCTTTTGGCACAAATCCGTGTTTTAGTCAGCGCTCAAAACAATAGTGCCGCCTCTTCCTGGGGGCCCATTACATACATTAAGATCCAGACTGCCACATCTTTGGATATGAACCTGAATACCTGGCCTGCCCTGAATCCTGCATCAAACCCGGAAAACGAATACCTTCCCACCAGTATCGGGGATAATGCATCCCAGAACATTACAACCACCTATACTTCTGCCGGGAGCCTGATGATCCTGTCAACGCCATACCCTGTACAATTGAAAGTAAAAACAGCCAATAAGGCGGAACAAACAGTAACCACCAGCCTCTGGTATCTGGGCTATTCCAATGTATACACCATAAAGCTTTACTTCAAGAACAATTCCATAGAAGTGCAATGAGAAAATTACCCGGAATAATGGCAATAATGCTACTGACGGCTGGCTGTTCAGGAAACCGAATCAAGCCGGAAGAGTATCCCATAGCATTTGAGGCAAGTTTTTCCATGGGAACACAATTAGAAGCAAGGTCCAAAGCACCCGTTACCGGATTGGACAATATGGGAACCGTTTATATATGCCGCGCAGACGGCACGGTAGTGGATTATTCAGTACTCAATCAACCTACTTTATACGGCACAGTGCAATCAGACGGAACTATAGCACCTTCTTTATTGCAATACTACCAATCAGACGGAACACCCGCCAATTTTATATCCTATCGTCCGCAGGCCTATTCCATGAGCAACGGGATCGTGAATTTTCGCATAACCGGGCAGGAAGATATCATGTCGGGGGTATGCTGGTATTCCGGTAACGCGCAAAGTCCGGTGACAGTTACCTTCAATTTCAGCCATTTACTCACTCATCTGGATTTTGAGATCGTTGCAGAAAGCCAGGCAGCTGCCGATGCCTGGGGATCACTTACTTATATCAAAGTATCTACACCCACTTCCCTGGATTTGAACTTAAACTCCAAGCTGTTGGCTGCCAATGCTACTTCATTGGAACAATACCTGCCTTCCAGTATTGGTCAAAACGCATCCATCCCAATCACCACCACAATTTCTACCGCCGGCCACATGATGATCCTTCCACGCAGTGCCCAACTGGTGGTGAAGATCAAAACATCCAACAGTGATGAGATGACCATTCCTACCAGTTTATGGTACCTGGCTCCCGGTAATATTCACAAGATCACCCTGACCTTCAAGGGGAATGCTGCAGGCATTCCCATTACAGCCACTTTGTCCGGCTGGCCCGAATAACGTACAATCGTATTTTTCGTTTTATTTTTCCGGATCATATATGTAAATGTGCCGGAAATAAACTAAATTTGCAGGTTTAACAACATAAAGAAAAAGATATGTCAAAGAATAAGGAAATCAAGTTTTGTCTCCTGTACAGGGATATGTGGCAGTCATCGGGCAAATACGTTCCCATGGTTCATCAATTAAAGCAATTTGCCCCGCTGTTAATAGAAATGGGATGTTTTGACCGGGTAGAGACCAATGGGGGAGCCTTTGAACAGGTAAACCTGCTTTTTGGAGAAAATCCCAATGTGGCTGTGAGGGAATGGACAAAACCGTTACGTGCTGCCGGAATACAAACTCAGATGTTGGAAAGAGGGTTGAACGGGATACGTATGTTCCCGGTTCCCGCAGATGTGCGACAACTGATGTTTAAAGTAAAAAAGGCCCAGGGTGTTGACATAGCCCGTTCTTTCTGCGGACTTAACGATCCCAGGAATCTGGAGCTTTCCGTGAAATATGCCAAGGAAGCCGGGATGATATCGCAGGCCGCCTTAAGCATAACACACTCCCCGGTACATACCGCAGATTACTATCTGAAAGTAGTAGACGAGCTGGTCAAATTCGGAACAGATGAGATCGCTCTCAAAGATATGGCCGGTGTGGGCCGTCCAACCATGCTGGGAAAACTTACCCACGGGATTAAAACCAAATACCCTCACATCCAGGTGCAATACCACGGTCATTCCGGGCCCGGATTTTCCATGGCATCCATGCTGGAAGTCGCTAAAGCCGGTGTAGATGTAGTGGACGTGGCCATGGAACCCCTCAGTTGGGGGATGGTGCATCCGGACGTGATCACCGTACAGGCCATGTTGAAAGAAGCCGGGTTCAAAGTCAAGGATATCAATATGAAAGCCTATATGGAAGCCCGTTCCATGACTCAATCTTTCATAGACGATTTTCTGGGTCTGTTTATTGATCCCGGAAACAAAGTGATGACATCGCTTTTGGTCGGTTGCGGATTGCCCGGAGGCATGATGGGTTCTATGATGGCAGACCTGAAAGGCTTCCACAATGCCATTAACATGTCCCTAAGGGCAGCCGGTAAAAAAGAACTGACACTGGACGACCTGGTGACCATGCTGTTCCAGGAAGTGGAATACGTATGGCCCAAACTGGGATATCCCCCGCTGGTTACTCCTTTCAGCCAATATGTAAAGAACATAGCCCTGATGAATCTCATGCATATGCTCAAGGGTGAGGAACGCTGGAAAACCATAGACAAGAATGCCTGGGACATGATCCTGGGATATACCGGAAAACTCCCCGGGGAATTGGCTCCGGAAATTTTGGATCTGGCCAAACAACAAGAAAAAGAATTCTTTACAGGCAATCCGCAAAGCCAGTACCCCAATGCCCTGGACGAGTATAAGAAAGAGATGAAAGAAAACAACTGGGACTTTGGAAAGGATAACGAAGAGCTCTTTGAACTGGCCATGCACGACCGCCAATACCGCGATTATAAGAGCGGCATTGCCAAAGAACGTTTTCAGAAAGACCTGGAAGCCGCCCGTGAAAAAGCAAAGGCTCCCAAACTGGTGGAACGTCCGGTTATTGAAATGCCAAAGATAGATGTAGAGAAGGTACAGCAAAAGTATCCCGACGCCCATCCCGTACAGGCAGCCGCCAAGGGACAGGTTATCTGGGAATTCGCCCCGGAAGGGCAATCCAAAGAACCGGTCGTGGGAACAAAAGTCAAAGAAGGCGACATACTATGTTACATCCAGACTTATTACGGCATGGAACCCGTAAAAGCACTTGCTACAGGGAAACTGGCCGTGGTATCTGCCAACCAGGGAAGCCTTGTAGAAAAAAATGAAATTATTGGCTTCATTGCGTAAGATCAAAATAGCTTTACACTGGCAGATCCTCATTGGTATAGGACTGGGTGTGTTGTTCGGCCTGTTTGCCCATCAATACATCCACTATACCAAATGGTTGGGGGATATTTTCCTGAGGGCACTCAAAATGGTAGTCATACCACTCGTTTTCAGCGCATTGGTAATGGGGGTTTCCAGTGTGGGCAAAGCCGTTGATCTGGGACGTATAGCCGGAAAATCCTTTTTATGGTATGTGACCACTACTTTGATGGCCTGTACACTGGGTTTGTTGCTGGTTAATTTTTTCAAGCCGGGAGAGAATGTAGACTTACAGCTTGAAAAAACGGTAACCGAAATAGAAGCCACCAGCAATTCTTTCCTGGACCAGATCGTTTCCATTGTTCCCGAAAACATTGTCAACGCCATGTCGGAAAGCCAGATGCTTCCCGTAATCTTTTTTGCCATCCTCTTTGGATTTTTCATAACCAAATCGGGAGACAAGACCCGGACATTGTTGACGGACGTTTTTAACGGGGTTTACGAAGTCATGATCAAGATTACTTTCCTGGTCATCCGTTTTGCCCCCATTGGTCTGTTTGGCGTAGTATCCAACATGGTAGGGGCCCAGGCCGGGGATTCAAAAGCCATCGGGGTCATGTTCGGAAGCCTGGGAATTTACTCTGCAATCATTGCCGGTGGTTGCATTATCCACGGATTATTGACCATACCGGGGCTGTTTACCCTTTTTACCCGGAAGAATCCTTACAAAGTAATGAAAATGATGGGCACGGCTTTGCTAACGGCCTTCACTACGGCCTCATCGGCTGCCTCGCTGCCCATTGCCTTGCGCGATATCCAGGAAAAAGTAGGCGTGTCCCGCAAAATATCCAGTTTCTGCCTGCCCCTTGGAAACACTGTCAACATGGACGGAACCGCGCTTTTTGAGTGCGTTACTGCCATATTCATTGCCCAGGCTTACGGCGTGGAACTGACCATTGTTCAACAAATTGTAGTGATCCTGACCAGTTTGATGGCTGCCGTGGGAGCCGCAGGTATTCCTCTGGCGGGCCTGGTAATGCTGGCCGTTGTGCTGGAAGCCGTGGGTTTGCCTCTGGAAGGAATCGGACTGGTGCTTGTAGTACAGCAACCGCTGGATATGATACGTACTTCCGTGAATTTATGGGGAGATATCAGCGGAGCCGCTTTGGTAGCTCACACAGAAGGAGAAACTTTGAACCTGTAATGATGGACGGAACCCTTATATGTCCTGCCTGCGGGGCCCAATACCCGGAAGACGACGTTGTATGGCGATGCCGTTGCGGCAGTTACCTGGATCTGAAAGAAACGTTCCGGCCCGATCCTGAAAAATTTACAGGCACTCATTTCCTGCACAGATACAGCAGCGTGCTCCCGTTACGCGATCCCAAAAACGCCGTTTCGTTTGGTGAGTATGCCACACCGTTACATCCCATGACCTTCTACGGAATTCCCGTAAAAGTGAAAATGGATTACCTGCTGGCCACCGGTTCTTTCAAAGACCGCGGTGCTGCCGTGATGGTCAATAAATGCCGCGAACTGGGAATTTCCCGCATTGTGGAAGACTCGTCCGGAAACTCGGCCTCTGCCGTTGCAGCCTACAGTGCACTGGCCGGGATCCATGCCCACATCTTTATGCCCGCCGGAAACTCCTCGGCAAAAACCATCCAGGTAAGTACTTACGGAGCGACGCTCCACAAAATTCCCGGAAACCGTACCGATTGCGCTATGGCGGCGAAAGAAGCCGCTGCAGAGAGTTATTACGCGGCGCATACCTGGAATCCTTATTTCCTGCACGGAACCAAAACCGTGATCTACGAGATCATGGAACAGATGAACTGGACCCCTCCTGGATATATCATTATTCCCGTGGGAAGCGGCACACAGTTTTTAGGTATCTGGCTGGGCCTGAAAGAGATGAAACATGCCGGTCTAATAAAGACTTATCCCCGGCTGGTAGCAGTGCAAAGCGAACATTGCACACCTCTAAAAAACTTTGCGCAGGGCAAAATTACTCCGGAGCTTCCAAAAACACCCATTTTGGCAGAAGGCATTGCCATACGTCATCCCGCCCGTTTGTCACAGATTCTCCAGGCATTAAAAGAAACGGCAGGGGAGACGGTTACGGTTACAGACCGGGATATTGTGGAAGGATTGCAAATGGCTGCAAAGCAAGGTCTTTACATTGAACCTACATCAGCTGCTGCCATAGCTGCCCTTAAGCAGTACAGCAACCGCCTGACTTCCGCAGACAGGGCTGTGGTATCCCTTACCGGGCACGGATTGAAAGCCTCGGCACGCATACAACAAATCATTGGATTACAATAATGGAGTCATTGTCTTTCATACAATGGGCGCTGGAACACCTCAATTACTGGACGGTGGCGCTGCTTATGACCATTGAAAGTTCGTTCATCCCTTTCCCTTCAGAGATCGTCGTACCGCCCGCTGCATACCTGGCTGCCGCCGGGGACATGAACGTGGTATTGGTAGTGCTTTCGGCAACTGCCGGTGCCCTGGCCGGAGCCCTGATCAATTACGGGCTTTCCATATGGATTGGCCGTGCAATTATCTATAAATTTGTAAATTCGCGATTGGGACATGCCTTTCTTCTTAACGAGGATAAAATGATAAAAGCCGAGTCTTACTTTGTGCGTTACGGAAACCTTTCCACCCTGATAGGCCGTCTGGTGCCTGGCATCCGGCAGCTGATCTCCATTCCCGCCGGGCTGGCCCGAATGCCGATGGGTCGGTTTGTGCTTTATACATCTTTAGGTGCCGGTGCCTGGAACACCATCCTGGCCGTTATTGGTTATTCGTTGCACAGCGTAGTGGGAAAGGAACAGCTCATGGAAAAGGTTCATGAATATACATCACAAATATCCTGGGTGTTGCTGGGTGTTGGTGTGCTGGCCCTGGGGTACATCATCTGGAGGATACTATGGAAATAATTATTATACTGGCACTTATACTTCTGAACGGGATCCTGTCCATGACAGAAATGGCTTTCGTCACGTCCCGGAAATATAAGCAGCAAGCAGACGATCGCTTCCTGTCCACTATTCAGATTGGGATTACCCTGATCGCCATCTTGACAGGACTTTTTTCCGGTAACCGGCTTTCCGGGGACCTGGCAGCCATTCTTGCCCGGTGGGCGCCCCTTGAAAAACATGCTTACTGGATATCCAATGTTCTTATAGTAACCGTTGTAACATACCTGACTCTGGTAATAGGGGAGCTTGTACCCAAACGGCTGGGCATGATGGCTGCGGATAAAATTGCCAAAGCCATGTCCGGGTTGATGAAACTGTTGAGGCAGATCACCTATCCTTTTGTGTGGTTGCTTTCCAAAAGTACCAAAGGTATCATGATGCTGTTTGGACTTTCAGATATGAAAGAGGCCAAAGTAACGGAAGATGAGATAAAAGCCCTGATAGAAGAAGGCCGTGAAGACGGGGAAATCCGGGAAGTGGAACAGGAAATGGTAGAGCGCGTGTTCAACCTGGGTGACCGTACCATTGAAACCGTCATGACACACCGCAGTGATCTGGTCTGGCTGGATGTAAACGATCCCCTGGAAATGATAACAGACATGGTCAAACAGAATTTGCACGGAATTTATCCCGTTGCCGATGAAGATCTGGACCAGCTTTTGGGTGTGGTATACATGAAAGATTTATTCGGAACCATTGATAAAGAAGGATTTGATCTGCGTTCCGTAATCCACAAACCCCTGTTTTTACCTGAAAACTTAAGCGTTTATGCCGCTGTGGAACAAATACGGATTGCCTACAGCAAATACGCCCTGGTAACTGATGAATTCGGCAGCATCCAGGGGATGGTAACCCATTCAGACATCATGGAAGCCATTATTGGAGAATTGCCGGAAAATAAAGAGGATCACGACATCATAGCCCGTGCGGACGGTTCTTTCCTGGTAGACGGGCAATGTGATTTTTATGCCTTTCTGGAACATTTTGACATGGAAGACCTGGCAACAGAGCACGATTACAATACTTTGAGCGGGCTTATACTGGATAAACTGGAGCACGTTCCCGTTACCGGAGAAACGTTTCTTTGGGAAGGCCTGTCCATTGAGATCGTGGATATGGATATTGCCCGTATAGACAAAGTATTGGTCAAACCGGTTAAAAGTACTTCCCCAGATTAATGTAGAAGCCGAATTTGGCACCCGGATGAAGGCCGTATTCCACCAATACATCTATGGGACCCAACGGGCTGTCAAATGAGTATCCGGCAGCAGCTCCCAGCATGTACATGCCTTTGTTCCATTCTATTAGTTCCAGCGTTGAACGGCTGATCCTGGCCACATTTCCCTTGACCCAAAAATAATGATTCTGTCCCAGACGGTAACGTGCTTCAACACAAGTTGCCAGGAATTTATTCTCTACCACTTCTGTAGGCTGGAATCCGTAAAACGGCATTTGATGTTCCACATAATGACTGCTGTATGTACCCCCTGCAAAATTTTGTTTGAAAAAGGCAAATTCCTCACCATAGAGAAACCTTCCGTAAAGGGCGGGAACAATGGTCAAACGGTCTGTAGCCGGAACGGCAATATAGAGTGATGCGGAAAATGCAGAAAAAGGCATCCCGTCCCGGAATTTTGCAAAATCATCTGTATACAGGGCATATTCGGCGTTAAATTGTACTCCTTTGGAAGGGTAATACGCGTTGTCGTAACTGTCGTAACGAACACCTGCCCGGTAACTTATTAGATTTTCTTTCACTCTTGTCCGGTTAACGGCAGTTTCATTGATAGTGATCATTCGGGGGGACCTGAAATTTTCGTAACGGGCTCCCAGGTAAATATTGAAATTCCGGTAATAAAAGTTAGCTATGTCAACGTTGAGACGGTTTTGGTGAAAACGGATGTTGTAGGATGTGGTGTCACTGTTGGTGTACATATCTACATTCCCGTACCGGTAGGTGTACGAAAGACCAAACCTTCCCAGCCAGGCATCCTGGTAAAATATACCCGCATTAATATAGGGATTGGTGGAAAGTCTTCCCGTTACTTCCAGCATACCCCCTTTCAAATCACTTGGGGCAAAAATACCGTTCAAATACCCCGAGGCTATATCACGGGTGTCAAAACGGATGCCCACGCTGACGGCACTGCGCGACCGTTCCCGGCAATCAAAAGTCAGGTTGAAATGATCTTCTTCCTCAATCAGGGAATAGGTCAGGGAAGAAAAGCTGCCTGTTCCTTTCAAACGGTCCAGGGCCTCTGACAGGTCTTCACGGCTTATTGTGGAAAATTCCCTGAAGCGCAGCATACGCCGCAGGTTTTTATCATTGAGCGTGTTGATTCCGGAAAAGAATATATAGCCTACATGAATGCTGTCCCGTGTGGGATCATCGGTGTTTTCAGGCCTGTTTGGAGGCAGTTTCACATCGTCCAAAGGTGTGATTCCAATGAGCTCTTTCACGGCCATGATGGCATCCCAGTTTTCGCGGGCAATGCGTTCCCCCCGGATCAAGAGGGAATCTACGGCATTTTTTGTAAAACTGGCCGTGGTGTAGGGATGCGTGTCGGGATGAATGTACAGGTCTGTCAGCTTTTTGTTTTTATCAAACGTTTCCCGTCCAATCCGTTCCATCATGTGATCTACTATGAACAACAGACTGTTGCGGTCGGTCTCTGTAATGGTACCCCGTTTCAGGTCTTCCCGGTTCTGTGTCATCATGCTCACGTCCACGCCAATGATGATCTCGGCTCCCATTTCTTTTACAATATCGGCCGGGAAATTATTGATTACCCCGCCGTCAATCAGCACCCGGTTGTCTCGTTCCACGGTGGTGAAAGCACCCGGAATGGACATGCTGGCACGAATAGCCTGTGGGAGGCTTCCTTCCCGCATGACCACTTCATCTCCGGTCAGCAAGTCGTAAGCCACACAGGCAAAGGGGATGGGCAGGTCATCGAATGTTTCCATCCGGTGGTATCCAACGGTATATTCACTCAGCATGTCCATAACGGTACCCCCGCTGAGCAAACCCGTGGATATGTAAAATCGGTCTTTGTCAAAAGGAATGGTTATAAGAGTCCTGTCCGAGACTTCCTTTTCTGTGAAAAAGAGTTTGTCCCGGGTAATTTTATCACTCAGCAGGTTAAGCCAGTTTTGCATGCGCATGATGCTGTCCATGGCAGCCGGGCTGAAACCGATGGCATACATGCCTCCCACTATGGATCCCATACTGGTTCCTGCTATATAATCTATGGGAATGCCCGCTTCTTCCAGCACTTTCAGTACGCCAATATGCGCTATGCCTTTGGCACCGCCGCCGCTCAGCACCAGGCCCACCTTCTTTCGCCTGGGCACCTTCCTTTGCTCAGCAGGCGCTTCATCTGCCGTCAGTGCATCATTTGCTGCCGGCACAATCTCTGCCCCCGGCACTTTTTCTGCTGCCGGCACTGCTGCTGCTGCTGCTGCTGCCGGCACAACCTCTGTTGCCCGGGCTGCGTCCCCAACTCGGCAAATACCGTTAGCGTTTCCGAACATCGCAGCAGAGCAGGGAACAACGCACAAAAGCAAAATTCCCAGAAAGGATAGAGACTTCATTACCGGATTTTTTACAAATTTATCATATTCTGGAAATTTTCATAAATTTGTATGTATATGATGTATATAATTGGTGACGGTATCATTTCTCCTCTGGGAGCCACCACCGAGGAAAATTACCAGGCCGTCAAGGCCGGTTACACAGGAATCAGGCAGTTTCAGGCCGGTTTCCGTGGCATGCCCCATCCCATAAAAGCTGCCCTTATCAGTCCGCGGGATCTGGAAGCTTTGGCAGCTCCCTACTGCGGAGCTCGTACCCATGCCATGTCCCGTTACCGCCAGGCCATGTCTGCTGTCTTTGAGTCTGCCGTGTCCAATACCGTTCCCGACCAATATCGTAACGAAATACTGTCCAGCCGGAAGGTGGCTTTTGTTTTTTGTACCACCAAGGGAGACGTGGATTCTTACCGGGAATTGACCGATCATACCACCCGGCCAAGGCTGTATCCCTGGCACGTGCCGCAACGTATGATGGATGAATTGAAATTGCCGGGAAAGCCTTACGTAGTGATGAATTCGTCATTGTCAGGTCTGCAGGCCCAAATTGTTGCCAACCGGTTACTATGCAAAGACAGTCCTTACGATTTTGCGGTAGTCATAGGAGTGGAGTTGCTTAGTATGTTTACCATCAATTTATTACGAAGCGCCGGGCTCGTGTCTGAGCATTTTGTACAGCCGTTCAACGATACATACGACGGGACCAATCCGGGTGAATCCGCTTCCTGTATCGTTTACATGAGCGAGGAAAGGTATCGTAAAGACCGGAAAAACCTTTATTTGCCGGCTGTAATTAAATTTGTACGCGGGGTGGTAATGAGTGATCCCTGTTATGTCAAAACGCCTAATCCCAATGGAATAGTATTGCAGAAGACTATTCGCACGGTGATGCAAGAGGAGCATGTCAGGAATTTGTCTTTTGTGAACGTGCACGGTGTGGGGCTGAATAGTTTCGATCAAATGGTGCTTACTGCGCTGGAAAAGAGTGGATTGCGCAAGGTGCCCATGAATTGTTTTGAGGGGAATTTCGGTCACAGTTCCGGTTCTACCAGTTTGATGAACAGCATTCTGGGAGCAAAATCCCTGGAAAATGATGAAATATTGCCCACCCTGGGATTTCAAAAGAAAGAAAAACCTGAAAAAGTATACGTAGCAACCGAGGTGCTGTCTTCAAAAAAAATAAGTTGTCTGAACGTTTCCATGGGATTTGGAGGAGTGAATGCCGTGGCTTTATTTACCAAAGAAAGGTAGGTTATGATTATTAAGTCTTATTGCAGGATTACAAATCATTCCATTATTGTGGACGGGGAACGTCTTCCGAATCTTGAAAAATTAATGATGGGGCTTAGCGTGGGAGAGGATCTGGATAAAGTGTTCACACAGCTGAATGTTGATTACTCCAATTTTAAGAACATGGATGATTACAGCAAGCTGGGCTTTATTACTGCCGAGTTGCTGATGCGTCAAAACGGCTACGATCCGGAACAGGAGAAGACAGATATGGGTTTGTTTATCTATTCTCGTTCAGGTTGTCTGGGAGCCGACTATACTTTTGTCAGGGTGATAGAAGACCTGACTGTTAACGAAAGGGCTTATGAGCGGGTGGTCCCCAATGCTATATGCAGTGACATATCATGCCGTCATAAGATATGCGGTGAAATGGGTGTCTTCCTTTCCGACGGGTTTATTTACGAACAATTTTTCAAGACGGCTTACGGCCTCTTTCAAACCGAACCCGGGTTGAACACTTTGCTGGCCGGCTATGTGGAATGTTACGGAGGGTATGTATCTTCTTTATTGTGTTTATTGGGAAGGTCATCGGAAGATTCCCTTATTGATTATGACCTGAGGGAAGAACGTTTTTGTATTGAAATGTTGCGGATATATTGATTGTATTCAATCTGGTATTGATTTTGTGGCAGATTGTGTGTGAGGTATTGTTGAATTAAACGAAGTATTGTGATTGAAGATTTTCCAGAACATTTAAGACCCTATACAGATAAGGAAATACCCGGGGCCATGCAGCGGATTGCTGCCCACAGGTTTTTTCCGCTGGTAGCCGGGATCATCTTTCCCGGTATTACTCCCGAAGAAGCCAGAGATAAAATCCTTAAGATAAAGACCGTTTTTCAGTTCCAGATGGAATGGATGTACGCTTTTAACGAGCGTGTAATCAGTACAACCATGGAACAGTTTACCTACGATTTTAGTCCTGAAGTAAAACGTGACAGGGGATACCTTTACATATCAAACCACCGTGACATCATCCTGGATTCTTCCCTGTTGCAAATGGTTTTTGTATACAACAACCTGCCCACAAGTATGATCACTTACGGGGATAACCTGCTGATCAACCAACTGGCAGAAGACATTGCCCGTTCCAACAAAATGTTCAAGGTGGTACGCAAGGGAAACAAGCGGGCCTTGTTCAAAAATTCAACCCTGCTAAGTGAGTTTATCCGCAGCAGCGTAAGAGAAGGCAATTCCTGCTGGATAGCCCAGCGTAACGGCCGTACCAAAGACGGTATTGACAAGACTTCCCAGGCTTTGGTGAAAATGATGGCAATGAGCGGATCCCGTAAAAACCCGGTCGACAACTATGCGGCATTGAACATAGTACCTGTTACAATGTCTTACGAATACGAACCTTGTGATTACTTGAAAACCCGCGAGCTGCTGGCTCTGTCAGGCAGTGACATTTACGAGAAAGAAGAAGGAGAGGACCTGAATAGTATGTTGACCGGGGTCACACAATATAAAGGGCGGGTTCATATTCATGTGGGAGACCCCATTACCCGGGAACAGCTGGAACCATACAGCGGTGAAGATTTTGCTGCATTTTCCGCCCGTGTCTGTGATTTGATTGATAATCAGATAACCGGCAATTACCAGTATTTTCCATCCAATTACGTTGCATACGACCTGTTGCACGGAACCACCCGTTTCAGTGACCATTATACCCCCGAATACAGAAGTGCGTTTATCAAACGCATGGAAAAACTCTTTCTGGAGTCCGGGTCCGACATTCCATTTGCCGAATACCTGCCAAAAACGGGAATCTATACAGACACCCTTTCCCCGGAAGAACTCCAAAAGGCCCGGGAAATATTCTTAGGTATCTATGCGCATTCTCTGGAGGCGCAGCCGCTGGAGGCACAGCCGCTGGAGGCGCAGCCGCTGTAAATCTCAGAGATTCTGCGCAACGACTTTTCTCCTGTGCGTTTATTCGACTGGTTTACTGTGTATTGAAAATTTCACTAACGGTTTCTTGCGCAGAATCTCTGAGATTTTTGCGCTCCAACCGCACCCGGACACTCCCGTCATCGGCCCTGATACCATATATTATACGGTACAATCCGGCCGGCAGCGTGTGATCTGTGTTGAACAGCTGTTCCTGTTGCACACCTCCCGATTCATAGCCAAAACCCAGGGTACGGTAACGGCCGTTTTCCCAACGCTGTATGGTGAAATCCGTATCGTAGGCTGGAAATATGCCATCCGGACCGGGGGCTGCCTGCAGGCGCAGGTGGCGAGGGTGGCGCGGGCATCTTGAAGATGACGCGCCACTTTTGTTGGCTGAAATTTCAGATGCCTGAAACTCAGGTGTTTGCGTTTTGCCTTCCGGGGGTGTGGCGCGCCATCTCCAAGATGCCTGCGCCGCTGCCGCTGTTTCGCCTTTTTCTGCCACCTGGGTGCGTTTTGTGACCGGATCTATCCGGGCGGGGATGCCGGCGGTGCGGTAAAGTGCCACGCGCAAGAGTTCGCGGGAGGCCTCATCGGCAATTCCGTAAAGGGCGGTTGCGGCAGGAGCCACGGGAAAACCGCGGGGGTTCAGTTCCGGGGCTATTTCCAAAGTGTTTATGATGCTGTCTATGGCTTGCAATGTAGCCGGGTTCCTGCCGGGTTCCTGCATGCCGTGTTCACACAGGAGTTTCCAAAGGGTTTCCCGGTAGGGCAGGGGCGCTTCGTTGGCTATGCGGGGGTTCATGACGTAATCCCAATAAAATCGGGTGGTGTCGGAAACATCCTTCAGACGCAGGATTCCGTCAAGCCAATCATTCAGGGTTTCCGGAGTGGCTTCCAGAAAGTCCTTTTCATTGAGCATGGCTACCAGGCGCGTTGCAGTTTCCCGGTCAGATCCGGCCGGGATGTAATTCAGGAATGTTGCGGTATGTCCCGGCGGGTAGTTCTCCAGGCGGGCGATTCGCAGGGAATCGTCAATGGCGCAAAGCGAATCAAGCCGGGCTTTTAACGGGGCACTCAAGGAATCATCAAAAGCGGTTGCCGGCGGAGGTGTCAGCAGGTATTCTTCCAACCCGTTCACAGGTCTGGGATCCCCCTCAAGGACCAGCGTCAGCGTGTCAATGGAAGGCACCGGGTAAGGGGCTGCCGCATACCACGTCTTCCCCCCTTCAAAATACGCCTCGATGAATAACGTTCCCAGCCCTGTGGTCAGGGAAGCCAGGCCGTCGCCATCGGTCAGGCGTTCAGCCAGGGGGTAAAACTCGGCATAATTATAAAGTCCAAAAGAAACCTGCACCTCTTCCAAAGGAAGGCCGGAGGCATCCACCACGCGCACAACGGCTTTTTTGACCGGCGCGTAACGCTCCAGCACGTTCAGTTGTGTGTATAACCCGTTGAAAGACATGATTTCTTCCCCGAAGGAAGTCAACGGTTCATTGCCAGGCATTTGGTGCCAAGCGGTTAGCAAGCCACTGCCGGATGTTTGCCGTATACTGCCGGATTCGCTGCCGGATTTCGTATGCTTCCCAACGGTTTTGGGATCCCGCAGATCACCGGGCACAAACGTATGGACAAGCATTGCGCGGGAAGCCTCGTCCGTAAACCAACCGCGGTTCAGTTCCAGCTCGGGCTCGCAGGCGCCCAGGTAATACCACTTACCGTCCACCCAGGCTTCTACCCAGGCATGATTGTCGTTGGTGTGCGACCAGCGCGGGGCGTAAACCTGGCGGGCGGGAATGCCGATGCTTCTTAATGCCGAGACGGCCACCACCGATTCCTCTCCGCATCGTCCATAGCCGCGCGCGACCGTCTGGAGCGGTGCCGTAGTCCTGATGTCCGTGGGCCTGTACTCCACCTTCTCCCGGCACCAGTGATTCACTTCCAGAACCGCCTGGTACATAGTCAGATCCTTAACCCGGGGGTAGAGCTCCTTGTAAAACTCCTGGCGGGCATTGTCCAGGTACTCGTTATTCACCCGGGGCGGCAATACGTAATGCTTGAAAAGCTCCTGAGGAATGGTACTTCCCCAGGGCATATCTTTTGTCCTGAAAGCATGTTCCACAGCCTGTTGAAAATATTCCCGACTCTGTTCCGCCCTGTCGTTGAGCGGCATATATTCATACAGGTAATCTAGTGCCTGCTTCTGAGTAAACGTGTTGCAGGATGCCAGGAGCAGGAGTGATGCGAGCAGAAGGAAGCGGGGCAGAGGCAGGGGGCGGTGTGCATCTTCAAGCTGCCGCGCCACTTTAAATTTCAAGATTTTCATAGTTTTGATTATCAGTGTTTTAGGAATTTACGTTTTGAATGTGGCGCAGCAGCTTGAAGATGCCCGCCCTTTCAGACAGGTGTACAGCCGGAACTCCGGTTTCCCGGATGATGCGGGCGACGTTGTCTATTGTGACGCCTTTGCCGGCCATGATATTGATCCGATCGGCAGCTTGTTCCACCAATTTTTTGAGTACGGGAATGCCTTGTTCGGCAGTAGGGGCATGACCTGAAGTCAGCAGTGTATGAAAGCCGAGGCTGATGATTTGTTCCAGAGCGGAAAACGGATCCCGGCACTCATCAAATGCGCGGTGAAAGACCAGGGTGAGTTCATGTTCGGAATCGGTTGTGTCCATGGAATCTGATTGGCCCGTGGCCACATGGATCATCTTGCGCAAGGCGGGCAGGTCCGGATCACCGGCTGGCGTGAGAGCCCCGATAACCACGCCTTTTACTCGGGCTTCCCGGCATAGGCGGATGCTCCGGCACATTTCCTCCACCTCGGCCTGTGAATAACAAAAATCACCGGGACGGCACCGGATCAGCACGTGCGCATGAGATAAAAGATCAATGCGTTGGTTTTCAGCTTCAGATGCGGGTGGTCCGGGTATTGCGGAAGGGACAATGGAAGGCTTTTCGCGCAGGCGGGAGAGCCAGGCAGGGGTGAGGCCGCCGCATTCCAGAACCGAACAGAGTTCTACGCGGTTGGCGCCTTCCCCAAGCATGTTCAGGGCGCTTTCAATTCCGGTACAGCATACTTCCAGAAGTACCATAAATGTAAATACAGTGGTTGCTAAAAGCGAATTTAGAAAAAAATTGACTAATTTTTGCAGATAAAAAATTTATGGCTACTTTTGCAGCCCCTTTGATTCGTTAGCTCAGCTGGTAGAGCACAACACTTTTAATGTTGGGGTCCTGGGTTCGAGCCCCAGACGGATCACAAATAAAAGCCTCCTGTCCGGAAAACGGCAGGGGGCTTTTGTTGATTATGAGCGTTAAATAAGTGAACTTATGCTCAAAAGAGGTGGTTTGACGGAATCTTCTACCAGGGACAAAATTTATTTATGATTCGTCGTTTTTTTTGAATAAAACGTTCATTTTTTTTATCTTGCAATGCAAATTGCCTCTCTTATGAAACCTGAAGACCGACGTATACAAAAAACTGTAACTGAAACGTCCGAAGAGCTTTTTTTGCGTGGTGTATATTATTACGACAAAGGGCTGGACGCCAGAAACGCCAATGAAGATGGGGCAGACGCCTTTTTCAAGGAAGCCTTCGATTGTTTTGTGCAAGCGGCCGAACTGGATAATGTGCACGCACAGAATCAGATAGGTATATGCTATGAATTCGGAATGGGCGTGGGGAAAAATTGCATTAAGGCCATCGAGTGGTACACCAGGGCTGCTGAAAAGGGGTGCGCCAAGGCGCAGAATAACCTCGGCTGTTGTTATTGCCGGGGAGAAGGCGTGGAGGAAGACACGCAAATTGCCTTCGAATGGTGCCGCAAGGCCGCACGGCAGGGAAATCCCAAGGCACAATATAACCTCGGCGTATGTTATGACGAAGGCATTGGTGTGCAAAGGGATGCAGAACAGGCGGTTTACTGGTTCAAAAAATCGGCAGAGCAGGGATTTGTGCGTTCGCAGAAACGGGCCGGATTTTACATGGAGCTGGGCTGTTGTGTGCAAAAAGACCCGCATCAGGCCTTTGAGTGGTTCAAAAAAGCAGCCGAGCAGGGGGATGCCGAGGCCCAGAAAAATCTGGGCGACTGTTTTCGCCGAGGCACAGGCACCGAGCAGAATTACCGAAAAGCCTTCCAATGGTACAGCAAAGCCGCTTCGCAAGGGCACATTCAGGCCCAGATAGAAGTGGGCGACCGGTTCTTTTACGGGCAAGGCGTCATCCAGGACTATGACCAAGCCTTTTTCTGGTATAAAAAAGCTGCAGACCAGGGAGACAAGCATGCCGAAAATCGCGTAGGCTATTGCTATAAAGAAGGTTGCGGAGTAGACAAGAACGAAGAAACCGCCATGGAGTGGTATATGAAAGCCGCCAGAAAAGGCGACGAAGACTCCCTCCTGGCCATCGAACTTATCTGCCAGCTGCAGGATAAGAGGGTTATTTGAGAGGATCTATCAGGTCTATAAGGTCTATCAGGTTTATCAGGTTTATCAGGTTCATCAGGGGCCTAAACTCAATTGCGGGCTGCAAAACAAGCAGCAAACAATAGGGTGATTTCGAATAAACAATTAGGGGCATTAAATTCAATTGCCAATTTTGCTGCGGATCTGCTGCCGGTTTTGATGCGGATGTGCAGTTGGTTTTGATGCGGATCTACGGTTGGTTTTGATGCGGATCTACGGTTGGTTTTGATGCGGATCTACGGTTGGTTTTGATGCGGATCTGCTGCCGGTTTCGGACAAATTTCAAGAGATTGTTGGTGATTTTGGACAGAAAAATGTTCC
>Ga0209607_1001056_pt1 | contig 23279 bp, 22 predicted proteins | sample AD_UKC117_MetaG_FD_184413 | JGI IMG/M metagenome (GOLD analysis project Ga0209607, IMG submission 184413) | Active sludge microbial communities of municipal wastewater-treating anaerobic digesters from Hong Kong - AD_UKC117_MetaG (SPAdes)... | ecosystem: Engineered > Bioreactor > Anaerobic >... | reverse complement strand
TCGCCTCCGGGTCGGCCTCGTAACGGTCCATGAGACCCGGTCCGCGCAGTACCACCTCGCCGATCTCGCCCCGAGGAACCGACACGTCGTGGGCGTCCACGATCCGGACCTCGCGGGCACGCGCCGGAGCACCGACGCAGCCACTGCCGACAAGTTCGTCATGGTCCTCGTCGGTCACCCGCAAGTCGGCGCCGGTCTCGGTCATCCCGAACGCCTCGTACCACTTCACGCCCCAACGCTGCTCCAACTCCTGGTGGCGCGACGCAGGGATGGCCGAGCACTGCACGACCCGGACCCGGTGCGAGCGGTCGAGCGGGTCGGGGTGCATCTTCAGCAGCAGAGAAGGCATCGCGGCCAGGCAGTAGAAGTACGTCACATCGTGTTCACGCACTTTGGACCAGAAGGTGGACGGATGGAAGGCGTCCAAGACCACCAGGTGGGCGCCCGCCATCAGCGCAGCGACCAGGTTCCACTGCGGGTCGATGTAGGAGAACGCCTGCGCGGTGAGCATGGTGTCGTTGGCGCTCAGGTGCGGAAACCCCTCCACGAGGCCACGACCGATCTCGATCCAGTAACGGTGCGAGAGCACACAGCCCTTGGGTCGACCGGTCGTGCCGGAGGTGTACTGGATGTTGACGGTGTCCTCCGCGGCGACCCTGTGCTCGGGCGGGAGCCCGGTGCCCCGCAACTGCTCGACATCGAGGACGGGCACATCCGCAGCCGCGCTGCCAAGCGCCTCGTGGACGTGTTCGGCCAAGTCGTCCGAGGTGACCACAGCGGCGGCGCGGGAGTGCTCGAGGATGTGTCCGGCGTCCTCTCCCCGGTAGTGGGGATTCAGCGGGACCATCGCCGCTCCGAGTCGTGCGAGCGCCAACCACGTCAGCGGGAACTCCACCCGGTTGTGCATCATCACCGCCACCCGGTCACCGGCGGCGATTCCCCGATCGGCCAGCGTCGCTGCCAGGCCAGCGGATCGACGGCGCACGTCCGCGAACGTCAGGGACTCGCCGGGGTCGAACGTCCAGGCTCTACGGTCCGGCCATTCGCGGGCGGCACGGTCAACGGCGGCGACCAGATCCCGCTCACCCACCACTTTCCTCCTGGAACGCCAGCGCGGCCGACTCAGCCTCCCCGGTGGCCATCGTCGCGATGGCGGCGTCCACTTCCCGGTCGAGCGCTTCCGGTTCGGTGGAATCAACTCCGTGGTCGAGCAGCGTTTTGGCCAGCGAAAGGGCTGCCGAAGGCTGCCCAACCAGCTGCTGCGCGAGTTCGTGTGCGGCCTGCTCGTGGGTTCCGGTCGGGACGACCCTGTTGATCAGTCCAAGCCGATGTGCCTCATCGGCGGACAGGTGCTCACCCAAGAACAGCAGTTCCTTGGCCCGCACCGAACCCACTGCGCGGGGCAGCAGCGCCGAGATGCCGCCGGTCACACTCAACCCGACGCCCACTTCGGGGAAGCCGAATCGAGCGTTCTGTCCAGCCACGACGAGGTCACACCCGAGTGCGAACTCGGCGCCGGCACCGAGTGCGTAACCGTGGACGGCGGCGATGACCGGGCCCGGGAACGACCGGATCGCGCGGGTGACGTCCTGGATCCGCTGCAGGCGTTGCCGGGCCGCTGCCTCGTCCTCCACCGGCGCCGGTTCCTTCAGATCGTGCCCGGCGCAGAACGCCCGACCGCGGCCAGCCAGAACGACAACAAGGACTTCGTCGGTGCGCGCCTGTTCGAACGCCGCCAGCATGCCGTCGACCAAATCAGGTACCACGGCGTTGAGACGGTGCGGCCGGTCCAGGTGCACGGAGGCTATCGGACCCTGGGTTGAATACGAGACGCACTCGTTCACTGAATGACTCTAGCCGGACATCTGTTACGGCAATGGAAACGGCGCTGAGGTGCGGAACGACCTGCGACTTCCTCAATCTGCGCTGATGACCGGTTGGTTGCCAAATGACCGCCAAACTTCGGGTCACTTGGCAACCAACAGGACCTTTCGCAAGCCAGCGCCCGCGGCGGCAAGAACGATCCGCTCCAATTGCCCCCAAATTCCTTCTGCAACGGTGAGACACTGGCTGCATGCGCAACCTGGGTGTCGTACTTGTAGATGAAGCTCACCGGCAGGCCTGGTCGACCCGCCCCGAGATCGCGGCGCGGATGAATCCGCAGGCTCCAGCCGACGCGGGATATGTCACCGCCGCCGAGACCCTGCGAACAGCGGGCTACGAGGTGCGCGCCCACGAGGACGGTCTGTTGACGCCCGAGGCGCTGGCCGAGATCGACGTGCTGGTGATCCCGCACTGCTCCGAGGAGGAATGGGAAACCACCACCGGCGTCGGGTCGCCGGTCCACACCCCCGATGAACTCGCTGCGATCGAGGCCTTCGTCGACGCAGGCGGCGGTTTGATCGTGCTCGCGGAAACCGAGCAGAAGAAGTACGGAAACGTTTTGGGTGACCTCGCGTCATTGTTCGGGATCGACGTGGTGTCGACCACCGTTCAGGATCCCGTGCATCGGTTCAAGGACGTCAGCACCTGGGTGCTGGGCCAAGCCGGTCCGAAGACCGAGCACGATCTGCTTGCCGAAGTCTCCGGGGCCTGCTTTTACCGCGCCGGCGTGCTGCGGCTGACCGCACCTCAAGCATTCTCAGTGCTTGTGACCTCCCCGGAGGCGACCATCCCGAGTGCGCCTGTGGTCGCCGCCGTTACCAGCGGATCCGGAAGGGTCGTGGTCGCTGCGGATTCGGATCTGTTCGGCGACGACTCCATAGAAGACCTCGAGCACCGCAGGCTGTGGCTGAACCTCGTGACTTGGGCCGGGACTGGCAGCGCCGGTTCAGCCTCCGGCGTGGACGATGCCTCCGGAGCACTGCAGGATCAGGCGTGGAACGAGCTGGTTGCAGCGGTTGAGGAACTGCGCCCGTTGCAGGCCAAAGACGGCTCGGTCGGCGAGGATCACCGCGAGCGTGCGTCCGAGTTGGTAGACGAGATTGCCGCCGCAGTCACCGCACTGAGTCCTCGATTCCCGCAGCAGCAAGCCCACCTCGAGGCGACCGTCACCGACCTGATGTCCTGGCGTGACGCGGGTTTGGGCGTGCCAGACTTCCTCGACTCACTTCTGCTGTTCCACCCCGAGCAGGAGCGTCGAGACGGCGTGGAGCACTTGGCGGTGTTCCCGATGTACACACAGAACGGCAACCCCAACCGCAACGTCGAGGCCGTGGTCACCCGGACCGTATGGCCCGACTGGATCGCGCGGCTGGAGGCCGGCGACTACGACAACCCGGCGTTCGTCCCCATCGAGTTCGTGGGCTTCACGAAGGGGTACGACACCCATTCGGCGGTCCTGTTCCCGGAGACGGTGGCGACCCGCGAGACCGCCAAATTCACGTGGGGCGGCATCTTCTGCGATCGAGAGGCTGCGCGCTTCCGTCGCGTGTCGGCTGCTGCAGCGGATGTCCTGCAACTGTCGCTGCCGCCTGACGCGGAGCGCCTGCTGGCCGACCAGCGACTGGCGCAGGAGACCTTCATCCTGTGGGACCTCGTCCACGACCGCACACACAGCCACGGGGACCTGCCATTCGACCCGTTCATGATCAAGCAGCGGATGCCGTACTGGATGTATGGGCTCGAGGAGTTGCGCTGCGACCTCACCACGTTCCGGGAGACCCCCGCCTTGGAAGCCAAAGGGGCCACGCTCGCCCGGCACGTGCGGATCGCGATCCTGTTCGACCGGCTCTTCCGCTTCCCGACAACCGGCGAACGCAACCGCAATTACGACGGACTGGGGGGGCAGATCTTGTTCGCCTGGCTGCACCGAAACGGCGTGCTCCGGTGGCGGGACAACACGCTGAGCCTGGACTGGCCGCGCGTGTACGACTCGGTCAGCGAGTTGTGCGGCGAGGTCGAGACGCTCTACAACGAAGGCATCGATCGTTCCCGGATGGGCCACTGGATGGCCGCGCACACCTTTGTCAGTGGTCTTGTCCCCCCAGCACCGGCGTCGGTCTGGGCGCAGGGAGCGCAGGCCCTCCCGACCGAACCCCGCCTCGCAGTTGATGAGGTTCTGCCCGACGAGTTCCCGCTGAACGTCTTCTACGAGGCGCTGCGCAAGAAATTGGCACCCGTCATCGACTCGACCAGCGGCATCACGGGAGTCAGTGGATGAGCACATCGACCCCCGTGGCCATCGTCCTCGGAGCGGGCATGGGGGGGCGAGGCGTGTCGCTGGCGCTGGCCGGGCGAGCACACGTCATCGTCGTTGATCGCGACGAAACCCTTGCCGAAGCCGCTGCTCAAGCCGTGATCGCGGCTGGCGGCACGGCCGAGGCCAGCACCGTGAACTTGCTCGACTTCGATGCCGTGGAGGCGTTTCGTGACGACCTGCTCGACCGGCATGGCCGGATCGACGCGGTCGTGCACCTGGTCGGCGGCTGGCAGGGTTCGAAGACAGTGGACCGCAAGGCTGCTGAACAGTTCGCCGCCCTGGAGCCAGGCATCTTCGGCACGCTGCGGATTGCCAGTGCGGTGTTCCGGGAGGCGCTGATCGCGGCTCCATCAGGCCGCTTCTTCATCCTGTCGAGCGTTCAAGCTCAGTCGCCGTCCGCCGGCAACGCCGCCTACGCCAGCATCAAAGCGGCGACCGAGACATGGACCAAAGCGCTCGGGGCGAGTTTCGCCGACACGCCGGCACGGGCGGTGATCCTCGCGGTCAACGCACTCGTCAACGACGAGATGCGTGCGCGCAATCCTGACAAGGCGTTCACGACGTTCACCGACACCAGCGTCGTCGGCGCCACCGTGGCCGACCTCATGGCAGACCCCGCAGTCGAGAACGGTGCCCGTATCGTGCTGGTGCCGCAGGGGTAGAGCCGCTGCGGATGGGGTTCGGGACGCTAGGTGGGCTTCGGGTCGCCAGGTGGGGTTCGGGTCGCCAGGTGGGGTTCGGGTCGCCAGGTGGGGTTCGGGCGGCTAGGTGGGGTTCGGGACGCGCTGAACCCCATCGGACTACCGGAACCCCATCGAATGCACCGCGTGACGCCCAATCCGCGACTACGCCGACAGGGCAGCAACGATCCAGGCAGCCACTTCGGCCTCGTAATCCAGGTGCCCGAAACGTCCCGCCGGCCCGGAGTGGGAACCTTCCGCCGTTTCGACCCGGAACAGCACCGTGCCCGGCGACGTCGGATCGCCCGGATCCGCGCCCTCGCCCCAGCCGGGGTCGCTGGCCCGCAGCGCCATCACCCACTTCGCCGGTTCCCGGACCAGCACCCGGGGGTCGTGCAAGGCGCCGGTCACGAGCAGCGGTGGCCGGGCACCCACCGACGGCAGGTTCTCGTAGGGCGAGTAGCCGGTCATGTAGGTCAGGAACTCACGCTCGCGCGGGTCGCCCCATTCGTCCCACTCGTTGACCGTCAGCGGTATGGAAGGGTCCGACATGGCGGTCACGACATCGATGAACGGAACCTCGGCGACAACGGCCCGCCATCGATCAGGGCGCTGCGAGTACACCGCGCCCTTCAGCAGCCCCCCGGCGGACAACCCCCGGCTGACGATCCGGCGCCCGTCCACCAGGCCGAGCGCACCGTCGTGCGCCAGTGCATCCGCGACGTCCACGAAGTCGTCGAAGGTGGTGCGTTTGCCCAACAACCTGCCCTGCTCCCACCAGTCCCGGCCCATCTCGCCGCCGCCACGCACGTGTGCATGGGCGAACACCACCCCGCGTTCCAACAGCGGCGGCCGTGGCGTCACAGGCGCCGTGTAGTAGGTCCGCAGCATCTCGTCCGGCAGGTCCTGACTGGGCGCCAGGTTACTGAAGACGCCACGAGTACTCGGCGCCGGTCAGGTCGACAGACCACGCCACAATCCAGTGCCCCGGCCCAGACTCGGTCATGCGAACTCGGCATAGGAGGAACCCTCTTGCCCGGAAACGACATCGAGGTCACAAGCCGCTCGATCGGACCGCCTGAACGGTGAGCTATTCCACCGGTGGTCTTCGCCGATCTGCCCGAGTCATCCACAAGGTAGCCCCGAGCGCAAGCATTGCGATTAACACCACAGCCAAAGCGACCCCAAGCCGCAAGAGATTGTCGACGCTGTCGTCTGGATTTGTAGCGAAATCCCCGGCAACTGGGATCAGCGACAGCAGTGAGAGTGCGGTGATCACGAAAAGGAGTGTGTTGCGCCTGAAGGCGCTCGCAGCGGAGAACTGCTCATTGACTCCCTGGGCCAGTTCATCAAGACCTCGAATCCGCGCGAGCGCACTATCGAGGTCTCTTGAAGTTCGCCACGCCTCACCCGCTGCTTCCCACACCGCAAGAGGCAGGTCCGGCACCACCCGCTTACGTTCCGCAAAAGACGCCGATCGTGCGGCCACTTCCGCAGAAAGCAGAACGAGGCGCGGACGCAACTGCCGGACACTTCTGCCGCCCGATTCAGATACCTCCATCCAGATATCGTTCGTGACGCGGCTGGCTTGCGAAGCGACGTCGTGGACGGCGAGCCACTCCTCGAGCGCTAGAAGGATTCCCATCTGCACCTGTTCGACGACCGCGCTGGGAGAACTGGAGTACCCATGTCCCACTCGGATCGTGGTGCCTGGCACCCCAATTGAGTTAGCTACTTGCAGGCTTTCGACCTGTTCGAGATTCTCGCAATCCAGCAATATCCGATGCCACCAAAGCGGTTCGCCGCGGGGTATAAGTGGTGCGTTCGACGGCGGCGAGGCAGCGTCAAGGGCCTTAGTGAGACGGTTCGACAGGCCAGCAGCCGTCATGGTCATCTCTGCCTCAGAGGTCGACGTTGTCAATAGGTCCTCGAGCGACCCCTCGCCATCGGTCACCAACGCTCCGACTCCGCCGTCTGTCAGAACAATGGTCTGGTCCATGGCTACGTGGATGCTCACAGCAGTCGGGATGCCTGAACCGCTCCGGGTGACGATCTCGCGAAGGAGCTCAGAGGGATGCAGAGGGTGCTTTCTCGCTTTCGACGGGGGGCATAGTTCCTCGAGTGCACTCACCATCTCTTGGTCCGTCCATGCCAGCCGCCGGGCGGGGGGCAGGTAAAAGGGAATCAGCCAGCGCCAACGAAGCTGCGAGGCTTCTGCTGGGAGAGCATTCATGAACGGATGCTATCGGGCGTTTAGGTGCCGTCTGTCGACAACGTCCTGGTAGTGGTGGATTCTCGGGCTCAAGCGTGGCCGCGGTCGGATCGGCTTCGTTCCGCACGATCGTGGCGTGCCCCAGACTCGCGCGGGGACACCGAGCACGGAATCAGTGGGCCCGGTGTGGAAGTGGCCGAATGGCGCGGCGTGGGAAGGTAGGCGCCATGGTGGCATCAAGCCGCACATGACATTGCCTGTGGTCTGGTCGGACGATTGCCTGCTCCATGTGCCGGTGGGGGATGTGGGTGGGTGTGATGGCAGCGGGGACCGAAGTGTCCGAGCCAATCGAGGTCATACTGGGCGCCCTTGTCGACGCGGGCATCAGTATGTCCCGGCGACCGCCCACGGTCACAACTCCGTGCAGGCCGTGCACGACGCCGCACTGCTGGACTTCCTGAAGCACGGGTAGGGCCGAGTGGTGCCCTGCGTTTCCCGGCGGACCCGGCAGAGATCGGGTGGTTGGCTACCTGTTCCCCACCCCCGGGCAGCTATGGGCTTCCGATGCGGACGCCCACACCTGCCCACGCCACCGGGGCGCTTCTGCTACGACACCAGGACGTGGGCGGGGCCAGGACACCTACCGGGCTGCGCGGGCGTCGGCTGAGCGCGGCTCTGCCGCGATCGATCTGGTGCTAGCGGGAGAACCGGCCGCATGCGACGCGTTCGGCGACTCCTGCTACTTGAACAAGCCCGCCATCGCCGCCCAGGCGCTCCGCTCCGCGGGACACGACCGGGTGGCAGTGGTCGATATAGATGCCCACCACGCCAACGGGACGCAGGCGATCTTCTGCCAGGAACTCCGTAGAGCCTGGTCCCGAAACGGGCATTGTTCGGGCCCTGGCGGGCGACCGGGTTCGGTCCTTGTTGCGTTCCCACTGGCCGAGACATGCGGACGCGGTGACCGGGGTTGAGTGGGTCGGTACGGGTCGGCGATCGCCGCGCTGGGCCGGGTCTATCTCGGCAATGCGGGCTACTGTTCCTCCATGACGGACGGTGGGTGGGTCGATGTGGAGCGGGAGCTGCACAGGCTGGCCGCCGCTGATGAGTTCTCCGGCAGCGTTCTGGTCACCGAGGGCGACGCACGCTTGCTGGAATGTGGGGCGGGCTGGGCTGACCGGGCATATGATGCGCCGGTCACCACAAAGACCCGGTTCGGGCTTGCCTCGCTGTCGAAGATGTTCACTGCTGCCGCTGTGTTGTCATGTGTACGTGAAGACCTGTTGTCCCCCCACGACCGGGTGGTCGACCTGGTTCCGGCGCCGCGACGACCTCACCCTATGGCCGCCGACGCGACGCTGCACCACCTGCTCACTCACACCTCCGGGATCGGCGACTATGCCGGGGAGGACGAGGACCTCGACAACTACGTCGAGGACTACGGATCGCTGTGGGCCGACCGGCCTTCCTACCGCATGCAACGACCGCTGGACTACCTGCCGATGTACGGGTCTTTTCCACCAATCATGAAGCCGGGGTTCCGGTTCCAATACTGCAATGCCGGCTACGTCCTGCTCGGCCAAATACCGGAGGAGGTGACTGGGCAGCCGGTGATCGACGCGATCGCCGATCGGGTGCTCACGCCGGCCGGGATGGCCGACTCGGGCTACTTCCGACTGGACGAGGCACGCGTCGATGTCGCCACCGCATACCTGCCTAGGCAGCCTGAAGACCAGTGGCGGACCAACGTGTTCTCGATACCCGTGGTCGGCAGCGGGGACGGCGGTGCGTTCTCGACCCCGCGAGACGTTGACCGCTTCCTGAGATCGGTTGCCTGCGGACGCTTGCTCGGGGACGAGATGACACGGCTCATGGAGACCCGGCATGTCCGCGTGAGCGACGAAGTCTGGATGGATTATGGCCTGTTCGTGCATGAGGACGGCTCATTCGGACACGGTGGGGGCGATCCGGGGATCCGGATCGAGACCATGGCGCGTCACTGGCCCAGCCGCGACCTCACAATCGTGGTGTTGTGGAACCAGCAGTGCGCCCTCGGTCCAGTGTGGGAGCTGCTGCTGGCTACGACGTGATCTCGCCCTGCCGCTCACGCCCTACGCGGGCGCCACACGACCAGTGCGGTGGAGCGTTCCTCGCTCTCGTACTTCTGCAGCCGCGAACGTAGCTCCAACAACTCCTCTTCGAGGTCCAGCACGCGCCGGATCCCCTCGAGGTTCAACCCGTCCGAGGTCAACTGCTGGACCTTCTCCAGTCGGCGGATGTCGCGCACGCTGTAGAGCCGGTACCGCCCCGAGCGCTGCGGAGTGACCAGCCCAAGCCGGTCGTACTGCCGCAGCGTCTGCGGGTGCAGCCCGGACAACTGGGCTGCGATGGAGATCACGTATGCCGGGAAGTTCTCATCCATGACTCATCGCCTTTCGGTACTGCTCAATGGCCTCACGGGCCTCGGCGTTGAGATCAGAGGGCACCTGCACGTTGACGGTGGCGAGCAAGTCACCCTTGGTGCCGTCCTTGCGCGGGGCGCCTTCCCCGCGGATGCGGAAAGTACGCCCATTACTTGTGCCCGGAGGCAGTTTCAAAGTCTTCGTGCCGCCCAGGGGCAAGGGCACCTTCACCTGCCCACCGAGGGCCACATCGTCGAATCCCACGGGCACGGACACCTGCAGGTTGTCATCCTTGCGCGTGAACATGGGATCTGGTGCGACATGCACGGTGATGAACAGGTCGCCATTGTGGCCACCGCGTTCACCCGGGGCACCCTTGCCACGCAGGCGGACCTTCTGGCCGTCCTTGACCCCGGCAGGGATGCGCGCGTTGACAAGTGTGCTGGACGCGGCTCGGCCTGACCCGTGACACCGCGTGCACGGATCGTCGACGACCAGCCCTCGCCCCCGGCAGTGCGGGCATGGTTCGGCGAACGCGAATCCCCCAGCATTGCGAGTCACGGTGCCCGTGCCCTCACAGTCCGGGCACACACGAGGCGTGGTACCGGCCTTGGCGCCGGTTCCAGCACAATCCGGGCAAGCCTCCTCGCTGGTGAGGCGCATGGAGGTCGTCAGACCGCGCAACGCCTCGGGGAATGAGATGTTGACATCGGCTTCGATGTCCTGGCCGCGCCTGGCCTGGCGCTGCGCACCGCGTCGGTTGAACAACCCAGACAACGTCTCGCCGAAGTCGCCGGCGTTCCCGCCCGCGCGCCGGAAGATGTCCCCAAAATCGAAGTCCGGGCCCGGTCCCGCCGCACCCGGCATCCGGTAACCGCCAGACGACATCATCTGACGGGCCTCGTCGTACTCGGCGCGCTTCTTGGCATCCGAGAGCACATCGTTGGCCTCGGAGACCTCCTTGAAACGCTCCGCGGCCTTGGGGTCCGGATTGGTGTCCGGGTGCAACTCGCGAGCGAGCTTGCGGTAGGCCTTCTTGATCGCGGCGGAGTCAGCGTCCTTGGGGACGCCAAGGACCTTGTAGTAGTCCTTCTCCATCCAGTCCTTCATACTCATCGGCGTCCCTCCTTCCGCTTACTCTTCGACACCGACCCGGGCCGGGCGCAGGACCCGGCCGCGGAACAAGTACCCGACTCCGAAGACCATCGACACCCGCGGTGCCTCCAGGCCTTCTCCCTCGCTGTGGGTCATCGCCTCGTGAATCGTCGGATCGAACGGGTCGCCTTCGGCGCCGAACGCCTCGAGGCCCAACTTCTTCGTCGTCGCTTCAAGTTGATCGCCCACGCTCTTCAACGCGCCCTCGTACTCACCGTGCTCACGAGCACGGCCGAGGTCGTCGAGGATGGGCAACAGCTCGTTGACGACCGCGGCGGCGGCCAAGTCGTTGACCGATTGCCGGTCGCGGTCCACGCGCTTGCGATAGTTGGCGTACTCCGCGGTGACCCGCTGAAGATCGGCGGTGAGTTCCTCGACCTTCGCCGATTCCGACAGCGAGCCGACGGGCTCGTCACCTGGTGGTGGAGGTGGGGCTGCCGCCGCAGCGGCCTCCGGGCGCACCTCGCCGGTTTCCGGGTCGATGCGTCGCTTGTCCGTGACCCGGACGCCTTCCTCGGCGCCCGGGTCCTGGTCGAACTCGGTCACTTCTGCTCGTCCTCGTCAATGATCTCGGCGTCAACGACATCCTCGTCACCGGACTGCGGCTGCTCGCCGGCCGGAGCGTCGGACGGGGCTGAAGCCTGCTGCTGGTACAGCGCGGCTCCCAGCGCCTGGCTGGCCGTGGCGACCTTCTCCACAGCAGTCTTGATGGCGGCGACGTCGGTGCCCTCAAGGGCCTTCTTCAACTCAGCCAGCGGCTCGTCGACGTTGGCCTTGGCGTCTGCTGGGACCTTGTCGGCGTTGTCGGCCAGGAACTTCTCGGTCTGGTAGACCAGCTGCTCGGCGCCGTTGCGGGTCTCCGCCTCTTCCTTGCGTTGGCGGTCCTCTTCAGCGTGCGACTCGGCCTCGGCCATCATGCGGTCGATGTCCTCCTTGGGCAGCGCGCTGCCACCGGAGATCGTCATCGACTGCTCCTTGTTCGTGCCCAGGTCCTTCGCGGTCACGTGCACGATGCCGTTGGCGTCGATGTCGAACGTGACCTCGATCTGCGGCACGCCACGGGGCGCGGGCGGCAAGCCCGTCAGCTCGAACGTGCCGAGCTTCTTGTTGTAGGCCGCCATCTCACGCTCGCCCTGGAACACCTGGATCAGCACCGACGGCTGGTTGTCGTCGGCGGTGGTGAACACCTCGGAGCGCTTGGTCGGGATGGTGGTGTTGCGCTCGATGAGCTTGGTCATGATCCCGCCCTTGGTCTCGATGCCCAGGCTCAACGGGGTGACGTCGAGCAGCAGCACGTCCTTGACCTCGCCGCGCAGAACACCTGCCTGCAGGGCGGCGCCCACCGCGACAACCTCGTCGGGGTTGACGCCCTTGTTCGGGTCCTTGCCCGCCAGTTCCTTGACCAGGTCGACGACCGCCGGCATCCGGGTGGAACCACCCACGAGCACGACGTGGTCGATCTCGGCCGCAGAAACTCCGGCGTCGGACAGGACCTGCTTGAACGGGGTACGGGTGCGCTCCAGCAGATCAGCAGTCAGCTTCTGGAACTGCGCACGCGTCAGCGTCTCGTCCATGAACAGCGGGTTCTTCTCAGCGTCCACCGTGATGTACGGCAAGTTCACCGACGTCTGCTGCGAGCTGGAGAGCTCGATCTTGGCCTTCTCGGCAGCCTCCCGGATTCGCTGCATGGCCATCTTGTCCTTGGTCAGGTCGATGCCGTGCGCGTTCTTGAACTGCTGCACCAGGTAGTTGACCAGCGCCTCGTCCCAGTCGTCACCACCGAGGTGGTTGTCGCCGTTGGTGGCCTTGACCTCGACCACGCCGTCGGCGATCTCCAGCAGCGACACGTCGAACGTGCCACCACCGAGGTCGAAGACCAGGATGGTCTCTTCCTTCTCGACTTTCTCCAGGCCGTAGGCCAGGGCAGCCGCGGTCGGCTCGTTGATGATCCGCAGAACGTTCAGACCAGCGATCTCACCGGCCTCCTTGGTGGCCTGGCGCTGGCTGTCGTTGAAGTATGCGGGAACCGTGATGACCGCGTCGGCCACCGGCTCACCGAGGTAGGCCTCAGCGTCGCGCTTGAGCTTCTGCAGCACCCGCGCGCTGATCTCCTGCGGGGTGTACTTCTTGCCGTCGATGTCGACGTTCCAGTTCGTGCCCATGTGGCGCTTGACCGACCGGATCGTGCGGTCGGAGTTCGTGACGGCCTGCCGCTTGGCGACCTCACCGACGAGCACCTCGCCGTTCTTGGCGAAGGCGACGATGGACGGGGTGGTCCGGGCGCCTTCCGCGTTGGCGATCACAGTGGATTCGCCACCTTCGAGTACCGACACCACGGAGTTGGTGGTTCCGAGGTCGATGCCTACTGCTCGTGACATGTGGATTTTCCTCCAGTTGGGGTTTGTAGTACGTCTGGTATCCAGTGTGAGGGACGTGACGTGGTTTGTCAACAAGTATGAGTGTAGGTGACTCAATGTTGTGCCCACCGTCGGCGCCCAGACGGTTCGGGAGGGGTGACGCGAGGGCTGGCGGCCCTCGCACGCTCGCACGACGGGGACACCGGCACGGTCCGGCACCTAGACTGCGCTCGTGGTCTTCAAAGCGGTCGGTGACTCCAAACCCTATCCCGAACACAACCTCACGCTGACCCAGTGGGCGCAGCTCCCGCCGCAGCAGTTGCGGCTCAACGACCTCATCACCACCAAGTCCCAGCTGGACCTGCACAGCCTGCTCAGTGAGGACAGCACGTTCTACGGCGACCTCTTCGCGCACGTTGTGCGATGGGAGGGCGATCTGTACCTGGAGGACGGCCTGCACCGGGCGGTACGGGCTGCTTTGCAGCAACGACCGACCCTGCACGCCCGCATGCTGGACCTCGACAAGTCCTGACCTGCTGGCCGCCGCGGCACCCCGGTATCGTTGTCTGCGGTGGCGTGTCCGAGCGGCCAAAGGAGCACGCCTCGAAAGCGTGTGTGGGGGCAACTCCACCGTGGGTTCGAATCCCACCGCCACCGCGTACGAAGCCCCGGCTCCGAGCTTGCTCGGGGTTGGGGCTTCGTTTGTGGTCGCGGCCGGAACCGGGGAGGAGGCCCGCCCTGGCGGGCCGACGGAGTCCCACCGCCACCGCGTACGAAGCCCCGGCTCCGAGCTTGCTCGGGGTTGGGGCTTCGTTTGTGGTCGCGGCCGGAACCGGAGCTGCGCTGCTGGCGGGCCGACGGAGTCCCACCGCCACCGCGTACGAAGCCCCGGCTCCGAGCTTGCTCGGGGTTGGGGCTTCGTTTGTGGTTGCGGCCGGAACCGGAGCTGCGCTGCTGGCGGGCCGACGGAGTCCCACCGCCACCGCGTTTGTGGTCGCGCATGGAACCGGAGCTGCGCTGCTGGCGGGCCGACGGAGTCCCACCGCCACCGCTCACCTGGCATCCGTTGGAGTTGCGCACATCCGTTGGACAAACGCATAGCAGGATTGTCCTGGCTGCGGGACCCGGGGCTGGGTCAAGCAGCCACCGGTGGTGCGCCTGACGGGTGTACCGGTGTTCGGGCGTCCGGCGGTGGCGGCCTGGCACACGCTTCGCCGTCCTGCCCTAACAGTGTGTGTGCGGGGGGGTCGTGAACCACCAGTGATGCCCGGATCGCCGCGCCGCGAGGCTCGGTGACCCACCGAGGTGGTGGTTGACCACGCAGGTAGGTGAGTATCGGCGGGCGGTGTCGGTGGTGGCCGCGGCTTCTTGTCGAAACGACTCCTGACCAGCGGGTCGGTCCAGCCTGGCCATCAGATGGGGGCCACCGGTCGCACCCTCGGCTCCGCTGCGGCCCCCATCTGATGGAAGAAAAGGGACATAAGCCCCACAGTGCACGCCGTGGCCATCACATCGGGGCCGCCGAGGGTCTCACCGCCCCCGCTGCGGCCCTCATGTGATGGCGGTAAGCGGTAGACGCTCTGGTGGCAGGGGCGTCTGCCAGCCATTGGCCACGTTGGGCTGTAACGGGCATGCCGTCAACGACACGATCCTGGCCCACGCTCAGCTGCTGGTCGACGCTCCCGAACGGATCGGCCCGATCCAGGCGACCGGGAAGGACCAGACGCTGTTCAACCGGGAGTACCGCACCCAGCAGTGGGCGACCACGTTCGACTTCCCCCCGAAATCCGAAGTGCCACATGACTCCAACGCCCATCGACGGAATTTCCGCCTGCGGTCGCGGCCGAACCGTCGCGCCAAACCTTGCGACGAAGCCGACCCCGCGACTCCCCGCTAAACCCGCAGTGCCTCCGCCATCGGGTAGCACATCTCCTGCCCGTGCAGGATCCCGATGGTCCCGCCGTTCAGCGCGCCTTGGCAAGAGCAGGGCCGCTCGGAATTCACCGTCCAGCGCAGAAGCTTCACGAAGAACCACGTGCAGGTCAAGGCGTACACCGCCAGAAAGAACATGAAGACGACCATGACGTACTCCTCACAGCGAATTGGCTAAGTGTGCGCCAGGATCAGCGAGCGTGCAAGCGCCGAGCCTGTGCCGCAACCACCCCCACGCGCGGCTCCTACCAGACCGAGTCCTGCGGCTGGAGCGCTTCCGCCGCCGGATAACACATGCATGGCCCATGAACGAACTCCACACCCGCACCCATCACACCGCGGCATGAACATTCCTGTTCACCCTTCACAGCCCACGACACGAGCCTGACCAGGAACACCAGACACACCGCAGCCCACAGTCCGGTCACAATGATCAGTCCGGTCACGACACTTCTCCCGTCCCGCAACGTGCCAATGAGCACATGCCCGCGTTTACCCACCGGCGACGGCCGCAAACGCGTCAGTCGAAGGACTTGGCGGTCAGCGAGATACCTAAGGCCACCAGCACCAGGACCGCGAATCCCACCCGCAGACTGGAGAACTCCCCGATCACTCCGACCAGCGGTGCACCGACCACGAAGCCGATGTAGTTGCCGATGTTCACGCGGGCAACGGCGATACCGGTGTTGCCCGGATCGTGGTGCGACGCGGCGACGAAAGCCAGCGGAAGCACCGGACTGATGCCCAGGCCGACCACCGCGAAGCCAGCGATCGCGACCACCGCCGTCGGCGCGAGAGCCACGATCAGCAAGCCCACCGCAGCCAGAAGTCCGCCCGCGGTGATGATCCATTGCGCCCCCTGACGGCGCACCAGACGATCGGCGAAAACCCGCCCGATCAGCATGAACAAGGCATAGGCGGCGTAGGCCAGGGCCGCGATCGACTCGGTGCTACCCAACACGTCGGTGAGGTCCAGCGCCGACCAGTTGGAGACCGACGAGTCGATGATGAAAGCGCCGACGACTGCGGTGCCGAAGATCAGCAGAGGCCGCCATGGCACAGCGGCGGACACCGCCAACGGATCAGGTGCGACCGCGTTGGCAGCCTCTCCGCGCACGAAGCGGGTGGACGCGATCAGCCCCACCGGAATCAGCACCAACGCCGTCACCGCGAAGAACACCAACAGGGACAGGGACGTGGCTGCCACGATCGAGGCGGCGATCGCGCCGAGGATGGTCGCCAGGCTCCACCAGGCGTGGAACGAGGCCATGACACTGCGTCGCATCAATGCCTGCACGCCGATGCCCTGCATGTTCATCGTCGCGTCGACCGAGCCTAGGCCGAAGCCGAGCAGAGCCAGTGAACCGAGTAGCCCGGCGAATGAGCCCGCGGTCGTGGCCGCACCGACGAAGACCAGGGCACTGCTCACCAGCACCGCGCACAGGCGCAGCACGACCGCGCTGTGAAAACGCACCGCCAGCAGTCCGGCCACCACACTGCCGACACCGGCGAGGATGGGAACCGCTGCCAGGATGAGCGCGAGACTGCCCTCCGACAGGTCGAACGTGTCCTGGATTGCGGGAATCCGGGTGATCAATGATGCGAAAGCGAACCCCTGGCAGAAGAACGCGGTGCTGACAGCAACCCGGTGGATGTTCACTGGCGGCGCTGCCTGAAGAAGTCCTCCAACACTGCCGAACATTCCGCTTGGCGCACACCGCCCACCACTTCAACGGCGTGGTTGAGTCGCGGGTCTCGCACAACGTCCCATAGTCCACCCACGCCGCCGCCTTTGTCGTCGAATGCGCCGAAGATCAGCCGTTCGACCCGGGACAGCACGGCCGCTCCAGCACACATCGTGCACGGCTCCAGGGTGACCACGAGCGTGCAGCCGGTCAGACGCCAGTCGCCCAGAACGGCCCCCGCCTCCCGCAGGGCCAGGATTTCGGCGTGTGCGGTGGGATCGTGGTCGGCCTCCCGCCGGTTCACCCCGCGTCCCAGAATCTCGCCGGCCGGACTGAGCACCACTGCCGCGATCGGCATTTCCAGATCAGGCTGCCGGGCGAGGTCCAACGCCACGCCGATCGCCTGCTCCGGGTTCACGACGTGACGATGCCGAAAAGGCGATCTCCAGCGTCGCCCAGCCCCGGCACGATGAAGCCGTGTTCGTTGAGCCGTTCGTCTACTGCGGCCGTCACCAGCGTGACGTTCATGCCGTCGGTCTCCTTCTCCAGGCGCTCGATCCCCTCCGGCGCGGCGAGCAGCGTCACGATGGTGATGTCGGTGGCGCCGCGTCCCCACAGGACGTGCAGCGCGTCCGCCAGGCTGCCGCCGGTCGCGAGCATGGGGTCGACGACGTAGACCTGCCGCCCGGTCATATCTGCTGGCATCCGGTCGGCGTAGATCTTGGGCTGCAGCGTGCGCTCGTCGCGCAGCATCCCCAGGAACCCGACCTCGGCGCTGGGTAGCAAGCGGACCATCCCCTCGAGCATGCCAAGACCTGCGCGCAGGATCGGGATCAAGATCGGCGGCGGACTGGCCATGGCAACGCCGGTCGTGGTGGTCAAGGGAGTGTTCACCTCGACGGGCACGACCCGGATTCCCCGGGTGGCCTCGTACGCGAGCAACGTCACGAGTTCGTCGGCAAGTCGGCGGAAGGTCGGGCTGTCCGTCGATCGGTCGCGCAACATGGTGACCTTCTGGGCGATCAACGGATGATCGGCGACGAACGTTCGCATAACCGCATCGTGGCACACGGGCGGTGGCGCCCGTGTCCGAGTGACTTTGGTCTGATTCGGTCACCCATTGACGTCCCGCGTCCAAAGTCCCGGTCCACACAGGTCCAACCCGCGCTCCAGACATCAAAATCGACCCGATAAGTTCGTTAATGATCGGCGGCGTCAGGAGGGTGACTCGTGCGTATCGGTGTCCCTAAGGAATCAAAGTCAGGCGAACGCAGGGTTGCTGCGACGCCCAAGACGGTTGAGCAGATGCTCAAACTCGGCTACGACGTGTCCATTGAGACCGGGGCCGGGCTCGAAGCGTCGTTCGATGACGCAGCATTCCAGGCAGCCGGGGCCACGATCGTCGGTGACGAGATCTGGCAGGCCGACATCATCCTCAAGATCAACGCTCCCACCCCTGAGGAAGTCGCACGACTGCATCAGGGCCAGATTCTGATGAGCCTCTTGGCGCCCGCACTCGACCCCGACCTCGTGCAGGCTCTGTCCGCACGCGGCGTCACCGCCTTGGCGATGGACGCCGTGCCCCGTATTTCGCGCGCGCAATCCCTGGACGTCCTGTCCTCGATGGCGAACATCGCCGGCTACCGAGCGGTCATCGAGTCCGCCAACGAGTTCGGCTCGCTGTTCACCGGGCAGGTCACGGCAGCCGGCAAGGTGCCGCCGGCAAAGGTCCTCGTGGTGGGCGCCGGAGTCGCCGGCCTCGCCGCGATCGGTACGGCCAGCAGTCTGGGCGCAATCGTGCGCTCCTTCGACGCCCGGTCAGAGGTCGCCGAGCAGGTCGAGTCGATGGGCGCGGAGTTCCTGCGCATCGACGTTGAGGACACCGGGCCCAGCGCGACCGGGTACGCCAAAGAGATGGGCGAGGACTTCAACCGCAAGGCCGCGGAACTCTACGCAGAGCAGGCCAGGGACGTAGACATCGTCATCACGACCGCCCTGATACCCGGTAAACCCGCACCGCGGCTGCTGACCGAAGAAATGGTCGCGTCGATGAAGCCCGGCAGCGTGATCGTGGACATGGCCGCGGCCAACGGCGGCAATGTCGCCGGTTCCCGCCCCGACGAACGCGTGGTGACCGACAACGGCGTCATCATCCTCGGATACACCGACCTGCCAGGACGCCTGCCCACCCAGGCCTCACAGCTGTTCGGCACCAACCTGGTGAACACCCTCAAACTGACCACGCCGGGCAAGGACGGTCAGTTGGTGCTCGACCTCGACGATCCGGTTGTACGGGGAATGACCGTGGTGCAGTCCGGCGAGGTGCTCTGGCCGCCGCCGCCGGTCCAGGTCTCCGCGGCACCGGCCGCTGCCGCGCCGCCCGCGGAGCCCCCGCCGCCGAAGAAGAAGATGTCCGATGGGACCCGCCTGAGCCTCATCGGCGGCGTCGCAGCCGTCTTCCTGCTGATCTCAGCGTTCTCACCGGAGCCTTTCCTCGGGCACTTCATGGTGTTCGCCCTGTCCGTGGTGATCGGCTTCTACGTCATCGGCAACGTCCACCACGCCCTGCACACGCCGCTGATGTCGGTCACCAACGCGATCAGCGGCATCATCCTGGTGGGCGCCTTGCTGCAGGTCGGCCACGAGGACTTCTGGGTCTCCGTGCTCGCGTTCATCGCGATCCTGGTGGCGAGCATCAACGTGTTCGGTGGGTTCACCGTGACCGCCCGAATGCTCGAGATGTTCAAGCGTGAGGACGCGGTCCGATGACGATCACCCTGGTCCAAGGGGCCTACATCGTCGCGGCGCTGCTGTTCATCCTCGCGCTGGCCGGTCTGTCCCGGCACGAGAGCGCCCGCATGGGCAACCGCTACGGCATCATCGGCATGACCATCGCACTGGTCATCACGATCATCGCGGCGACCGCCGGTGTGGATGCCGTGGGTGAGGCGAACGACACCTCCGGCAGCGGACTCATGGGCCTCGGGCTGATTGCCGCGGCCATGGCCGTCGGCGCCGTGATCGGAATCTGGCGGGCCCGCCGGGTCGAGATGACCGGCATGCCCGAACTGATCGCGATCCTGCACAGTTTCGTCGGTCTGGCGGCCGTGCTGGTCGGCTGGAACTCTTCGTACGAGAAGAACGTGCCCTACCCGGCGATCCACGACGGGGAGGTCTTCGTCGGCGTGTTCATCGGTGCGGTGACGTTCACCGGCTCGATCGTGGCGTTCCTCAAACTGTCGGCCCGGATCAGTTCCGCGCCACTGATGCTGCCCAAGCACAACGCCATCAACCTGGGCATCATCCTGATCTTCTTCGGCATGACCGCGGCCTACATCGCCACACCGGCCGACGACACGGTCGTGCGGCAGACATTGCTCGGTGTGATGACGGCCTTGGCCTTGTTCCTCGGCTGGCATCTGGTCGCGTCGATCGGTGGCGGGGACATGCCGGTCGTGGTGTCCATGCTCAACAGCTATTCCGGCTGGGCGGCCGCAGCAGCGGGCTTCCTGCTGGACAACGACCTGCTGATCATCACCGGCGCCCTGGTCGGGTCCTCCGGTGCGTACCTTTCCTACATCATGTGCCGGGCGATGAACCGCTCGTTCATCTCCGTTATCGCCGGCGGCTTCGGCGTCGAGGCCGGCACCGTCTCCGCCGACACCGACTACGGCGAGCACCGCGAGATCACCGCCGAAGGGGCTGCTGAGTTGCTCAGCGAGGCGCACTCGGTGGTCATCACACCGGGCTACGGCATGGCGGTGGCGCAGGCGCAGTACCCGGTGGCCGAACTCACCAGCCAGTTGCGCAAGAAGGGTGTCGACGTGCGCTTCGGCATCCACCCGGTGGCCGGGCGTCTACCCGGGCACATGAACGTGCTGCTGGCCGAGGCTAAGGTCCCCTACGACATCGTGCTCGAGATGGACGAGATCAACGACGACCTGCCCGAGACCGATGTCGTGCTGGTGATCGGCGCCAACGACACGGTGAACCCCGCCGCCATCGACGAGCCGGGCAGCCCCATCGCGGGCATGCCGGTGCTCACCGTCTGGGAGGCGAGGAACGTCATCGTCTTCAAGCGGTCCATGGCCACTGGATACGCGGGCGTGCAGAATCCGCTGTTCTTCAAGGACAACACCCAGATGCTGTTCGGGGACGCCAAGGACCGGGTCGAGGACATCCTCAAGGCTTTGTAGGGCCCTGCGCCTCACGAAGTGGGCAACCGAGGTCGGCCGATGCCCAGTTTGTGAGGTCAAATTCGGACCAAAGGCACATATCGACGTCAATTTAATCTCAAAGTGGGCAGATTGCTCAATTCTTCTGCGTGGTGTGCCCACTTCGGGAGAGCGGTCAGCCGATCAGCCCCAGCAACGGTGCGATCAGCACCTTCAGGATCATCGCCACGGGATAGACCAGCGCATACCCGAGGTTGACCCGGGGGTCGGCCTTGGTCCGGTCGTTGGCGAAGGCCAGGACGGCCGGTTGCGTCTGTGCGCCGCCGATACTTCCGGCAAGTACCGGACCACTGATGCCACCCCCACGGGGACCGAAGAACCGCAACATCAGCGCCGCAGTACCGGTGATCAGCACCCCCACGATGAACAGGCGGGGACCGACATCAGTCTTCAGAGCCCCGACCAAGGCCGCCCCCGACGTGGAACCCGCGTACGCGAGGAACGTGAGCATCCCGAACTGCCCGAGCGCATTCGAGGTCGGATATGGAATCGACCACAGGATCGGGCCGGTGCGGTGCTGCCGACCCAGGATCAGCCCGGCCACAAGAGCACCGCCCGCGATCCCCAGGGAGAGCACACCGCCCCCGGGCAGCGGGATCGCGATGAGGCCGATCGCCAAGCCGATCACGATGCCAATCGCCAGCCCGACCGGGTTCAGCCCGCTAGCACCATGTTCACTGTCGCCGAAGAAGTCGCTGACCTCGTCCATCCGGGCTTTGGGTGCGGTGACCCGGATCCGGTCACCGACGTGGATGATGAGGTCGTCGGTGGCCAGCAGGTCGATGTCCCCGCGGCGAACTCTGGTCGCGGTGGCGCCGAAGCGGCCCATCAGGTCGAGTTCTGCCAGAGGGCGGCCGGCCACCTCGCGGTTCGACACGGCCATCCGGCGGAAGTCCAATTGTTTGCGGTCGAGTTCCAGGTGCAGTGTGGACACATGACCCATGCGCTCGGCGATTCCGGCCACCAGCGCCTCGGGGCCGATCACCGAGACGATGTCCCCGGGAACAGGGGCGAAGTCGTCGGTCGCGATCGAGACCTGGCGGTTGTGCCGGACACGGGAGAAGCGGATCCTGTTGTCGTACTCCTCGATCAATTGACGTAGATTCGGCAGACCCTGCATCTCCACCCGAACACTGGACATGGTCAGTTCGGGCGGGGGTTGCGAGACCGCCGGGACTTTCGGCTTGGTCTTGCCTTGCAGCGCCGATGCGGCGGCCCACAACATCGCAAGAACCCCGACCACGTAGGTGACCGAGTAGCCAACGGTCGGATCCGCGGAGTCGAGCTGCTCGGTCGCTGCGGCGAGCGCCGGGGTGTTGGTCAGTGCGCCTGTGTAGGCACCGGCGATCAGATCGGGGTTCAACCCCGCGAACCGTCCGGCGACCACGGCGACCGCAGCAGCCAGCAAGAGGGTCACGATCACCAGCAACACCGCACGGCCCCCGGTGCGCAACGAGGCGAAGAACGACGGACCGCTGGACACCCCGATGCAATAGGCGAACAGAACCAGCCCGATCTGTCCCACGATCGCCGGTAGCGCCAGTTGTTCATCGAAAGCGGAGATCGCCAGGGCCGCGAACAAGACCGCTGCCGGACCGATCAGAACGCCCCGAATGCGGATCGCGCCCAGCACCGAACCCACCGCCAGATACACGAAGAACAGAATCACCGGGTGTTCGACCAGGAGGTCCACGATCACCCGCTGAGGCTACCCTCAGCGTCGCCGTCGATTCTCACCCACATGCTGCTCGGGGCTCACCCGACTCTTACGTTCGTGGCCGAGGTTGGAAGTACGGGGCGGAAGGAGACGACAATGAAGACCCACCTGAAGATCACCGGTGCCGTTCTTGCAGCCGCGCTCGCGGCTGGGCTGGGCGCCGCGCCGGCCGCGGCGAAACAGGGGCGGGGACCTGATGGGCAGCGCTGCACCACCTGCGGGCAATCTCAGGAGCGCATGCAGCAGCTGGGTAAGAAGCAGAAGGCCAGAGCCGTCAACTCCAAACCCAACGGCACGCTGACCAAAGCGCAGAAGCGCGAGCTGAAGGCCATGGCTGAGGAGGAGAAGCTGGCTCACGACGTCTATGTCGCGCTGTCCGCTCAGTACCCGTCCGCGGTGCAGTTCTTCAACATCTCCCGCGCGGAGAGCCGCCACCTGCAGGCGGTGCGCAAGATGCTCGATCGCTACGGCTTGTCCGATCCGACTGCCGGAAGGGCCGCCGGAGAATTCGCCACCGACGCGACCCAGGATTTGTACGACAGTCTGCTCGCCCAGGCCACCACTGAGCAGGCCGCGTACGACGTTGGAATCACCATCGAGAAGATGGACATCGCCGACCTGAGGGATGCGATGAGCGGGCTGAAGGCCAAAGACGTCAAGTTCGTCTACTCGCGATTGCTGCAGGGCAGCCAGAAGCACCTAC
>Ga0209607_1001055_pt1 | contig 23285 bp, 21 predicted proteins | sample AD_UKC117_MetaG_FD_184413 | JGI IMG/M metagenome (GOLD analysis project Ga0209607, IMG submission 184413) | Active sludge microbial communities of municipal wastewater-treating anaerobic digesters from Hong Kong - AD_UKC117_MetaG (SPAdes)... | ecosystem: Engineered > Bioreactor > Anaerobic >... | reverse complement strand
CCGGCGGTGGCCGGCATCGAGCCACGGGCGCTGGAACTGCCCAACGGCACGCCGGTGATTCTCGACGGCGGCAAGGGTACGCTACGCCTCAATCCCACGCCCGAGGACATCACTCGCATCCGCGAGACCCAGGAGCGGCTGGCCGTCCGCCGGCAAGCCGAAATGGCGGTAGCCCACGAGCCGGCGATCACCTTGGACGGTCACCGCATGGAAGTGGTCGGCAACATCGGTGGGCTGGCCGAGGCTGAGCAAGTCCCCGGTCTGGGCGGTGAGGGCGTCGGGTTATTGCGCTCGGAATTCCTGTTTCTGGAACGCAGCACCGCGCCTAGTGAGGACGAACAGTTCGAAACTTATAAATCCATCGCCGAAGCCTTGGGGCCGGACCGGCCGCTGATCATCCGCACGCTGGATGTGGGCGGCGACAAGCCGCTGATTTACCTTCCCATTCCCAAGGAGGAAAACCCGTTTCTCGGCGAGCGCGGTTTGCGTATCGGCTTGGATCGCCCGGAAATTCTGCGCACCCAGTTGCGGGCAATTCTACGCGCCGCTGCATTCGGCAAAGTCCGGGTGATGTTTCCGATGGTCGGCCTGCTGTCGGAACTGCGCGACGCCAAAGCCATGCTGGAAGAGGAGCGACAGCGCTTGGGCGTCAAGCCCATCGAAACCGGCATCATGGTGGAAATCCCGGCGGCGGCGATCATGGCGGCGCAATTCGCCCGTGAGGCGGATTTCTTCTCGATTGGCACCAACGACCTGACTCAGTACACCCTGGCCATGGATCGCGGTCATCCCAAGCTGGCCCCCAAGGTGGACGGCCTGAATCCCAGTGTATTGCGGTTGATCGCCTGGACGGTCGAAGCCGCCCACGCGCAGGGTAAATGGGTCGGGGTCTGCGGCGGCATTGCCAGCGATCCGCAGGCCGTGCCGCTGCTGATCGGCTTGGGCGTGGACGAACTCAGCGTCAGCCTGCCGACCATTCCCAGCATCAAGGCGCAAATTCGCACCCTGTGGCGGCACGAATGCCAGGATTTGGCACGGCGGGCGTTGACCCTGGAAACCGCCGCCGAAGTGCGCGCGTACTGTCCCGATCCCTTCGCCGCCGCCTAACCGTCTGGAGATCGCCGTCATGTGGCAACACGCATTCGCATTCCTGCAAAAAATCGGCAAGGCGCTGATGCTGCCGGTTTCGGTGCTGCCGGTCGCCGGCATCCTGCTCGGCATCGGCAGCGCCCATTTCGGCTGGATGCCGGATTTGGCTTCCAACATCATGGCGCAGTCGGGCGGGGCGATCTTTGGCAGCTTGGCCATCCTGTTCGCCATCGGCGTGGCGTTGGGCCTGACCAACAACGACGGCGTTTCCGCGCTGGCGGCGGTGGTCGGCTACGTGGTGCTGCTGGCGACGCTGGGCGTCATGGCCAAGCTGCTGGGCTCGGAAACCAAGGACTTGATGGGCATCCTCTCCATCGATACCGGCGTATTCGGCGGTATTCTGATCGGTGGCATCGCGGCGGCGTTGTTCAACCGCTATTACCGCATCAATTTGCCGCCCTATCTGGGCTTCTTCGCCGGCAAACGTTTCGTCCCCATCATCACCGCCTTTGCCGCCATCGGCCTCGGGATCGTGCTCAGTTTCCTATGGCCACCCATCGGCGCCGGCATCAAGAGCTTTTCCCATTGGGCGGCGGAAAGCAATCCGGCACTGGCGTTCACGGTCTACGGCGTCATCGAACGCCTGCTGATCCCCTTCGGTTTGCATCACATCTGGAACGTGCCGTTTTTCTTCGAGGTCGGTAGTTATCTGGACCCGACCACCGGCAAGATCATCACCGGCGAAGTCCAGCGCTACATCGCCGGCGACCCCACCGCCGGCAACATGGCGGGCGGCTATCTGTTCAAGATGTGGGGACTGCCGGCGGCGGCGATTGCGATTTGGCACAGTGCCCGCCCGGAGAATCGCGCCAAGATTGGCGGCATCATGCTGTCGGCGGCGTTGACCGCCTGGTTGACCGGCATCACCGAACCGATCGAATTCGCCTTCATGTTCGTCGCGCCAGTGCTGTACCTCATTCATGCCTTGCTGGCGGGCGTCGCCTATTTCCTGTGCATCGAAATGGGCATCAAGCACGGCATGACGTTCTCGCACGGGACCATCGATTTCGTCGTGCTGTACGCGAAGTCCACTCACGGTTGGTGGCTGCTGCTGCTCGGTCCCGTGTGGGCAGCCCTGTACTACACCGTCTTCCGTGTTGTGATCCAGAAGTTCGACCTCAAGACGCCGGGCCGCGAGATCGAGGAAGCGGTCATGTCCAGCGACGCAGCCACCGACATCGCCCACGGCTTCGCCAAACAACTGGTGCTAGCCTTCGGTGGACGCGCCAACATCAAGAGTCTGGACGCTTGCATCACCCGGCTGCGGGTGGAACTGAACGACGTGGGCAAGGCCAGCCCCGACAAACTCAAGGCGCTAGGCGCGGCTGGGGTGGTAACGGTCGGTAGCGGCTTGCAGGCCATTTTCGGTACCCGCTCCGAGAATCTGAAAACCGACATGGAGGAGTACCTGAAAACTGCCGGGCCGGAAGCGGATGCGGTGGAGGCGCCATCGCCGGTGGCGGCGCCGGCACCGGCCGGCGTCGTGTCCAAGCTGCGCGATCCCGAAGCGGCCACCAAGGCGCGAGATCTCATCGCGGCGCTGGGCGGCATCGGCAATATCGAGCGAGTGGACGCCTGCGCCGAAACCCGGCTGCGACTGGTGCTTGGGAATGAGGGGTCAGTGGACGAAACCGCGCTGCGGTCCGCCGGCGCGGCGGGCGTGATGCGACTGGCCAACCGTACCCTGCATCTGGTGGTCGGCCTCAACGCCGATCAGTACGCGGCGGAAATGCGGGGGCAACTGGCCACGCCGTGAACCAGCATCGTTGGAGGACGCCATGGCGCGGCGGACAATGTCCGCCGCGCCTAAAACCAAGGCTTCTTCGGATCGCGGAACGGCAATCCTGATCCGCATGGCTGCTTTCCACCGTGGTAACGATGGAATCCATGGCAATTCTGTCAACCGTGGAGACGACAGACATCGTCGTCACGCCGGAAACACGAGAGGTGATTCATGAGTTCGATATTCGAGTTGCTTGCCAACTGGATTACAGTCAATTACGGGCTTGAATCCCTGGTTGAAACACTACGGACGATCCAGCAACAGGGAGCCGTCACTGGAAAATTACAGCCGACCGAAAATCCCAATGTTTTTTTACAAGAGGTACCTCAAACCGCCAATCCCAGCTCGAAGATCGAAATAGGACAAATCAAATGGACCCACGGCGTACTTGAAGGTGCTTGGGGAAAAACCCGATGCAGCGCCATACTGCAATATACCTTGCCTTTGGCAAAGAACGGGAATTATCTACCGCTGTTGATGAACATTCAGTTGGATGCCGATATCAAGCTGAAACCCAAGAAGGAATTCAAGGATATCAAGGAATTTGCTCCCCTTTATCGAATGTTGAACGAAGATGATCGTTTCCTGGGTAACAAAGCCGCTTTCTGTGCCGCCATGGCAACGAGAACCATCAGCGAATACAACAAATTTGGTACCGTGGAAGGAGTTTTATACCACGAGTTGCTGCACGTTATGCTCGCCAAGAGTTTTGCCGAACAACTGCAAAAACGAACGTTCCAGCAACTGTCGGGCAGCGGTTATGAAACCCGTGAAAAGGCGCTGGCTGCTTTCCTCGCTATCGTCGACGAGGTTTGGAAAGAATGGCGCGGCTTGCTGCTCCACGACGCTGATTTTAAGGATGAGCGGTTTGTCTGGGAAAAGGAATGTGCTTACTACATCAAGCAGTACGAAAAGGCGTGAAAACCGGAACTCGTTGTGAATCGTGATCTCATATAATGATCCGGCGGGAGGCGAGACATGAAGACACCATCACTGGCCATTATCTTGATTTTGACGCTGGCATGGATGCCCGCCCTATTGGCGAAGCCCGCCGACTGCGTGGCGGTCGGCCCGTCGACCCGCACGGCGCTGGTGGAACTCTACACCTCCGAGGGTTGCAACAGTTGTCCCCCGGCGGATCGCTGGTTGAGTCGTCAGACGGAGGGAGAATGGGATGCGCGCCAGGTCGTGGCGCTGGCGTTCCATGTCGATTATTGGGATCGCCTGGGTTGGAAGGACCGCTTCGCGCAACCCGCGTTCAGCGCGCGGCAACGGGCGCTGGCGGCGCAGCAGGGCTCTAGGACCGTGTACACACCGCAGGTGCTGGTCAGCGGTCGGAGCCTACCGCAATGGCAACGGCCGGAGGACTTCCAACAGGAAATCACCACTCTTACCGCGCAGCCGGCGCCGGCCGATCTTCGGGCCGAACTGATTCCCGAGCCGGACCGGTGGCGGGTGCGGGTCAGCGGACAGGCGCGCGCGCCGGTGGCGCGAGGTGAACTGGGCCTGTTCGTGGCGATTTATCAGGATCGCCTCGATAGCCAAGTCACGGCGGGTGAGAACGCCGGGGAACGGTTACGCCACGACCGGGTAACGCGGGCACTGCTCGGACCTTTGGCTATCGATCCCGACGGACGTTTTGCCCACACCGTATCGGTACCCTTGCCGGACGAGTTCGTGGCGCGCGATGCCGGCGTGGTGGTTTTCCTGCAGCGGCTTCAGACCGGCGAAGTCTTGCAGGTGCTGGCACGGGCTGCTTGCGCCGGTTGAGCGGTCCGTGGCCGCCACCTTAGGGATCGGGAACCACCACCACCGCGACCGTGGGTTCGGTATCGGCGCGGTGTTCGCGCACCCAGGCCAGTCCGACGGCGATCGCCGCCTCGGCATCGGGGAAATAGGCGAACTGTTCGATTAACTGGCCATCCTCCATCAACATGGCCACGTAGGGTTTATCGAGGTTCGCGGTACAAGGAAAGCGGCGAACTTCCAGGGTCAGTGCCATGGTCAACCTCCACGAGTCGTGCGGAATTATTCAGTATCCGCCATAGTGTATTCATAATCGCTCTGGCAATTCGTCACGGAACCGGTTCGCATCGCACTGACTCTGAGCTTGCGGCGACCCGCCGCTATCCAGTTCGATCCCGCCGTCCAGCGCCCGACACGGCCATGCATTCTCCCAACAGATCCCTATCCCATCCCAATTCGCCAGATGTTTTGGCCGATTTCGTCGCACGCCACCCTCGGCTGTTCGTGCTGACCGGCGCCGGTTGCAGCACCGATTCCGGCATTCCCGATTATCGCGATCGCAACGGCGACTGGAAACGCCGCCAGCCGGTACGCTACCAGGAGTTCGTAGCCAGCGAATGGACTCGACAGCGTTACTGGGCACGCAGCTTGCTCGGTTGGCCCGCTTTCGCTCGCGCCCGGCCCAACGCCACCCACGCCGCGCTGGCCCGGTTGGAAGCGGCGGGCTTTGTCCATCAACTGGTGACCCAGAACGTCGATGGTCTGCACCAGCAGGCCGGCAGTCGGCGGGTGATCGATCTGCACGGCCGGCTCGATGCCGTGGTCTGCCTGGCTTGCGGGACACGGGGATCTCGCGCCGAGATGCAAAGCACGCTGGAGCGGGATAATCCCGCCTTCGCCGCGCTGGCGGCGGTGGCCGGTCCTGACGGCGACGCCGATCTGGACGATGCGGATTTCGGCGAGTTCCGAGTCCCGAGTTGCGCGCGGTGCGGAGGGATACTGAAACCGGCGGTGGTGTTTTTCGGCGAAACCGTGCCCAAGCCTCGGGTCGAGCGCGCCTGCCAGCGATTGGCCGACGCCGATGCCTTGCTGGTGGTCGGCTCCTCGCTGATGGTGTTTTCCGGTTATCGTTTCTGCAAACTGGCCACCGCTCGCGGCCAGCCCATCGTCGTGCTCAATCTCGGCCGCACCCGCGCCGACGGCGAATTGACCCTGAAGCTGGAGGAGAACTGCGAAGCGGCACTGACCAGCCTGCTGGAACGGCTGTGTCTTAACGATATGGACCATGATCGGAAGCGAACCGTTTCAGGACTCGAATTGCCAAGGCATGGCGCGATGACGTCGACGGCCATGGAACTCGGGCGCATCCCGTGAGTGGTTTTGCAGGGTCCGGTATTGGTATCCTTTCGCGAACCGGTCGGCGCGTCGGTTTCGGGTTGGCGCTGTCGGTTGCCATCGTTTGCGCGTTTCTGGCGCTGGATCGTTGCTTGCCGCCATCGGTCGAGCGTGCCCGGCGTGTTTCAACCCTGGTGCTGGATTCCGGCGACCGCATCCTGCGCGCGTTCACCGCACCACCGGGCGTGTGGCGGTTGCCGGCGCGGCCGGAAGACGTGGACCCGCTGTACCTCGCCATGCTAGCGGCCTACGAAGATCAGCGTTTTACCACCCATTCCGGCGTCGATCCGCTGGCGGTGGCGCGGGCGCTGGGGCAATGGTTGCGGCATGGTCGGGTAGTGTCTGGGGCCTCGACCCTGACCATGCAGGCCGCTCGCCTGCTGGAGCCGCATCGGCGCGATCTGTCCGGCAAGCTGGGCGAAATGCTGCGCGCCTTGCAACTGGAACGCCGCTATCCCAAGGACGACATCCTGAGTTTCTACCTGACCTTGGCGCCCTACGGCGGTAATCTGGAAGGGATACGCGCCGCCGCGCTGGCCTGGTTCGGCAAGGAACCGATCCGGTTGACGGCGGCGGAAGCGGCCCTGCTGGTGGTGCTACCGCAAGCCCCATCCCGATTACGGCCGGACCGCTATCCCGAGCGGGCGCGAGCGGCACGCGACAAGGTCTTGGCGCGCATGGGCCAACTCGGCGTGCTGACTCCGCGACAGGTGGAGGAAGCCCGCGAGGAACCCGTTCCCCGACACCGGCGTGCCCTGCCGTTTCTGGCCCCGCATCTGGCCGAGCGCTTGCACGCGGCCCGGCCGGATGCGCCGCTGCTGCATACCTTCATCGACCGGGATTTGCAGCAAACCCTGGAAACGCTGGCGGACCAACAGCAGAGCCTGCTGGAGCCGGCCAGCAGTATCGCGATGCTGGTGGTGGCGAACCGCGACCGGCGGGTGCTAACCTACGTCGGCGCCAGCGATTTCTTCGATCCGCGCCGCGCCGGTCAGGTCGATATGACGCGAGCGGTGCGCTCGCCGGGCTCGACCCTGAAACCGCTGGTGTACGGACTGGGTTTCGACGATCTGCTGATTCACCCCGAAACCCTGATCGAGGATGTGCCGACCCGCTTCGGCGACTACAGCCCCGGCAATTTCCGCAACACCTACGCCGGGCAATTGTCGGTGCGCGAAGCGCTGCAACAGTCGCAAAATATTCCGGCGGTGGCGGTGCTGGAACAGGTCGGACCGGCGCGGGTGGCGGCCCGACTGCGCGAGGTCGGTCTACCGCTGCACTGGAACACGGCCAACCCCCGGCCAGGCTTGCCGCTGGTGTTGGGCGGGGTCGGCATGACCCTGGAGGAACTGGCGACGCTGTATGCCGGCATCGCCAGCGGCGGTCGAATCGCGCCCTTGCGTTATTCCCCCGCCGATCCCATCGAGCCGGGCCGCGATCTGTTGACGGCGACCGCCTGCTGGTATCTGAACGACATCCTGCGCGGTTCGCCGGTGCCGCAAAACGTGGCCCCGCCGGCCAGCGCCACCCGGCCACGCTTCATCGCCCACAAGACCGGCACCTCCTACGGGTTCCGCGACGCCTGGGCGTTGGGCTTCGACGCCGATTACACCGTCGGCGTCTGGGTCGGTCGGCCGGACGGTTCGCCCAGCCCCGGTCACTACGGTCGCAACACCGCCGCGCCGCTGCTGTTCCGGGTGTTCGATCTGCTACCGGAACCCACGACTCCGCCCGCGCCACCGCCCGCCAACGTGTTGCGCGTGGTCGGCCGCGAACAGTTGCCGGAGCGCCTGCGCTATTTCCGCACCCGCTCGGCGCTGGAGACGGCCAGCGCGCCACCGCTCGGCATCAGCTTCCCGGTGGCGGGCACCACGGTGGAATTGTCGGTGCGGGACAGCCGTTTGACCGAATTGCCGTTGGCCGCGACCGGCGGGGTCCGGCCGCTACGCTGGCTGGTGAACGGCCGGCCGTTGCCCGTGAACCCGTGGCGGCGGGATGCGTTCTGGCCACCGGACGGCGAGGGGCTGGCGCGAATCACCGTGCTGGATCAGGCCGGGCAGGCCGCCAGTGCTGAGGTATGGATCAGTCGGGGCGCCAGGGAACCCGGCTCCCTTTCCCCTTGAGCGGAGGATTTTTCGGATCGAAGGTGGCAGGACTCTCCGCCTACGGCGCCGTTTTGGGTGGTTTGTCGCCCCAGGGCATCATGGCCACCGCCGAGACCGAATTTTTGGGTGAACCTTCCACCAGCTTGTCGCTGTAGACCAGATAAACCAGGGTATTGCGGGTTTTGTCCAGGAAGCGCACCACCCGCATTTTCTTGAACAGCAGCGAACGACGTTCGGTGAACACTTCCTCGCCGTCCTTGAATTTCTCCTTGACCGCGATCGGCCCGGTTTGTCGGCAGGCCAGCGAGGCATCTGACGTGTCCTCGGCCAGTCCCAGCCCGCCCTTGATGCCGCCCATCTGGGAACGGCTGACGTAACAGGTCACGCCGTCGATCTTGGGATCGTCGAAAGCCTCGATGACGATCTTGTGGTTCGGTCCCAACCACTGGAAGGCGGTGTCCACGCTGCCGATTTCCTCGGCGTGAGCCAGCGGCGCCATGGCCAGCACCCCGCCGAGCAGCCCGCCGCGCCAATGAATTTTCAGCTTGCGATTCATTCGAGGTTTCTCCGTTGCTTGACCATGTATGGGAGGATAACGCAACTAGCCATCGGACTCAGCCTCGACGGGTTGGAGGGTTGCGAGCGTACCCAGTCCCCGAGAACCCGCCGTGTGGTCCGTCCGAACAAACATCCCACCGGATTTCGAGTCTATTCGAGGCGGGTTAACATCCCGCGAGATTTGTTGGATGATCAACCGGCTATCCCCACTCTCCTCAGGAGGATCTGGCAATGCGTATCGGCGTTCCCAAAGAGATCAAGGTTCATGAATATCGGGTTGGCCTGACTCCTGACAGTGTGCGGGAATTCACCGCCCACGGTCATCATGTGCTGGTGGAAACCCAGGCCGGTGTCGGCATCGGCAGCTCGGACGACGACTATCGCGCCGCCGGCGCCGAGATAGCGGCCATGCCTGCGGAAATTTTTGCCCAGGCCGACATGATCGTGAAGGTCAAGGAACCGCAGGCGGTGGAGTGCCGGATGCTGCGTCCGAACCAGATTCTATTCACCTATCTGCACCTGGCTCCCGACCCGGATCAAACCCGGGATCTGGTCGACAGCGGCGCGATCTGCATCGCTTACGAAACCGTGACCGACGGCCACGGCGGGCTACCGCTGCTGGCGCCGATGTCGCAAGTGGCCGGCCGGCTGTCGATTCAGGCCGGCGCGGCGGCGCTGGAACGCGCTAAGGGCGGGCGCGGTATCCTGCTGGGCGGTGTCCCCGGCGTGGCTCCGGCCAAGGTGGTGGTGATCGGCGGCGGCGTGGTCGGCGAAAACGCCATTTACATGGCGCTGGGCATGGCCGCCGATGTGACCGTGCTGGATCGCAACGTGGAGGTGCTGGCGCGGCTGACGCGGCGCTTCGGCACGGCGCTCAAAACCGTGTATTCCACCAAGGCTTCCCTCGAAGACTATGTCCTGCAAGCGGACCTGGTGGTTGGCGGGGTGTTGGTAGCCGGCGCCGAGGCGCCCAAGTTGGTGACCCGCGACATGGTGCGGCGGATGAAGCCGGGTTCGGTACTGGTGGATGTCGCCATCGATCAGGGGGGCTGCTTCGAGACCTCGCATCCAACCACTCACGCCGCACCGACCTATGTGGTGGACGGCGTGGTGCATTACTGCGTCGCCAACATGCCGGGAGCGGTGCCCAATACCTCCACCTATGCCCTCAATAACGTCACCTTGCCTTACGCCTTGGCGCTGGCCGACAAAGGCTACCGGAAGGCATTGCTGGAGGATGCCAATTTCCTGGCGGGACTGAACGTTTGCGGAGGCAAGGTCACCTATAAGGCGGTGGCCGACGATCTTGGCTACGAGTACGTCGACCCTCGCACCGCGCTCGCCGACTGATGGGGGTTTACTGATATTCCCGCCAGTACTCCGGTTGCGGATCGCGGCAACCGTGGGTGAGGTGTTGGTAGCGGTTGATGAAAACCTCCTGTCGGGTGGTCTGGCCTTCCTGAGTGATGGCCAGGTTTTCCCGCTGGGTTTCCTCGGCGTAGTGAAACAGCGCCCGCTTCAGCTTGCACAACAGACTGTTGTCGAGGTGGTAACCGAGCTCGCTCAGGGCGTGTTCGATGCGTTGCAAGGTGATCCGCCGCAGGTCGTAGACCACGATCAGAGCATGGGACGACAGGCACTGAACGCCATGGACGCCCGCCACGCCTCGTAGCCACGCCGCCGCCGATCCCGCTTGATCGGGATCGGCATGCAGTCGGCAGAATTGGATGGTGCGGTGCTTGTACAGCTCTTCGGTGTCGGCGTGCATGACGCTTTCCTCCACGGCGGTCGAATCGCTGCGAGGCATATCGATATAACAACCGTAGCCCTTGGCGCGCGCTGTTTCAAGCCGGCCAGCGTCCGGCGCTGGCTCGGCTCAGGCTGGCGGCGTCCCGGTGATCGCTCACGTCGACAAAACCGCGTTGCCGTAACAGCGTCGGCACCGCTTCACCCTGATCGTAACCGTGCTCCAGCAACAGCCAGCCGCCCGTCCGCAGGCAAGCGGGCGCTTGCGCGACGATCGATCGCAAGGCGTCCAATCCGTCCTCGCCCGCCACCAGCGCCGCCGCCGGCTCGAAACGCAAATCGCCCTGCCGCCAATGGGGATCGGTGGCGGCAATGTAGGGCGGATTGGAGATCAGCAGATCGAAGCGTTCGCCGGCCAGCGGCGCGCACCAGTCGCCTTCGCGGAATTCGACGTTGCCGATATTCAGTCGCCGGGCGTTGCGCCGGGCGACCGCCAGGGTCGCTGGACCGCGGTCGGTGGCGACGATCCGCGCTCGTGGCCGTTCCGCCGCCAAGGCGAGGGCGATGGCGCCGCTGCCGGTGCCCAGATCGGCGAGCGCGGAGGTTCGATCCGCTGGCAGTCGTTCCAATGCCAACTCGACCAGCAATTCGGTTTCCGGGCGCGGGATCAAGGTGTTTGGCGTGACTTCCAGTTCCAGCGACCAGAACTCGCGCCGACCGAGCAGGTATGCCACCGGTTCTCCCGCCCGACGTCGGTCCAGCCAGGCGAGGAAACGAGTCGCTCGGTCCGGTTCCGGCACGCGTTCCGGCCAGGCATGCAAGTAACTGCGAGGTCGCTCCAGCACCGCCGCCAACAGCAATTCGGCATCCAGTCGCGGGGTTTCGCTGATTTCGGCCAGCCGCTGGGTGGCGACGGTCAGCAATTCGCGGAGGGGGGCGGCACTCACTCGGCCAGCGCCGCCAGCAAATCGGCCTGGTATTCGTTGATCAGTGGATCGATGACCGCATCGAGATGGCCCGCCAGCACCTCGCCAAGCTTATAGAGGGTCAGATTGATGCGATGGTCGGTCACTCGCCCCTGCGGGAAATTGTAGGTGCGGATGCGTTCGGAGCGGTCGCCGCTCCCGACCTGCAGCTTGCGGGTTTGCGCCTGGGCGCTGGTCTGTTTTTCCCGCTCCGCCGCCAATAGCTTGGCCTGCAGCAGCGCCATCGCCCGCGAGCGATTCTTGTGTTGGGAGCGCTCATCCTGACATTCCACCACGATGCCGCTGGGCAGATGGGTGATGCGGATCGCCGAATCGGTTTTGTTGACGTGCTGGCCGCCCGCCCCGGAAGAACGGTAGGTATCGATACGCAAGTCGCTGGGGTTGATGTCGATCTGTTCGACCTCTGCTAGTTCCGGCAGCACCGCCACGGTGGCGGCGGAAGTATGAATGCGGCCCTGGGCCTCGGTGACCGGTACCCGCTGCACTCGATGCGCGCCGGATTCGAACTTCAGCCGCGAATAGGCGCCCTGACCGATGATGCGGCTGATGGCTTCCTTGTAGCCACCATGCTCGCCGAGACTCTCACTGAGAATTTCCAGGGTCCAGCCGCGCAGTTCGGCATAACGCGCATACATGCGCAGCAAATCGCCGGCGAACAGCGCGGCCTCGTCGCCGCCGGTGCCTGCGCGGATTTCCAGGAACACGTTGCCGGCGTCGTGCGGATCGCGCGGCAGCAACAGCAGTTGCAGTGCCCGCTCCTGCCCGACGCGGCGCTCTTCCGCCTCCAATAGTTCTTCCTGGGCCATGGCTCGCAGTTCAGGGTCGCCGTCCCGGCTCATTTCGCGGGCGCCATCCAGATCGTCCAGCGTACGCCGGTAGGCCAGAAATCCGCTCGCCACCGGCTCCAATTGGGCGTATTCCATCGACAGGGCGCGGAAGCGGTCGTTGTCGCCGATGATTTCGGGATCAGCCAGCAGCGCGCCGACCTCCTGATGGCGTTCCGTCAGTTGCTCCAGCTTGGCGAGCATGGAGGCGTTCATCGGCGAGGATCTCCATCGCCTAGGCGATACAGGGTTTTGATCAGGTTCAGCATGGCGGCGTCGCCTTCGGCGGCGGCTTCGCGCAGGCCGGTGCAAGGCACGTGAAGGAACTTGTTGGTGAGGGTATGGGCCAGCATCTCAAGCACGGTGGTTGGGTCCTTGCCTTGGGCGAGCTGACGCCGGGCGCGGTCCATCGCCTCGTCGCGGGTGGCCTCGGCCTGTCGGCGCAGGGCGCGGATGCTGGCGACGCTGCCTTGGGCGCGTAGCCAAGCCATGAAGTGCTCGACCTGAGTGTCGATGATTTCCTCGGCCTGCTGGGCGGCGGCCTGGCGCGAGCGCAGGTTATCCTGAATGATGTCCTTGAGGTCGTCCACCGTGTATAGATAGACATCGTCCAGTTCGGCGACCGCCGGATCGATGTCGCGCGGCACGGCCAAATCTACCATAAACATCGGCCGATGGCGGCGCTGTTTCAGGCACTGGCGGACCAGCGTCGCCCCCAATAGCGGATCGGGGCTGGCGGTGGAGGCAATGACGATATCGGCCTCGCCCAGATGGGCGGGAATTTCGTCCAGGGCAATGGCGTAACCGGAGAAGGAGGCCGCCAGCGCGTGGGCGCGTTCCAAGGTGCGGTTGGCCACGATCAGCCGCCCGACCCCGCTCTCGTGCAAGTGGCGGGCGACCAGCTCGATGGTATCGCCGGCGCCGATCAGCAAGGCGGCGCAGTGGGGCAAGTCGGCGAAAATCTGCCGGGCCAGGCCGACCGCCGCGAAGGCCACCGACACCGGGCTGGCGCCGATGCGGGTATCGGTACGTACCTGTTTGGCGACCGAGAAGGTATGCTGGAACAGCCGCTCCAGCCGGACGCCGAGCGCGCCGGCGCTGTTGGCGACCTGATAAGCGGCCTTGATCTGGCCGAGAATCTGCGGCTCGCCCAGCACCAGCGAATCCAGCCCCGAGGCGACCCGCAGGATGTGGCGCACCGCCCGTTGGTTGGTGTACCGGTACAGATAAGGCTGCAAATCGACCGTGCGCAACTTATGATAATCGCCCAGCCATTCCACCACCTGGCGGCCGTTTTCGTCCTTGAGGCCGCAGTAAACCTCGGTGCGGTTGCAGGTCGATAGGATCGCCGCTTCGCGGGCGCCGCCGTAATCGAGCAGATCCCGCAGGGCGGATTGCAGTCGTTCGGGCGCGAACGCGATCCGCTCGCGAACGCTGACGGGAGCGGTTTGATGGTTGAGACCGAGGGCCAACAGTGGCATGGATGCATCTGATCGGGCTGAAAAACGGTGGAATTCTGCGGGATACAATAGGCGAATGACAAGGTCATAGTTTTCTGATGGATGATCATGCGAACGGTTGCCCCTCTTTTTCACGCGTCGACGTGCCGCGGCCTGGAAGCCGGCGCTCCCGTCTTGCGCCAACCCCGTTTCGGGCGGTTCTCCGACCGCCGAAACCGAATGATAGATATACTCGGTGATGAACAGATTCCTTTTGAAGGTGTTGGGCTTGAGTGGCCTGCTGCTGAGTGGCTGCGCGACGGTGGTGGACGCGCAAGCGCCCGCAGTTCCGGAATACGTGATCCGGCCGGCGCTGCAACCCAGCCCCCGCGCCAAACTGATGTACCAGGTGCTGCTGGCGGAACTGGCGGGCAAGCGCGACCACCTTGACGTGGCGCTGACCAACTACCGTCAGGCCGCAACCACCAGTAACGACCCACGGATAGCCGAACGGGCGGCGATGCTGGCGTTGATCATGAAAGACAATGCCAGCGCCCTGGATCTGGCACGACGCTGGCAGGCGCTCGACCCCGGCAGCGAACAGGCCCAACAAGCGCTGGCGTTGGCGCTGTTGCGCAATGGGCGAGAGGACGAGGCCATGGCCTCGCTGGACGCGATCCGCAGGGCCGCCCGCGCCAAGGACAAACAACAAGGTTTCGCCACGGTGGCCTCGTTGTTAAGCCAGATGGACGATAAGCAGGCGGCGCTGCGGGTGATGCGGCGGCTCCGCGACCGCTACCCGCGCGAGGCCTACGCTCAATACTACCATGCGATGCTGGCGGCGGCGGCCGGCGAGCGGGAGCAGGCGCTGGTCAGCCTGAAGGAGGCACTGGATCGCAACCCCAAGCTGGTTTCCGCTCACCTGCTGCGTACCCGCATCCTGCTGGATCAGGGTGAAAGAGATATGGCGCTGGCTGGGCTCGCCAAAGCGGTGGCCGCCATGCCGCGCGACCGCAGCTTGCGGATGGATTATGCCCGGTTGCTGGTCGACGCCGGCCAGTTGGACAGGGCGCGCCGCGAGTTCGCCATCCTGCTCAACCAGAATCCAAAGGACACCGACTCGTTGTACGCCCTCGGCGTACTGGCGAGCGAAACCCGCCAATTCGACCTGGCCGAGAGCTACTTTCTCGACCTGATCAAGCGCAATACCCGCTTGGCCGACGCCTACTTCGAACTGGGTCGGATCGAGGAGCAGCGCGAGGATTACGACAAGGCCAACGAGTGGTACGCGCGGGTCACCAGCGACGATCGCTACCTCACCGCCCAGATGCGGATGGGCGTGGTCCTGGCCAAGGCCGGCGATACCGCCGCTGTCAGCCAGCATTTCGACACGCTGCGCCGTAAGGATCCGAAAAACAGCATCAATCTGTATCTGGCCGAAGCCGAGGCGCTGCGCGAGGGGGAGCATTATCAAGAAGCCTTCGATACGCTGGACCGGGCGCTGGCCCTGCACACCGGCGACAAGGACCTATTATACGCTCGGGCGCTGGTGGCCGAGCAGCTCGGCCGCATCGACGTGCTGGAACGGGACCTGCGCACCATTCTCGCCAGCGACCCCAAGAACGGCCAGGCGCTCAATGCGCTCGGCTATACCCTGGCGGATCGCACCGACCGCTACCAGGAGGCGTTGGGCTATATCGAACAGGCACTGGTGTTGCTGCCCGACGATCCCGCCGTGCTCGACAGCATGGGCTGGGTACAGTACCGGTTAGGCGACAATGCCAAGGCATTGCAGTACTTGCGACAGGCTTACCAAAAGAATCCAGACGCGGAAATCGCCGCGCACCTCAGCGAAGTGCTGTGGGCCAGCGGCCAGCGCGAGGAAGCCAAGAAAATCTGGCGGGAAGCATTGACCAAAACGCCAAACAGCCCGCATTTGCGCAAACTGCAAGAGCGGTTGGGGTGGTGAACGTGTTGCGGATGCCGCGCGGGACCTGCCGGTGGTGTGCGTCACGATGCTGGGGCGCGGCACTGATGGCGCTGCTGATCGTCCTGTCGGCGGGCTGCGCGGTGGCTCCCCCCGCCTCGCCAACCGAGCCGGATGCCTGGGCCGCCCGCCAGTCCACCCTGGCACGGTTGACGCAATGGCAGGCCGACGGACGCATCGGCGTGATCAGTGGCCAGGACGGTTGGCACGCCAGCTTCCAGTGGGCACAGCAGGATCCCACTTACCGCATCGACATCATCGGTCCGCTTGGCCAGGGCCGGGTCACGATCCAGGGCGACGAACGTGAGGTTAGCATCCAAACCCAGGATGGCCAGCACCGGACCGCGCCCGATCCCGATGTCCTACTGGAGCAAACGCTCGGCCTGCGCCTGCCGGTGACCGGCCTGCGCTACTGGGTGCGCGGCCTGTCGGCGCCAGGTCCGACCTCTCTCCTGCAAACCGATGCCGCCGGCCGGCTGACCCGGCTGGAACAGAATGGTTGGGTGATCGAGTATCCCAGCTATGCCCCGACCTCCGTTTTCAACCTCGACCTGCCCGAGCGCATCGTCGCCCGGCGACAGGATCTCAGCGTCAAACTGGTGATCGAGCAATGGACGCTGTAACGCTCGATTCCGCCGCCTGGCCGGCTCCGGCCAAGCTGAACCGGATGCTGCGCATCGTCGGCCGGCGCGACGATGGCTACCACCTATTGCAGACGGTGTTCCAGTTTCTGGAGCGCTGCGACTGGCTGTGGTTCGAGCCGTGCAACGATGGCACGATCACACGCGATGGCGAAGTCGTCGGCGTGCCGCCGGAGACCGATCTGGCAGTGCGCGCCGCCCGCCTGCTGCAACAGACGACCGGCATCGGTCAGGGCGCGCTCATCCGCATCGACAAGCACTTGCCCATGGGTGGCGGTCTGGGCGGCGGCAGCTCCGACGCCGCCACCACGCTGGTCGCGCTCAACCACTACTGGCAAACCGGGCTGACGCTGGCGGAACTGGCCGAACTCGGATTGCGGCTGGGCGCCGACGTGCCGGTGTTCGTGCATGGCCGATCGGCTTGGGCGGAAGGCGTCGGCGAACGGTTGACGCCGCTGGATTTGGACGAACCCTGGTTCGTGGTGTTGGCTCCGGCCTGTCACGTGGTCACGGGCGCGGTGTTCGGCGATTCGGAATTGACAAGAAACTCATCGCTGATCACAATAACCGACTTCATGATGGGTGCTGGCGGCAACGATTGCGAAGCGGTGGTGTACCGTTGCTACCCGGAAGTCGCCGCTGCGGCGGCTTGGCTGGCGAGGCACGGGCCGACACGCTTGACCGGCACCGGCGCATGTGTGTTCGCCTCCTTCCCGAGCGTCGCCCGTGCCCAATACGTATTGGATCGGCTGCCACCGGGTTGGGAAGGGTTCGTCGCCCGTGGTTGCAACCGTTCGCCACTGCACGAGCGCCTGACGCGGGCACACGCCGCGTTTGACCTGAAGCGCCTTCGATATTCTTGGGCCGTCGCCAAGCGGTAAGGCACCGGATTTTGGATCCGGCATTCCCAGGTTCGAATCCTGGCGGCCCAGCCATCTCCATAAGAGACCGACAACGGGGGATTGTGTCGTGTACGAAGGTCGAATGATGGTATTCGCCGGCAATGCCCACCCGCAGCTGACCCGCAATATCGTCAAGCATCTCCAACTGCCCCTCGGTCAAGTGATCGTCGACCGTTTCAGTGACGGCGAAGTCATGGTCGAACTGATGGAAAACGTGCGCGGCAAGGATGTCTTCATCGTCCAACCCACCTGTTATCCCACCAACGACAACATCATGGAGCTGCTGGTGATGGCCGACGCCCTGCGCCGTTCCTCGGCGGTGCGGGTCACGGCGGTCATTCCTTATTTCGGCTATTCGCGGCAGGATCGCCGGCCGCGCTCGGCGCGGGTGCCGATTTCCGCCAAGGTGGTCGCCAACATGATCACCAGCGTCGGCGTGGACCGGGTGCTGACCGTGGACCTGCACGCCGACCAGATTCAGGGCTTTTTCGACATCCCGGTGGATAACATCTACGCCACGCCGATCGTGTTGAGCGACATCCGCGCGCAGAACCTCGGCGACCTGATGGTGGTGTCGCCGGACGTGGGCGGCGTGGTCCGCGCCCGTGCCCTGGCCAAGCGCCTGGACGACTCGGAACTGGCGATCATCGACAAGCGCCGACCGGCGCCCAATCAGGCCCAGGTGATGCATGTGATCGGCGATGTGGAAGGACAGCACTGCATCGTGGTCGACGACATGGTGGATACCGCCGGCACGCTGTGCCAAGCCGCTCGGGCGCTGAAGGAATGGGGCGCCGCCTCGGTGCGCGCCTACTGTACCCACGCCGTGCTGTCCGGCCCCGCGGTCGATAATCTCCGCGGTTCGGCGCTGGATGAACTGGTGGTCACCGATACCATCCCGCTGCGTCCCGAGGCGGTCGCCTGCCCAAATATCCGTCAGATCGGCGTGGCTGGCCTGCTGGCCGAAACCATGCGCCGCATTCACCTTGAGGAATCGGTCAGCTCGCTGTTTTGATCGCTATCCCCGCTCGTCGAACGGGCGGTTAATCCAAGCGGTGCGCCTGGTCGCGGGCGTGCCGTGTTTTTTTACCACTGGAGCATAATCCGATGAGTACCACATTCGAACTAAAAGCCGATCCGCGCGGCAAATTGGGCAAAGGTGCGAGCCGCCGCCTACGCCGCGCCGGCAAGGTGCCGGCCATTTTGTATGGCGGCGGGCAAGATCCGATGCCACTGCTGCTGGATCAATTGGATCTGATGAATCAGTTCAAGAACGAGGCGATCTACTCGCATGTGCTGACCCTGAATCTGGGCGATCGCACCGAGCAGGCCGTGCTGCGCGATGTCCAGCGCCACCCTTTCAAATCGACTTTTCTGCACCTGGACTTTCTGCGGGTGATCGCCGACCGTAAGCTCCGCGCGCATGTGCCGCTGCACTTCGCCAACGAAACCACCGCGCGCGGCGTCAAGCTGCAGGGCGGCGTGATCAACCGCGCGCTGATCGAAATCGAAATCGAATGCCTGCCTGGGGATTTGCCGGGATTCATTGAAATCGACCTAGCCAATCTGGGGTTGGGCGATACCATTCATCTGTCCGAGATCGAGCTGCCGGCCAATGTGGCGCTGGCCAGCCACGTTGACCCCGGTTCCGAGACGGATGCGATCGTGGTCAGTATTCAACACGCCCATGGCGGTGGCGAAGAGGAAGCGGCTGGCGGCGAGCCGGCGGCCGGCTGACCGCCCAGGCCGGATTCCCCCAAGGAACGAAGCCATGTCGGAGCCGGCGCCGGTACCACAACTGCTGGTGGGGCTGGGCAACCCCGGTCCTCAGTATGCCGATACCCGTCATAACGCCGGCTTCTGGCTAATGGACGAACTGGCTCGTCAGCACGGCGGCCAGTTTCGCCCCGATGCGAAATACCACGGCGAGACCTGTCGGATTGCGCTGGCCGGACAGGATCTGTGGTTGCTGAAGCCGATGACCTTCATGAACCGCAGCGGGCAGGCGGTCGCGGCGCTGGCGCGCTTTCATCGAATTCCGCCGCCGGCGATCCTGGTCGCGCACGATGACCTGGACCTGCCGTTGGGTACGGTGCGGCTGAAACAGGCTGGCGGACATGGCGGTCACAATGGATTGCGCGACTTGATCGCTCATCTGGGGAGTAACGAGTTCGCGCGGGTACGACTGGGCATCGGCCATCCCGGCGACAGTCGCGAGGTGCTCGATCATGTGCTGCGCCGCCCTTCGCGCGCGGAGCAGGCCCTGATCGAGCAGGCCATCCTTGACACGCTGCGCGAGCTGCCGCGTATTCTGGCCGGTCAGTGGCAGCGGGCCGTGCAAGCCCTGCACGGGCGGCGGATCGAACCGCTACCCTCCCCGATGCCGGATAGCCCCACCGCGAAACCGTAAAACCAGCACTTCGCGCCCACTCCCCCGACGTTCCGCCGAACCCCGTCAGTCAGCCTTGTCCCCAGGGGCGGGATGGCAAGGCGGCATCTCAAGCAACATCTTGATCAAACCCAGCAGCGCAGCCAGCGCGCCGCGATGGCGTTCCACCACCGCCTGGCCATTCTGGCCGGCGGTCCGTCGGAGCTCTGGATCGACCAGCAACCGGTCAACCGCCGCCGCCAGTTCGTCGGCATCCGCTACCTGCCAAGCAGCTTCAGCCGCCAGCAGCCGTTCGCCCGCTTCGGTAAAGTTGAACATGTGCGGACCGAACAGCACCGGCAACCCCAACAATGCCGGTTCCAGCACGTTATGGCCGCCGGTGGCGACCAGGCTGCCACCGACGAAGGCTAGGTCGGCGGCGGCGTAGAGCAGTAACAATTCCCCCATGCTGTCGCCGAGAAACACGGCGGTGTCCGGCATGCAGGCGTTCCGCTCGCTGCGCCGGATCACTGAAAATCCCCGCTGTCGACATAGCATCGCCACGCTGTCGAAACGTTCCGGGTGGCGCGGCACCAACAGCAGCAGCAATGTCGGCCAGCGGGCGCGAAGCCGGGCGAGCGCGTCCAGAATCGCTTCGTCTTCGCCGGCATGGGTGCTGGCGGCAATCCAGACCGGCCGCTCGTCCCCCAGCCAATCCCGCCGCAGTCGTCGCCCCCGTTCCAGCAGATCGGCTGGCAATGCCAAGTCGTATTTGAGATTACCGGTCACTTCGACCTGTGGTGCGCCCAGCGCTCGGAAGCGGGCGGCGTCGGCCTCGGCCTGGGCGGCAATCAGCGTTACGTCCCGCAGCATGGCGGCGGTCAGCCCACGAATCCGGCCGTAACCGCGCGCCGAGCGCTCCGACAACCGGGCATTCGCCAGCAGCACCGGGATACCGGCCGTCGCGCATTGCCGTAGCAGGTTCGGCCACAACTCGGTTTCCATGATCACCGCCAGGCTGGGCCGGACGCGCCGCAAAAAGCGCCGGGTCGCGCCGGGCAGATCGTAGGGCGCGTAGACATGTTGCACGCGTTCGCCCAGCGCCTCGCGGACTTGACGGGAGCCGGTCAGGGTAGTGGTGGTCACCAGCAGCGGTCGGTCGGGATAGCGATCCAGCAGGGCGCGGATCAGCGGCAAGGCGGCGCGGGTTTCGCCCACCGACACGGCGTGAACCCACAAGCCGCCGGGTGACAACGTTGGCACGAAGCCCAGCCGCTCGCGCCAGCGCTGGCGATGTCCGGCATCCCGGCGACCACGCCAGTACAGCCGCAGCAACGCCAGCGGCAAGAGCAGATAGAGCAGGCCGGTATAGAGCAGACGCATAAGCCTTGAGCGCTCCGTTGCCGAGCTGTGTCTAGGGTCTCCGACTGCCGTCCCCTCGCTCCGGCATTTCCCGGACCCACATCAGGGTCGCGCCGATCACCGCCGCCGGCATGGCCAGAAAATTCAACACCGGGATCAGGGTCAACAGCAGGGTCATGCCACCGAAGCTCAAGGTACGCGGCCAGTGCTTGCGCAGCAACCGGCGCTGATCCCGGAACGACAACCCCCGGTTGCCGAGCGGATAGTCGGAATACTCCAAGGCCAGCATCCAGGCGCTGAACAAGGCCCAGAGCACTGGCGCGGCCACATTGACCACCGGCACGAACGACAGCACCAGCAGTGGAATCGCCCAGCCGATGAAGTACAGTAGCTTGTTGAGTTCCGTCAACGGGCTCAGCAGCAGTTCTTTCCAGGTCAATCCGGTCGTTGGTGGCGTTACGCCCGCCGGGTTGGCCATTTTTTCGACCCGCTCGGCCAGCAGGCCGTTGAACGGCGCGGCGATCACGTTCGCCACCACGGAAAAGGTGTAGAACACCACCACCAGCGCGGTCAACACGAACAGCGGCCACAACAGCCAGTGCAGCCAGCTCAACCAATCCGGCAGCCAACCGGCCACGGTCCGATCGAGCCGTTCGAACTGGCCGGCACTCCACCAGAGGCCGGCGCCGAACAAAAGGGTGTTGATCAGCAGCGGAATCGCCACGAAACCACGCAAGCCGCTCTTGGGCAGCCAACGCAAGCCGGTCAATACGTAGCTTGCGCCGTTGATCGGGGAAGAACTCATCGTTATTGGAAACCCTCATGGCAAGTGCCGGCATTCATTTCAATGCGCGGCGATCTACGTTACTATTTCTCTCCAATCAGATGCCGCCACTCCAGGCGCGCGGCGTCGCATTATAAGACTTGTTGCCGCGGTTCCGACCGTCAGTTCGCACATCCGGTCGCTCGTCCCGGTTGTCCCGCGGCCATTGCGCCCCCACGGAGCATGGCAATTCACAGCGCTCTAGAAAACACCGGCGGTCGCCGGTTGCCGTTCAGGCCCGCGTTTTCGTCCCTCCCGGCGGTGGCGCCCGTCGATTTCCGTTTGCCCGTTTCCCTCTCGCCGTCCCGCTGGCGCTTCGAGCGCGCATCCCTGCGGTTTGGTCGCAAAGATACCCTCCGCTCCCGACCCGCGCCGCGGTTTCGGGGCTTTTCAAGCGACATTCGTGTCATCACCCACCCCTGAAGGAGTACAAACATGAAACAACCTGTCCGTGTCGTCATCACCGGTGCTGCTGGCAACATCGGTTATGCCATGGCCTTCCGGATTGCTTCGGGCAGCATGCTGGGTCCCGATCAGCCGGTGATCCTGCAGTTGCTGGAAATCACCCCGGCGCTGCAAGCCTTGCAGGGCGTGGTGATGGAGCTGAACGACTGCGCCTTCCCGCTGCTGGCCAACGTGGTCGCCACCGACGATCTGAAGACCGCGTTCACCGACGCCAATTTCGCCATGCTGGTCGGTGCCCGGCCGCGCGGCCCCGGCATGGAGCGCAAGGATCTGCTCACCGCCAACGGTGCCATCTTCGGACCCCAGGGCAGGGCGCTGAACGACCATGCCGCCCGCGACGTGCGGGTGCTGGTGGTCGGCAATCCGGCCAATACCAACTCCCTGATCGCCGCCAGCAGCGCTCCCGACCTGAGCCCGCGCCAGTTCCATGCCATGACCCGGCTGGATCATAACCGTGCCCTGAGCCAACTGGCCGAAAAGACCGGTAGCCATGTCAACGACATTAAGAAGATGACCATCTGGGGCAACCACTCCGCGACTCAGTATCCCGATATCAGCCAATGCACCGTCAAGGGCCAGGCGGCGACTTCGCTGGTCGATCAGGGCTGGTACCGCGACACCTTTATTCCCACCGTGCAGCAGCGCGGTGCGGCGATCATCAAGGCGCGCGGCGCTTCTTCCGCCGCCTCCGCCGCCTCCTCGGCCATCGACCACATGCGTGATTGGGCGCTGGGCACCCCCGAGGGCGATTGGGTCAGCATGGCGGTCCCCGCCGATGGTTCCTACGGCATCAGCGAAGGCGTGATTTACTCCTATCCTTGCGTCTGCAAGAACGGAGACTACGAGATCGTGCAGGGTTTGCCGATCGATGAATTCAGCCGCGGCAAGATGGCCGCCACCGACCAGGAGCTGCGCGAGGAACGCTCCAGCATCGAAGACCTGCTCAAGGCCAAATAAAAGTCGCCTGGGGCCGGTTTCGCGGTATGCGAGGCCGGCCACCGGAAAT
>Ga0209607_1001054_pt1 | contig 23306 bp, 14 predicted proteins | sample AD_UKC117_MetaG_FD_184413 | JGI IMG/M metagenome (GOLD analysis project Ga0209607, IMG submission 184413) | Active sludge microbial communities of municipal wastewater-treating anaerobic digesters from Hong Kong - AD_UKC117_MetaG (SPAdes)... | ecosystem: Engineered > Bioreactor > Anaerobic >... | reverse complement strand
CCTCCATCTCGTGCCCGCCGAAATCGCGAGAAGCCGTCATAACCACGGTCATCATCACCATCCTCACGACCATCCACATCTTCATGACCATATTCACCCAAAAACATGACACTAAATAATGAATCAAATAATTTCATAATATTTAGCCTGATAATCTGGAAAAGACTATTTTATCCAATTTAACCTGTCTATTCTTCGCAAGGATGATTTGATAAAGTGACTACAGTAGGAAACTTTTATGTCCATTCGCGATTGGCCTGATAACGAACGTCCTCGGGAGAAGTTGCTGCAACGGGGCGCCGCCGCCCTTTCCGATGCTGAGCTGCTAGCGATTTTTCTACGGGTCGGTGTTCCGGGCCGCAGCGCCGTTGATCTGGCGCGTGACATGCTCAAGCAGCACGGCGGCCTCCGTCAGCTGCTGGAACTGGATCAGGCCAGATTCTGCGCAACGCATGGTTTGGGACCGGCCAAATATGTGCAGTTACAGGCTGTGCTGGAACTGGCTCGCCGCCATCTAGAAGATACCCTGCAACGAGTCGACGCTATTCAAAGTGTGGCCGATACCCGCCGCTATCTGATGGCACGGATGCGCCATCATCCCCATGAAGTATTCTCTTGCCTGTTTCTGGACAACAAACATCGCGTTATCCAGTACGAAGAGCTGTTTTTTGGGACTATCGACAGTTCCGCCGTGCATCCCCGCCAAGTGGTGAAACGTGCCTTACATCACAATGCCGCCGCGGTGATCGCGGCCCACAATCACCCTTCCGGAGTCGCCGAACCCAGCCGGGCTGACGAAACCATTACCTTACGGCTAAAAGACGCCTTGGCTACGGTCGACATCCGGTTGCTGGATCATGTGGTCATTGGGGATGGGCAAACCGTGTCCCTGGCGGAACGGGGAGTGCTGTAATTGCCGCTTCCTGCGGCCTTTATCCCCTACTCCGCCCCGCCATTTAAAATCCGCGCGCTTCTCGAATCCGATCATAAGCAGCGGTGATTTCGCGGGTTCTCTCGGTAGCGCGGGCCAGCTCCACGGGCGAAACATCGGATGCCAGTTTATCGGGATGGTGCTGCCGGATCAGGCGGCGGTACGCTAGTTTGATCTCTTCGGTACCAGCCTCACGCTTTAGACCCAGTATGCTATAAGCATGATTCAGCGAGTTGACAGCAGTAGCTGGCCGCCGGTCGTGCTGGCGTTCGCGTTGCCAGCCGGTTCCTGCACCGCTGGCGTCCCCAAAGCCATCCTGGCCGGACTGATGCGCCCAGCGCTGGGCGCGAAACAAGGTATGCAGGGTTTCAAACTGCACGCGGTGAATACCCAAGCGCTCGGCCACGGATAACAAACGGGCATGGGTTTGCGGATGCAAGCTGCCGTCGGCGTAGGCAATATTCAGCAGCAACTCCAACAATTGCTGCAACATCGATGGATAGCCGCAACAAGCGTGCTGAAACACCTCAATAGCAGTTTCCACCGAAAATTCCGGTTGTTTGCCCGCAGTGAACCCATCAATTGCAGATTGCCGCTGACTGGCGTTTAACTGAAGATGATCCATCATGGCGCGAGCCGCTGCGATTTCCCGTTCCGAAACCCGGCCATCGGCTTTAGCAAGGCAGCCCATGATCTGAAACGCTGTCGCATTGAATACATTCCGCGCATGATCGCGGCCTGTCGTCTCATGCGTTGACGATGTGACTGTTTTCCATTGGCTTTGATCAAAATTATGGCCGACTGCTGCGCCGAGCAGCGCACCCAGCGGCCCGCCGACCATAAAGCCAAAAGCCCCGCCAAACAATTTTCCAAACACGCTTAATCAAGACCTCAATCGTCGCCGGTGTACTTCAGGATTTCAGATAGCGCTCGTCGTCGTACGTTTTCAGCCAGTCTGGCCGTAAACCGATCAGGGCTGTAATTAGCATACCGTTAATCAACCCTTCTGGAAAAAGATAAAGCGGTATGAACGGCAGATATTCGTTACTAATACGGGCAAAGCTGTAGGTTTCAGTGATGACCAGCAGGGCGGCCAGCGTCAACACGGTCACACCCGCAGTCAACATGGCGTTAAAGAATGCACAGAGGAAAATATAGATGAAAAGATGATGAGGGAGGTAGCGGTCCACAAGCGCATACACGCCATAACTGACCGAGACCGGCAGCACACTCAATAGCAGCGCGTTCATGGCCAGCGCCGCCCAATCGCCGCTGCCAGCAGTCACGGCTAGCATAATCAGGCCGGAACCGATGATGCTCAGCGACCAACCGAACATCAAGGTATAGACGGTCACTCCCAAGAGATGAAACCCAAGCGCTGGACGAACGCCGATCTCGAAAATCCACATTAGGAATAAACCCGCCGAAGCACCCAGAAAGACATGCTGGAGCTGGGGGTTGACCCGCAAAACACGCCAGGGGGCCCAACGAAAAGCGTACAGTCCAACCAGCAACCAGACGAAGTTGGCAGAGAATAAAAGATCAGCAGGAAGTAGCGAGTCAGTCAGATTCATGATGTAAGCATACCGCAACTGGCGAACACGCGGTGTTGCAAAATGCCAATGGAATCGATTTACTGCTGATCAAATGGGCGGGAGACCGGTTCCCCCGGCGCCGCTCACCGTACGAGGCGCCTGTTCTGGCAGCAACATGATGAACTCGCTCCCTTGACCCTCGTCACTGCACACGATGAGTTTGCCGCCCAAGAGGTGGGTGACGATATTGTGAGCGATATGCAACCCCAATCCAGTGCCGCCCTGGCCCATTTTAGTGGTGACGAAGGGATTGAAAATCCGTTCCTGCAGAGTACTAGGAATGCCTTTTCCATTGTCGCTGACCTGTACCCGGATCTGGCCTTCGCCGGCAGAAGCGGCCGTAATGCGAATGACACCTGACTCACCTTCGTCAAAAGCGTGTAATACAGCATTATTAATCAGGTTAGCCAGTGTTTGTCCGAGGGGACCAGGATAGCTGTCAAGCCACAATCCATCCGGAATCTCCATCATGACCTGATGAGGAGTACGCTTCAACATGGGATGCAGAGTGAGCAGAATCTCATTGATGACCTCTTTCAGATCAAAAGTCCGCCGTTGGGAGCTGGTCTGATCTACCGCCACCTGTTTAAAGCTGGTTACCAGTTCAGCGGCACGATGCAAGTTACGCGTCGTAATGTCTGCGGCGGTCTCTGCGTAGGCAACGAAGTGGTCCAGAGTGGAACGGCGTAATCCCTCCTGTATGGCCTTTTGAAATTCGCGAACCTTGTCGTGCAGTGCCGAAGCGGCCATCAACCCGTTGCCGATTGGCGTGTTGAGTTCGTGAGCGATGCCCGCCACCAGTTCACCAAGCGCCGCCAGTTTCTCAGTGCGCACCAATTCCCGTTGAGTACAACGTAAGGTATCGAGCGTCTCGGATAACTCATGGTTGGCCTGGGATAGATCGGCGGTACGTTGCGTCACCCGGTTTTCCAGCTCGGTATTGAGCAGGCGGAGCTGCTGTTCCCGCTCATGGATGGCGCTATCCATATGCTCAAGGTCGGTGGACAACTGATTAAGCTCGACAATCGAACTACGTGGCCAAATGGCCTTGGAGTGTCCTTCAGCGACTTGGCGGGCACGCTCCATGAGCTCACCGACGGGCCGGGCCATATAAGAGGCCCACAAAGGCGCCAACAAGGCGCCAATCAGCAAGGGACCGAAAAAACTCACGGTCACCATGATCAGAGTGGAGCGGATGTCGGGGTCCTCCAGACCTGCTGGCAGCTTTACGAGAAAGTACCAATCCAGCTTTTGCGAATGCTGGGCCGCCACGTAGTAGCGACGGCCCTGATACTCGAAGATGCCAGGCAGGGATTCACCGTGTACCGCCTTCTGCACCACCGGCAGCCCGAGCAGATTAATGAGGCCAACCTGCGACGGAGAATCCGTGTCGCCAATCAACTCCCCGCGTTGATCGATCAACCAGATCGATTCGTTGCGCAGCATACGCGCGATACCCAGGATACGTACCAGATAGTGGGGCGGGATCTCGCCGATGATCACGCGGTCGTGGATCGGGATCGCCAAGCCAATGGTGATGTGGCCGGAGAGCACCGACAGGTAACGGTCACTCCAGATCGGCCGCCGCTCCCGCCGGACGGTTTGGTATAGGGAGTTGGCCGACATGTCGTTGCCGACCAGATCCAGGTGTCGCTGGTGCTCGATGGAAGCGCCTCCGATGGCTTCTACTTTCCCTTCTGGAGAGAGAATGTAAACGGCTGTGAATGCCGAGCCTTTGACCGCGATGCTGTCGAGCAGCAGGTGCGATTCATAGGGAAGAAAATTCTGTAGAGCGATCTCCAGGGGATTGAGACGGATTTGGAGAGAATCCATCAGGAATTCCATGCGGGTGACCAGCTCCTCGGCCTCGATGCGCACCAGCCGGCGATTTTCCTCGGCGATCTGCGGCAGACGCACAAACAAGACGGCGCTGCCAACGATCATCAAGGTCACCAGCAAGGTGGCTACCAGTAGAAACGCTAGAAAGGTGCGCAATCGCCATACGCGCATGGTGCCTGGCTACTCAATGACGACGAATTGACCGTTACGAATCACGGTCGTGAAGATCCGGCGTTGGCTGTCTCCAAAGCGATCAAAGACAATCGTCTGTTGCAAGCCTTCGAAGGAGCCGCGCAATAACACCTCCTTGAGCGGCTGGCCTTTGGCGCGCCGGCTCAGGGCGTCCAGCAGCACGCTGGCCGCTTCATAGCCCATGACGCTGGTGTATCCCGGTTCTTGCTGGAAGCGGATCTGGTAGGCGTCCCGGAAAGATTGATAACGAGAGGAGATATTATTCCGATCAAATAATTGACCCAGATACAAACCTTCCACAGCATGCCCGCCCAACTCAATCAACTGCTCGGTTGCCGCCCACTCGGTGGCGATCAGCGGCAGGCCGGGAGACAGCTTACGCGCCTGTTGGGCGAGCAGTACCGTGTCGACAGCGCTGCTGATGAACAGCAATGCGTCGGGCTGGGCGGATAAAAGCTCCTGGATCAAATCGCTGAAAACCGGCGGCTTGGCCGAATCAAAAGACTTGGCCATCGGAACTTCGCCCCCCAGTTCGCCGAACGCAGTGCGGAATTCTTCCAGAGTACTTTCGGAAAAAACCCGGTTGTTGATGTCATAGGCAACCGCTATGCGCCGCAGCCCGCGCCGGTAGTGGAGTGCGGCGGAGAGGTGCATGGATTCTCGCATGGTGGACGCCAAGCGGAAGAAGAGATCGTCCTTGCCGGAGAGTTCGACCGCTGCCGAGGTCGGACTGATCACCACCAGGCCCGCAGGTTCTGTCACCGGCAGGATCACCTTGACCATGCCACTGGTCATCGGGCCGATCAGCGCCTCGATCTGGAGGCCCAGCAATTCCTGCACAGCCTTGATTGCGACTTCGGATTCTTGGGCATCGTCCCGGATCAATAGCTCGATGGGGCGGCCTTCAATGCCGCCTGTCTGATTGCGCTGTTCCACCGCCAGCAGTGCGCCATTGCGCCCCGGAAGCCCGAAGTCGGCAAAGCGCCCGGTCATACCGCTGATGAAACCGATGCGTATCGGGTCGACACTGACGTCGCCGCAACCAGCTAGCGCCAGGACCAGGATCAAGAAACCCGTGATCAATCGCAGCATGATGCCGCTCCATTTTGCGTGGATAGCCACTGCAACAAATCTTCCAATGGCATCGGCTTTCCAAAATAGTAACCTTGAGCGCTGTCACAACCCAGATCACGCAGCAGCGCGGCTTGCGCGGCGGTTTCGACCCCTTCGGCCAGAACGCGCATCCCCAGTTTCCGCCCCAGTTCGATGACGATACCCGCGATGCGCTGCCCCGGCCGTTGCGAATCCAGTGCCCCGATGAAGGATTTGTCAATTTTTAACCGGCCCACAGGCAGGCGATCAAGGCAGGACAGTGACGAAAAGCCGGTGCCGAAGTCGTCAATGGCGACGCCAATGCCGATCGCTTCCAACTGACGCAGCAGTTTTTCCACATAGTCGAAGCTTAGCGCAGCGACCGGCTCGGTGATTTCAAGTTCGAGATCTTTGGGGCGGGTTGCGGTATCGCACAGCGTTTCCTGTACGGTTTGCAGAAACTGCGGCTGATGGAATTGGGCCGCCGACACGTTGACCGCCATGCGTAATCGATCATGGCCTGCCGCCCGCAACCGGGTCACGGCGTGCAGCGCAGTGCGCAGCACCCAGTGACCGAGGCTGATGATCAGTCCGGAGTGTTCAGCCACCGGGATGAAGCGGCTGGGCGGCACAAATTGCCCATCTTCAGTCCGCCAGCGCAGCAGCGCCTCAACACCGGTCACTGCGCCATCATGCAGGCTCACTTGAGGCTGGTAGACCACAAATAGATGATGATGATTGAAAGCCCAGCGCAGATCATATAACAGCTGAGTGCGCTCACGGATTTCCGCGCCCACGGAATCAGAGTAATAAGCTACTTGGCCAAAGCCGTTGGATTTGGCCTGTTTCAGCGCAATAGAAGCATCTTTGATCAATTCCTCACCGCTCCTGGAATCCTCGCCCAGTTGCACGAAACCGGCTGATATTGAAACCGTATGCTCTCCGCCATCCATTTCAAAGGGTGCAGTGAGAATAGATTGCAAGATATCCGGCTTCACCACCTGTTCCTCACCAAAGATACCAAACTTATCCCCTGTCACCCGGGCGATCAAGCAACGATCCAGCGGGGGTTGCTCCAGCCGGCGGGCGATCGCGCCTAACAGGCGATCTCCATAATCATGACCCAGCATATCATTGATCCCGGCAAACTGATCCACATCAATCAGGGCGATAACCCATTGATCAGAAATGTTCTCTTTCAAACGCTGGTCGATCAAATTGATGAAGGCTTGCCGGTTCGGTAAACGCACTAAACGATCAAAAAAAGCATACTCCTGTAGACGAGATACCAGAGCGACGTTATCAGCACACAAGGCAATATTGACGCAAAATACTTCAAGCAGGTGCTGGTCCAGCTTGCGCAATGGAAGCGCTGAATCAACGAATGCAGCAAAATCCTGGCCTTCGTGACCTGCGAAGAACAGAGTCAGACTGCATTCATCGATCAAATTGCGGCGCTCGCTCAGGCAGCGTGTGAAATGTTCAACGATCCGGGCATCGTCAATTTCTGTCAATTGGTGTTGAATCAGGTGGCGATAACGGCCAGTAGCGGCGGTGATGATAGGATAGAAGTGAAGCGCAACGTTATCAGCGGCGCTGGTAAGGTGAGTGGAAACGCATATCAACCCCTCCGGTTCGATGCCAGCAAATCCCGCAATTTGGGTAATCACACCCTCGGCAAAGGCTTGCAGCCCTTGTTTGACAATGAATTGGTTGCTAGCCGCAACAATTTGTTCCAGGCCATGCCGGCTGGCATCCAACCGGCATAACTGGTCGTAAGAACGGATGGCGGTGGTTAGTGTCGTGTAGAGTTTGTTGCGAATTAGCTCACTCTTCGTTTTGTAATCATTAATATCGTAACGATTGATAGTGTCAATTTCCGGCGCATAACCCGGCTGACCCGTGCGTAGAATGATGCGGGTATGCATCAATCCAAGCTCCTCACGGATCACACGGACGATACGGAGACCGGCGTCTTCGGTTTCCATAACCACGTCCAGCAGAATCACGGCAACATGCGCTTCTTGCCGCAGCAGTTGCAAAGCTTCACTGCTGGAATAGGCGTGCAGGAATTCCAGGCGGCGGCCCTGGATCATGACATCGCCCAGAGCAAATTCAGTGGTGGTATGAACGTCAAGATCATCATCAACGATCAATACTTGCCATGACCGCTCGGTTACCCCGCCTGGCGAGGCAGGAGATTTCTTTCCCTCATCGAGAAAGGATAGGAACTCATCTTGTTCCGGCATACGGGGACTCATTTATTAGACGGAAGCCTCTATGAAGTGTAGTCCGGCTACAACCCATCTGCATAATCCAAAGGACATACAAAACATTCATGTCCAAACCGCCGGAGCAATTAACTCAATCCTCTTTCAACAGCACATTTTCAGCCACAACATACTAATTTCAGAGCAGAATAGGATTGGAGATAACAATGTTTGATGAACCGCAGGCGACTATTCTAGTGGTCGATGATGTGATCGAAAATATTGAAATCCTGAATAATATACTCTCCAGTTGTTATCGGGTTCTCTTTGCCACCAACGGCCCAGATGCGCTAGCCATCGTGCGAGAACAGTCACCGGATCTCATTTTATTGGATGTCGTTATGCCAGACATGAACGGATATCAGGTTTGCGCGCGACTAAAACAGCACCCGATAACCCGGGAAATACCCGTGATTTTCGTAACCGCCAAGGATCAGGAAGAGGATGAGGAAACCGGCTTGCAACTGGGTGCCGTCGATTATTTGACTAAGCCGGTGCGTTCCAGCATCGTCAAGCTGCGGGTTGGCATCCATCTTGAGTTGAAACGCTACCGGGACTATTTGGCTGCGCTCTCGATGACTGACGGGCTGACAGGCATCCCCAACCGCCGGCGCTTCGATGAATTCCTCAAAACTGAATGGCTCCACGCTGTCCGTTCCAGAACACCGTTATCACTCGTTTTAACGGATGTAGATCATTTCAAAGCCTACAATGACCATTACGGTCACATCGCTGGCGATCAATGTTTGAAGACGGTCGCGCAAACACTAGCGAAAGGACTAACCCGGCGTACTGATTTAGTGGCTCGTTATGGTGGGGAGGAATTCGCGTGTGTATTGCCGGCAACCGATCATGCAGGCGCATTGGCTATTGCTGAACGGTTACGGAAGCACGTGATGTCTCAGCATCTCGATCATGCCCGCTCACCAACGCATCTTTTCGTAACGGTCAGCATGGGCGTAGCGACCCTGGAATCCGACCAGCACGTTGACCCCCAAGCTTTGATCGAACGAGCTGATCAACAGCTATATCGAGCTAAGCAAATGGGAAGAAACCAGATTGCGGGGAATCAATAATGGGTAACCGGCCAAAGCGCTGGCTAACACTGGCAGGGATGTTTGCACTGGTCATTTGCACTTTCGCGTTGCATGCTGAGGAAGCCCCGGTTGATCTAGCGGCAAATCTAGACAGTCAAGATAAAGCCTGGTTAGGCGAACTCATGCAAGTGCTCGACGAAAGTACGGAAATCGCCACCAAAAGCCGGTTGAATGTGGATTATGTGCCGGGCATGGTAACCGTGCTGCAAGGCCGTGAGCTGGAAACCTTAGGCGTGCGCACGGTGTGGGACGCGCTGGCATTGATTCCCGGAGTCATGCTCCTCCAAGGCAGGCGTGGAGAACGCTTTATTGGGGTCCGCGGATTTACCTCTCCGTTTAACTCTGGAAATATCAAAGTGCTGCTGAACTCATCGCCCATGAGCCGGGAAAGCTCCGGGCTGACTTCCCAAGTGCTTTCATTGCCCATTGAACAAGTGGATCGCATCGAATTCATCCGAGGCCCCAATGCGTTGTTATATGGTGATTTTGCTTATTACGGGGTACTAAACATCCTGACCCGGCAACAAACCTCCCAAGTCACTACACGCTTAGATGAGCACGGTACAACAACGCTGAATGGCCTGTATGCCGGTCAAAGCGAAGAGGGGATGACTCGCTTTAGTCTCAATATTGCTGGCGTCACAGGTTCTTCAGTGGAAGCGCCCATTGGTATTGATGCAGAGAATGAACAACTGTCAGCAATCTTCAAGTTCGCGCACCGGGACTTTGAACTGACAGCGCAAGCGATTAACGAAGATTATGCCATTGATCAGGGCGTCAACCGCGATCAACATACGGAAGCCATTATCGCGCGCCAATCCTTCGATCTAACCAACAGCGCACAGCTACGCCTTTCGCTTTCTTATCTTAGTAATGATCTCGAAGAAGGCGTTGAGCGCTTTCTAGGACACGTCTGGGAGGGTCGAGCGGAATTCGCGTGGCAATGGATGAAACGTCATCAGTGGTTGTTGCAGTTGTCGTACACGGACGATCACACCGAGGAAGCCCGCCCCGCAGTTGTCCCTATCGATGCGTCTCCCGGTGTCCGCCCTGGAACTCGCTCCATATACGATATTAAACGCCGTTATTACGGGATCAGCCTGCAAGATCAATACGAAGCTTCGGACCAGCTCACGCTTACAGCAGGGCTGCGCTTTGATCGCCGCGACGATCTTGACCAGAATATCTGGAGTCCGCGTTTAGCCGCCGTATGGCAAGTTTCCGAGGGGCATATTGTGAAAGCCCAGTATGCCAGTGGCTATCGCGCGCCGACTTTCTGGGAGCTTGCCATACCAGATTTCAACTATGATCTTGAAACTGAAAAAATCGATACCTCAGAGTTAAGCTATATCTACCGCAAGGCAAACGGGACTACCCGATTGACGCTGTTTCATTCGAAGATTGATGATCATATCAACCTTATAAAGCCGCCGCCTCCTTCTGTTTTTGTTAACACCGGCGTTTCAAAAGTAACCGGCATCGAATTTGAATGGGAGCAACAATGGTCTCCCCGGTTCAAATCCTGGTTCAATCTCTCGTATGCCAGCAGCCGGTCCGGTCTTCACTCTTTTCTGTTAGGAGGAGAAACGATTGGGATAGACCCCAGCACTGCAGATTGGCTGGGCAACCTGGCGCTGTTTTACCGTCCTGCAGAACATATGCTGTTGACTGCCTGGTGGAACTATACAGGCGCGCGTCATGCCGAGAGTGTCGATACCGGCCCTGAGCATCGCGTTGCATTGACTTTGAGCCTGTTTAATGTCTGGACTCAGGGACTCACCCTGCGGCTCGGGGTGCGCAATCTGTTGCAAACCGATCAGCGGTTCTTGATAAGCCAACCGGGTCACATGGAAAGCAGCGATTTCCCTGATAGCCTCGTTTGGGGACAGATTTCCTATGATTTTTAATGCTAACCGCCAACTATCAGGGTAATCAACCTGCCATGTCTGGCTATCCCAGGTCCAGGCGTTCAGCGCTGTTACTGGGAATTCTGCTGAGCCTTCTAAGCGCCTCATATGACGCGCTGGGCGATCCGCAGGAACAGCGGGCGCAAATTGGATTGCGGCTGTTTCGCACTCTGCTGGCGGCAGATGAGGATCTGGAACAAAAAGCCGATGCCCAGGGCCGGCTGCCACTGGCCCTGATCTACCGGAATGATCGAAGAATGGCCGAGGAGTTTGCTGCCGCATTGCAAACATCCGGGCATGGCCGCGAGCAAGGCAAGATCAAGAATCATCCCATCTACGCTATTCTGATGGATGACACTCACCTCAATACATTGCAAGAGCAAGTCCCAGCAGCCATTTATCTGGTGCAACCATTGCCGGATTCTGCGCTGGAGGGCGTGATTCGATACGGTGTTGATCACCACCGGATCGTGTTTTCACCTTTTGAGGGACATGTTGAAAAAGGCGTTTTAGCAGGTTTAGCCATCGAAGTACGGGTGTTGCCTTATATCAACCAGACGATCCTCAAGCGATCCGGAATCCGGTTGAAAAATCTCCTATTGAAGGTGGCTAAATTTCATGAATCATGAGGAAAACCGGCATTATCGTGTCCAGCCGCATGTCGGACGAATCATCTTTCAACTGACTCTGTCATTTTTGTTATTGGCGCTAGCGGTTGGGGGTGTTACCGCCTTTTACTGGTTCTTTCTTCTGCAACCTCGTTTATTTCTGGCGGCAGAAACTAACGCCAAACTAATGGCCCAGGCGCAAGCAGTCTCGCTAGCAGAGGTGCTGCAACCCCGTGGCGATCCCGTTTCCGTTCGCGAAGTTGAAGCGGCGATGAATAAAATTCTGCTCGCCAACGATCCAACGACGCATCAACCGCTGATTGTCGGACTCACGTTGGAACTCGACTATGAAGTGGTTCTTGCCGCCGCTCATACCCTGGATTTGCAACGCGGGCAAATGGATTATCCAGACTGTTTCTGCGTTCCAGTTCCTCTCTACGCGCCATTAACTGACGAATTCTTGGGCATCGCCCGGTTTCATGTCAGCCCCCGGTTCTTTCAGACTCTGGAACAGGACATCCGCCAAACCCTGATGGCCGAATTCGTGCTAATTCTGGTGTTGTTAGCGGTGGTCTGGCGCTGGGTGCTGCGTCTCGGACGCCGTTTGCATCATGAAGTGCTAGAACGGCAGCGAGCAGAACAGGAAGCGCAGGAAGCCAGTCAGGCGAAAAGTCAGTTTCTGGCCAATATGAGCCATGAAATCCGCACACCGATCAGCGCCATTCAAGGCCTGCTCTATCTAGCGCAACAGAGTACGGTGCCGCCAAGGCTCAGAGATTACTTCAACAAGATGGAGCATTCGACGCACACCTTGCTAACCCTCATCAACGACATTCTGGACTTCTCAAAAATCGAATCGGGACATGCCGATCTGGACCAGATCCCCTTTGATTTGCAAGCAGTCCTCGACCGGACCCGCAGCGTCTTAGGCTTCCGCGCCGTTGAAAAAGGGCTGATACTTAAATTTCATCAGGACGAACAGACACCGGAATACCTGTGCGGCGATCCGTATCGCCTGGGTCAAATCCTGTTGAACCTGGCAGGAAACGCGATCAAGTTCACCGAGCAAGGTGAGGTCGAAGTCTCCATCCGGGCGTTAGAAAACTCCTCAGAGCAGATTCGCCTGGAGTTTTCGGTGCGCGACACGGGCATTGGCATGACGCTGGAACAGCAGGCCCGGTTGTTTCAAATGTTCAGTCAGGCAGATGCTTCCATCACACGGCGGTTCGGCGGCACCGGCTTGGGTCTCGTCATCAGCCAGCGGCTCGTGGAAATGATGGGTGGGCGCATCGCCGTCATCAGCACTCCAAATCAAGGCAGCACCTTTCGTTTTACAGCAGCTTTTGGTCACGCCGGGCCGAAAGAAGTAGAAACGCGGCAGGAACCGGCTCATGCGCTTGAGGGCATGCAGCGGCTGCGCGGAGCACGAGTTCTGCTGGTGGAGGATCAACCGATCAATCAAGAGGTAGCAGCGGAAATATTGCGCCAAGCCGGGCTGCAGGTGCAGGTTGCCGATCATGGGCAGGAAGCATTAGCAATGATTCGGGCCAATCCTGAGGGATTCAATGTTGTATTGATAGATTTACAGATGCCCGTACTGGACGGTTATGAAACCACCCAGCAGCTGCGGGCTGATCCACGCTATGCCGACTTACCCATTATCGCGATGACGGCCAATGTGCTGGCCGGGGAACGGGAACGCTGTCTGGCTGCTGGTATGAATGATTATCTGACCAAGCCGATTGACGTACCGGCCTTGTACCGGAAACTACGATATTGGATCAAATATGATCCATATAAACAGCTCGCCATTGAGAGCGGGGAAAAGGCCGGAACTGAAACCCTGCCAAGCACTACAGCGGCTTCTTTACCTGATGCTGCACCCGGCCTCGACCTGGCGGCCGGTCTCCAGCGATTGAATGGTAACGAGACGCTTTACCGGCAACTTTTAGCCCGATTTCCCAAGCAGTACAGCCATATGCTAACAGCGATTGAAACTGCTCTGGATGTTGGGGACGAGGAACAAGCAACGCATCAGGCGCATGCCTTGGCTGGAGCAGCGGGAAATCTTGCCGCTGTGTCTCTGGCACAAGCAATGCGATGCTTGGAACAGGCGATTAGCCATCATCCTGAGGTTGTTTCCGGGCGATTGAGCGATGCAAAAACGCGATTGCAGGAAGTACTGACCGGCATTAGTCAGCTGAATTTGAATACTGAAATGACAAACGTGACCGGGGAGCTTAATGATAATCAAGCGCCTGAACGATCATTGTCTGATCTGGAATCATGGGTTGGACAAGTTACCACTCTGACGGAATTGCTCGCTGCGCATGATCTAAAAGCTAAAAGCCAATTCACTGAGATGATGCAACGAATGACCGATCCGTTGATTCGCCAGCAATTGTATTCTGTAGGTCAACAAATTGACCGCCTGCGTTTTGCCGGCGCTTTGCAAACTTTAATTGAGGTGATGGCACTTTTGGGGATTACAGTAGCTAACCCCAACAATGATAATGTGTACTAGTCATTGCATGAAGTGCCGGTCCTTCAGACCCTCTAACAGACCAATGATCCCGGTTCTATCACAACCGCGGGCATGACCGGCGAGGCGCAATTTCAACATCTTGCTCTATTTTGGTTAGGAGTAATCCGTAAATGCTTGTTTCCGATGCTACCGCTGCACCTGAAGTCACCAGCCTGCCGCTTGTCTATCGCGGCAAGGTCCGCGATCTCTACGCCGTGGATGATCAACATCTGCTCATGGTGGCCAGTAACCGGTTGTCGGCTTTCGATGTCATTCTGCCGACACCGATCCCTGGCAAGGGCGCGGTGCTGACTGCAGTGTCGAATTTCTGGTTTGAGCGTACCCGGCGTATCGTCCCCAACCATCTGCAAATCGCCAAAAAAACTCTGGAGCAGGCGCTGCCAGATCCTGTGGAGCGTGACCATGTAGCCGGCCGTGCGGTCGTGGCACGGTGGCTTCAGGGCCTACCCGTGGAAGCGATCGTGCGCGGTTACCTGATCGGTTCGGGCTGGAAGGATTACCAGCAGAGCGGCATGGTCTGCGGAATTCACCTGCCGCATGGATTGAGACTGGCAGACCGGTTACCGGAGCCAATCTTTACGCCCTCCACCAAAGCGGCGCTGGGCGAGCATGACGAGAATGTAGATTTTAACCATGTCGTCACCAGAATCGGGGAAGACCTCGCAGAACAGATGCGAGAAATCAGCCTGCGGCTGTACCGGGAAGCCGCAGACTATGCTTTAGCACAGGGTATCATCATCGCCGATACCAAATTTGAGTTCGGACTGGACGAGGATGGGCGTCTGGTGCTGATGGACGAGGCACTGACTCCGGACTCCTCACGCTTCTGGCCCGCAGACCACTACCAGCCCGGCATCAACCCGCCCAGTTTCGACAAGCAGTTCGTGCGTGACTATCTGGAAACGCTGGATTGGGACAAGCAGCCACCGGGACCGGAACTGCCACCGGAGATCGTCCAGAAGACCGTCGCCAAATACCGCGAGGCCCTGAAGCGGTTGACCGGCTAATTCCAGTTGCATGAAAACGTTTCTTCAATGCTTGGCCTCCGTCTCCGGCCATTCCTGCCGGGGCATCTGCAAATGCCAGCCGCGTTGCTGAAGATTGTGCAGCACCTCAGCGGTATTTTCCTGCGCCAATCGCCGTTCTGGGTGCAGTTCCAGATCCATGACATGCACCGGCTCGCCCAGCAGCTTCAACAGAGGCCCAGGCAGGCGGGAAAAATCGTCCTTAATGGCCAGATAAAGATAAGTATCCTGCTTCCGGCGGCTTTTATAAATCGAGCACTGCATTAAGCATCTCCAGAAAAAGAGAATTTAGAAATCAGGCGTATAATCATGGAAGAATACTAAAGAACAGAATCACTTTCTCATGCATATGCTCAGTCTTATTTTATGGGTTCCCTTTTTCGGGGCATTGCTCGTTGCTTTACTGCCGGCGGCCCAACATCGGCTTATCCGCGGTCTGGCTCTGGTTCATGCCGGCCTCACCCTCGTGTTATCCTGGAGCCTGTTGACCCAGTTCGACCGGAGCACAGCAGCGATTCAGTTCGTCGAACAGGTCGTTTGGAGCGCCACCATCGGCGTTTCCTACGCCTTAGGCGTTGATGGGCTGGCCCTGCCGATGGTGCTGCTGACAACCTTGCTGGCGGCCGTGGCGCTGCTGGCCTCGGAACGCGTAACAACGGGCATGAAAGGCTACCACGCCTGGATGCTCATCCTGGAATTTGCCATGCTGGGAGTATTCATGGCCAGGGACTGGTCGCTGTTCTTCATGTTCTGGGAACTGACCCTCATCCCGTTGTTTTTTCTCATTGATCTATGGGGTGGCCAAAAACGCCATGTAGCCAGCCTCAATTTTGTGCTGTACACCATGGGTGGCGCGATCTTTATTCTGATCGGCCTGATAGCCGTCTACCGGTTGACGCCTACCCAATCCTTCGCCATGGCGGCAATCGCCGAGGCAGCGGCAATTCTCCCCCGCCAGGAACAAGTGTGGTTGCTGCTGGCCTTTCTCATTGGCTTTGGGGTGAAAATTCCTATCTTCCCGTTGCATGGCTGGCTGCCGCTGGCCCATGTCGAAGCCCCCAGCCCGGTCAGCATTCTGCTCTCTGGCGTGTTGCTGAAAATGGGCGCCTACGGTCTGCTGCGCGTCATGGCGATGCTACCGGAGGGAACGCGGGCCTTGCAACCGCTGCTGGCTGGCATCGCGCTGGTCAGCATCCTCTACGGTGGACTATTGGCCTGGCGGCAGAGCGATCTGAAGGCGATGATTGCCTATTCCTCAGTCAGCCATATGGGAGTGGTGGTACTTGGCCTGTCGGCCCTAAATGAGACCGGATTGCTGGGTGCTGCTCTGCAAATGACCGCCCATGGCCTGATCGCCGGCGCGTTGTTTCTGCTGATCGGCCTGCTCTACGAACGCACCCACACCCGCGAGGCCGCCGATTACGGGGCGCTGATCCGGGTGACGCCGCGCTTTGCCCTCTTCATGACCCTGGCCCTGCTGGCGGGTATGGGGATGCCGGGATTGATTGGGTTTATCGCTGAACTGCATGTCTTGATCGGCGGCTTTCAACAGTGGGGCTGGTTGATGGTGCTGACCAGTCTTGGCGTGCTAATCAGCGCTGCGTATGCGGTGCGAACCATCAGCGGCCTGTTCGCTGGCCCGGTGCGGCCGGAGTGGGCAGAACTCAGCGACTTGCAGCCGCGTGAGCTGCTAGCAGCCGCTCCACTCGCAGCAGGGTTACTCATCCTAGGCATGATACCCGCCCCGGTCATTGCGCTGATGAGCGCCACAGTGGCGAAATTAACCGCCATTTTCACCCCACTGCCGTAGGAACGATGCCATGACCACGACGGCGGCCGCCCATCCGCAAACCGATCCTGTACATCATGCGCCGCTCACACCCCGCCAGCTCGTCGAGCACGCCATTGCCCATTTGGATCATGTACTGCCTGGCCAAGCGCCGATTCTAAACTTTGTCCATCACAATACCTTGCACGGTTACCAGCACTTACCGTTTGAACAGGCACTGGCCGGAGCGGAACAACTCACCGGGATTCGCGCCTATCTGCCTGAAGCAGAGTTCCGTAAGCTGTACCGGGCCGGCCGGATCGGCGATACCGATTTCGATGCTGTTTTCGCCCAGCGTGCAACCTTGCAAGAAGAGGAAGTGGTGGCGCAACCCGGTCAGCGAACGATCCAGCGCGGTGAGGTGCTGCGCATCTCACTCGTTTACGGTGTGGATGCTCTGACACCTAGCCAATTGGTTTGGCAGATGGAAGAACTCGATGCCACGCACTGCTTTCAGGATGATGTACCCGCGCCAGCCCGTCAGCGCTTGCTAAAAGTGTCCGGCCAAGATGCCAGCGCAGCTTTGGAAGACTTGTGGCGAGCCTGTCTGGAAAGCTTCCAATTACCGGCTGCGAGCCTTCATCCAGAGGAACTGGTGGATCTGCAACTGACCCTGGCCAAGTCACTGCTGGCCCGGTTCAGAGCCGGGAGCGCAGACGATGCGGAGGGTCCGGTCGTTCACCAGCAGATGCAGACAGAATCTCTAGCGCTGATCGAGCGGCTGTTCGCCGACGTAGGAAAAGGAACCACGCTACACGGCTTGTTGCAGGCGCTGACCGGCCAGAATCTATTGGATCAAGTGCGCCCAATGCTCATTCGCTTCTGTGCAGCTCACCTGGATGAAGGATTGGCTGCCTGGAACCTGCCCAAACGTCATGCTGGCCTGTACACGGCCTGGCGCCATTTCATCAAACATGATTTCGCTTGGATGTTCGCTGGATTAACCGAAGCGCGTGAGGGCATAGCCCATTGGCCGGATGAACCGGTGGCGGCGATCATTGCTGAGCTACAGCGGCTCGGTGTTCCTGAATCACACTGGGAAGGCTATCTCACCCGCTTGGCGCTGGAAATCCCGGGCTGGTCGGGGATGATGAACTGGCGGCAGCAACACCCCGGCTACCCAGCCAACCAAGCAACGCCAGTCGCGCTAGCCGATTATCTCGCGGTGCGGCTCAGCCTCGACAACCTGTGGAGCAAACGTTTGTGCCGGGAGACATGGGGACTGGAGGCCACACTGCCAGCGCTGCGCGGCCACTTACGGCCGCGCCCGGCAGAAGCACTGATCCGCTATGCCTTGTATGAAGGGCGTCTGCCCGAATATTTGGCGAGCCGGGCACGCGGCTTGATCGATGATGCAAACCACCCCGATGCCGCACGCCTCCCCTCCTCACCCAAGGAAACCAGAGATGCTTGGGACAGCCTGGCTGACATGATCTGGACCTGGCGGCATAGCCCAGCCGCTGATCAGCCAGGCATGCCGACAGTACATGGCGATGCTTGGCGGCTGTTTCGCCTGGCTCAGCATCTGGGATTGTCCGGCGGCGAACTGCGTGCACTTTCCCAGCACCGCCGGGAACGTCTGCTATCAACGCTCGACGAGCTATCGCCCAGCCTGCGCGGCGCACTCTGGCAATGCGCCTATGAGCACCATTACCGGGAGACGCTGATCAACGCCTTAGCCTGCAATCAAGGACGGGGACGCTGGGCCGTTCGCGAACACCGGCCGCAAGCGCAGGTGATGTTTTGCATCGATGATCGTGAGGAAGGCATCCGCCGCCATCTGGAAGAGCTGCACCCGGCGATTGAAACCCTAGGCGCAGCAGGCTTCTTTGGCGTGGCAATGAATTGGCGAGGATTGGATGATCGCGTGGCAACCCCTCTTTGCCCGGTCGTGGTCACGCCGGCGCATGAGGTGCGGGAAGTTCCCCAGCCCGGCACTGAAAACCAGCATATGCTGCGCAACCGGCGCCGGGTGCTGCGTGATCGCCTGCGCGCCTTTTACCATGAGATCCGGCGTAACCTGGTGTCATCAGCCCCGCTGATCGCGACGCTGGCGCCAGGCATGCTGCCGGTCCTCGCCAGCAAGATTTTCGCGCCTTTCCGGCAAGGCCAGCTTGCGGAGGCACTGGATGCCCGCTGGGTTCCCGGCGCACCAACCGAGGCCGTGATTAATGCCGCCGACCCCTTGATCCCGGCTACCCCGGAACAGCCGCGCCTGGGATTCACCAGCACCGAGCAAGCCGACCGGGTCGCCGCGCTGTTACGCAATACCGGACTGACGGCGCAATTCGCGCCGCTGGTGATTCTAATGGGGCACGGCTCGATGAGTCAGAACAACCCGCATCTGGGCGCGTATGACTGTGGCGCCTGCGGCGGCCGGCATGGCGGACCAAACGCCCGGGCCTTCGCCGCCATGGCCAACCGGCCAGAGGTGCGGGCGCTGCTGGCGGAACGCGGCATAGCCATACCGGCAGACACCTGGTTCATCGGCGCAGAGCATAATACGTGCGACGAGCAGATCACCTTCTACGACCGGGGCAACCTGCCGGCTGAGACGGAACGGGCGCTCAAGGAGCTGCAACGGATTCTGGATCAGGCCCGCACGCTATCCGCACACGAACGCTGCCGGCGCTTCGCTTCCGCGCCGCGCGACCCGGCGCCCGCCCAGGCCTTACGCCATGTCATCGAGCGCTCCCGGGATTTCAGCCAGGCAAGGCCGGAATTAGGCCATGCCACGAATGCGGCCGCGCTGGTAGGCCGCCGGTCGATGAGTCAAGGGGTGTTTTTAGACCGGCGGGCGTTCCTGGTGTCTTATGATCCCACACAAGATCCTAACGGCACGGTACTGGAAGGCATTCTGCTGGCAGTAGGACCGGTCGGCGCAGGGATTAACCTGGAGTATTACTTTTCCACAGTGAACAACGAGCGGTTCGGTTGCGGGACCAAAACCCCGCATAACGTCACCGGGCTGTTCGCCGTCATGGAAGGCGCCAGCAGCGACCTGCGCACCGGTTTGCCCCGGCAGATGATCGAGATTCATGAGCCGCTGCGCCTGCAAATCGTGGTCGAGGCACGCACCGGCGTGCTGGCTGCTATCTACGGGCGTCAACCGCCCTTGCAAGAATTGATCGGCAATGGCTGGGTGCAAGTCATTGCCAAAGACCCTGATACCGGAGAATTCGCTATTTTTGACCCGGCGCAAGGCTTTGTGCCATGGACGGGGCCGGTGAAACCGCTGCCCGCCTGCCGCCGTTCCGGCGATTGGTATCGCGGGCAAACCGGTCCGTTGCCGCCGGTATTGATCGGTGAGGCGTAGCGAGGAAATAACATGTTCGACTGGCTCATAGCCTTGATTCCCGCTCTACCGCTGGCCGCTGCTTTATGGATTGGGCTTGCGATTCTATTTGGGCAAGCAGATGGTGAAGCGTATGAACGGCACACCCGCCGGATCGCGCTCAGTGCCAGTACCGGTTCGCTGGCGGCGACGCTGGTCCTGATCGCCGCCCGGCTGGCGGGAACATTGCCGGATCAGATCATGCCCGGCGTCTGGCTGACCAGCGGCCGCTATCAGGTCAATCTCAACTTTATCACCGATCCCCTGACTCTCGCGCTGCTGGCCGTCACCACGCTAGGATGCTTGCTTGTAACCCGGTTTGCCGTGAACTACATGCATCGCGAAACCGGGTTCCATCGCTTCTTTATGATCCTCAGCCTATTCACTGCTGCAATGGCAGTGCTGGTCATGAGCGGGAATGCCGTGCTGACCTTCATTGGCTGGGAAGTGGCCGGATTCTGTTCCTATTTGCTGATTTCCTTCTTCCAGGACCGTCCGGTCGCAGCTAGCAACGCCACCCGCGTCTTTGTCACCAACCGGGCCGGTGATGCCGGATTTTTGCTGGGCATCGCATTGTCATTTCATTGGCTGGGCGGTGCCGATTGGGTAACAGTCAACGCTGGCGCGGCCGGTTTGAGTCCAGAACAAGCCGAGGTGCTCGCGGGCTGCTTCCTGCTGGCAGCGATTGCCAAGTCGGCCCAGGTTCCACTGGCGCCGTGGCTGGCCCGAGCCATGGAGGGACCGACGCCATCGAGCGCGCTCTTTTACGGCATGGTCATGATTCACGCCGGCGTTTATCTGATACTGCGCCTGCAACCGCTGTTCGAGCAATCCCCAATAATCATGGCAGTTATAGCGATTACCGGGGCGGTAACTGCGCTATACGGATTCCTGGCTGGACTGACGCAGACCGATATCAAAAGCAGTTTGATTTTCTCAACCTCCGGCCAAGCCGGACTGATGTTTTTGGCCTGCGGCCTGGGATTCTGGCGGCTCGCGCTGATCCACCTATGCTGTCATGCCATCTTCCGGGGTTATCAGTTCCTCAGCGCACCCTCGATCCTGCGTCAGCTTGGTGGCGAACGCACCCGCCCGGTGTCAAATGCGCTGGCGCAACGGCCGGGCATTTACACCGCCGCGCTTCAGCGATTCTGGCTGGACGACATGATCGATGGAATCATTGTCCGCCCGGTACAGCGATTGGCCAGCGGACTAAGCCGTTTCGACACCAGGGTAATAGATCGAGCGACTGGACTGCCCGCACCGGCAGTTAACGCGCTGTCGTCAGCCGCGCAATGGGAAGAACACCATCTGGGAGTCAGGCAGATGCTGGAGCGCGCGCCAGGCGCCATCGATCAGGAACCCGGTCTGGCTGGGCGGGCGACTGAATGGACCGCAGCAGTTTTCCACTGGATTGAGGAACAATTGATGTTCAAAACTGCTGGCCAACGGTTCGCGGTAGCGAGTCACCGGCTGGGATGGGGTTTGAACCGGCTGGAGCGATGGATGGGACGATCCTGGATGGGGATGGCGGCGCTGGTAATCCTCCTAGCGATGCTCGCCAGCATGGGCGGAATGATGGCGAGTGCGGAGCCAGGCACGGCATCTGCCGGTTTTCCGCTGCTCAGTGCGCTGCTGATCGTTCCTCTGATCGGGATACTCGCTGCGTTCCGCGCCCCGCAGGCGCATACCGCCTTTGCGTTCGGCCTCGCAACCGCCGTGACGGAATTGATCCTGACGGCGCATTTGCTAATCCACTTCCAGCCACAGATGCCGGGGATGCAGTTCGTTGAACAGTTTGAGATTCTGCCGTGGCTGAGCATCCATCTGGGTATTGATGGCATCAGTGTGCTGTTTCTGCCGCTCACAGGATTACTGACTCTGTTTGTCCTGCTATACGCCCAGTCACACCGCCAGCAGCAAGAACGCCCCGGCCTGTTCGTCGCTAACATTCTGGCGCTGGAAGCTGTGCTGATGGGGATGTTTACCGCACTGAATCTGCTGCAATTCTGGTTTTTTGCACTGGCAGAAATCATCCTAGCCACCTTTTTAATCGCCCGCTATGGGACCAGTCCAGCGCGTGGCCAGGCAGCCCGGCATTTCCTGCGTTTCATGCTCGGCGGCCTGGCCGCGTTGCTGGCTGGCATTGTATTGCTGGGCTGGAACCATGCAGCCGGTACGGATCGAAGCGGGTCTTTTGCATGGCAGGCCCTGCTGGAAACCCCGGTAGCGGCAGGTCAACAATCATTGATCTTTATCCTGATGTTCACCGGTCTGGCCGTGCGCCTGGCCCTATTCCCTTTTCATGCTTGGCTGCCTATCGTAGCCCGTCATGGCACAGTAGCGGTGGGTATCGTATTCCTGACAGGCGCCAAGGTTGGGATTTATGCAGTGTTGCGTTGGGTTTTTCCGCTATTACCCGGTGCCGCCCAGCAATGGGATACTGGAGTCATTGCGCTGGGCTTGGCCGGTATGCTCTATGGCGCGTTGCTGGCCTTCCGGCAAAAGGACCTGCGGCGGTTACTGGCTTTCGCCGTAATCAGCCAGAGTGGCGTGTTAGTTGCTGGGCTATTTTCGCTGAATCCCGCTGGCTTGCGGGGCAGCCTGCTTCTGGCTTTGAACCTGGGATTAGCAACATCCGGTTTATTCATCACCGCCGGATTGCTCTACCGGCGCTTGGGCACGACGCGATTTCACCGGCTGGGCGGTTTGTTTGAAACTGCGCCCCTGTTAGGACTAACCTTCCTGGTTGTCGTGCTGGGTAGCATCGCCATGCCGGGCACTCCAGGATTCGAAGCCGCGCATCTGGCCCTGGAAGGACTGCTGGAAGCGCAGGGCTGGGGGGCCGCCACGCTGGCAGCCTCCGGCAATGTATTAGCCGCCGGTTATTTGCTATGGGCGTATCAGCGGATTTTTCTCACCCGTCATCTGCAAGGCGCGGGGTCATCATTGACCGATCTGCGCTACCGGGAACTGATCATGGCCGGCCTGCTGTGCGCCGTGATGACCGGCGTTGGACTCTACGCCGATCCCTGGATTCAAA
>Ga0209607_1001046_pt1 | contig 23374 bp, 17 predicted proteins | sample AD_UKC117_MetaG_FD_184413 | JGI IMG/M metagenome (GOLD analysis project Ga0209607, IMG submission 184413) | Active sludge microbial communities of municipal wastewater-treating anaerobic digesters from Hong Kong - AD_UKC117_MetaG (SPAdes)... | ecosystem: Engineered > Bioreactor > Anaerobic >... | reverse complement strand
GTGAACCCCATCGGGCCAGCGCAGTTGGCGGACCGTTTCGTAACACCGGACATCGTCCAGTAGATTCTGAAGGTTGATCATCGACGGGAAACCTGGAGCGCGGCGGTTCAAAACCTCTTCAGTGTAGCTCCTGTCCCTTGGCAGGGCGAGCCATCTTCAACAGCCTGGAATCCATATTGAGCCAAAACGAATACCTTTCATTTTAATGAAAGACCCCGCAGCAAGCTGCGGGGTATCAAAAGCGAGATGGTACATAGCAAGCTGCGGGGAATTAGACCCGTAAGAGATTAAAACACACACTAACAAAGATGAGCTAGTTCCCATTCGTTCCACCCGAACTTATTGTTTTCCAGAACCACTTTAGCATAACATAACAGGCGAATACCGGTAGCTCCAAAGAGGTGTACGACTGATGTCTTTTATTCTGTTACTTCCCTTCATTTGGCATTAGCCCGCTGAGCTTCAACATACCAGCCTTCAGCTGGCGGTTGTTGAGCAAGGCAGGATACTCAGTAGCAGGTATAATTTATTTATAATCTGATGGTTGTGTTGTCGCAGTCAGGCGCTGCGCGGGCATGATAATGGGCAGCGGATGGAAATCCACTGCCCCATTATAACCTGATATAAAAAGTTGATTATATTGTATCCTAATCCTCCATCGGCGGCAGCGACTCAAGCAGCATCTTGGCCTCTTTAGCCGGCTCCGAGTCAGGCGCTTTCTCAATCAACCGCTCCAAGACTTCCCGCGCCTTGACATTTTGCTGCTGCTGAACCAGGACGCGCCCGAAGTGCAATTGGATCTGCGGATCCTCCGGAAGCTGCTCCGCCGCGCTGCGGATCAATTCGGCTCCGTAGAGGGTGTCGCCGTTCTTCACCAACAAGATGCCCAGCGTATCTTGCACGTAAGGATCGTTCGGCGATGCTTGCCGGGCGCGCTTAGCGTATTCAATAGCCTGCTTCAGCTCCCGATCCTGGCTCAGCCAAGCAAGGTTGTTCAGCGCCGGCACATGGTTGGGGTAGTGTTCCACCACCTGGGCATAGGTAGCCAGGGCCTCTTCGTTGCGCTTGAGGGTCAGATACCCCCCGGCCAAGTGCATCAGCACCGCCAAATCCTGTGGATGCGTCTGCAACCAACGTTGCATAACCTCAATCGCCTCATCGTGCTTTTCTTGCGCCCACAGCGCCCGGACCAGCAGAAGGGTGAGCTCCGTATCCGGCTTCTGGGCGCGGGCAGCCGACAGACTCGTGACCGCGCCTGCATAATCTCGCGTACCTAGAGCAAACCACCCCGCAATACCCAACACCTCGGGTCGCTCCCCGAATTCCTTGCGCAACGCGCCAAGCGCTGTTTTCGCCTGCTCCAGTTGATTTTCATGGACCAACAGCTTGATTTCGCCGACTCGCGCGGGTAGATAGCTCCGATTGATCTGCAGCGCGCGCCTGAGCTCCTCACCCGCTTTTTCAGTTTGGCCACTGCGCGCCAGACTGTCGCCATACAGAAAGTGCGCCTCTACTGAGTCCGGCGCCGCTGCGGCCCAGCGCTCAAAAGAGTGCTTAGCGGAAACCGAATCACCGGACTGCATTTGTGACTTGCCCTGAAGCTCCAGCAGCACCGGCTGAGCCTGGAACTGCGCGTGGGTCAAATCCTTTGTTAACCTCAGCACCTCCGCTGGGCGACCGGCGCGAAAATACTCTTGCGCAAGCTTGGCGCGCACCACCAGCGCGCTCGGATTATTTTCCAGCGCCTGCTCCAGCGCCACGAGACTGGCCTCCGGATTTCCGAGGCGGGTCTCAATCTCGGCGAGCAACAACGCTGCTTCCTCGTCGCCAGGCTGTTCTTTCAGCAGGGACCGCAAAAGCGTTTTACTCTGATCAAGATGACCCCGTTGCGCTTCGACCTTGGCCAAGTTGCGGGTCGCCGAAGGTTCATTGGGCTGCAGCGCAAGGACCTTGTCCAACTCAACCTTCGCTTGATCCCACTGGCCGGTTGCCAGATAACAGGCCGCTATCAGATTCAACGGATCGATCCGATCCGGATAGAGCGCATGTAGTTTTTTCGCCTGCTCCAGGGCTGCTTCGAATTGATTGTTGCGGAACGCTTCGAGCGCCAGCAGAAATTCGCGCGAATAGTCCCCCGCTTCGTCCACTGGCTTTTTGGCGTCTGGCGCATCGATGGGTTGATTGGCCATCAACTTCGCCACCATGAACATTTCCTGCGCCTGTTTGGACTCTGGCTCAAGAGCGGCAAGCTGTTTGGAATACTCCATGCCTTGCGCGGCATCGCCTTCGAGCAGAGATATCGTGGTCAACATGCGCAAGGTCGCTTTATCCTCAGGCGCATTCCGCAACGTAGCTTGCAACACGTCCTGGGCCGCGGCATATTCCTGAAGGCTGATGTTCACTGCCCCAAGCAATCGTCCCACCGCTTGCGCGTGGGGAGCTTTAGCATACACCGCTTGCGCGTGTTGCCGCGCCTGTTGCGTCTGCCCGAGCAGGAAGCGACTGATGGCTAGATACATCTGGTTGGGCATAAAACTCGGGTCTGCATTGTAACTGGCTTCAAAAGCATCAGCCGCCTCGGCGTATTGCTTCTGCCGGAAGCGAATCAGTCCCGCCACATAGTTCACATAAGAATGGTCCTTCCAGCCATTCTTCTTTAACTCCTGAATGTCAGCTTCGGCATCCGGAAACTTGTGAAGCTGGATGCGCGCCAAAGCGCGCTTCGCCCGATCCAGGGTGGGATAAGCTCGATTCTGGATTGCGTTGCCAAACGCGGTTTCCGCTTCCGCCGCTTTGCCCTGGCTCCATTCCAGTTCTCCCAGGATACTCCACGCTTCGGGGGAGTCTGGGTCCGCCTCCAGGGCAAGCGCCGCCGATTGCCGCGCGGCGTCGTATTCCCGCTGCATGGCCTGCATGATCGCCATACCAACCAGCGCTTCCGTGGTCTTTGGCTCCAGTTCCAACGCCCGTTCCAAAACCAGGCGCGCTTGCTCGAATTGTCCTTTCAAGACATACGCCTGGCCGCGTAAACTGAAAAGTAGCGCCTGGTTCGCCTGGGACGTGTCAGGGGGCAGCGACTCGGTTTCCGCCAGCACTCGATCAAAGTCACCCTGGAGTAAGATACTCTTGACTAAAACCGGCTGCGCCTCAGCTTGCGCCAACCCCAGTTCCATCGCCCGTCGGACTTCCTTTTCCGCCCTAGCCGCATCGCCCAGTTTGAGAGCAACCTTAGCTATCAACCACCGAGCTTCCAATGTATTCGGATCTTTTTGGAGCGCATTGGATAATTCAATAAAGGCCGAGCGTAATTCACCCTTGTGCAAATGCTCTTGAGCTTTGCTCACATACTCAGCGGGGGTCAGACTTTGTCTACAACCGCCCAATTGAAACAAGCCTGCAAGAACCAAAACTGCTAAAAGCGCAAAACGGCGAAGATCATACATAGCATCAAGTTCCTTAAATTATGGTATCTGTAGAAGATTGAACAAAAGTTTATAAGGAGGCTATTTGAGGGTGAGTGCAATCAACGGACTCTCGGTCTCATTGTAAACGCTTGGCCGGCACCCCACCCCAAATTTGATTCGGACCAATCTGTGTATCTTTGCGCACTACAGCGCCAGCCGACACGATGGCGCCGTCGCCAATGGTCACTCCAGACATAATGACTGCCGTAGCGCCAATCGTCACATTATTGCCGATCCGTATGCGGGACAGCGCAAAGCGCTGACCTTCAATGGCATGACTGAAAAAAGCAGCATCATGACCGATAATGCAGTTGGCGCCCACCTCGGTGAGCGGTGGGTCGAGGATTGCGCCAGCGCTGTAGGTATTTTGTCCCAGTCGCGCGCCCAACGCCAGATACACTAAACGCATGATAGGAACAGGAAGAAAATGGGTGCGAATCAGTGCATTAAATAACATGAGATAAAACAGAATATTGACTTGGGCGGCAAATTCTTCTCGAGAGCCTGGGCGGATCTCACCCTCCACCAGGGGGAAAAAATGGAGAAACAACCGATAAACCACAAAAGCCCAGAGGTAACCAAATATCACTGCGCCAATGACCAACGTCACACCCCGGAAATCTCCAAGTGGGGCGGAACCAAGCAACAAGGCGGTAGTTACAATGCTCAGGACCAGGATAATGGCCAGAAGTGAGAAAAAGCAGGCAATCTGCGGTGGGGTAATTGCTCTCATCACGATTGCTCCATTGTTGAAAGATACATCTGGCTGAGATTCATTAAGTGAATTTACTCCACAAATCAGAAAGACGATGCCATCTACAAATAGAAATAGCATGGGTTTCGAAAACATAGCACAATGGTTTCGTGACCTCGCCGATTCTAACCGCGCCAACCACGCCGCACCATCGGCGCAATCCAGCAACGCCTCGCCCAAATCCTTCAACACTGCCGGCTCACTGATCTGCGCCAACTACGGCGCGCTGTCCGCCGCCACTCTTTCGCCAAAGCAGCGCTGCACCAACCGCAACAGCAATTGCCGCTCAAAATCCAAGCCCTGCTGCAAGTCCTGTTGCAAACCTTCTTGCCGCCCGATCCGCTCTACACTGCTGACATACTGCATCTTTCTTGCCTCTTCTTCCGCCTGTAGTTTCCGCTACATCCTCGCTCATCGCTGGCTCCCGTCCAGAATGTTGGGCAACGCTCCGCTTTTGCCCAACCGACGCTATTTAGCGATTTGTTCCCCGAAAACCCGCCCCGTATCCCATTTCTCGATGACCTGCCGGAACCGGCTCGCTGCCTGTCGACAATGCGCATCCTCCAGCAAGCGTCGGGTTGCCGTCTTAACGACTTCTGGGGTCAATCGCCCCACCCGCAGCCGCACACCGACCCCCGCCTGCTCCAGACAGAGCATGTTCAAATGCTGATCCATGTTGCTGACCACACCCAACACCGGCGCTCCTGCCGCCAGCGCCTGCTGAGCCGCCAGACTGCCACCATTGCAGATCACCAGTTGCGCACGGGCCGCTGCCTCGACACCTGGCAGGAAATCCGCCACATAGGCATTCTGCGGCGGCGCGCTGCCCAAGGGTTGCCCAGCGGTCGCCGCCATCACTGTGACCGGTAATTCCGCCAAACCGCGCAAAATCACGGGCAAGGCCCGTTCATTTTCCCCGGAACTACCCAGAGCGACATAGATAATCGGCTGATCATTCGGCAACGCATCCCACCACACCGGCGGCTCGACCGTAGGCGACCACAGCACCGGCCCCAACCAATGGTGGTGCGACGGCAGCGGCGTGGTGGGGATCAATTCTGGAATATCCGCATACAAGGTCTGATCGGCATCGGTATACACCGCCCGCAAGTCATACCCCAGCTTGGGCAACCCATACTCCCGCCGCACCCGGTTCAACGGCAGCGTATGCAGCGCGAACACCAAGGGCCGCGCCAGACTAAACAGCGCCTGCGACAAACCCACGCCGAACGCCTGGGTCATCGGATGCTCGGGCAAAGGGAACGGCAGCTGTGAATAAGGTCCCCAATAGGCATTGGTAATCGTGAAGTAGGGTACGCCCGCCACTCGGGCGCTCACCCCCAGCGAAATGCGGAAATCACCGATCACGATATCGGGTTTCACCGCATCCAGCAGCGCCAGATCAGCCTGGACGTAGCCCCGCAACGTATCGAGATCATAAACTGGCCGCCCCTTGGCCAGATTGTCGAGAAATTTTACCGTAGGGATGGTCTCGACTGGCCGCCAAGCGAAAGGCAATTCCCCAAACAGCTTCAGATAACGATCATCACAAGCCAAGGTGATTTCGCAACAAGCCGGGTCCAGCGCCCGCGCCAACACCACCGGCCGCACAACATGCGCCAGGGTCACAGCCTCGCCGACAAAGAGAATGCGTTTGGGCGACATGGATTTCATCAGTTCGCCGCCATTAATTGCGCCAACGGCAACCGCAACGACCGCGCCACTGGTGCCGGCCCAAAACCCACCCGTCCCATATAAACGCCCTGCCGACAGGCTTCCAGCCCCATCAGATTCTCCATTCGCTTCACCAGCCGCCGCGCTCGTTCCAACGATCGCGGCGACGCGCTGAACGCAACGTCATTATAAATATAGGAAGCAAAAATCAGCGGCGTCATCTCCGGCTGAAATTGCAAGCCAAGATCGGTCGCCGTCAGCCAAAAGCGTTGCATCGCCCGCCCGCCGGCCACGTAATCATCCACCGTCTGCAACGGTGTTTCCGCCACAATCACGAAATGCGCCGCGCAATTCAAAGCCGGTAGTACATCCAGTTGCAGGCGTGGCAACAGCGTACCCCCCAAATAGGTATTCAGAAAACGCACCCGTCCCCAACTCTGCAACGCCCAGCGCATCAGCCGCAGCGCCACCGGATCCAAACCCACCGCCTGATCAGGAATACGGTCCCGGCTAAATTGCGCATTCCACTCAATGATAGCTTTATGCACTGAATAGGCTTCTGGCATCGTCAGGCGAATTTCCGCGTTGTCGAATAACAGACGCGCCATCTGCCGCAGCGTCCCGCGACCTTCCAGCCAGAGCACTCGATAACCTGCCCCAACCGAGGCTTCCAGTATGCTCCGTCGCTGCGCGTCGAGAGGTTGCCGGCTAAAGGAACGACGGTTAGTCACCCGGGCGCGAATCGCGTGTTCCAGGAAATGTCGTTCAGGGGAAATGTCGGAAAATTTTACATCGAACGTAGGCCGGGTTTCCGGCAACCCTTCCCGCCGCTGTGCTTCACACCGCAAACCCTGTCCTTGCGCTGCAATGTTGATCGTTTCCAGCACCCCACCGAGCGCTAGTTGGCTAGCGTGACCTTGCAAGTCATAAACGACTTCATCGCGGGTATCGAACCCATGCACCACCAGGCGCCGTTCATTCAGAATTTCGAAGCGCCACGGTTGCGTATTGTCCCCACTCGGCGCCCAGCGCGCCAAATCCAGGATCTGCTCCAACTCGGTTTGTGGAACAAATTCCGGCTCGCGCTGTGGCCGTACAGCTTCCTGCGCCAGACGCTGCCCGACCGCCCGATACGCCAAACGCCGTTTCAGGGTTTGCAGCGGCCCTCGATTCCCCCAGCGCAACCGACTGCGCACATACTCCCCCCGGTAACATTCAAACAGGTGATACCAGGGCGCTGCGTAAACCGGCTGACGATGCAGCAAAATCTTCAGCGCCTCAATTCCGACAATCCCGGCGCACAACTGACAGGCCATCGGCGTCGATGGCCCTCGCCGATGCGCTAAATCCAACCGATGCGGATCCACCAAATAAAAACGATGCCAGGCTTTCGGCGTCAACCCCAACAGAAAATTCACATACTGCCGCTCGACCGGCAAACCCTCCAAGCGGAAATACTCCTCGAAACTCATCCCACCCGGCAAGAAAATCAAATACGGCGCGCCCATCCCGATCGGCCCGGCGGTGATGGCTGGAATGCCTAGCTCGTAGCAACGCCCAAACACCAAAGCACGCACCTCCGGCACGAAGAAATCCAGTCCATCCACGAACAAATCGACATCGCTGAGAAATTCATCCATATTTTCGATGCTGACTCCTTGAGAAAAAAGCTGGAGATCCAACTGGGGGTTAATATCGCGCGCCTGACGAGCCAGTACCTCTACCTTCGGCTCGCCCAGCGTACTGAGCATCGCCCCGGCCTGCCGGTTAAAGTTAGCCAATTCAAAGGCATCCAGATCCGCGATGTGAAACGCTCCGATGCCCAACCGAGCCAAGGTCAGCAAATGCGCGCCGCCGACCCCGCCCATGCCGGCGATCGCCACCCGCTTGCTGCGCAACAAAGCCTGCTCGGTTTCCGTTACCCAACCGATATTGCGGCTGAACGCCTCGGCATAATCGAAATCGCGTGTCATGTTTATTTCCCCGTGCGCTCGGTGAATGATCCTGGAGTAACCGTTCAGTCTCCCTTTTGCCAGCGTGCAATTTGAACAAGTCTAATAGAAAAATATTCAGGAACAGGTTCAGTTACATGGAGTGAAATTTGCGTAAGTTTACGAATCATGTAACAATCCTAGTTGCTAACCAGGTTGTTATTCAGGAGCCTGTTTGTCGGCTGACAGGCCAAGTCGTTATAGTCTCGCAATCAGATTAGCCTATATTCCAAACTATCCCGGCGCTTCGCGCCACTCCTTCTTGAAAGGAGGGAATTGCGGAATGTAGGCTGTCAGTGAGTAAAGCTATAGCCACCACCATCAAATCACGAGATAACTGATGTTTGATTACACCTATGAAGCAATCCTGGCCGACACAGAAGCCGCTCGCGCCATCCATCGAAAGATTCGTTATCATGTTTATTGTGTGGAGCGCCGCTTTGAAAATCCTGACGATTTTCCCTTTGGCGAAGAGCACGATCGCTGGGATGATGAACACTACACCACTCATTTCATTGTCCGACATCGCCGATCAGATCAATGGGTCGCCGCCATGCGGGTCATCCTCCCGAATGCGCCCTGCTTTCCCCTTGAAGCCTTGCAATGTTTGACCTCGACTCATCCGAATCGCCATTTACCTCGCCGTGAACTGGGTGAAATTTCCCGAGTATGCATCATTCGGTCCTGCAATGCCCATGCACTCAATCCGTACCTCGGTTGGGACTTTGGCCATGTCAGTAAAGATGGTGAATCCGAAGTCTTTCTTGGCCTTATTCGCGCTTTTATCCTTTATGGCCTTCATCGAGAGATCAAGCATTACTATATATTAGTCACCGCCGCCCTCGCACGTTTATCGCGCCGATTAGGCATAGTGTTGCATCAGGCCGGCGTTTCTGTTGAACATCGAGGTTGGCGCACACCCTATCTCCTCGATGTCCAGGCCAGCAGGACGGCGCTGTGTCGGCGATCAATAGCGATCCGGGACATGTTTGATCGCAAGACATTAGTCTATCGTCCCTTTTCACTCCTCGAAAAAACGATGAATGAGATTTCTCTGCCCATGCTGCCCCATCTATTCCCGGGATCCTCGACCTCTGAAGCATTCCAGCCTGTTGATGTCACCCCATACCCGCTTCACCCTACCTGATTCCTCTTGAACAGCGGGACCAACACACCGTAGCCATCGCCTCGTCGACTGATGATGAAATCCTTCTATTCCTTTAACCAAACTCTTCCGGTCCGAATCCAACTCGCGGCAACAACTGCTGCAACTCTTTCCATACTGCATCGGAATCATCCCCACGCAAGGTAATATGCCCAACCTTGCGTCCAGGGCGCAAAGCTTTGCCGTAGTCGTGATAATGCGCATTTGGCAACGCCAGCACCGCTGACCGTTCGGGTAAATCGCTAATGGCGTTCAACATCACCGAATGGCCAATAGCCGTCGTCGATCCCAGCGGCAGACCGAGAATCGCTCTCAGATGATTCTCGAATTGACTGGTTTCAGCGCCCTCGATAGTCCAGTGCCCGGAATTATGGACGCGCGGCGCCATTTCATTAGCGATTAAGCGACCCGCCTGGACGAAAAACTCGATGGCCAGCAGTCCGACATAATTCAGCCGATCCAGCAACCGGTGGGCGTAATCCCAACCTTCCTGCTCCAGCTTCGGCATGAGATAGGGCGCTCGCGACAAACGCAGAATCCCCTCGCGATGATGGTTTTCCACCAATGGATAGAAAGCGGTTGCGCCATCACGGCAGCGAATCGCCAGCACCGACACCTCGCGTTCAAAAGGAACGAAGCTTTCCAGAATCAGAGGAACGCCGCCAAGCGCTCGCCAAGCCGCTTCCATATCTTCGGGGATACGTAAAATGCGCTGCCCCTTGCCGTCGTAACCCAGCCGCCGGGTTTTCAATACGGCGGGCAGACTCATCCGCGTCACCGCATCCTGCAATTCCTCCAGGCTATCAATCGTGGTGAAATTCGGCGTTGGAATGCCCATCTCCCAGAACAAGGTTTTTTCGGACAACCGATCTTGCGCCCTCGCCAGCGCCTCGGCGGGCGGGTGAAACTCGACCCGTCCCGCCAGAACGTGGGCCGCTGCTGCCGGCACATTTTCGAAATCAAACGTCACTACGTCTGCCCAGTCGGCGAGTCGCTCCAATTGCACAGGGTCGTCATAGTCACCTTGAATCAGGGGCGCGACCTGCCCGGCGCACGCATCCACCGCCGGATCGAGGATCTGGAAACGCAAGCCCAGCGGATAACCGGCCAGCGCCAGCATCCGCGCCAACTGACCGCCACCGACGATGCCGACGTTCACAGTGCGCTGCTCCGGGGGTCGGGCTGACTCAGCACGTTTGCGGTCTGCTGATCGCGGAAAGCGCGCACGGCTTCGCGAATGGCGGGATATTGATGACCCAGCATCGCCGCAGCCAGCAATGCCGCGTTGATCGCGCCGGCTTTTCCAATGGCCAGCGTCCCGACCGGAACGCCACCCGGCATCTGGACGATGGACAGCAACGAATCAAGGCCATTGAGCGCCTGGGATTGCACGGGTACGCCCAATACAGGCAATATCGTCTTGGATGCCGCCATGCCGGGTAGATGCGCGGCGCCGCCGGCCCCGGCGATGATGATCTGCAAACCGCGCGCCTCGGCGCTGGCGGCGTAGTCAAAGAGTAAATCAGGAGTGCGATGGGCTGATACAACGCGAACCTCGTAAGGTACTTCGAGCGCGTCCAGGGTGTTCGCAGTATGCTCCAAAGTGCTCCAGTCCGAAGTAGACCCCATGATCAAGCCCACCAAAGGTGTCTTTTCCATGCTATTCATGTCCTTATAAGAATGATTAAACTCGGCGCACAGATCGAACGTGAGCAGCGACTGTGTTGTCAGCAGGCATCATTGACGCCGGTCATAGTCATTAATTTGTCAAATTGATGACTCATTTTCTCATAAAAACCTGCCCGGAAACAGATTTGCCTATTCGATTAGGCGGTTCACTTGCGCATTGAAATAGAGATCGCCATGCATTGGGCCAGACGTGGACTAAGGAATAGGGGGCGAACGAAAATTGTACCTTGAACTTTTCCCATGATGGACTGCCCCTGCTTTTGACACACTATTTCCAATATCCTTTAAGTACACTGACCAACCTGGCTTCGTCGAACCCTTCGCTGAACGCGGCGGTTAAGCAAAGGCGCTTGATGGTTGGCTGTGGGCAGTCGCTACGCAACTAATGGATTAACCGGGAGCAACGGTATGGCTGGGCATGACATGCGGAGCTGGATCATTCATATCCGCAAGGACACTCTCAAGTTCGCGGCGGCGCACATGACGGTCTTTCCCGATGGCGCGAAGGAAGGTTTGCATGGTCATAATTACCAGGCGGAACTGACGGTGGAATTGACCGAACCGGCGCTGCCGCGCATGCTCAGCTACGAAGCTTTTAAAAAGGCGTTACGGACCGTTTGCGCGGAATGGGATGAGAAAGTGCTCATCGCGGGCGACAATCCCTGGATGGAAACTTTGCCTACCGAACCAGGCGAGTATGCCTTCCGGCTTTGTGGCAAGCGGTATGTGCTGCCTGCTGATGAGGTCGCAGTATTGGCGATAGAGAACGTGACTGCTGAGAATCTGGCCGAAGTACTGTTCGAGCGGTTCTGGACCGAACTGACCTGTGACCGCTCGGTGTGCTGGCGGGAGCGGATCATTGCCGTCAGCCTGCGCATCGACGAGTCGCCTGGCCAAGGGGCCACATACACTATCCGTTGGGGCTGAGCCACAGCTTACGGCCCTGAAAAACCTATGCAACACATTCTGGTTATCACGCTTAGCAATCTGGGCGACGTAATCATGACCACGCCGGTGATTATGGCGCTGGCCGCCCGGTTCCCGTCCGCAAAACTCACCGTGCTGGTCGGCCCGAAAGCCTGCGATCTGCTGAACAAAAGCCCGCAGATTCACCAGGTCGTGGTTTACAACAAGAAAACCGACTGGCGCGGAAAATGGCTCTTGCTGCGCGAGTTGCGCCAAGTCCACTACGATTGTGTAGTCGACTTGCGCCATACCCCGATTCCCTGGCTGCTGCGCTGTAATCAACGCAGTCCGCTGCTTCGCCGCTTCCGTAAAACCAATCAGCGGGATCGCCATTGGGAAATCCTGGAAATGATGGGTTTCAATTCGCCCCGCCCGCTAGTCTTTCAATTTTTTGATGAAGCCGACGTTTACGCGGGTCTGGAGAAGTTACGCGCCAAGGGCATTCTGGAAACCGGCGGCTGGATCGTTGCCGCACCGGGCGCGGCCAGCGAGAAAAAGCGTTGGCCGGTCGAATCTTTTCAGTCCGTGCTGGGTGAACTGAGCAAGCGCGCCTCCCGACCCATTGTGCTGGTCGGCGCGCCAAACGAGCGGCCCATTGCGGAAGCGGTCGCGCGGGAACTATCGGGAATGGCCGCTGTGCTGTGCGGGGAAACCAGTATTAATGAAACGGCTGCCTTGTTGTCAAGAGCTACGCTGGCGTTGGCTAATGACAGTGCCGTCATGCATCTAGGTTTTGAACTAGGCATTTCAACCGTAGGGATTTTTGGCCCGACGGATCACGAAAAGTATGGTCATACAGGCCCACAGTTTCGCATTGCCCGTGAAGATGCAAAAAGGTGTTCCTGCAACGCGCTGCGGATGCCCGAACACGAGCGAAGCTGTTTTCATGGACTCCAGCCGGAAAAAGTGCTGAAGCTCTGTTGGGAGTTGCTGGAACCAGCCCTGGAGAATTGAGAATGATTGTCGCAAATGACTCTTCTATCCTGATACCACCCTTTCAAGGTATAATTTTCTAAAGATTTTCCCCGCATCGCGGGAATTCACCGCAACCATACTATTAAAGGGGCTTTCTCCGTGCTCGATACCTACCGCCAACAAGCCGCCGAACGCGCCGCCATGGGCATTCCCGCGCTCCCGCTGAGCGCCCAGCAGACTGCCGACCTGGTCGAGCTGCTCAAGAACCCACCGAAAGGCGAAGAAGATTTCCTGCTGGAATTGATGACCCACCGCGTACCGGCGGGCGTCGATCAGGCTGCCTACGTCAAAGCCGCCTTCCTGGCCGCCGTGGCCAAGGGCGAGGCCCAATCGCCGCTGATCTCCCGGATTCGCGCGACCGAGTTACTCGGCACCATGCTGGGCGGCTATAACATCCAGCCGCTGATTGACCTGCTTGACGATGCGGAATGCGCCCCAGCCGCCGCCAAGGCGTTGTCGCATACCCTGCTGATGTTTGATTATCGGCACGGTGTCAAGGAAAAAGCCGATGCTGGCAATGATTACGCGAAGCAAATCATGCAGTCCTGGGCCGAAGCCGAGTGGTTCACCAGCCGCCCCAAGGTGCCGGAGCAAGTGACGGTTACGGTGTTTAAGGTCACTGGCGAAACTAATACTGACGATCTGTCGCCCGCCCCGGACGCCTGGAGCCGCCCCGACATTCCGTTGCACGGCCTGGCTATGCTGAAAATGGCTCGCCCCGGCATCGAACCCGATGAACCCGGCAAGCTTGGCCCGCTGAAACTGATCGAGTCGCTCAAGACCAAGGGTCATCCCGTAGCCTACGTGGGCGATGTGGTCGGCACCGGCTCCAGCCGCAAGTCGGCGACTAATTCCGTACTGTGGTGGACCGGCGAGGATATTCCCTACGTCCCCAACAAGCGCTATGGCGGCTACTGCCTGGGCGGCAAGATCGCGCCGATCTTCTTTAACACTCAAGAAGATGCGGGCGCATTGCCGATCACTGATTGCGATGTGACCAAGATGCACATGGGCGATGTCATCGACATCTACCCCTATCAAGGCGTCGTCAAAAATCATGACTCCGGCGCTGAACTCAGCCGCTTCAGCTTCAAATCCGATGTGTTGCTGGACGAAGTGCAGGCGGGCGGGCGCATTAACCTGATTATCGGTCGCGGCCTGACCGACTGGGCGCGCGAAGTGCAGGATATGGAGCCTTCCAAGGTTTTCCGGCGTCCGGTTCCGGCGTCGGATTCGGGCAAAGGCTTTACGCTGGCGCAGAAGATGGTGGGTAAGGCGTGCGGCGTCGCGGGCGTGCGCCCCGGCACCTATTGCGAACCCAAGATGACCACGGTGGGTTCCCAGGACACCACCGGCCCGATGACCCGCGACGAGTTGAAAGACCTGGCCTGCCTGGGCTTCTCAGCGGACTTGGTCATGCAATCGTTCTGCCACACCGCCGCCTATCCGAAGCCGGTCGATGTGCAAACCCATCACACTCTGCCTGACTTTATTTCCAGTCGCGGCGGCGTCGCGCTGCGTCCCGGCGACGGCATCATCCACAGTTGGCTGAACCGGATGTTGCTACCTGACACGGTGGGCACCGGCGGCGACTCGCATACCCGCTTCCCGATTGGCATTAGCTTCCCCGCAGGTTCCGGCCTGGTCGCCTTTGCCGCTGCCACCGGCTCCATGCCGCTGGACATGCCGGAATCGGTGCTGGTGCGCTTCAAGGGCAAGCTGCAACCCGGCGTGACCCTGCGCGACCTGGTCAACGCCATCCCCTACGCGGCGATACAGGCGGGGCTGCTGACCGTGGCGAAGGAAGGCAAGAAAAACATCTTCTCAGGCCGCATTCTGGAAATCGAGGGTTTGCCCGATCTGAAAGTGGAACAGGCGTTCGAGTTGTCCGACGCCTCGGCGGAACGCTCCGCCGCCGGTTGCACGGTGCGGCTGAACAAAGAGCCAATCATCGAGTACCTGAACAGCAACATTACCCTGCTCAGGTGGATGATCGCAAACGGCTATCAAGACGCCAAGTCCCTGGAGCGGCGCATCAAGGGTATGGAAGATTGGCTGGCTAATCCGACGTTAATGGAGCCGGACGCCGACGCCGAATACGCGGCGATCATCGACATCGACATTGATCAGATCAAGGAGCCGCTGCTGGCCTGTCCCAATGACCCGGACGATGTCAAGACGCTGGCTGACGTGGCCGGCGACAAGATCGACGAGGTGTTCATCGGATCGTGCATGACCAATATCGGTCATTATCGCGCGGCGGGCAAGGTGCTCAGCGGTCAGGCCAACATCCCGACCCGGTTGTGGATTTCCCCGCCGACCAAGATGGATGCGCACCAACTCAGCGAGGAAGGCTATTACGCGATCTATGGCGCAGCCGGAGCGCGGATGGAAATGCCGGGTTGCTCGCTGTGCATGGGCAACCAGGCGCGAGTGGCGGACGGCGCAACCGTGGTGTCCACCTCGACCCGCAACTTCCCCAACCGCTTGGGCAAGGGCGCCAACGTCTATCTGAGTTCCGCAGAGCTGGCGGCGGTCTGCGCATTGCTGGGTAAAATTCCGACCTTTGACGAATATATGAAGTACATGGGTGAAATTGGAGCCAAGGGCGCCGAAATCTACCGCTATCTGAATTTCGATCAGACACCGGAATATCGCGAAGTGGCCGAGAAGGTCAAACTGGCCGCTTGATGCAGTAAGAATGAGAGCATCCCAGGGCATTGCCCTGGGGAGCATTCGCTCCATGAACCGCCGATTTCCACCCTGGTAACCCTTTAATCCTAGTGGTAACCCGAATCGCTTAATGATAACCTCACATCTCAATGGTAAGATCATTCCCACGAGGAATGTTTCCAATCACACTCCTCCTTGGGCGCGAGTGAATGACTCCCGTCCAGAGGCTCTTCAACCCGAATCACCTAACATCAGAGGGGATTTTATCGATGGCAATCACTCATGACGGCGCAACCCGCACCCGCAACGCCAAGTTGTTAGGCTGGGTCGACGAAATCGCAGCCCTGTGCAAGCCCGACAAGATTGAATGGTGCGATGGCTCGCAGGAAGAAAATGACCGGCTTTGCGAATTGATGATCGAGAGCGGCACTTTTATTCGCCTCAATCCCGCTAAACGCCCCAACAGCTTCCTGTGCCGCTCCGATCCCGGCGATGTGGCGCGGGTCGAAGACCGCACCTTTATCTGCTCCAAGACCAAGGAAGAAGCGGGTTCGACCAACAACTGGATGGCCCCGGATAAAATGCGCGCCACCCTGACCGGTCTGTTTGACGGTTGCATGAAGGGGCGGACGCTGTACGTCATCCCGTTCAGCATGGGTCCGCTGGGTTCCGACATCGCCCATATCGGCGTGGAAATCACCGATTCGCCCTATGTCGTGGTCAACATGCGCCTCATGACCCGCATGGGTCAAAAAGTGCTGGACATCCTGGGCGACAGCGAATTTGTGCCCTGCCTGCATTCGGTGGGCAAACCGCTGGCGCCGGGCGAAAAGGACGTACCCTGGCCCTGCAACGACACCAAGTACATCTCGCACTTCCCGGACACCCGCGAAATCTGGTCGTTCGGCAGCGGTTACGGCGGCAACGCCCTGCTCGGCAAGAAGTGCTTTGCGCTGCGCATCGCCTCAGTCATGGCTCGCGACGAAGGCTGGCTGGCCGAGCACATGCTGATCCTGGGCGTGGAATCTCCGGAAGGCGAGAAGACCTACGTCGCGGCGGCGTTCCCCAGCGCTTGCGGCAAGACCAACTTTGCTATGCTGATCCCGCCGGAGAAAGGCTTCGAGGGCTGGAAGGTTACCACCATCGGCGATGATATTGCCTGGATCAAGCCCAAAAACGGCAAGTTCTACGCGATTAATCCCGAATCAGGCTTCTTCGGCGTTGCCCCCGGTACGTCCATGTCATCCAACCCGAACGCCATGCTGACCCTGCATTCCAACTGCATCTTCACCAACGTCGCGCTGACCGATGACGGCGATGTGTGGTGGGAAGGCATGACCAAGGAGCCGCCAGCGCACCTGATCGACTGGACCGGCAAAGAGTGGACCCCGGATTGCGGTCGTCCTTCTTCCCATCCGAACTCCCGCTTCACCGCTCCTGCCGGTCAGTGTCCATCGATTGACCCCGGTTGGGAGAATCCTGAAGGCGTGCCGATTAGCGCCATGATCTTCGGCGGTCGCGTCAGCAAGAACTTCCCGCTGGTCTTCCAATCCTACGACTGGGATCACGGCGTCTATTTGGCGGCTACGATGGGTTCGGAAGCCACCGCCGCTGCGGTCGGTCAGGCCGCCATGCGCCGCGATCCGATGGCTATGCTGCCGTTCTGCGGCTACAACGTGGGCGATTACTGGAAGCACTGGCTGAAGATTGGGCGTAACAATGTCGCTACCCCGCCGCGTATCTTCCGCGTCAACTGGTTCCGCAAGGACGAGAACGGCAAGTTCATTTGGCCGGGCTTTGGCGATAATATGCGGGTGTTGAAGTGGATTGTCGATCGCGTGCGCGGACGCGGCCTGGGTATCGAAAGCCCGCTTGGCTGGGTGCCCAGCTATGAGGAACTCAACTGGACCGGTCTCGAGGACTTCCCGAAAGAGAAGTTCTACGAAATTATGGCGATCAACCGCGAATTGGCCCGTCAGGAAGTGGTGGATCAAGAAGACTGGTTCACCAAGGTCGGCGAGCATCTGCCGCCCGAGATGGAACTGGAACGTGATCGGTTGATTTCGCGCCTCAACCGTACCCCGGATACCTGGGAGTTGAAGTCGGTAACGGCGGCCTGATTCTTTTCAGGCATTGAATAAGAAAGCCGGCGCAAGCTGGCTTTCTTATGGATAACCTTCAACGGCTCATTGCCGCCCCTTCAGTGCCGCAATCCGCATCCGCAGGGCGTTGAGCTTGATGAAACCTCCGGCATCCTTCTGATCGTAAGCGCCGGCGTCATCCTCAAAAGTGGCGATGTTCATATCGAACAGGCTGTCATCGGATTGGCGACCGGCGATAATCACATTGCCTTTGTACAGCTTGACCCGCACCGTTCCATTCACCGGTGCCTGCGAAGCGTCAATCAGGGTCTGCAACAACTTGCGCTCAGGACTCCACCAATAGCCGTTATAGACCAGACTGGCGTAACGCGGCATCAGCTCATCCTTCAAATGCGCTGCTTCCCGATCCAGGGTCAGCGACTCCATCGCACGATGAGCCTTGAGCATGATCGTCCCACCGGGAGTTTCATAACAACCACGCGATTTCATACCGACATAGCGGTTTTCCACTATGTCCAGCCGACCAATGCCATGCTCGCCACCCAATTGATTCAACCGGGTCAGCACCGCTGCTGGACTGAGCGCCTCGCCGTCAATCGCCACGATGTCGCCGTTGCGGTAGCTGAGTTCGACAGAGCGCGGCTGATCTGGGGCCTTTTCCGGCGAGACCGACCAACGCCACATTGCTTCATCCGGCTCGTTCCACGGATCTTCCAGCACGCCGCCCTCGTAGGAGATATGCAGTAGATTGGCGTCCATCGAGTAAGGCGATTGGGTTCCGCGCTTCATCTCGACCGGAATGCCGTGTTTTTCCGCATAGGCCAGCAGTTTCTCGCGTGACAGTAAATTCCATTCCCGCCAGGGCGCGATGATCTTGATATCCGGCTTTAGCGCGTAGGCTCCAAGTTCGAAGCGCACCTGATCGTTGCCCTTGCCGGTTGCGCCGTGGGAAATGGCATCGGCACCGGTTTGCACCGCGATGTCGATCTGCCGTTTGGCGATCAAGGGCCGGGCGATGGAGGTGCCCAGCAGATACTCGCCTTCATAGATAGCGTTGGCCCGGAACATAGGGAACACGAAGTCGCGCACGAACTCCTCGCGCAGATCATCGATGAAGATATTTTCCGGTTTGATGCCAAACTGCAACGCCTTCTGTCGCGCCGGCTCCACTTCCTCAGCCTGTCCCAGATCGGCGGTAAAGGTCACAATTTCGCATTGATACACATCCTGCAACCATTTCAGGATCACCGAAGTATCCAGGCCGCCCGAATAGGCCAACACAACTTTTTTAACGTCCGACATTAAAGCTCCTCACGCTTCAGGGGGGTTATGCACAAATAAATCTTTTAATTATAGGTAATTTTGGTCAAAATCGCTTCAATCATCATAAATTCACTATCTATCAATATGTTGTTTTTTTACAATCATGGTGACCTTTGCCATCGCCGCAATGTCTCTCTTCATCTGACTTGAATCAGCACCGGCGCTCCAGTTAAGCGTCATAGCGTTTCCAGCCAGTCTACTGCTTCGTCAATACCGGTCGGTGCCAAACATGGCCGGCGGGGTTGCGCCAATAATTCTCCTAAAGATTCAGCCAGTTCACCCGTCGCCAGTTGCTGGCGGCTGATCTTGACCCCATTGCCATGTTCCTGCAACCAGCGGCTTAACCACGGTTCCTCTGGCCAGTCGTCCCGTGCGACATAAAGCACCCGCACTCCGTTGCAAACCGCCTCGGTGAACGTGCCATAGCCAGGTTTGGTAAACAACACATCACAGGAGCAGATCAGATCCACCATGCTCAAATCAGCCAGCACTGACCAATCGAACATATCCGGTCGCGCTGCATTGCAGGCCGGCGGCGTCAGCCAGCACACCCCCGGTAGTTGCGGCCATGCTTCGAGCGGCGGACGCGTGTCGACCCCTCCCAGCCCCATGAGCATCAGTGTCTCGTTCCCACGCAAACCGAGCCGCTGGTTAATTTCCATCCGTCGATCCTGACCCGGTGCGGCAATGGGGCCAATGGGTTGCGTGTTCCTCAATTCAGGCATGGGCATGGACGGCGCCGGCTGCAGAAAAGCTACTGCGCTGTTGTAGGCGGCCAGCATGGGCGCGCGCAATTCCTGTAAATCCGTTGCGTGGCGGCCATACCCGGCGAGAATATCCGCCCAGTTGAGCGAGCACAACGCCAGCGCCGGGATGTGCAGTCGAGCCGCTGCGGCCAGGCTCAGATAGGGAATGTCGGCCAGCAACACATTCGGGGCGGCAGCGCGCAGGAGCTGTTCCTGCCAAGCTAGCCGTGCGTCCCAGTCGGCATGGAATGCGCGATAGGCCGCCAGGCTTTCCGCAACCTTGGCTTCCAGCGCATCGACCATCACCATGCCAAAGTCCGCCACGCCCCAAACGACTGTGAATTCTCCACTAATCCGGCTACGCAATACGGCTTCCGGCAATGCGCTTTGCACGGTCAGCCGTCCTGCCGGGAAACGCCGTCGCCATTCATTCAGCACCGGCGCAATTTGCGCCAGGTGGCCGAAACCATGCCCGGACAGAGCCAGATAGACATGCGAATTACAGGTCATTTCACTCTACGTAAATTTTTTGCCGCGCCGCTTGCTTCATGGATTCGAAGTGCCTAGACTAAAAATACAACAAATCCGTTTCGTTTTGGCAAAAAATTGCTTTAGTAGTTTTTAAGCCACGAAAATTTTACGGAAATAGGCGTCGCAACCTCCTCATTCACCCGAACGCGAGGACATCAACTATGGCGCAGACGCTCTCTTTGCACACACTTGCCGCCGATAACCGATTTTTCGCCGGCACCGGCGGCGTCAGTCAGGAAAATCGACAGAGTGGTTTCCGGCCTGGGTTTCTGGATCAGGACACCGGCGAGGTTTACCTCTCCTGCTGGGCGGACGGCCGCCCCGCGCCCTTCCATGCGCTTGATGGATTACCCGATCATCTGGTGCTTGCCCGCGATCCGACCGGTCGGGTCGCCGCGGTCAAAGCCAGCGTAATCGCCGGTTTTGTCCATTGTGGCTGTTTCTACACTCGGGAGCAGGCGGCCTGCTGTCTCGGGTGGACGCATTGAGTCATTTCGACTCATTGAATCCTAGCGATCTCCGTTTGCCACTTGAATTTGGCGATCCCCCGACTATCGTTGTTTACGATGTCAGGCATTTTCCTTTTTCAAAGCCACCAGAAACGGACCTTATCTTATGTCGATTAAAATCCTGGAAAAGAGCACTCCAGCCTCCTGGCTGACGGAACTTCCCCCCCTGGGCATGGACGCTAAGAGCATCGCCTCCGATTTCCGGCGCTATTTCAGCCATACCCTGGGCCGTGACCGGCACACCCATTACGCGCACTATATGTACGAAGCGCTGGTATTGACCCTGCGCGACCGGTTGTGGGAGCGCTGGAAGAACACGCGCTATGCCTACGAGGAAGATGGCGGCGTACGCCGGGCCTATTACCTGTCCATGGAATTTCTGATGGGGCGGGCGCTGAGCAACGCCATGCTGAATCTTGGCGTGGACGAACCAGTTCACAAGGCTTTGAACGAGTTGGGCCTGAGCATGGAAGAACTGGCTGAATGCGAAAATGACGCTGGTTTGGGCAATGGCGGTCTCGGTCGCCTGGCCGCCTGCTTCATGGACAGTTGTGCCACGCTGCGGCTGCCAGTCGTCGGTTACGGCATCCGCTACGCTTACGGCATGTTCCGGCAGAGGATCGAAAACGGCTATCAGGTCGAGGAGCCGGATCACTGGCTGCGCAGCGGCAACCTGTGGGATCTGGAGCGGCCCGAATATGCGCAGCGCATCAAATTCGGCGGACGCACCGAGGGCTATCTCAAGGCCAACGGCGATATGGGCTGGCGCTGGCTGGATACCTATGACGTACTGGCGGTGCCTTACGATCTCCCGATCCCCGGCTATCGCAATGGCGCGGTCAACACTCTGCGCCTGTGGGGCGCGAAGGCCACTGACGAGTTCGATCTGGAAGATTTCAACGCGGGAAGCTATGACCAGGCGGTGGGCGCCAAGAACATGGCGGAAAACATCACCATGGTGCTTTACCCCAATGACGCCACCGAGAATGGCAAGGAATTGCGGTTGCGCCAGCAATACTTCCTCGCTTCAGCCAGCCTGCAAGATGTCCTTCGGCAGTGGACGCGCATCCACGGCGAGGATTTCAGCGAGTTCGCCGCCAAAAACTGCTTCCAATTGAACGACACCCATCCGACCATCGCGGTAGCCGAGTTAATGCGGTTGCTCATGGATGAGCATGGCATCGGTTGGGACGAATCCTGGAAAATCACCAGCAATGTCATGGCTTACACCAACCATACGCTGCTGCCGGAAGCGCTGGAGCGCTGGTCAGTGCGGCTTTTCCGGCAACTGCTGCCCCGCCTGCTGGATATTATCTACGAGATCAATGCCCGGTTCCTCGCCCAAGTCGCTACTCATTGGCCCGGCGACATGGATCGTCAGGCCCGCATGTCGTTGATCGAAGAAGGCTACGAGCAGCAGGTGCGCATGGCCTATCTGGCCATCGTCGGCAGCTTCTCGGTCAATGGCGTCGCTGCGCTGCACTCGGATCTGCTCCAGAAAGGACTGTTCCACGACTTCTATGAAATGTGGCCGGAGAAGTTCAATAACAAAACCAACGGCGTGACCCAGCGTCGGTGGATGGCCGGCTGTAACCCCGGTTTGAACAAGCTGGTGACTGAAACCATCGGTCCCGGCTGGGTCACGAATCTGGACGAACTGCGCAAGCTGATTCCCTACGCCGACGACGCCAAGTTCCGGGCGCGCTGGCGGGCGGTCAAGCAGGAAAACAAGGTCCGCCTGGCCAGCCTGGTCGAGGCGGATAGCGGCGTGGTTTTCAACACCAAAGCCATGTTCGACGTGCAAGTCAAGCGCATGCATGAATACAAGCGCCAATTGCTGAATATCCTGCACGTCATTCATCTTTATGACCGCATCAAGCGTGGCGACGCCGCCAACTGGACGCCGCGTTGCGTACTGATTGGCGGCAAGGCGGCACCGGGCTATTACATGGCCAAGCAGATCATCAAGCTGACCAATAACGTCGCCAAGGTGATCAACAATGATGTGGAAGTCGGCGACAAGTTGAAGATCGCTTTCCTGCCCAACTACCGGGTGACGGCGATGGAAGTCATCTGCCCCGGCACCGATCTGTCCGAGCAAATTTCCACTGCCGGCAAGGAAGCGTCAGGCACTGGCAACATGAAGTTCATGATGAATGGCGCGGTCACGATTGGCACGCTGGACGGCGCCAATATCGAAATCCGCGAGGAAGTCGGCGACGATAGCTTCTTCCTGTTCGGTCTCACCGCGCAACAGGTGGAAGAACAGCGGCGGGACTACAATCCGGTCGGGATCATCCATGGCGATTCTGATATCGCTCGGGTCATGCATTTGCTGGAGAGCCATCACTTCAATCAGTTCGAGCAGGGCATCTTCGATCCGATCCTGCACACGCTGACCAGCCCGCACGATCCGTGGTTGACCATTGCCGATTTTCGCGCCTTCATTGACGCTCAGAATCAGGCCGCCCTGGCCTATCAGGACCAGGAGAAATGGGCGAAGATGAGTATTCTCAACACCGCGTGCAGCGGCAAATTCTCCACCGATCGCACCATGCGCGAGTACAACGCGGAAATCTGGAAACTGCAACCGTTGCCGGAGTTGCCGCTCGTTTAACCGAGTAACTTTCACTCCCCTCGCCCGCTTGCAGGCGAGGGGTAGGGGTAAAAAAAGGGTGGCTGTTGCTAGTGGGCTGACACAGAAGTTTTGACAGGTTCAGAGGTTTCTAGGTCCACCGGGGTTTCAGAAGATTTCAAGGGAGGATAGAGGCGCTTGAGTTTGACCCGGGCCAAGTCGGTGCCGAACTGCCAG
>Ga0209607_1001045_pt1 | contig 23377 bp, 18 predicted proteins | sample AD_UKC117_MetaG_FD_184413 | JGI IMG/M metagenome (GOLD analysis project Ga0209607, IMG submission 184413) | Active sludge microbial communities of municipal wastewater-treating anaerobic digesters from Hong Kong - AD_UKC117_MetaG (SPAdes)... | ecosystem: Engineered > Bioreactor > Anaerobic >... | reverse complement strand
CCTGGCCGCCCACTTCGAACGTCACGGAGACTACTTCGCCGACGGTCAGATCCTGGAGTCGAGCCGGGTGATGGGCACCGGCACGGCAGCGCGCACCCGCAGGGTGGTGTACCAGTACTCCTTCAAACGGTACAAGCGGGACAACAGGTCGATCAACGCGATGGTCGAACGGGCCGAGAAGGTCGCCGCCGGCACCCGGCCGGTCAAGAAGGACCGGTTCGTGCGAATCAACGGCGCCGACAAGGACGTCAACTGGGCCCTGGTCGAGCGCGCCCGCCAGCTCGCCGGCCTGAAGGGGTACGTCTCGAACATCGCCCCCGACGTGATGTCCGGCGCCCAGGTGATCAGCGCCTACCACGACCTGTGGCACGTCGAGAAGAGCTTCCGGATGGCCAAGAGCGACCTGCGGGCCCGCCCGATTTTCCATCACCAGAAGGACTCGATCGAGGCGCACCTGACCATCGTCTTCGCCGCCCTCGCGGTCAGCCGCTACCTCCAGGACGTCACCGGCCTCTCGATCAAGAAGCTCATCAACACCCTGCGTCCAATCCGCTCGGCCACCATCGCCCTCGGCGACCACAGACTCACCCTCGAACCCGAGATCCCCCCAGAAGTCAAAGAACTCCTGGACACCATCGCTAAATCGGGACACTAAACCAACTGGCACGACTCAGGTCCGGCGACGATACGGGCCCACCGGCTGGTGGCCCCGCGACGGAGAGATGACACTGTTCGACCCGGCATCGGTGACGGTCACCCGCTACCGATACCGCGGCGACATCCCCTCCCGCTGGGCCGCCCTCGCCCAACTCGCCTAACGGTTCGACCTCGGCACGGACTCGTGGAGAGCCGGGTGCGGTGCAAGCCGCACGCCCGGTTGGGGAGGCGGCCCGGGGAAACGGGACAGTCGGCAACACTGTCACCGCGCCCCGGGCCGACCTCACCTCGCCACGCAAGCCGTCGATGAGGTCCGTCGCCGGGTCCAGCAGGACATCCACGGCCACCGCGGCCGCAAGGACGACCCGCTGTACCGGATCCGCAACATCCTGCGCGCCGGCGAAGAGCACCTCACCGACCGACAACGAGCACGGCTGGACGCGGCGTGGGGCGCTGACGAGCGGCACGTCGAAGTCGAGCTCGCCTGGCGCTGCGCCCAGCAGGTCCGCTCGGCCTACCACCAGGACAGCCACGCCGCCGGACGGGCCATCGCTGAGAAGATCCTCGCCTCGTTCACCACATGCCCGATCCCGGAGGTCGCCCGCCTGGGCCGCACCCTGAAGCAGTGGCGCACCGAGTTCCTCGGCTACTTCGACACCAACGGCGCCAACAACGGCGGTACGGAGGCCATCAACGGCCTCATCGAACTCCACCGCCGCGTCGCCCGCGGCTTCCGAAACAGAGACAACTACCGCCTCCGGATGCTCCTCATCGGCGGCGGACTCGACCCCTCACCCCACACTCATCGGTGAAGAGCCCGAGATCCCCACCGAGATCCAAGCCATCCTCAAGACCGCGACCCACTAAACCTGTGCAACTCGGGCCTCACGAAGCAGCCGCAACCAGATCTCGCACTTCGCCGCCGGCGTCGAGGGGTACGGATCTCTCGGTGGCGAGCTTGCTGAGCGGGATCCGCAGCCAGGTTCCGGTCGGCCCGTAGTCGATGACGCCCGCTCCGGCGCGCCGTCCGTCAATCCAAGATAGCGGATACCTGATATGGCAAGGAGGTAAAACAATCACGGAGAAGAGTCCCGAGTCCAAGATTGGTGGGGCGCACCGAGCACCAGCCGAAAGACCGCAACCAGTGGGTGAGTCGAACCGTCTTGGCGCCTCCATCAACAGAAGCAGAAGGCAATCAGTGAGAACTCCTTCGTTGCGTGTTTGGCGGCACACATCTGGGGTCCCGGGCTTGGGGAGAGAACCCGCCCGTGGCCCCCTCAGTCAGGCTGCCGCTCCCATACTTCATACGCCACCCCCCCGGGGACACTACCTCCAGACTTGCCCCCGATCCGGTCATCAACCGCTATTCGGTCCCTCGAAAGGGGGACTTGACCGCCTATGGGCCTCATGAAAGCGTGGCAGGCCGTGAGTTCACGTTCCCCTGGCCAGGCGCGTAAGGGGAGTCGCTCCTTCTGGAGCCTCACCGACTTCCTCGCCGTGCTCGGCGGCGCTGATCTGTGCATCCTGCAAAAGGCCAAGTCAACGAAGCCCAGCTTTGTCGGCTTAGGCCTCGTGATGGTCGCGACCGCAGCGGTGGCGACCATGTCGATGGGATTTGCGTTGACCGGCCCCCTGAAAGCGCCACCGGTCGTCGCCGTACCGCTCGCCATCTGCTGGGGCGCAATCATCCTCATCATTGACCGCTACCTAGTGAAGTCGATGCAGGGTATCCGAGCGAAGCGCACCATCCTCGCCATGGCCGTCCCTCGGGTCGTCATGGCGGCCGTCATCGGCGTAGTGGTCTCAACTCCGATTACGCTGCGTATTTTCGAGCCAGAGATAGCCGCCCAGGTCAGCGCCAATAATCTGAAGAAGCAAGAGGAAGATGGACTCCTGGTTAATAAGACAGCCGAAGCCAAGAAGCTAGACGAAGTAAACGCCCAAATAAACAAGCTCGAGAGCATCAAGAACGGGAACATTGAACCGCCGGAGACGCCCGGTCTAAAGGACGCACGAGCTGCCCTCACGGCCGCGGAGTCAGCCCGTGACAAGATTCAGTCAGAAGCAAGCGACGTTTATCTAAAGCGTGCCTGCGAAGAGGCGGGGGCAGGGCAGCTTCCTCAGTGCAAAGGACTCTCCAGCTCAGAGTCTGGCAGGGGTCCGCGGTGGAAACAACTTAATGAGCGGTACAACGAACTCACGGCGCAACTCTCTTCCGCGAACGAAAGGGTGAGTGATGCCCAATCGAAGGTGGATCAAGAGCGAGCAGATGCCGTGGAGGCCGCACAGACCACCATTGAGCAGCAGAAGAAGGATGCACAGAGGCAACTCTGCGGCTCTGAAGCCATGGACACGTGCGAGGGAGGGCTCATGAAAGAACGGGCGGAGCTCGAGAGCAAGGTCGCGGCCGATCTAGATAAGAACGGGGACGCCAACCGGAATAATCAAGGCATCCATGCGCAACTCACAGCCCTCGGTCAGATTTCGACGGCGAAGGAAAATAGGACAGGAGGTGTCGTCCACGCGGCCATGATGTTGTTCTTCTTCTTGATTGAGATCATGCCCGTCACGGTCAAGACACTAGTGGCATTAGGAAACGATCATCAATACGATGATGTTGCTGATCGCATGAAGCAGGCCGAACTCGTTGCTGCGCGTTCTCAGTACGACACGGAGAGTCTGCGGGCGTCCAATCAGGAACAAAAGCGGGTCGCCATCGAGAACGACATGGTTCAGCGAGAGATCGCATTGGGAAAGCTCGCCAATCAGCACGTCCAGAACGAAATGGAGACTATCCTCAAGTCCGCCCTTGAGAAATGGTCCAAGGACCTCAAATCCGCTATGGCAAAGAACCCGCCGAAGCAGGGGCAGACTCAGCAGTCCCAGTCATCTAATGCGGGCGATCCCAACAACCTCGGAGCGAAACAAGGGCGCATATGACCGAGATCAAAGAAGGTCCCGCGAACTTCTTCATTCTCGTTGCCTGCACTCCATCCATGTTCGAGGCAACCGAGGCCGCGATCATCTCCGCCCGCGCTCGGGTCGAAGCCGACCCCACCCTGTTTGACTCGCTCGCGCTCGTCGGCACGGTCGAACTCAGCAAGTCCGGCAAACGGCTGTTCGGTCTAGGACGGACCGATGGCCAGGCCATCGACGAGGGCTTTCGCGGGGCCGTCGCCGCACAGGAGCTGGAACCGGATGCGCGCATCGGATTCGGCGTTGTGCTGATCGGCCAGGATGCGATCTCCGATCTTCAGTCTCGGCTTGCCGCGATCCTCGCTGATCCGCAACTTACGGCCTTGCACCCGTTGGGCCGGGGAATCAGCTACGCTGCGCCGGCAGAGCCCACCTCCGACGTCGCGTCCGTCGAGATGCTGGGCAGCACTCCGCGCCTCGATTCCAGCATCGTCTCGGCGTCCGAGCTGATCCGCGCCTCTTACCTTGCCGATGAGTCGATGTTGATAGCAGGGCCCGTCCTGTCTCAGCTGGTCCCAGGAGTGCGGTACTTAGCTGCGAGGGAGTCACCCGTTTCGGTTGACTCCGCCCCTGTCGCGGACGGAACGATAGCCGTCACGTTGGCTCAAGCCTCCGCGCCGCCCACGCCCGACGCGCCCGCAGTGGGCGCCTTGACGCCTCCACCTGCGCCCCTTCCCCCACTTCGACAGACGTACTTCGTAATCGACACGAGCCGAGCCGCAAAACAGCGCGCGAAGCGCACCCGACTGACGCAGCTGGTTCGAGAAATGGACCAGGGGCTCGTCCCCTCGACCCCGTCCACGCGCAGTGACTCGATCGTAGTCGCCTCCAGCGAGCCCGTCCGTGCTTCCGTACCTAAAGTCACCGGCACTCTCCTCGACTCCGATGTCTGGGGGCCGTCAGACAGCACACTCGACCTGAGCGTCACGATGCCGCGCCTTCGCGAAATCATGGTGCGCCACCGGGAGTCGAAGACTCGACGCAATGAGTTGTTGGCCAAGCCGCTGGTGCTCTTCATACTTCCGACCGCAGCGCTGTTCGGTGCCACGACCATCGGCCCCTATCGAGAGATCAAGACCCTCGCCGACATCGGGTGGGTCGTCACCGACCCCGAGGGGCCCCCGCCCAGCATCGAGATCGATCCAGATCGTCTCGTCTTCGATCATCCGGACGCGGTCAACGAGATTCTGTACCGGCTGGGCTACCCACAAGGAGTATCCACACCTGCCCTGCAAGAAGACTGCGGGACCGAGCAACCCCAGAAGGAGATCACTCATGAGTAACTACATGACGGAATCGGATCAGGCCGGGATGGAGGGCGGCGGCGAGGACCAGGCCAGCCTCATTATGCCGTTCTACCTGATCTGCGACACGTCCGGATCCATGGCCGCCTATATGGGCGACCTGAACAAGGCCGTCGCGGACTTGATCGCGAACGTGACGGCCGACCCCCTCGTCGACGGCATGATCATGCTGAGCGTCATCAGCTTCGGCACAGACGCCGGTGTCGACATCCCGCTGGACTATGCGAGCAACATCTCGGCCAAGTCCTTAACGATGCGAGGGGGCACCAACTACGGGGCCGCGCTGCGCAAGTACCGCGAGGCGGTCGACGCCGACTACCAACGGCTCAAGGCCGGCGGGTCGAGGTTCTTCCGGCCATGCGTCTTCTTCCTCACCGACGGCCAGCCGCTTGACGCCTGGGAGCAGGCCTTCAACGAGGCGATCCGGTACAACCCCGAAACCAAGGTCGGCAACAAGATGTACCCCACCCTCGTGGCGTACGGCTTCGGGCAGGCCGACGAAGCGGTTCTGCGCAAGCTCGCCTACCCGAACTTCGGCCCCGATGGAAAGCAGGGCCGGGCCTTCATCGCGCAGAGCACCGACATCCCCGCGCTCCTCAAGGCCATCACTGCCGCGATCGGCACCTCCGTCGTCAGTTCCGGGCAGAGCGCAAGCAGCGGCGTTCCTCAGACAGTCGTCCCGCAGGAAACGCCGAACGCCAAGGCCCTCGAGCCCGAGCCCGACATCTTCTGAAACTGGAGGCGGTCATGGTCGACAACGCACACGGAGTGCCCGCTCTGGGCGTCTATCCGCGGGCCCTCGAGATTGGACAGGGCGACCCCCCGGAGTCAACGTGGCCTGTCGACCTGGCCGCCACTTCCTGCTGCACCGATTCATTGGAGGTGCGCGCAGCCTCGGTGCGAGGCTTCATGCACCGGGCCCGCAAGACGCCGCGCCAAGACGCCTTCGCCGTTCAGCAGGGACCCGACGGCTCCCTGCTGGTCATCGTCTGCGATGGCGTTGGAGACCTCCCCCTCTCAGAGCGCGCTGCCCAGATGGTGTGTGACACACTGCCCGGCCTCTACCGCGCAAGTGGCGACTGGGTTGAGGCCATCAGCCAGGTCAACGCCATGCTGCGAGAGGCGGAGGCTAGGGAGCAGGCCGCTCAGGACACGAGCGAGCGCCTCTTCGCCACCACTGTCACCGCCTGTCGCGTACGGCAAGAGAACGAGGGGCTGGAGTTGAGCTTTGCCTACGTGGGCGATTCGGAATTGTGGGCCCTTACGGATGCCGTCTGGAGGCCCCTCGTCGGGGCGGCGCACGAGGACGGCGGCCTCTATTCGACGAGCGTCCGGCCGATCCCGACCACAACGCCGATGATCGGCACCGGCGAAGTAATGATGAACGCCAACGCGGTGTTCCTATTCACCGACGGGGTGTCCGTGCCGCTGGCCATGGGCCCGGACGTGCAGAGCGCGCTGGCCGCGTGGTGGAGGAGGCCGCCTGACCCGTTCACGTTCGCCAGCCAGGTTGGGTTCGCGCGGCGGGGATTCGTGGACGACCGCACCGCGGTCGGCGTGTGGTCGGTGGCGAGGCTGACATCGAGCGACCGGCCCGCAGACCAGCCCGACGAAGCCCCTGACGATGCCGAGCGGATGCCTCCGGCGCCCGTCGCCGAGGGCGAGGAGCAGAGTCCGGCACCCGGGCAGCCCTCGATAGACAAGCCGGATCGACCTGTGGACACCCCAGAAGAGACTGGTGCTGAGTCAGTGATCTCAGACACTTTGGAGGAGGGCAATTGATCGAGGCGTCCGAACTCGGCGGGGTAGGTGAGCTCCTCGGCCGGGGTGGCTCGGCCCAGGTATTTCGCGTTGACCTCCAGGTTCCGGGCGATCCCCGCAGACTTGTGTTCAAGGAGCTGCGGCCAGAGCACGAACTCCTCGCGACGGGTTTCTCCCGCGAAGCCCTCGTCCGGGAGATGACCAACGCCGTGACGTTTCGTGCCGCCTTGAGCGAGCAAGAACGCAGGGATCTCGACAATAGGTGCGCCTGGCCCCTGGATCTTGTGCAGCGCCAGGGCCGGGTGGTCGGCGTCGTCATGCCTCTCATTCCCGCCGACTACTTCATCGACACGCACCAGAACGGAAGGCCCGACAAAATGGTCCGGGACCTCTCGGTGATGGTCGCCGCCGACAAGTGGGCCACCATGATGGGGGTCGACAGATCCGCCTTCACCGACCCGCTCGACCGGGCCCTTATCCTTATGAGCTTGGTGGATGCGATCGCTCGGCTTCATGAACACGGCCTCGTGTTCGGCGACGTGAGCCTCAAGTCCGCGGTGTTCAGTCCCGCCACCCACAAGGTGCTATTGCTCGACTGCGACGGCACCGCCAGCGTCGACGACCCCGCTCGCAAGCAGCCGCACAGCCCGGGATTCGTGCCCCCCGAGATAGCCAACAGGTCGACGCGCCTTCAGGACACCCGCACCGACGTCTACAAACTCGCCCTCTGCATCGTCCGGGGCCTCCAACCGCCCAGCCGGAGCGCCATGCAGGCCACCGACCCCACCGTCCTTAAGCCCATCCTCGGAGACTGGGGCGTGGCTGAACTCCACCGCGCCCTTCATCCTGACCCCGAGAAGCGACCAACTGCCGAGGAACTCTTCTACGTCGTCAAGAACTACGTTGATGCCCAGACCCGGATGCCGGTGATCCACGCCTTCAAGTCACTCGGCACCACTGTCCGCCGCGGCGGCGACGTCGTGCTCAAGTGGGACGTCTCCGACCCTAACTTGAACAAGGGGTACCTCACCCACCCCGATGGCACCCGCCAGGAAGTCGACCTCACCGTCGGCCAAACCTCCGTGAAGGTCATGCAGTCTGGCACGTTCCGCCTCCACGTCGTCGCCCCCAACGGCGGTGATACCGGCAGTGAGTCCGAACCGGTCCTCATCGAGAAGCTCGCGAGAAACCGGCTGGAGCCCCTCGGCCCGCGCATCGGCAGCGGTGTCGACACCGACACCTTCCTCGTGGACTACCGGATGCCGGGTGATCCCCGGCCGCTCGTATTCCTGGAGCGGAAGCCCCACGGCGATCCGGCTCTTGGCATCGCGCGCGAGGATCTCGTGGAGAGCATCGAGAGAGCTATCCAGTTTCGGTCGACCCTAAGCGAAGCGGATCGCAACGAACTCGACAAGAGCTTCCTCTGGCCACTCGAATCCGTGGTGGCGGGGGAAGAGACAGTTGGCCATGTAATGCCGCTGATTCCTACCGAATACTTCACAGCCACCCATCAAGAAGGCCAGCCGCCGGGCCACCAGCCCAGGAACCTCGCCACCATGATCGCTGACGAGGCGCAGGCCAGCACCATGGACGTCGACCGATCGGCCTTCGCGGATCCGCTTGAGCGGGCCCTCATTCTGATGAACCTGGCCCGGGCGGTCGCGCTGCTCCATCGGCTCGGCATGGTGTACGGCGATCTGAATCTCACGAACGTCCTCTTCGACCCGACCACGCACAACGTCCTGCTGGTTGACGGCGGCGCGACCGCCAGCCTGGGCGACTCTGAGCGACGCCAGGCGAACAGCCTTGGATTGCCCCCCGAGATCGCCAACGGGTCGACCCGCGTGCAGGACGCCCGCACCGACGTCTATAAGCTGGCCCTCTGCATCGTCCGCGGCCTCCAACCGCCCAGCCGCAACGCCCTGGAGGCCACCGACCCCGGCGTCCTCCAGCCGCTTCTCGGAGCCGGCGCCGTGGCCGAACTGCGGCTCGCACTCGACGCCGACCCCGACAAGCGACCTACCGCAGAAGACCTGTACACGGTCCTCGCGGCGTACCGCGACGCTCACGTGCCGCCGCCGGTAATCAACTACTTCTACCCCCTCCGCCAATCCGTGGAGTTCGGGGCCGACGTGGTGCTGCTCTGGGACATAGCTGGGCACGACAGGTACTCGGGAGTCCTCGAATGGCCAGACGGCACTCGTCTCCCTGTTGATCTCGCGGAAGGTCGGGCCGTGGGCACGGCCAGTCACTCAGGCGACTTTCGACTCCAAGTCATCGGCCCGCGCGGCGTTGCCGCGAGCCAAACCCAGAGCGTCCACGTCTTCGGCGAGCGCCAGGTCCTGTCACTGGAAGCGGACATCTTTTGATCGAGCGGAGCAAGCTGGGAACCTTGGGGCCGCTTCTCGGGAGGGGTGGCCTTGGCGCCGTCTACAAGATCGGCTACAAGGTGGCGGGCGACCCTCGCGACCTCGCGTTCAAGGAGCTTCGACCAGAAAACGAACTCCTCACGGCAGGCTTCACCCACGCCCGCGCGGTGAAGGAGATGACGAACTCCGTTCAAGCGCGCCTAGCGTTGAGTCCCGATGATCGCAAGGATCTCGACGAGACGTCCGCTTGGCCACTTGACCTCGTGCAAGACAAGGGGAAAGTGGTCGGCCTCGTCATGCCGCTCATCCCCAGCGACTACTTCATCGACACGCACCAGAACGGGAAGCCCGACCGGATGGTCCGGGACCTCTCGGTGATGGCCGCCGCCGACAAGTGGGCTGCCAAGATGGGCGTCGACCGCACCCCCTTCACCGACTCGTTCGACCGAGCGCTCATCCTCATCAACTTGGTCTACGCGGTCGCCCGGCTTCACAAGCACCGGATCGTGTACGGCGACCTGAGCCTGAAAAACGCCGCCTTCAGCGCCACCTCGCACAACGTCCTGATGCTCGACTGCGACGGCACCGCCAGCCTCGACGACCTGCAGCGACAGCAGCCGCACAGCCCGGGGTTCATTCCCCCCGAGATTGCCAACAAGTCGACCCGCCTTCAGGACACCCGCACCGACGTCTACAAGCTCGCTCTGTGCATCATTCGCGGCCTCCAACAGCCCAGCAGGACCGCTATGCAAGCCAGCGACCCCACCATTCTCAAGCCCATCCTCGGGGACGCCGGCGTCCAAGAACTCCACCGAGCCCTCGACCCCGACCCCAACAAGCGGCCCACCGCCAAGGATCTGTTCAACGTCCTCAAGGGCTACCACGACGCTCAGACGCAGGCGCCGGTCATCCACGCCTTCCACCCGCTCAGCGCCAGCGTCCATCGCGGCGGCGACGTAGTGCTCAAGTGGGACGTGTCCAACCCCGACCTGAACAGGGGCTACCTGACCCACCCGGATGGCTCGCGTCACGAAGTCAAGCTCCCCGACGGGCAGACGTCGGTCAAGGTCGATCATTCTGGCACGTTCCGCCTCGAGGTTGTCAGCCCGCGGGGCGGCGTGACCAGCAACGATTCCGAACTGATCCAGGTCTTCGACCTTCCGCAACTCTTAGACGTCAAGGGCCTCACTCAGGGGCTCGGCGGCGTGATTGCGGCGGCAGTGCCGCCGCTCCCGACGACCGAGATCCCCGATTTCACCCACGAGGTCAAGAAGCGCCCGATCGTCGAGATCGATGCTGACTTCCTCCCGCAGGTCGGTCTGCCTGCTGTCGAGGATTTCCTGTCCGGGCTGTCGCTCTCTCAACAGAACCTCTCATCCATCCAGTTGGTCAATGACGCCATGGCGACGGTCGGAGGGATCGCGAACCCCATCACGTCCGTGACGAGTCCCGACATCGGGACTCGGTTGGCGCTGCACTCGTTGAGCAGCGTGCCCGCGGCGCTTCGGGCTGCAGGATTACCGGTTCGGACGGTGCTGGACGCCGCCCTCGGAGACCTCGAAGACGCGCTGGCAACCGCTGCCCACACCGCCACGCAGTCGGCTGCGGACCGAATCCGTCAACACTTGGAGGCTCAGGCCACTCGGCAGACCTCCGGGAAACGCTAGAACCGCCGATACGGGAGAACACCATGGAACGCAGCCCCGAATTCAAACCCGGACAGCCTTTCGAGCAGCGGCCGCAGGCCACTCCGCCTGATCGGTCGCGGATCGGGGCTTCCGTGGGCAAGGTCGCCACGGCGTCCACGGTTCAGCAACCCACGGCGCAGACGGCCACCCCTGACCGCTCACGGACTGCCGCAGCCGTCGGTCAGGTGGCTACGTCAGCCACGGTGCAGGCACCGACCTCCCAGCAGCAGGTGCAGGACCTGTACGCCGAGTATGGTCCCGCGCTAAAGGCGGACGAGTCGCGCAGCCAGCAGGTCGGGCCTGACATGCAGTGGGAGTCCGAGCGCAGCGCCTCGCGGGATCGGTAGCGAACGTGCAGAGCGACTCGTTCTTCGATGCCTTGAGCTATCGCTGGCGAACGAGAAGGCTGCGGCCCGGGACCAAGATGCTCAAGTCAGGCATCGTCGCGCCGGGAGATCCGCCTCCCACAGGCTCGGTGGGTTCCTTCAGCGACTACCGAGAAGTCGATCGGCCCCGGCAGTGGACGGCCTACTCGCAGGGCCAGTTCCCGCTCGGCACCATCGAACACCCTCGGCTTGGCGAGGAGCCGGGCTTCCCCTTCTTCCTCAACTGGGGAAACCTCGAGCGACACGCGGCCGTCATCGGCCCGGCCGGCAGCGGAAAGACCTACGGCGTCCTCGCCCCGTGGATCGCGGCCGCGGCTCACGCTCAGATCCCGGTCATCGCGGTGGACGTCAAAGGCGACCTCCAGGATGAGATCCGCACGGCGAAGGCGCGTTTCGGCTACACGGATCCCCGCGTCTTCCGGATCTGGGACATCGGCAACCCCGCCGGTTCACGGTCGTGGAACCCGCTGGCCGAAATCGGCTCCGTCCCCGGCAAGGAACAGACCACCATCGCGCAGATCGCGCAGGCGTTCCTGGGCGACCCCGACCCCAACGACCCCAACAAGCAGTTCCACCAACTCGACCTCAAGCGCTTGCAGGGGATCCTGACCATCGCGCACGAGCGATGGCAGGGCAATGCTCACCCCAAGGTGCTCTACCAACTCGTCTCGAACCAGAACATCCTCAGGAAGGTGCGCTCGGAGATCTCCCTCTCAGTCACCGATGCGGACGACCTCTGCCAACTCAAGCCGGGCGACTACCCCAGAGATACGGCCATGCTGGCCATGAAGCTCTCCTGGCTGAATCGCGCCGATCTACACGAGATGCTGAACGGGACGGGGCCGAAGCGGTTCACGATCGACGGGTTCTTCCGGGGCGACGCTGACCAAGGCCCCCCAGCCGATGCGCTGATTGTCGGCTCGCGCATCAGCGAGGGCGAACCCGGCAAGATGAGCGCCGCGCTGATGCTGACCCTGCTCAAGGCGCGGTGTATGGCCAACTTCTCAACGAAAGCCCCCCTCCTCTGGATCTTGGACGAGGCCAGCCAGTACGCCGACCGCATCGACCTAACCCAGATGTTGGCGCTGCTCCGCGGCGCCAATTCGCCCGTTGTGGTTGGGCTGCAGGACGTCACCTCCCTTCCGGGAGACGACGATGCCCGGGACAAGGCGCTCAGCAACTGTGACGCCTTCATCAGCCTCCGGGGCGTGTCCGCGAAGTCGGCTGAGTACCTCAGCAAGCGCATCGGAACCGGGGACGTCCTCACCATGCAGACCACCATGGAGGGCGACTATCAACTCTCGCACCAAATCCAGCCGCTGGTGGGCACTGGCGAGATCCAGCATCTCCCCTTCGAGTTCGGACGCTATTGCGCAGTGGTCCAGCTCCAGTCGGTCAGCCGAAACCCAATCCTGATCAAGCTCTGAGACGAGAGAACATGGCAGTCACACGAATGATGACGGTGCCCACCAGCCTGCTGCGGGTCGATCCGTCCATCGCCCGGCAGTCGCCCAAGGGCTACTCCCACGACGACCTGAGGCGGATCGCCTCCACCGTCCCCCTCGTTTACGAGAAGATGGGGCAAGGCTGGACGGAGGCCGATTTCCAGCGCGCCAGGCAGTCGAACGATCCCCAGGAGAAGATGCTGGGACAGACCTATCAAACGCTGTGGCGAGATCCGGCCGCCAGCCAGTCGCTCCACGCTCACCCCACCCAACAGAGCCTGGAGGTGGACGCCGGCAACCACCGGGTTCGGGCGGCCCAGGACGTCGGAACCCCCGCCATGCCCGTTTACGTGACGGCCGAGAACGCCCAGCACCTCAACCTCACCGAGAGTGCCTGCGAAGAGCAGCTCCGGCTAGAGGGGAACGAACACCTGAGCGCGACCCAGCGTCAATTCGACACCGACCGCGAACTCACGGCCGAGGTCACTGCATCGAACGATTGGGGCCGCCAAGAAGGAACCATATGGTCGAGGGAGGAGGCGTCTCGTGAGCGCCACGAATGACATGGGAACTGCGGCCTTGGTGATGCCGTTCTACATCATCTGCGACACATCAGGATCAATGAAGCCGCACCTGTCGGTGCTGAGCGAGTCCCTGGAGAGCCTGGTCTCGCAGATCACTCGGGACCCACTGGTGGACGACATGGTGATGCTGTCCATCATTGCGTTCGACAGTGAAGCTCGCGTGGTGGTCCCGCTCGCCCCGGCCAGTGAGGTGACGGTGCCCCCCCTAGCGGCCAGCGGGTATACGTCCTACGTGGCGGCCCTGCGCCTCTACTCCGACACCGTCTCGCGTGACTACGCCAGGCTACGCGCGGAGGGAATTCGGTTCTTCCGCCCGTGCGTCTTCTTCCTCACCGACGGGATGCCGGTGGACGATTTCCTGCCCACTTTCAATGAGGTGATTCATTACGATCCGGTAACCAGGAACGGGAATCGGATGTACCCCTATCTAATTCCGTTCGGCTTCGGCGAAGCGAGTGCCGAGTTCCTTGCGGCACTGGCCTATCCAAACTTCGGGTCCAAGCCAGGACAGGCTTTTATCGCTCGCGACACGAGCACCAGAGACGCGCTCCGCGCGATCGCCGAGACAATCGGTCAATCGATCGTTTCGTCGGGCCTCAGCTCGGGGGACGATTCCGGCCCTCAGGTGATGATTCCTCGTAACGTCCCTGGCCTGACGGCCATCGGGGCGGTCTCGGATGTGGAACGAGCACAGACTGCCGTGGATTCAGCGGACAGCCAATCCACCTCGATCTTCTCGTCCTGGGTAGGCGTGAACCGGATCGCAGCGGCTCGCGCCGACGAGCACGGCAATGCCTCAGGCCCCGAGTACGACCTCATCCGCGATGGTGCTCTCGATAGCGCCAGAATCGTAATCCTTAAGCTTGTGGAGGAGCCCGAGCGATTCACACGCCTGGTCAGCTCCCTCGAGAAGAAGGGTTTCGACGTCCAGTTCATCGTGCCGCCTGATCCCGCGCTTCACGCCCTAGAGAACACCCTTGCGGGAGCGTCGCAGATCTGGATTTTGTCCGGGTGTACCAGGCATCTCTCCGACCAGGACCTGGGAGCGATTGAGTCCTTCTTCCGGAGTGGGCACGGAGTATACGTCTGGGGCGACAACAACCCGTACTTCGTGGACGCCAACCTCCTTCTCAGCAGAATTATCGGCACCCACATGTTCGGGGACACCCCAGGCCAACAAGTGGTAGGACTGCGCGGTGAAGCAAGCCCTGTGGGTCTCACACCGGGGCACCCTATCTCGACCGGATTAGTGAACATCTGGGAGGGAGTCACCATCGCTGAAGTCTCACTCACGAACGATCTAACTCCCCTCATCGTGGGGTCTAATGGCCGAGTTGTGACCGCAACATATGACTCGGGCGGGCTCCGTGCAGTAGTCGATGGCGGTTTCACCAGACTCTACGACGAGTTGTGGGACAGGACCGCAGGAACATCCCGCTACGTGGTGAACGCCGCCGCGTGGCTCCTCAATGTCGACCGGTTCGGAGAGGCGTCGTTCGCCTCGCGTAGATGACACGGACCAAGGAAATCCGGTCCGTGGGCGCACCTGTAGGTGTGGTCACCTTCTCTGGCCCCGGGTAGGTGCTTGACCGTCGGGCGGATTCCAGGCTCATCACATTTCAGCGCCCGGATGATCTTCTTGATGCTCATCCCGGTGGCGCCTTGGAGGTAGCGGGCGACCGCGAGGGCGGCGAAGACGATGGTCAGGTGGGCTTCGATCGCGTCCCGGGTGTGGTGGAAGACCGGCCGGGCGCGCAGGTCGTTCTTGGCCATCCGGAACGAGGCCTCGACCTGCCACAGCTGGTGGTAGGAGGAGATGACCTCGGCTGCGGGCATCACCGACGCTGGGATGTTGGTGACGTAGCCCTTCAACCCGACCAGCCGCCGCGCCCGCGCCAGGGTGAGTGTGACAGTCTCATTTGGCCCCGGTTAGGGCCGTTGTGATGGCTTGATTTGGCCCCACCCTCGACCCGCCTTCCTCTAGGTTCCGGCTTGTCCGACCAAAGATGAGCTTGGAGGCCTGGAGGGTGAAGGAGAGATCGAGAGTGGAGCTGTTCGAACGTATCCGACGGGATGCTCGTGAGGGTGTCCCGATCAGGAAGATCGCCCGGGATCATGGGGTGCATCGGCGTACGGTACGTGCGGCGATCGCGGACGCGGTCCCGCCGCCGCGTAAGCCGGTGGTTCGTGAGGCGGTGGCCTTCGGTCCGTATGAGGAGATTGTGCGGGCCTGGCTGGTCGCGGACCTGGACGCGCCGAAGAAGCAGCGGCACACTGCTCGGCGGGTGTGGCATCGGCTGCTCGAGGAGCATTCGGCGTCGTTGTCGGAGTCCACGGTGCGCCCGCACGTGGCCCGGATCAAGAGCGAGGTCGGCTTGGCCCGCCGGGAGGTGATGGTCCCGCAAACGCATCCGGCCGGGGCCGAGGCTGAGGTCGACTTCGGTCAGTTCCACGTCTCGGTCGCCGGGGTGGTGTTGCGGTTGTGGATGTTCGTGATGCGCTTGTCGCACTCGGGCAAGGCGGTTCACATCGCCTACGCCAACCAGGCTCAGGAATCGTTCCTGGACGGTCACGTCAAGGCGTTCGCGGCCTTGGGCGGGATCCCGACCGGGATGATCCGCTACGACAACCTCAAGCCTGCGGTGCTGAAGGTGCTGCTGGGTCGGGAACGGTTCGAGAACCCGAAGTTCGTTGCGCTGCGGTCACATTACGGGTTCGAGTCGTTCTACTGCCGTCCCGGGAAGGAGGGCGCGCACGAGAAGGGCGGCGTCGAGGGCGAGATCGGCCGGTTCCGTCGCGCGCAGCTGACACCGGTGCCGCACGTGGGATCGATGGCCGCGTTGAACGAGGCGATGGCCGCCGCCGACGCCCGCGACGACGAGCGGCGGATCGCCGGTCGGGCCGAGCGGGTGGGTGCCGCGTTCGCCCGGGAGCAGCCGCTGCTGAACCCGCTGCCTGCCAACGACTTCGATGCCTCCACGCCGTTGTCGTGCCGGGTCGATATGAAGGCGCGGATCTGTGTGCGTCAGTCGTACTACTCGGTGCCGGCCTCCTACGCCGGCCGCCGGGTCCAGGTGCGCCTGGGCGCCGACGCCGTCCGGGTCTTCGATGGCGGCACGCTGATCGCCAGCCATGTGCGCTCGTTGCACAAGGCCACCGAGGACCTGGTCCTGGATCACTACCTGGAGGTCCTGACCCGCAAACCGGGAGCGATGGCCGGCTCCACCGCCCTGGCCCTGGCTCGGGTCCGGGGCACGTTCACGCCCGCGCACCAGCAGTACTGGGACGCCGCCCGCCGCGCTCTCGGCGACGCTGGCGGTACCCGGGCACTGATCGAGGCGCTGCTGCTGCACCGCACCCTGCCCGCTACCGCGGTCATCGCCACGATGGACGCGGCCGTGGCCACCGGCCGGTACAACCCCGACATCCTGGCCGTCACCGCCCGCGCGCACACCACCGATGCCCGAACAGCCGCACCGGTCCCGTTGCCTCCCAACATCACTGACGTCCGGCTGACGGCGATCCGGTCGCTGTTCCGATACGCGGCGCTGCGCCACCCCGAGCACGCCGCACTGATCCAACGTGTCCTGGCCATCCCGGCCAAACGCTTCGACAAGCGCATCGTCGAGTTCCTCACCGCCGCTGAGGCGGACGCCCTGATCAACGCGCCCGACCAGAGCCGCTGGGAAGGACGACGCGACAAGACCATGCTGGCCCTGGCCATCCAAACCGGGCTACGCGTGTCCGAGCTGACCGGGCTGAACATCGGCGACATCACCCTGGGCCCCGAGCCCAGCCTCACCTGCCAGGGCAAGGGCCGCAGGCAACGCGCCGTGCCGCTCGCGGCGAACATCGCGGCGCTGCTCCACGCCTGGATCCGCGAACGCGGCGGCACCCGAACAGACCCGCTGTTCGCCACCCGCAGCGGACGACGGCTCTCCCGTGACGCGATCGCTCAACGCGTACAGACCCACGCCCTGACCGCCGCCCTATCCTGCCCATCCCTGGCAGGCCGTGCGCTGCATCCCCATGTGCTGCGCCACACCTGCGCGGTGTCGCTGCTGCAGGCCGGTGTCGATACCTCCGTGATCGCCCTCCGGCTCGGTCACGCCAGCCCCCGCTCCACCACCGCCTACATTCACGCCGACATCAGCATCAAAGAGAAGGCCCTCGCCCAAACAGCCCCCCTGCACGCCAAGCCCGGCCGGTACAAGCCCACCGACAAAGTCCTCGCCTTCCTCGAAAGCCTGTAACTATGCCGACAACCCGGTCCGCTCAAGGCGCGCCACACAAGCAGACCCGCGTTCCCCTTCGGCATAGTCGCGGTGTCGGCATAGGTCAACGATGACCAGGGGGTCTATCCGATGAACGGTGTTTCCGGTGTTCATTTCAGAGTGTCTCCGCGGCCGGCATGCGGTCGGCGAAGGTGACGGCGAAAGCGTTGAGTGCCGGCTTCCACCGGGTGACCCATCGTGCCTGTCCGGTGCCCTTGGGGTCCAGCCCTCGGGTCACCAGGTACAGGCACTTGAGCGCGGACTGCTCGGTCGGGAAGTGACCGCGCACGGTCACCGTCCGCCGGTAGCGGGCGTTGAGGCTCTCGATCGCGTTGGTGGAGAACAGAACTCGCCTGATCTCTACGTCGTAGGCGAGGAACGGCGTGAACTCTTCCCATGCTGCCCGCCACAACTGGGCGATGGCCGGGTAGGCCTTGCCCCACTTCTCTTCGAGCTCCTCGAACGCCGCCCACGCGGCCTGGGCGGTGGGCGCGGTGTAGATCGCCCGCAGATCGCGCGCGATCTGGTCCCAGTACTTCCGGGACGCGTACCGCAGCGTCGCGCGGATCAGGTGGATCACGCACGCCTGGACGATCGCCTGCGGGAACACCGCGTTAACGGCGTCGGGCAGCCCCTTCAGTCCGTCGCAGACGACGAAGAACACGTCCCGAACGCCGCGGTTGCGCAGGTCGGTCAGCACGCTCATCCAGAACTTCGCCGACTCTCCACCGCCCTGGCCGGCCCACAACCCGAGCACGTCGCGGTGGCCGTTCAGATCGACCCCGATCGCAGCGTAGAACGGCTGGTTACCGACCTGCCCGTCGCGGACCTTCACATAGATGGCGTCGATGAAGATGGCCGCGTACACACCCAACAGTGGGCGGGCGGTCCACGCCTGCATCTCTTCCACCACCTTGTCGGTGATCCGCGAGATCGTGTCCTTGCCGATGCTCGCGCCGTACACCTCCGCGAAGTGCGCGCAGATCTCCCCAGTCGTCAATCCCTTGGCGTACAACGAGATCGCGATCGCGTCCACGTCGCTCAGGCGCCGCTGCCTCTTCTTGACGATGACCGGCGCGAACGTGCCGGCCCGGTCCCGAGGAACCTCGATGGTCACCTCGCCGGCAGCATCGGTTAGGACCGTCTTGGGGCGGGTGCCGTTGCGGATGTTCCCGGCACCACCGGACGGGGCGCGGTGCTTCTCATGCCCCAGGTGTTCGGTCATCTCCTCCTCCAGAGCGGCCTCGAGGACAGTCGCGGTGATCGTCTTCAACAGCCCCTCGGGGCCGGTGAGGTCCTCACCGCGGGAGCGAGCGGCCTTGACCAGCTCACGCACCGCCTCCCGTTCCACCTGGCCCGGCTTCCGGCTCTTCGTCGCTTCCTTGGGCATCGAACTCATGCCCGTGAGTGTCTCGGTCATCGGTGACCAACCTTCCTCGCCGACCCTCGGTCGGCGTGTCGGTGGAAACACCGTTCGCCGGACAGTCCCTGACCAGGTCGGCGCGCAGGATCTTGTCGATGGCTTTGGTGACGGTGTCGTCCGCGCGGTGGCGTCGTAGCAGGGTGCCGAGGTCTTCGAGGGTGAACCAGGCGACCTTGAGTCCGGTCTCGACGGCGTGTTGGCCAAGGCCTTCGAGGAAGAAGGTCTTCCCGGTGCCGGACGGCCCGCAGATGACGAGGTTCTCCTTGCGGTGGACCCATTCCAGGGTGCGTAGCGCGGCCTGGGTGGGGGCGGGGATGGAGGAAGCGTCGGGGTCCCACGCCTCGAAGGTCTTGCCGGTGGGGAAGCCGGCGGTGGCGCGGCGGGTGGCCAGTGCGGAGGCGTCTCGGCCGGTGACCTCGGCGGTGAGCAGGGTGCGCAGGATATCGACGGGGTCCCAGCGTTGGGTCTTGGCGGTGGCGACGACGTCGGCGGCGATGGCGCGGGTGTGCGGCATCCGCAGCCGCCGTAGTAGGGCGGTGATGTCCTCGGGCAGGGGCGGCGCGGCTGGGACGCCGACCGTGGGGGCGGGGTTGCGGGGGCTCATTGGGCGGACTTGGGGACGTGGGTGCAGCGGGGGGTGCCGGTCTAGGTTGCCCAGCCGCGGGTGCCTTGGGTCAGTGAGCGGGCCTCACCAGCCCGGGCCGGCTGGTGCTGCTGTCCTGGCCGTAATCCCTTGTGGTGGGCCAGTATTGAGCCTAGGTCGGCTTCGGCGAAGCGGTGGTGGACCGCGGCGTGGCCCAGGGCCCAGTCGACGTCCGCGGCGCCGATCAGGGCGGCCAGGTCGACCGCGGTGGCCATCTTGACCCGGATCTTGGTGGTCCCGGCAGCGGTGGCCTCGGACAGCCACGTGGCGGCGCCGTCCCCGATGCTGAGGAACTCCCGCTCGGCGTGGCTGCGGGCCTTGGGTGCCCGATCCAGCGCCCCGGGCGGGGCGGGTGGGAAGTGCGCGTCGTCGATTCGAGGGTTGCCCGGCGAGCCCACCGCATGGCGGGCGACCTGGACCGGCCCGGCGGCGCCGACATGCACGATCACCACCTCTCGCCCGGCGCGGGTGTCGCGGTAGCGCACCCACACCACCTGGCCGAGCAAGGTGTGCGGGACCGAGTACTGCGCCCCGTCGACGGTGACCATCGGCGTGTTGCCCGGCACCTTCCGGGTGGTGCCCAACGCGGCCGTGTGCGGGACCTGCGGGACCGGGTGCAGCCGGGCAGCTTCCTCGGCCAGCATCTCGGCCGGGACCCGCCGGGTGACCCGATGCGGGCGGTGGTTGACCTTCTCCCCGAACGCGTCACACGCCTCGAACAGCTCGGCGAACGTGTCGTACTCAGCCAGCAGGTTCGCCTCGGTCGGGACCAGGTCGGCCTTCGCGACCCGGACCGTGGCCTCGGTGCCGCCCTTGGACGCCGGGTCCGCCGGCAGGCACGTCTTGACGCTGACCGAGTAGTACCGGACGAACTCGACGATCTGAGGGTGGCGCACCGCCAGCCCGGCGACATGCTCGGTGGTGACGCTCTTCTCGTTGTCGGTCAGCACGTACGTCGGGACCCCGCCCAGGACCCGGAAGGTCGCGTCCAGCGCCGCCAGCACCGACGGGATTGTCTTGTCCCGCAACGGGATCACCACCCGGAACCGCGACCACGCCAGCCACGCACAGAACAGGACCGTGGATACTCCCGCGACCTTCGGGCCCTCACCGTAGTCGTCCTGCAGCCATAGCCCTGGCTCCGGCACCCACGGCCGGTGCACCCGACGACGCCCGCGACCATAGTCCGCCTTGACCTGCGCCACTGCCCGCCTCGTAGATCGCTCGGAGCCGGTGTAGCCCATCGCGACCAGCTTCTCGTGGACCTTGTCCGCGCGGACCTTCCCGCGGGACTTCTCCACCCACTCCTCGACCTTGACCAGGAACGGGTCGATCCCCCGCTCCCGTCGGGCCCGCTCGGCCGGGACCATCCCCGCCTCCCGTGCAGCCACGTACCGCTCCACCGTGTGATGCGAACACCGGCCAGCTCACCAGCCGACCGGAACGACCCGGTCAGGTCGTACGCCTCCAGAATCGCCATGACAGCTGCTCCAGACTTCATCCAGGGTCCTCCCCGGGGGTTGATGGGCGCTTCAGCACGCCATCGAACCGGGGAGGACCACACCCGAACACGTCACCGCGCCGAGCGGGTCAACAGGAACCGGGCAGAACCCGTGGCCACCAACGGGCAGAAATCACGACCGCCCGTGGGCACTCAACTGGCCGCCCACGGGCAGTTTCTCGTGGCCGCCCACAGAGGACCTTACCGAGCAGCGGGGTACGTCAATCCGCCCGGCCCCAACCCCCTGACCTGCACAAATACCCGCCGAACCCCCAAATCAGGCCGAAGTGGCACGAGTCAGGTGATCTGACGACGTTCTGCCGCCTGGATGGCCTCGGGTTGGAGGTCACGGGACCCGACTCGTGCCACCGGGGGTACGAGTCGGGGAGCATCTGGAGGACGAGCCGGAGCAGCGGCTCTGGATGTGGAAGAGCCCACCGGCGTAGTAGACGCAACGGGGCGGGAGCCAGTCTGTGGCTGGCTCCCGCCCGAATTAGGGGCCGCGAGTTAATTAGTTGGTGTGTGTTGGGTTGATGGTGTAGTTCCATTCTCCGTGCCAGGTGTGGCGGGTGAGGGTGCCGTCCTCGGTGAGGGCGGTCATTTGGTGGTCGCTGATTCTGATGCCGGCTGGGTAGGGGTTGGCATCGAGGATGGCGGCGACGGGTGCGCCGGAGGCGGTGGTAGTGGCGGCGATGGTGTTGATGATGACTTCGTGGCTGGTTAGGGGCCGGGCTCGCCAGTTGATGGAGATTCGGGAGAAGAGTCGGTGTTCGATCTTGTTCCATTTGCTGGTGCCGGGGGGTAGGTGGCACACGGTGATGGTCAGGCCGGTCTCGGCGGCGAGGGCGGCGAGTTCGGTTTTCCATTGGCGGGTGCGGTAGCCGTTGGAGCCGCCGCCGTCGGCGGTGATCAGCAGCCGGGTGGCGTCGGGGTAGGTGCAGTGGCCGACGGTGCGCCACCAGGATCGGATGGTGTTGACCGCGAACGCGGAGGTGTCGTGGTCGACCCCCACGCTGATCCAGCCGGTGTCGGTGGTCAGGTCATAGACGCCGTAGGGGTTGACCTTGCCCAGGTCGGGGTCTTTGAAGTCGTGGACCCGAACCGGATGCGGGTCACCGTGCGGTCGCCATTCTCGTCCACCGTTCTTGAACTCGCCGACCAGTTCCTTCTTCTTGGTTTCCACGCTGATCACCGGCTCGCCCGCCGCGGTGTGCTCCGCGACCCGCTCGTTGAGGTAGCCGAACTGTGCGTCCCGGTCGGGGTGTTGCCGGCCCTCGATCGTCTTGGCGTTCGCCTGGAGACTGAACCCCTGCTCCCGCAGCAGGTTCGCGACCGTCCACGTCGAGACCTGGTGACCGAGCGCGGCCAGCTCGGCGGCGAGGTGCTTCAGCGACAGCGTCGTCCACGACAACGCCGACTCAGGGTCCCCACGCCGGGTGGGCTCGACCAGCCCCAGCAGAGCAGCCACGATCCCCGGGTCGGATTCGGTGACCCGCTTACGGCCAGCCCCCGGACGCCGCACCCGCCCCGAGGAGCCCGAAGACTGCGCCGCTTCCCCACCCTCCAACTCCGCCACCCCCGCCTGCACCCGCGACCGCGAGGACCCCGAAGCCCGCGCCACAGCGGCGATCCCACCATGGCCCAACGAGCGGGCCTCGGCCGCCAACGTCAACCGCTGCGCACGCTCATCCAGCAACGGCAGCAACGTCTCGAACTTGGCTCGCAGGGCCTCGATGACCTCCGGCGCGATCGACATACACCATTATCTCACCAAAACCACCAAATGAGTCATTAATTTACTCGCGTGTCCTTAGTGTCCTGGTCAGCCGTGGTACATGATCGTGGCGATCAGTTCGGCCAGGACGTTCAGCAGGTCCATGGGTGCCTCCTTTCACCCACACCACCGGTCCCGATTACGGTTCCGGGGGCGCGGATGTGCAGAGGTTCAGCCGGTGCTGTGCCGGGGCACCACCACCTGTCCTACGGCGCTGGTCTGCTTGTCCCGCAGCCGGTTCTGCAGGGCTGCCTCACCCCACGGCATCAGGATCGAGGGCAACCCGGTCAGCAGGAGGGAGGTCTCTTCAGCCGAGGAGCGGACGGAATCCTCGGACTGGGCTGCCCCCTTAGGGAATCGCTGATCTACTGGCCATTTTCGGCGTGAGGGGGCAGGTGACTCGATGGACGCACGACGGCGCGGTCTAGCGAAGCTAGGTTCTTCGAACTCGGGCGTTTGTCCTGAGTTTCAGGCTGCCGAAGCTAGGTTCTTCGAACTCGGGCGTTTGTCCTGAGTTTCAGGCTGCCTTTCCCACGCGGGCTTGGTCGGTGTAGCCGTTGACATGGTGATCGATGGTGCGCAGGGCAGCGCG
>Ga0209607_1001043_pt1 | contig 23410 bp, 23 predicted proteins | sample AD_UKC117_MetaG_FD_184413 | JGI IMG/M metagenome (GOLD analysis project Ga0209607, IMG submission 184413) | Active sludge microbial communities of municipal wastewater-treating anaerobic digesters from Hong Kong - AD_UKC117_MetaG (SPAdes)... | ecosystem: Engineered > Bioreactor > Anaerobic >... | reverse complement strand
GATGCGCCTCGCGGCGCATGCTACGCAGCAGCACGGGCGCCAGCAGGGGCCACGGCACCACGGGCAGGAGCACCTTGTGCAGGGGCTGCATGGGGTTCGCCCAGATGAAGTTCCCCATGATCAGCAGCAGGCTGCAGAAGAAGGCCACGCCCAGCAGAGCCTGGATGCGCCGCTTGGCGCCCTCGTTGTCGTAGACCAGCCGCAGGCGATCGCCCTGGGCGGAGACCACCACCGCGGAGCTGAGCCGCAGGGGATGCTGGTCGATGAGGTTCCAGGGATTGGGGTTCTCGTAGCGCCGCTGCAGGCCCTGGTCGGCGCCCGCGCGTTGGAAACCCTGCTCGCGGAGCATGGTGTCCAGGCAGCGCAGGGCGGCGGACGCGTCGCCGGTGTAGGGGATCTGCAGGATTCGCATGCCGGGGTCCTCCTCGGGTCTACGGCCATGGTATCGACCCGGAGGCGCGAGGACTTGAGCCCTGGCCACAATTCCCCTGGGCGACCGGCCCGCGTCGGGGCTATCCTGACCCGATCATGAGACGACGCCACCGCTTCGCCAAGAGCCGCCGCGCCGCCGAGCGCGTGCTGGAGACCCTGGACCGCCTCCACGACCGGGGCGGCCGCCGCGCGCGCGACCGCGACGGCGGGAAGGCCGACGACCGACCCCGCGACGACCGGCCCCGCGACGAACGCCGCCGCGACGGCCGCGGCCCCCGCGGCGTGCGCTACCTCACCGTGCGCGGCAACGAGGAGCTCTTCCGCCGCCTCTGCCGCGACGACTTCCAGTACCTCATGGCCCAGCGCATCGACGCCCCGGCCGACGTGCTGGAGGTGCTGCTGCCCCAGTCCGTGGTGGGCCGCGCCCAGAACGGCCACGGCTGGTTCGTGGACGAGTACGGCACGCCGCTGGCCTTCCGCGAGGCCACCTTCGACCGCGTGCTGACGGAGCTCGAAGACCGCTGGCCCCACCTGCGCCACGACGCCGTGCGCCGCCGCCGCACCGACCTGGTGGAGCGCGTGCGCGCCCACGTCATGGCCCACCTCTTCACCGAGACCATGCCCCTGGACGACGCCGAGGGCCCCCTGCTGGGCGCCGGCTTCCTGGCCGGCCGCACCGTGGACACGCGCGCCTTCCTCTCGGGCCTGGTCCTGGCCGGCTTCATGGACGACATCGACCACCGCCGCATGGCCCTGACCCTGCACCCCCTGGACTTCCAGGGCGACCGCTACGACATCGGCGGGGGGGAGATCCGCGTGGTCAACGCCGGACTGTTCCGCGCCACCGGCATCGAGGACGCCGGCGCCGAGGCCTGGGACGCCCGCGACCTGGCGGAGCTGGAGCGCCTGGGCGTGCTCATGCCCCTGGATGAGCAGGTGTGGGAGTACCCCCACTACGACCAGGAGTACTTCCGCCTGCGCCTGGGCGACGGCGTGTGCGACGACCTGGCCATGATCGCCATCGGCCGCCGCCACGGCCTGGAGGCCATGCTGGGCGCCTTCGTCATGGACGGCCTGGACACCTATGACAAGTACCTCATCCGCTTCACCAGCAAGGGCAGCGACACCCGCCTGGCCGAGGACATTCAGCGCGCCTGGCGCGAGCGCCACGGCCGCGCCCTGGTTCCCGACGAGGAGCTGCTGGACCTGATCTGGTTCGCCGCCAAGAACAACCATCCGCGCGTGAACCTCTCCAGCAGCCACCGCCGCCTGCTGCAGACCGAGGCGGGAGCCACCGTGCCCACGCTGCTGCACCACTGGCGCTTCCTGGAGGGCCGCGACCTGGGGCCCATCAAGCTGGGCTTCAGCCGCGTGCCCGCGGCCGACTTCTACCGCGCCGCCCACCTGCGTTGCGAGGCGGCCGGCCATCCGGTGGCGGCGCCCACCATCGTGGAGCGCCGGGGCGCCTGAATTTCTGTTGTCTGAAACCGGTTTCGACGGTTATCGTGCGGCTTCGCCCCGCCCGGGACGTGCTCGCTTCAACGGACTTATCAGGAGAGGGAAACGACATGTTCAAGGAGTTCAAGGAATTCGCCGTCAAGGGCAACGTGGTGGACATGGCCGTCGGTATCATCATCGGCGGCGCGTTCGGCACCATCGTCAAGTCGCTCGTGGCCGATGTGATCATGCCTCCCATCGGACTGCTGCTCGGCGGCGTGGATTTCACCAACCTGTTCCTGGTGCTGAAGGCCGGCGCCGACGGCGTCACCAAGTTCGAGACCCTGGCCGCCGCCCAGGAGGCCGGCGCCGTGACCATGAACATCGGCGTGTTCTTCAACACGATCATCAGCTTCCTGATCGTGGCCTTCGCCGTGTTCCTGCTCATCCGGAACATCAACAAGCTGAAGCGCGAGGAGGAGGCGCCCGCGCCGGCGGCCCCCACCACCAAGGAGTGCCCGCACTGCCTGAGCACCATCCCCATCAAGGCCACGAAGTGCGCGCACTGCGCCTCGAACCTGTAGGGACCGCGCCGCGTTGAACCGGGACGGCCGCTCCGCGAGGGGCGGCCGTCGTCGTTCTCAGAGGTGACGGAGGATCTGGTAGGCCCAGACGGAGACGAAGGCGAGTCCGGCGGCGAGGCGCAGGGCCCGGGCCTCGCGCGGGCCCAGGGCGAGGGAGCGGCGCCAGCGCGGCAGGACGGTGGCCGCGGCGGCGTAGAGCAGCCACGCCGCCGCGAGCGCCAGGGCCGGCACCACCAGCGGATGCTGCCGCAGCGACTCGCCCACGTGGCCGCCGCCCAGGGCGCGCACGGCCCGCACGCCGCCGCAGGTGGGGCAGGCCACGCCCGTGGTCTCCAGCAGCACGCAGGACCGCGAACCGGGCGGCCACAGCCAGCCGCGCTGCACCACCCACCAGAGGCCCGCGGTCATCGGCGCGTAGACGAAGGCCAGCAGCCGCGGCAGCGGATCCCGCTCGGGGACGAGCCTCACGAATTCCCCACCGCCGCCGCGAACATGCCGAACACGATCACGCTCACGGTGCACCCGCAGATCGCCAGCAGCAGAGGCGCCAGCACGGCCATGACCGCCCGCAGGCCCGTGGTGCGGTGCGTCTCGCGCATGCCGATGATCGCGATCACCAGCGCCCACGGCGCCACCACGAAGCCGCCGCAAACCGGAATGAGACCCAGCACCGCCGGCGAGGCGCCGTACGCCACCGCACGCAGCGTGGCCTCGAAGCCGCGCTGTCCGGGGATGATCAGCATGGCGCCCAGGTGGGTCAGCCCCGCGCTGATGAAGAGGGTGATCAGCGCGGTCACCGGGCTGACGAACACGCCCATGGTCTCGAAGACGTGCATGAACGCCATCTCCGCGGCGTCGGCCCTCTCCAGCTCGTCCATGAAGGACAGCAGCCCCATGGTCATGCCCGAGAAGGCCACCGAGTAGAGACGGTCCACCACGCTCATCAGCACGTACAGCAGCACGTAGAACGACAGCGGCCCCCACACGCCACGCCGCACGGTCATGCCCCGGAACAGCCGCGTGGGCGCGGTCATGGCCAGACGGATGGTCTCGAAGAAGCCGCCGGCGTAGGAGTGGGCGGCGCGGTCCTCCCAGGGGGGGAGGTGGCCTTCGCCCGCGGGGGCGTCGTCGGGCGGGGGCGGCGCTCCATCGTCCTGCAGCGGCCTTCCGGCCTCGGGATCGTAGGCGGGCGGGAAGGGGGGCTCGTCGCGGCGGTCGTCGGTCATGGCGTCACGCTCCGGAGTCGGGATAGAAGTCGGTCTCGCCCTCGCGACGGGCCACGACCACGGCGCCGCAGCTGTCGCTGAAGATGTTCACGCAGGTGCGCAGCATGTCCAGCAGCGGGTCCACCGCCAGGATCAGCGCCACGCCTTCCAGGGGCAGCCCCACCGTGCCCAGCACGATGGCGATCATCACCAGGCCCGCCGAGGGGATCCCCGCCGCGCCGATGCTGGCCAGCAGGGCCGTCACCACCACCACGAACTGATCCACCGGCCCCAGAGCGATGCCGTAGGCCTGGGCGATGAACAGGGCGCACACGCACTCGTAGAGGGCCGTGCCGTCCATGTTCACAGTGGCCCCCAGCGGCAGCACGAAGCTGGTCACGCGGTTGCTCACGCCGGCGCGGTGCTCCACGCACTCCATGGTCAGCGGCAGGGTGGCGGAGCTGCTGCGGGTGGTGAAGGCGGTCATCAGGGCCGGCGCCATGGCCCGCGCGTGGCGCAGGGGCGGCACCCGCGCCCCCAGGCGCAGCAGCAGCGGCAGCACCACCAGCGCGTGCAGCCCAAGGCCCAGCACCACCGTCAGCGCGAACTTGAGCAGCGGCGCGAAGGCCTCCAGCCCGCTGGTGGCCGCGATGCGCCCGATGAGCCCCAGCACCCCCAGCGGCGTGAAGCGGATCACCCAGCCGGTGATGCGCATCATGACCTGGAAGAGGCCGTCCCAGAACCGCAGCTGGGTGCCGCGCAGGGGCTCGTCCAGCAGGGTGAGGGCCGTCCCGAAGAGCATGCAGAACACGATGAGCGGCAGCATCTGCCCCTCGGCGGCGGCCTGCAGCGGATTGGTGGGGATCATGCGCAGCACGATGCCCACCAGGTCGGCGGCGCCGCGGCCGGAGAGCTCGTCGTCCAGCCCGGACACGTCGGCCGCCAGGCCCAGGGTCTGGCCCACGGGCACGCCGCCGGCCACGCCGGGGCGGATGGCGTTGACCAGCGCCAGGCCGATGAGGATGGCGATCAGGCTGGTCAGCATGTACCAGGTGAAGGTGCGGCGGAACAGGCGGCCCAGGGCGCGGGCGTCGCCCAGGCCGGCCACGCCGGTGATGATGGAGCCGGCCAGCAGCGGCACGATGACCATCTTCAGGGCGCGCAGGAAGAGATCGCCCAGGAAGCCCAGCACGGCCACCCCGTCCACGGGGCCCACGCGGCCGTCGGCGGGCAGGGCCAGGCCCAGGGCCAGGCCCAGGACCAGGGCCGTGAGGATCTGCCAATGGAGGGGCCAGCGCCAGGGGGCGGCCGGGGATGCGGGCATGGGGGTCCTCTCGCTGGGAAGCCGGATCGCGGGGGCCTGCGTGCAGCCTAACCCACGGGCCCGCAGCGCTCAAGGCCGGTCCGAGGCGGGAGGAAATCGTCCTGGCGGTCTGGGAGCGCGATGCTACAATGCGCCTTTCGTCCCCACCGCCAAGACCACGCGGCCCCGCCGCCGCCTTCACGGGAGATGCCATCCATGCGTTGGACGCCGAGCCGTAACGCCCCCGCCGCCGTGCCCTGCGACCTGCTGATCGTCGCCTGCCTCCAGGACGGCAAGACGGCCGATCTCTCGCCCTGGCGGGATCTGGACCGCACCGCCGGCGGCGCGCTGGCGGCGCTGAAGGGTTCCGACGTCTTCACGGGCGCGGCGGAGTCGGTCCACCTGACCGCGGGGGGCGGCGCCAAGGCCGGCTGGATCCTCCTGCTGGGCCTGGGCAAGGCCGATGATCTGACCCAGGAGGTCCTGCGCCGCGCCGTGGCCGTGGCCGTGCAGCGCGCCCGCGGGCTCAAGGCCGCCAAGCTGGGCCTGGCCCTGCCCTGGAAGGCCCTGGGCGACCTGGACCCTCTGGCCGTGGCCCGCAGCTGCGCCGAGGGCGGCGAGCTGGCCCTCTTCCAGACCGGCACCCACAAGACCGGCAAGGACGCCGTGAGCGCGGATCCCCGCAGCGTGGCCGTGACCACCGACGGCGCCGATGCGGCCGCCGTGCGCGACGGCCTGACCCAGGGCGTGGATCTGGCCGCCGGCTGCCTCTTCGCGCGCGCCCTGGTCAACATGCCCCCCAACGACCTCCACCCCGAGCGGATGAGCGCCGAGGCGCGCAAGCTGGCCCGCCAGGAGGGCTACACCTGCCAGGTCCACGGCGAGGCCTGGCTGCGCGAGAAGAAGATGGGGGGCATCCTGGGCGTGGGGCAGGGCAGTCGCCGCGGCTCGCGCCTGGTGGTGCTGGAGCGCAAGCCCAAGGTCCGCGGCAAGGTCCCCACCATCGCCCTGGTGGGCAAGGGCGTGACCTTCGACACCGGCGGCATCTCCATCAAGCCGTCCAGCAACATGCACGAGATGAAGGGCGACATGGGCGGCGCCGCCGCCGTGCTGGGCGCCGCGCTGATCCTGGCCCGCCGCAACGTGAAGGCGCGCCTGCTGGTGCTGGTGCCCACGGTGGAGAACATGCCCGACGGCGACGCCATCCGGCCGGGCGACGTGCTGCGCATGGCCTCGGGCAAGACCGTGGAGGTGCTCAACACCGACGCCGAGGGCCGCCTCATCCTGGCCGACGCCCTGCACCACGCGCGCACCCTCAAGGCCGACGCCATCATCGACGCCGCCACGCTCACCGGCGCCTGCGTGGTGGCCCTGGGCGAGCAGTTCTGCGGTCTCTTCGGCAACGACGGCCCCCTGCGCGAGGCCCTGGACCGCGCCGGCGGCGAGGTCTTCGAGCGCGCCTGGCCCATGCCCATCGTGGACGAGTTCCACAAGATGCTCGAGAGCCCCATCGCGGACCTGAAGAACATCGGCGGCGGCCGCTGGGCCGGCGCCAGCACCGCGGCGGCGTTCCTGGAGGAGTTCGTGGACGAGGACACGCCCTGGGCGCACCTGGACATCGCGGGGCCCAGCTGGACGTCGTCCGCCACGCCCACCACGCCGGCCGGGCCCACGGGCTTCGGCGCGCGGCTGATCGCCCGCGCGGTGGAACGCTACCTCGAGGACCGCAAGGACGGATGACGCTCCGGGGCGCGGCAACCCGACCGGGGCTGACCCGCGCCCTGACCCGCCTGGCCCTGCCGGTGGTCCTGGCCAACGTGGCCCAGACCCTCATGGGCCTGGTGGACACGCTCATGGTGGGCCAGCTCGGCGCCGCCCCCCTGGCGGCGGTGGGCGTGGCCACGCTGGTGTTCTCCGCCGTGGCCTCCAGCCTCAAGTCCTACGACGTGGCCGTGCAGACCCACACCGCCCACCGCGTGGGGGAGGGCAACGACGGCGACGTGGGACCGGTGCTCGCCACGGGCCTGGCCCTGGCCCTGCTGCTGGGCGCCGTGTCCACCGCCGTGCTCCTGCGCTGGCCCGCCGCCCCGCTGGCCCTGCTGTCCGACGACCCCGACGTGCGCCGCCTGGGTGGGGACTACCTGCGGACGCGTGTGCCGGGCATGACGGCCTTCATGGCCTTCTTCATCCTGCGCAGCGCCTTCGACGGCATCGGCTGGACGCGTGTGGGCATGGCGGTGGGCATCGGCATGAACGTGGTGAACGCGGTGCTGAACTGGGGGCTGATCTTCGGCCGCCTGGGGCTGCCCCGCCTGGAGGTGGCCGGCGCCGGCCTGGCCAGCACCGTGTCCAGCCTGCTGGCGGTGCTCGCCCTGGTGGCGGTGGCCCTGCGGCCGCGGGTGCGCAAGCGCTTCCGGCTGCTGCGTCGCGACGGGCTGCGGCCCGACCTGGTGGGCCCGCTCACGCGCACGGCCTGGCCCGCGGGCGTGCAGGTGCTCGGCGCGCTGCTGGCGGTTCTGGTGTTCTTCGCCATTTTGGGCAGGATCTCCACGGTGGCCGTGGCCGCCGGGAACGTGGTGCTGCGCATCGCGGCCCTGTCGTTCATGCCGGCCATCGGCATGGGCGTGGCGGTGCAGACCGCCGTGGGGCAGGCCCTGGGCGCGAGCGATCCGCGGAGCGCCGTGCGCACCGCCCGCCGCGGCGTGGGCCTCTCGATGATCGGCATGGGGCTGTTCGGCATCGTGTTCCTGGTCGCGCCGGGGCGCCTCATGGGGCTCTTCGCCACCGATCCCGTGGTGGTGGCGGCGGGCGTGCCCATCCTGCGGCTCATGGGCCTGGTGCAGGTCTTCGACGCCGTGGGCCTGACCCTGGCCGGAGCCCTGCGCGGGGCCGGCGCCACCCGCATCGTGATGCTCGTGGACGTGATCTCGGCCTGGGGCTTCTTCCTGCCCAGCGCCTGGTATTTCGGAGTGCACCGCGGCGGCGGCCTCAACGGCGCCTGGATCGGGGTGCTCCTGTGGTTCTCCCTCTACGCCGTGGGCATGGCCTGGTGGTTCCTGCGCCACGATTGGTCCGCCAACGAGGTGACCCGTGCGTGATCTCTTCAGCCAGCCCGAGCCGCCGCAGCAGGACGCCCGCCGCGTCCTGACCGTGGGCGAGCTCAACGAGGCCATCGAGGACGCCCTGCGCGGGGCGTTCCCCGCGGCCGTGTGGGTGCGCGGGGAGATCCAGCGGCTGGTGAACCGCAACGGGAACATCTACTTCGAGCTGCACGGATCCGACGGGGGAAGCGTGGACCTGCTCCAGGTCAAGGCCCTGAAGTGGGACCGCGCCAAGTTCGGCCTGGACCGCTACTTCGACGGCTCGGACCCGGACCTGCGCCTGCGGGACAGCATGGAGGCCTGCCTCCAGGTGCGCGTGGACTACCACCGCAAGTGGGGCATGAGCCTGCAGCTGGTGGGCGTGGACACCACCTACACCCTGGGCCAGCTGGAGGCGCGCCGCCGCCGCACCCTGGCCTGGCTCCAGGCCGAAGGGCTGCTGGAGCTCAACAAGACGCGGCCCCTGCCGGAGCTGCCCCTGCGCGTGGGGCTGGTCACCTCCGCGGACAGCGCGGCGGCCAAGGACTTCCTCACCGGCCTGCGCGACTCGGGCTACGCCTTCCAGGTGCGCCTGGCGGACTGCCGCATGATGGGCGACGGCATGGTGGCCCAGGTCACGGCCGCCGTCACGGCCCTGGGCCGCAGCGCCGTGGACGTGGTGGTGGTCACCCGCGGCGGCGGCTCGCGCGCGGACCTGTCCTGGTTCGACCACCCGGACGTCTGCGCCGCCGTCGCGCGCTGCGGTCGGCCGGTGCTCACGGCCATCGGTCACGAGATCGACCAGTCCCTGGCGGATCTCGTGGCCCACCATCATCTCAAGACGCCCACCGCCGCCGCCCAGGACCTGGCGGACCGCGTGGGCGCGGCGGAGCTGCGGCTGGAGCGCGCCGCCGCCGCGACGGCCCGCGCCGCCGCGGCCGGCGTCCGCGCCGCCGCCTTGGATCTGGGCGCCGCCACCCGCCGCCTGAACGTGGCCGTGGCCGCCCGCGTGCGCGGGGAGGCCGCCCAGCTGGAGCATCTGCGCACCGGCGTGGCGCGCGAGGCCCGGCGCCGCCTGGCCGCCGCGGACCGCGACCTGGCCGCCGCCGCACCGCGCCTGGCCGCCGCCACCCGCCGCCGCGCCGCCGCCGCCGGCCGCGAGCTCGACGCCCTGGCGTGGCGCCTGCAGCCCGGCCGCCTGCTGTCCGCCTGGCCCCGCCGCCGCGACGGCCTGGACCGCGCCGCGGCCCGCCTGGCCCGCCGCCTGCCCGGCCTGCTGGCCGAGCGCGCGCGCCGCCTGGAGCACCTGGAGGAGAAGGCCCGCCTGCTGGATCCCGCGCGCCTGCTGGCCCGCGGCTACAGCCTGACCCTGGACGCCGACGGCCGCCTGCTGCGGTCGGCGGCCCAGGCCCGGCCCGGCGGCCGCCTGACCACGCGGCTGGCCGACGGCCGCATCGAGAGCATCGTGGAGAACGTGGACCCGGACGACAAGGGAGCGCGAGCGTGAACGCCAAGAAGAAGGACCCCAGCTTCGGCGAGGCCGTGGGCGAGGTGGAGGACATCCTGGCCCGGCTGGAGGCCGACGAGGTGGACGTGGACGAGCTCGGCGCCGAGGTCAAGCGCGCCGTGGAGCTGGTGGGCCTGTGCCGCGAGAAGCTGCGGCGCACGGAGCTGGAGGTGAAGGAGTTCGTGGCCGCCCTGGAGGCCGACGCCGGACCCGCCGCCCCGGCCTCAACCGACGCCGCCGACGGCGACCTTCCCTTCTAGGAGACCCGTGGAACCGCTGATCACCGTCAAGGACCTGGTCAAGGACTACCAGACCTCCCGGCGCCGCGAGGGCGTGTGGGGCGGCGTGGTGGACCTGGTCAAGCCGCGCCGCTCCACGCTGCGCGCCGTGGACCACGTGAACTTCGAGATCGCGCCGGGGGAGATGGTGGGCTACATCGGCGCCAACGGCGCCGGCAAGAGCACCACCATCAAGATGCTCACGGGCATCCTCACGCCCACCTCGGGCCACGTGTCCGTGGGCGGGCTCACGCCCTGGAAGGACCGCCGCCACTACACGCGCCACATCGGCGCCGTGTTCGGCCAGCGCACGCAGCTGTGGTGGGACCTGGCGGTGATCGAGTCCTTCCACCTCCTGCGCAAGATCTACGAGGTGCCGGAACCGGAGTACAAGCGCCAGCTGGACCTCTTCCGCGGCATGCTGGAGCTGGACGGCTTCCTGCACCAGCCCGTGCGCAAGCTGTCGCTGGGCCAGCGCATGCGCTGCGATCTGGCCGCCGCCCTGCTCCACGGCCCGCGCCTGCTGTTCCTGGACGAGCCCACCATCGGCCTGGACGTGGTGGCCAAGGAGAGCGTGCGCACCTTCCTCAAGGAGATCCGCGAGACCCTGGGCGTGACCGTGCTGCTGACCACCCATGACCTGGGCGACATCCAGCAGCTCTGCCGCCGCATCATCATCATCGACCACGGCAAGGTGGTCTTCGACGGCGACCTGCAGGACATGCGCGCCGACGTGGGCGACCGCGTGCGCCTGACCGTGGAGCTGCGCGAACCCACGCCCTGGGCCGCGGTGGCCGCCGACACCGGGGGCATGCCCGTGTCCTGGCGCGAGCAGGACGGCCTGATCCACGTGGCCGAATTCTCGCGGCAGGACGTGCGCTCGGCCGAGGTGATCCGCGCCGTGGTCAACGCCCGCCAGGTGTACGACCTGCGCATCGAGGAGCAGGACATCGAGGAGGTGGTGCGCGGCATCTACCGCCGCGGCGCCGTGGCCAAGGGGGAGTCCGCGTGAGCGCGCCCGCCGCCGCCGGCGCCGCCGCCGCCCCGGCCCTGCGCCGCTGGCACCGCGGCCGCACGGCCACCCTGGGGCTCTACTGGAACTTCGCCCGCCTGGCCTTCCTCAAGTTCCTGGCCTACCGCCTGCGCTACTACACGGGCGTGGTGAGCTACACGGTGTTCGTGGCCGGCAACGCGTTCCTCTACTCGGCGCTGTATCACAGCCGCCCGGAGGCCGAGCCGGTCATCGGCGGGCTGACCCTGGCGCAGATGGTGGGCTACGTGATCCTGAGCTGGGTGGGGCGCAGCTTCTACTTCAACAACATCGACCGCACCCTGGCCCACCAGATCGTGCAGGGCGAGATCGCCATGGAGCTGATCAAGCCCTACCACGTGCAGACGGTGCAGATGAGCGAGGCGCTGGGCGAGGGCCTGTTCCGCATGCTCATGTTCACGCTGCCCATCCTGGTGGTGGTCACGCCCCTGTTCGGGCTGCCGGCCCCGCCCCATCCGTCGCTCTACGGCTGGACGCTGCTGAGCTTCCTGCTGGCCTTCCTGGTCAACGCGCAGGTGAACTTCCTGGTGGGGTGCCTGGCCTTCTTCCTCAAGAACATCGTGGGGGTGATCCGCGCCAAGATGATCCTCATGGAGTTCCTCACCGGCGTGCTCATCCCGTTCTCGTTCTTCCCGGGCTGGGTGCAGTCGGTCATGGATTGGCTGCCCTTCCAGGCCATCAGCTACATCCCGGTCACGGTGTACCTGGGGCTGCGGCCGGCGGGGGAGCTGCAGGAGGCGCTGCTGATCCAGGGCGCCTGGGCGCTGGGCCTGTTCGTGGCGGGGCGCCTGGTCTGGAACGCCTCGGTCAAGCGCGTGACCCTGCAGGGAGGCTAGGATGGACCGCACGCACGCTCCCCACCTGCTGCCTCCGCGCGACGCCGCCCGCGGCGCCCGCCGCCGCGAGCTGCGCCGCCAGGGCGCCATCTACGCGGCGTTCTTCGCCCAGTTCGTCAAGTCGCGCCTGGCCTACCGCATGGACTTCCTGATCGACCTGGTGGCCAACCTCTTCTCGCTGGGCGTGCAGATCGCCGTGATCACGGTGCTCTTCTCCAAGGTCTCGGCCCTGCAGGGCTGGTCCTACGAGCAGGTGCTGTTCATCTACGGATTCAGCCTGCTGCCCCTGGGCCTGTTCAACCTGGTGAGCGTGAACCTCTACCGCTTCAGCGACATGTACATCATCGAGGGCCAGTTCGACCGCGTGCTCCTGCGGCCGGTCAACCCTCTGGCGCAGGTGCTGTTCAGCAGCTTCGGCATGGGCGGCCTCAACGAGCTGGTGCTGGGCTCGGCGGTCATGGGCTACGCCCTGCACGGCATGGAACGGGCGCTGGGGGTGGGCGACGTGCTGCTGCTGCTGCTCTTCGCGGCCACGGCGGGCCTGGTCTACCTGGGGGTGTTCCTGGGCCTCACGTCGGTGTCGTTCTGGTTCGAGGACCGCATGGGCCTGGCGCCGCCGGTCTACAACGTGATCCGCTTCGCCCGCTACCCGCTGACCATCTTCCACCCGCTGGTGCGGCTGCTGCTGACCTTCGTGCTGCCCTTCGCCTGGGTGGCGTACTATCCGTCCACCTGGTTCATCGGCGCCGACGAGTTCCGCCGCATCGCCCTCTTGACGCCCGCGGTGGGCGCGGCCACCTTCGGTCTCGCCTACCTGGTGTGGACGCGGGGGATGCGCCGCTACACCAGCACCGGAAGCTGATCGGCCGGGAACCCGCGCGCCCCGGGCGCGTTGGAAGCGGCCGTCGGAAGGAGACACCCATGCCCCATGCCATCGCCCCGCGCCCCGCGATCCTGCTGGCGGCGCTCCTGTTCCTGGCCACAAGCGCCGGCGCCGTCACCTGGGGCGGCGAGCTGGGCGTGGTCCACCTGAGCTTCCAGCCCGCCCCGGACGTGCAGCCCGTCCTGGAGCAGGAGCCCGCCCAGGGTCTGGGCCTGCTGGTGGACGTCTACGCGGTGATGATGGACATGGACCCGGTCCGCTACCGCGGCGAACGCGTGCTGGCCGCCGGCGGCTACGAGATGCGCCTGCGCGTGGAGGGGGCCGAGGGCGCCCAGGTGCTGGGCAAGGAGATCCCGGTCAACAACCTGGACGTGGCCCCGGACAACGCCGGCATCATCTGCGGTCTGCAGCCGGACATCACCTTCCAGGACAAGGGCGTGGTCCTGGCCAAGTGGCGCGTGCGCATCCCCGGCGACAACCCCAAGCCCGTCAGCTTCCATCTGGATCCCGAAGGCGCGGTCAGCCACCGCGGCGTGGCCGGCGCGGAGGACGCCGCGCCGTACATGCTCTGGACCGGCAGCCTCCAGAACCGCCAGCACGGCCTCATGTGCGCCGCCGGCTACGTGCCCGCCTGGCTCAACCCCGAGGGCGAACCGGACCTGACGCCCCGCCACGCCAAGGTCTCGTGGCGCGACACGGGCCTCTTCACGCTCCCCGAGTAGCCGCGCCATCACCGCCCCGGAACGAGAACGCCCCGGCCGCATGGCCGGGGCGTCGACGCTCCGAGCCGCTCGGTCTCAGTGCCCGCCCGCGCAGATCTCCACCAGCACCCCCCCGGTGCTCTTGGGATGGGCGAACACGATGGACTTCCCGTGCGCCCCCGGCAGCGGCTCCTCGTTCAGCAGCCGCAGCCCCGCCCGCCGGCAGTTCTCCAACGCCTGCTCCATGTCCGCCGCCGCGAAGGCCACATGATGCAGCCCCGCCCCCTTCTTGGCGATGAACTTCCCCACGTTCGATTCCGGATCCTGAGACTCCAGCAGCTCGATGTGCCCGATCGGACTCGCGTTGTTCAACCGCAGGAACGCCACCCGCAGCTTCTCCCGCGGCACCTCTTCGATCCCATCCAACTCCAGCCCCAGCAGCCCCTTGTAAAGCGCGATGGACTCCTCGAGATCCTCCACCGCGATCCCGATATGATCCACATGCCCCGCCATGCCCTCCGGCAACCCGATATCCTCGATCCTCATCCCAACCTCCCGGTTCGATTCCCCCACCAATATAGCGAGCGGAACGCGACGCGGAAACGTTTCCCGGCGGTGGCGGGGAGAGGGAGGTGGAGGGGGATGTCGGGGGGCGTCGCGGAGGCCCTGGAGCCAGGAGGGCGGAAGGGCCGGAGCGCCGAGCGCAGCACCGGCAGGAGGCCGGTGCCAGCGCCCCCCCGACATCCCCCTCCACCTCCCTCTCCCCACGACGGCCTGGATTCGCTTCCGCATCGCCCTCCCGTTCGCTATCTTGGTGGAGGTCACAAACCCGGAGGACGGCATGAAGGATCCGCGACACGCGCAGTTGGCAGAGCAATTGGTGAACTACTCGGTGCGGGTGCAGCCCGGCGAGGTGGTGTACATCGAGCTGAAGGGGTTGGAGACGCTGGATCTGGGGCGCGAGCTGATCCGGGCCGTGACCGCGGCCGGGGGCGTGCCGTTCTGGTACTACAACGACGAGGACCTGTCGCGGGGCTTCGTGAAGCAGGCGTCGGAGAAGCAGTTCAAGCTGTGGGCGGCCTTCCACAGGAAGGCCATGGAGAACTCGGACTGCTACATCGCCATCCGCGGCAGCAGCAATCCGTTCGACCACAAGGACGTCGATGCCGAGCGCATGAAGTGGTACAACCAGGCCTACTGGGACGAGGTGCACACCCGCCGCGTGAACCACACCAAGTGGGTGGTGCTGCGCTATCCCAACCCCAGCATGGCCATCCAGGCGGAGCGTCCCACGGAGGACCTGGAGGACTTCTACTTCCGCGTCTGCTGCTTCGACTACCAGAAGATGTCCAAGGCCATGGATCCCCTGCACGCGCTGATGACGCGCACGGACCGCGTCCGCATCACCGGGCCCGGCACGGACCTCGCGTTCAGCATCAAGGACATCGGCGCCGTGAAGTGCGACGGCCACCGCAACGTGCCCGACGGCGAGGTGTACTCCTGCCCGGTGCGCGACTCGGTCAACGGCGTGATCACCTACAACGCCGCCAGCATGCGCAACGGCGTGCTCTTCAAGAACGTGCGCTTCGAGTGCAAGGACGGGAAGATCGTCCAGGCCACCTGCGACGGCGATGACGCCAAGCTCAACGAGATCCTGGACACGGACGAGGGCGCGCGGTACTTCGGCGAGTTCGCCATCGGCGTGAACCCCTTCATCGACGCCCCCATGCTGGACACCCTCTTCGACGAGAAGATCGGCGGCTCCTTCCACCTCACGCCGGGCCAGGCCTACAAGGCCACGGACAACGGCAACACCAGCGCCGTGCACTGGGACCTGGTCTGCATCCAGACCCCGGCCTGGGGCGGGGGAGAGATCGCCTTCGACGGCGTGACCATCCGCAAGGACGGTCTCTTCACCCTGGACGAGCTGAAGCCGCTGAACCCGGAGAATTTCGTCTGAGCCGTCCCTGCGCCATGGCCGCGAGGCCCGAGGAACCGATATGAAGACCCGGATGCTGATCCTGTTCGCCGTCGTGTCGCTGCCCCTGTCTGCCGCCGCCGCCGACGCCGAGCCCCGCTCCTGGGCGCTGGGCTGGGCCGACGGCATCACCCTGCGCCACCAGCTCACCTCCGACTGGGACCTGAACCTGGCCGCCGGCCCCAACGACCGCTGGGAGGACACCACCGTCACGTCCTGGGACGACGGCGCCGTCGGGGACGCTCTCACCACCCGACCGTCCGACGACAAGCGGGAGCAGGGCTGGGTCCGCCTGGGTGCGGGCCGCGCCCTCACCGCCGACGGTCCCTTCCGCCTCTCGGGCCTCCTGTCCCTGCGCTATCTCTGGAGCCGCGAGCAGGACCTGAACCAGACCATCTACGACCCGGGCGTGGACGAGTCCCTGCGCCTGGTGCGCACCAACCGCGACGACTGGAGCCTGGACCTGGGCCTGCGGGCGGCCGCGGCCCTGAGCGGGCGCTTCTGGCTGGAAACGCGGTTCGGACTGCTCTACACGTGGCGCACCACCGAGAGCCGCACCACCACGCGCCGCCTGCAGGGCAGCTCCTACGAGGAGACCGTGGACGTGGACGTCACCAAGCTCAAGACCTTCGACGATTACGGCTGGTACGGCACCGGCTCCCTGGACCTGGTCTTCTGGTTCTGAGATGCGGGCTCGTCTGACGGTCCTGGTCCTGCTGGCGGCGCTCGCGGCCGCGCGTCCCGCCGCCGCGGCAGGGACGTGGCTCGTGGGCGTGGAGCAGGACGCCGCCCTCATGCACCTGCCTTGCGGCTGCGGGGTGATCATCGACCTGAATGATCCGGCCCTGCTGCTGGGCCGGCGCTGGGACGCGGGCTGGAGTCTCACGGTGAGCCTGTCCCGATCCAGTTCGCAGGCCAGCGGAGACGGCTACGACAGCGTCGCCCGCTGGACCCGCCTGCGCGCGGGCAGGGCGCTGGTGCGGGACGGCCGCTGGACGCTCTGGCTCGAGCTGGAAGGGGCCAACGCCTGGTCGGAATGGACGCGGGGAGAGGATCCGGCGGTGGACGGCGTGCGCGAGTGGCGGGAGACGTGGTCCGGCGCGGCGCGGCTCCGCCCGGAAGCGCGGATCTGGCGGGAGCTGCGCGTGAGCACCAGCATCGGCCTGCAGCGCCTGCGCACGGAACGGGTCACGACCACGGCGGCGGCCGAGGGCGCCCGCACCGTCTCGCGGACCGTCGTCGAGGGCTGGAGCGAGTTCGGCGATGCCTCGGAGTACGATCTGACCTTCGTCTGGAGCTTCTAGCCCCCCGCCTCCGGCGTCACCACCACCAGCAGATCCCCGGCGTTGACCGACTGCCCGGCCGCCACCTTGATCTCCTCCACGACGCCGTTGACCGGCGCGCTGATCTCGTTCTGCATCTTCATGGCCTCCAGCACCAGCAGGGCCTCGCCCGCCTGCACCGCCTGGCCCGCGGCCACGGCCACCGACACCACCACGCCCGGGATCTCGGCCTTGATCTGGCCGCCGCCGCCGGTCTGCTCCAGGCTCTGCTGGGCCATGGCGTGCAGCTCGTCCATCACGTGCAGGGGGAGGGTGCGGCCGCGGATGGTGGCGTCCAGCACGCCGCGTTCGGCGCGGGGGCTGAGGTCGATCAGGTGCATGGCGCCGTCCACGCGCAGGCTCAGGGCGCGGCCGTTCTGCACCAGCACGGCGTCCACCTCGTGGAGCTCGCCGTCGTCGATCTGCACGGCGCGGCGGCCGGCGCGGTCGCGGGCCACCACGGCGTCGTGCTGCAGGCCGTGGTACTGGAGCACGTAGCGCTTCTTCATCCACATGGTCAGCGTCCTCCGGTCATGCGGCGCAGGGCGTCCAGGCGCCAGGGCGAAGGCGCGCCGCAGGGGGCGTCGCCGGTCTTCACGGCCTCGCGGCGGTCGGCCTCGAACAGGGCGGCGGCGGTGAGCAGGGCCTCGCGGTCGGCGTCGGGCAGCGGGTCCTGGAACTCCGCCGGGTCGAAGCGTTCGTCGATGAAGTTCGTGGTGTAGCTGCCGTCCAGGAACCGCGTGCGGTCCAGGGCCCATAGGTGGAAGTCGATGTTGTGGCCCGGCCCGTGCAGCGTGTACTCCGTGAGCGCGCGCTTGCCGCGGGCGATGGCCTGGGCGCGGTCCTCGCCCCACACGATGAGCTTGGCCAGCAGCGGGTCGTAGTGGATGGGCACGTCGAAGCCCTCGTAGATGCCGCTGTCCACGCGCACCCCCGGCCCCGTGGGCGCGATGTGGCTGCTGATGCGCCCCAGCGCCGGCAGGAAGCCTTTGGACGGATCCTCGGCGTAGATGCGGAACTCGATGGCCCAACCGTGCTGCCGCAGGTCCTCCTGGCGGTAAGGCAGGCCCTCGCCCCGGGCGATGCGCACCTGCGCCCGCACCAGGTCCGTGCCGGTCACCAGCTCCGTGATGGGGTGCTCCACCTGCAGCCGCGTGTTCATCTCCAGGAAGAAGAACTCGCCCTTGTCCGAGAGGATGAACTCCACCGTGCCGGCGCCCAGGTAGTCCACGGACTCGGCCGTGCGCACCGCCGCGGCGCAGATCTCCGCGCGCAGCTCCGGCGTGAGGCTGGGCGACGGCGACTCCTCGATCACCTTCTGGTGCCGCCGCTGCACCGAGCACTCGCGCTCGAACACGTGCACGGCGTTGCCCTTCCCGTCGCCCAGCACCTGCACCTCGATGTGCTTCGGGTTGGTGATGAAGCGTTCCACGAACACGGCGTCGTCGCCGAAGGAGGCCTTGGCCTCGCCCATGGTCTGGCGCAGGGCGGCGTCGATCTCCGCCTCCGCGTGCACCACGCGCATGCCCTTGCCGCCGCCGCCCGCCGCCGCCTTCAGCAGCACCGGGTAGCCGATCTCCGCGGCCGCCGCCTTGGCCGTGGCGGCGTCGCGCACGGCCTCCTCGGTGCCCGGGATCACCGGCACGCCGCTCTGCATCATCTTGCGCCGCGCCGCCAGCTTGTTGCCCATGAGGTGGATGGTCTCGGGCGGCGGCCCGATGAACACGAGGCCCGCGTCCGCGCAGGCCTGGGAGAACGCCGCGTTCTCCGACAGGAACCCGTAGCCGGGATGCACCGCGTCGGCTCCGGAGATCCGGCAGACCTCCAGCAGCTTCTCCTGCACCAGGTAGCTCTGGGCCGCCGGCGCCGGTCCGATGGGGTAGGCCTCGTCCGCGGTCAGCACGTGCAGGGCGGTGCGGTCGGCCTCGGAGTACACGGCCACCGTGCCGATGCCCATCTCCTTCAGCCCCTGCATCACCCGCACGGCGATCTCGCCCCTGTTCGCCACGAGCACCTTGGTGATCTTGCGCTTGCTCATGGTTCTCCTAGAGGGGGATGTTGCCGTGCTTCTTGGGCGGCAGGGTCTGCTTCTTGTTGCGCAGGTTGTGCAGCGCGGCGATGAGCAGCGGACGCGTGTCCCGCGGCTCGATCACGTCGTCCAGATAGCCCAGGCCCGCGGCCACGTAGGGGTTGGCGAAGTTGTCGTTGTACTCGTCCACCAGCTCCTTGCGCAGGGCGTCGGGATCGTCGGCCTCCTTGAGCTTCTCGCGGTGCAGGATGTTCACCGCACCCTCGGGCCCCATCACCGCCAGCTCCGCGGTGGGCCAGGCCACGTTCCAGTCGGCGCGGATGTGCTTGCTGCTCATCACGTCGTAGGCGCCGCCGTAGGCCTTGCGGGTGATCACCGTGAGCTTGGGCACCGTGGCCTCGCAGTAGGCGAAGAGCAGCTTGGCCCCGTGCTTGATGATGCCGCCGAACTCCTGCTCCGTGCCCGGCAGGAACCCGGGCACGTCCTCGAAGGTCACCAGCGGCACGTTGAAGCTGTCGCAGGTGCGGATGAAGCGCGCCGCCTTCAGCGAGGCGTCGATGTCCAGCACGCCCGCCTGCACCTTGGGCTGGTTGGCCACGATGCCCACCGGCATGCCGTCCAGACGCGCGAAGCCGCAGAGGATGTTCATGGCGTAGCGGGGCTGGATCTCCAGGAAGTCGCCGTCGTCCACCACCAGGGAGATCACGTCGCGCATGTCGTAGGGCTTGCGCGGATCCGTGGGCACCACCTCGTTCAGCTTGGCGTCGCGCCGGTCCGGCTGGTCCGACGGCGCGCGCCGCGGCGGCTCCTCCAGGTTGTTCTGGGGCAGGAAGCCCAGCAGCCGCCGCGTCATCAGCAGGCAGTCCTGGTCCGTGGCCGCCATGAGGTGGGCCACGCCGCTGCGCGAGGTGTGGGTGGCCGCGCCGCCCAGCTCCTCCTGGGTCACGGTCTCGCCCGTGACCATCTTGATCACGTCGGGTCCGGTCACGAACATGTAGCTGGTCTGGTCCACCATCAGCGTGAAGTCCGTGATGGCGGGGGAGTACACCGCCCCGCCCGCGCACGGCCCCATGATGGCCGAGATCTGGGGCACCACGCCCGACGCCATGGTGTTGCGCCAGAAGATCTCCGCGTAGCCCGCCAGGGACTTCACGCCCTCCTGGATGCGCGCTCCGCCGGAGTCGTTCAGGCCGATCACCGGGCAGCCGTTCTCCAGCGCCTGGTCCATGAGCCGGCACACCTTCAGGGCGTTGGTCTCGCTCATGGAGCCGCCGTACACGGTGAAGTCCTGGGCGAACACGTACACCTGCCGCCCGTCGATGCGCCCCACGCCGGTCACCATGCCGTCGCCCACGGGCTTCTCGGGGATGGTCTTCTCCCGATGCGTCACGAAGACGCCCGTCTCCATGAAGGTGCCCTCGTCCAGCAGGAGGTGGATGCGCTCCCGGGCGGTCAGCCGCCCCTTGGCGTGGATCTTGTCGATGCGGGCCTGGCCGCCGCCCAGATGGGCCTGCTCGCGCAACTCCTGCAGACGCTGGAGCTTGGCGTCGATGCTATCGGACATGAGGCAACCTTTCGGCTGGTCGGAGGGTGCGGGAGGGATGTCGCCGGATGCTACCGCAGTGATCGCCGACGGTCAACGTGCGAACCTGCGCAGATGATCGTCCGCTTGCCTCCGCGCGGCGATCTGCTAAGGTCCGCCCATCGCACCCAACCAACCGCTGGAGGCCCCCATGTCCTACGAGACCCTGCTGCTGGAGACCCGCGGCGCCGTGGCCCTGGTCACCGTGAACCGCCCCGAGAAGATGAACGCCCTCAACGCGCAGGTGCTGGCGGACCTGAAGGCCTGCTTCGGCGCCCTGCGCGCGGACCCGAGCGTGAAGGCCGTGGTGCTGACCGGCGCGGGGGAGAAGGCCTTCGTGGCCGGGGCCGACATCTCGGAGCTGGCCGGCGCGGGAGGCCCCGCCCTGGAGCGCATGGCCGAGCAGGGGCAGGCGCTCATGTGGTCCATAGAGAACCTGGGCAAGCCGGTGATCGCCGCGATCAACGGCTTCGCCCTGGGCGGCGGCTGCGAGCTGGCCCTGGCCTGCACCTTCCGCTACGCCGCCGACACGGCGCGCCTGGGCCTGCCGGAGATCACCCTGGGCCTGATCCCCGGCTACGGCGGCACCCAGCGCCTGCCGCGCCTGGTGGGCCGCGGCCGCGCCCTGGAGATGATCCTCACCGGCGGCATGACCGGCGCCCAGGAGGCCCTGGCCATGGGCCTGGTCAACAAGGTGCTGCCCCAGGCGGAGCTGCTGGAGACGGCCCTGGCCACAGCCGGGCGCATCGCGGGCCACAGCGCGGGCACCATCCGCTACGCCCTGAAGGCCGTGAACGAGGGCCTCAACTCCGGTCCCGACGCCGGCCAGCGCCTGGAGGCCGCCCTCTTCGGCGCGGTGGGCGCCACCGAGGACGCGGCCGAGGGCTGCCGCGCCTTCCTGGAGAAGCGCAAGCCGGCGTTCAAGGACGCCTGAATTTCCCTGGTTTCCGCGCAGGAGGCCGGCCGACCCCGCGGGGCGTCCGGCCTTCTTGATACCTGCTCTCAGCCGGGAGTTCGTCCTACCGCCGTCCCGTCCCGTTGACTATGTTTGCCCCACAACACCCTACCCATCGTTCCCCAAGCGAGGAGGCGGGATGAACGCGACTCCAGCTGCCGCTGCTCCCTACATCGAGATCAACGCCGAGCTCTGCAAGGGCTGCAAGCTCTGCCTCGCCGTCTGCCCCAAGAGCGTCATCGCCATCAGTGACGACCTCAACGGATCCAGCTACCACCCGGCCTACTACACCGGAGAGCACTGCACGGGCTGCGCCCTGTGCTTCTACGCCTGTCCGGAACCGGCCGCGATCCGCGTCGTCAAGCCCTAGGCCCTGAAGCGAGGAGACGGAGATGTCCAAGCAGTTCATGAAGGGCAACGACGCCATCGTCGTCGGGGCCCTGCAGGCGGGGTGCCGGGCCTACTACGGCTATCCCATCACCCCCGCCAGCGAGATCGCCCACGCCGCGGCCATGCACTTCCCGGCCCTGGGCGGCACCTTCATCCAGGCCGAGTCCGAGGTGGCGGCCATCAACATGGTGTACGGCACCGCGGGCATGGGCATCCGCACCATGACGGCCAGCAGCAGCCCCGGCTTCTCCCTGAAGCAGGAGGGCATGAGCTACATCGCCGGCGCCGAGCTGCCCTGCGTGGTGGTCAACGTGGTGCGCGGCGGTCCGGGCCTGGGCAACATCGCGCCCGAGCAGGCCGACTACTTCCAGGTGACCAAGGGCGGCGGCCACGGCAACTACCGCCTGATCACCCTGGCGCCCAACTGCGCCCAGGAGATGTGCGACCTGACGGTCCACGCCTTCGACCTGGCGGACAAGTACCGCAACCCGGCCTGCATCATGGCCGACGGCTTCACCGGCCAGATGATGGAGCCGGTGGACGTGCCCGCCGCCCGCGTGGTGCCCTACGACCACACGGACTGGTGCGTGCGCGGCGACGCCGCCACCCACAAGAACCTCATCAGCTCCATCTTCCTGGAGAGCGTGGACCTGGAGCGGCACAACCTGAAGCTGGACGCCAAGTACAAGGAGATCACGGCCAACGAGGTGATGTACGAGGAGTACCTCACCGACGACGCCGACCTGATCATCGTGGCCTTCGGCATCGTGTCGCGCATCGTGTACAGCACCGTGGACCAGGCCCGCGCCGCGGGCAAGAAGGTGGGCCTGCTGCGCCCCATCACCCTCTGGCCGTACCCCAGCGAGCCCATCGCCCGCCACGCCGAGCGCGACGTGCAGTTCCTCTCCGTGGAGCTCAGCACCGGCCAGATGGTCGAAGACGTGCGGCTGGCCGTGAACGGCAAGGCGCCGGTGCACTTCTACGGCCGCTGCGGCGGCATGGTGCCGGGCGCCGAGGAGCTGCTGGCCCAGTACGACGCGATCCTGGAAGGAGGCCGGTCGTGAAGATCGTCGAGAAACCCCAGGCCTTCTACACCGAGTTCGAGCGCAAGAGCGGTCCCCACAAGGAGACCACCCACTACTGCCCCGGCTGCGGGCACGGCAACATCCACAAGATGATCGCCGAGTGCATGGACGACCTGGGCATCCGCGAGCGCACGGTCTTCGTCTCGCCGGTGGGCTGCTCCGTGTTCGGGTACTACTACTTCGACTGCGGCAACTTCCAGGCGGCCCACGGCCGCGCGCCGGCGGTGGCCACGGGCATCAAGCGCGCCAACCCGGACTCCATCGTGATCAGCTACCAGGGCGACGGCGACCTGGCCGCCATCGGCACCGCCGAGACCCTGCACGCCGCCAACCGCGGCGAGAACATCACGGTGTTCTTCGTGAACAACGCCATCTACGGCATGACGGGCGGCCAGATGGCGCCCACCACGCTCATCGGACAGAAGACGGCCACCACGCCCCGCGGCCGCCTGGAGACCGCCCACGGCAACCCCATCCGCATGGCGGAGATCCTGGCCACCCTGCCCGCGGCCACCTACGTGGAGCGCGTGGCCATCGGCCAGTCCAAGCACATCATGAAGGCCCGCAAGGCCATCCGCAAAGCCCTGCAGAACCAGGTGGAGAACAAGGGGTACTCCTTCGTGGAGATCCTGTCGGCCTGCCCCACGGGCTGGAAGATGGACGGGCCCGACGCCCGCGACTGGCTGCTGGAGGAGATGACCAAGATCTTCCCCCTGGGCGTTTTCAAGGACGAGTCCGACGAGCGCGAGGGCGACTGGTACCGTCCCGTGGA